>ENA-OPAG01000121-OPAG01000121.1-human-gut-metagenome-genome-assembly--contig:-NODE-121-length-45725-cov-12.324392_pt1 | contig 45725 bp, 37 predicted proteins | sample MGYA00241053_ERZ501422 | MGnify/ENA primary metagenome ERZ501422 (study PRJEB25962, sample SAMEA2042619) | human gut metagenome | biome: human gut; feature: human-associated habitat; material: faeces... | reverse complement strand
AGGAGCATGAAACTTATAATGTAGTTATTCTGAAACAACTCTCACCGACAGCAGAGAATGAACTTATCCCCCAACAGCTTTGTATCGTACAAGGAAAAGACTTTGTACTGACCTTTGCCGAGAAAGAAACAGACTTCTTCAATGAAATAAATATTGCACTGGAAAAGAACGTCTTGAAAATCAGAAACAGGCAGTCAGACTTTCTGCTGAGTGTCATACTAAACAGCGTTATGGCAAGTTTTATGTCGCTCATTTCTAAAATGGAAGATGACCTGGAAGACTTGGAAGAACAGTTTCTCTCCCCGCTCTCTCCTATCCCCGAAAAACAACCGGGTATAGAAGAAATACAATCTTACCGTAGAAACTACCGATTGATTAAAAAAAGTATTTTCCCACTGAAAGAACAGATAAACAAATTGTTCCATACCGAAAACCAACTATTGCATAAGGCAAACCGTCCGTTCTTCAGCGACGTAAACGATCACTTGCAATTTGTATTGCAAACCCTGGAAGGATGTCGCGATTTACTTTCTGCCATGGTAGATTTGTATCTGGCAAACAATGACCAGCGAATGAACAGCATAATGAAACAGCTTACTATTGTTTCTACTATTTTCATACCTCTGACGTTTCTGGCAGGAATATGGGGAATGAATTTTCAATGGATGCCGGAATTGGGATGGAAATACGGGTACTTTTTGGCATGGGGACTGATGATCGTTGTGGGAGTCATTGTGTATTTCTATTTCAAGCATAAAAGATGGTATTAAACTAACAACTATTGTATTTCAACTTATATCGCAAAGACATGAGAAAACAAGAATTATACGATCGGGCTATCGCTTATTTCAAACAAGCTATTCCTGTAGCTGAAACAGAGTTACACTATGAAAATCCTTTCCAGTTACTGATAGCAGTGATACTGAGTGCGCAGTGTACGGACAAGCGAGTCAATATGATCACTCCGCCCTTGTTCGAAGCCTTTCCTACTCCGGAAGCTTTAGCCAACACAACACCTGAAGTCGTATACGAATATATACGTAGTGTAAGTTACCCAAACAACAAAGCAAAACATCTGGTAGGCATGGCGCAAATGTTAGTTAAGAACTTTCAGAGTGAAGTGCCCAATACGCTGGAAGACCTGATAAAACTGCCCGGAGTAGGAAGAAAAACAGCCAACGTAATACAAAGTGTAGTATTCAATAAAGCTGCAATGGCCGTCGACACACATGTATTCCGCGTAAGTCATCGCATCGGACTGGTTCCGAAAACTTGTACTACCCCTCTGGCTACCGAAAAGTATTTAGTAAAATATATTCCTAAAGAACTTATTCCAACGGCACATCACTGGCTGATATTACACGGCAGATATGTGTGTACAGCACGCAATCCCAAATGTGAAGAATGCGGACTAAATGGAATCTGTAAGGAATCACTAAACAGCAAAATCAAATAAGCTCCATCACAAAGCCAATACCCAACAGTGGAAAAGAGAACTATATACATAAAAAAAACGCCATATCACTACTTTACAGTACCGATATGGCTTATATTATAAAATACATCAGAGCTTTACCGCTCTCTCTTAATCTATTACAAGTCCATCGTATGCCAGATGTACATGCTCAGGAAGTTGCTTGCCTACTTCGGCGTGCAATCCCATCTGATGACTCATATGTATAAAATAAGTTTCTTTTGCTCCTATACGTACTGCCTGTTCCAACGCTTCCGAAAGCGACTGATGCGTCCAATGAGGTTCGATGCGCAGTGCATTCATAAACAAATAATCCAATCCTTTCAGCACTTCATACGATTCATCAGGCATAGTCAGCATATCTGTAATCCAAGCTACATTACCTATACGATATCCCATAATTGGTAACTTACCATGCATCACTCTGAATGGGATCACATCTACCGACTTTCCCGACAGGTTAGTAACCTGAAAAGTCTTGTATGGTTCTATCACAGAAAGCGGGATACTGGGTACTCCCGGATAGGTATGCTCTACAAAACAATAAGGCATACGCTTTTGCAGGCGGTCGGCTGTATATTCCTCTGCATATACAGGTACATCCCGAAAGCTACAGAACGGACGAAGATCATCCAACCCTCCCACATGATCGTAATGTTCATGGGTTATCAAGACTCCATCAATAGGCAGGAACTTTTTTACACCAAGACTTTGTTGCCTGAAATCTGGTCCGCAATCTATCAAAATACGTACCCCATCCGTTTCTACCAAACCAGAACAGCGCAGACGATTGTCGCGCGGGTCAGTACTGGTACATACCGGACATGTACATCCCACTTGAGGTACACCTGTAGATGTTCCGCTACCTAATACTGTTACTTTCATCGTGTTATCAAGTATCTTAAATATAATTCACTTCAGGATAAATATCTATACCGAATTTCTTCTTTACGGAAGCAACTACGGCATTCGCAAGATGCATAACTTCCTGCCCTGTAGCTCCTCCCAAATTAACCAGTACCAGTGCCTGACGACTATGAACACCTGCGTGCCCCAACGATTTGCCTTTCCAGCCACATCGTTCTATCATCCATCCGGCAGGAACTTTCACAAAGTTTTCACCAGCCGGATAAGAAGGCATATCAGGATAAGTCCGCCGCAAAGCCTCAAACCGCTCTTTGGGGATAACCGGATTCATAAAGAAACTTCCAGCATTTCCCGTTTGGGCTGGATCCGGAAGTTTGTCTTCCCTAATACGGATTACTATACGACGCAAGTTCTCTAAGGTCAGCGGACATGCTTCTTTTTCCAGTTCCGTACGAATATTTCCATAGTCTAAATGCCATACGGGCTGCTTATGCAAACGATAAGTCACATACGTTACTATATATTTCCCCTTCAGGTCCAATTTGAAAATGCTTTTACGATAAGCATACTCACATTCCTTATTGGTAAACCGACGAAATTCTCCGGTATCTACACATACTGTATCGACAGCGACTATCAAATCTTTAGCCTCCACACCGTATGCACCAATATTCTGAACAGCCGAAGCACCTACTTCACCCGGTATCAACGACAGATTTACAGCTCCATACCAGTTATGTTGTACGGTATACGCTACAAAGTCATCCCACACTTCCCCTGCTCCGACTCGTACGTCGACAGTGTCAGAAGTTTCGGCTACAATTTCATAGCCCTTGATGGCTGAATGGAGTACAGTTCCCTCAAAATTACCCGAAAAGAGCAGGTTACTTCCTCCTCCGATATGCAACAACGGAAGCTTATAACTCTTCTGCTTCAAGAAAGTACAAAGTTCATCTTCCGAACCATATTCCACAAAATACGCCGCATATACATCCATGCCGAACGTATTATGATGCAAAAGAGAATAGTCTTTCAGTTCTTTCATATCTGTTTTTATAATAAAAATAAGTTCTACTTTCCTAAAAGGCCCAGCGAATCAGTCACTCAAGTCTTCAAACTTCATCAGCATCCACTTTCCACCACGATACTCAAAGTAAAGTGTATTGCTGAAGCCATTACCAAATCCCTTGAATTCGATAATTTTCTGGTCCGTGTCAGCTACCTCCTCTTGTCCATAATGCACATTTGTCAAACGCTCTTTCAGCATCGGCGGGCGGAAAGAAAACCATTGTCCTTCATCAAGAGTTGTTTCAAGAATTTGAAACTCATCTTCCGGATCGACCGTAACAAAACCAAGTGGGTCATGTAAACGTTCACGCTGAAAAATGGAATCATTGACGAAATGATTGTAAAAGTCAAAAAAATCTTCACGTCCTTCGGATGCCGAAGCCAGCTTTTCCTTATTGATAGCTTCCAGATACCAACAGTCGGCAACACGTTCAAAATAGTAGCGTTTAACCTTCCGATCCTTCAGATAAATCCAGTCTACCTGCACGCTATGTATGGCTGTATCTTTTTCCATCTCCATATCCTCTTCCTTATCGAACAATACGGTATAGACCGGATCACGGCTAAACAACGGATCATACACCCATTTATCTTTCGACATACGCTCTACCTGCTCACCCTTATAAAAAGGTATAGGAAATTTTATCCGTGAACGCTGGAAACGTGCATCGGAAGCAAAATTATAAAAGAAATCGGCGAAACTCTCATCGGCTGTAGCCGGAACTACATCTTCTACCTCCGGAGTTTCTTTCTGTAATGTATCGGTGCCAACAGCCAGCGAATCAATCTGTTTAGTTAAAGCATCAAAAGGATCCATTTTTTTCTTTCCTCCCCCACAAGAGGCTGCCAGCATAAGTACACAACACCCAAATAAAACTTTTTTCATCTTAGTGCTTCTGAAAAATCACGTGCAAAAATACGTCTTTTTTTCATTCAACAAATAAAACATATACAGTTTTCTTTTTTATGAGCTTAAAAAGACAAAATTTCAGTTTAAATCCTTACCTTTGCGCACAAGAAAATAATAAAAAGAAGAATATGTTAGCAAAAATAGAACAGTTACTTCAAGAAGTGGAAGGCTTGACAGCTTCGAACGCAGAAGAGCTGGAAGCCCTGCGCATCAAATATTTAAGTAAAAAAGGTGTAATCAATGCACTGATGGCAGATTTCCGCAACGTTCCTGCCGAACAGAAAAAAGAGGTGGGTATGAAACTGAACGAGTTGAAGAACCGTACTCAAGAACGTATCAACAGCTTGAAAGAAGCTTTCGAGTGTCAGGACAACAGTTCTGCCGAGCTTGATCTTACACGTACAGCTTATCCTATTGAACTGGGAACAAGACATCCGTTAAGCATCGTCCGCAATGAAATCATCAATATCTTCAATCGTCTGGGATTCACAATCGCCGACGGTCCTGAAGTTGAAGACGACTGGCATGTATTCTCGTCGATGAACTTCCCTGAAGATCATCCGGCACGCGACATGCAAGATACTTTCTTCATCGAAAGCCATCCAGACATTATCTTGCGTACACATACATCATCTGTTCAGAGTCGAGTAATGGAAGTTTCACAGCCTCCTATCCGAGTTATCTGTCCGGGACGTGTATACCGCAACGAAGCAATCAGTTACCGTGCTCACTGCTTCTTCCATCAGGTAGAAGGTCTGTATGTCGACAAGAATGTTTCGTTTACCGACCTGAAACAGGTATTGCTCCAGTTTGCACAAGAAATGTTCGGACCTGAAACAAAAATCCGTCTGCGTCCTTCATACTTCCCATTTACTGAACCCAGCGCAGAAATGGATATCAGTTGTGACATCTGCGGTGGAGAAGGATGTCCTTTCTGTAAATATACCGGATGGGTAGAAATCTTAGGATGCGGTATGGTAGACCCGGCTGTTCTGGAAGCTAATGGTATCGACAGCAAAGTATACACGGGTTATGCCTTCGGTATGGGAGTTGAACGTATCGCCAACCTGAAATATAAAGTAAAAGACTTGCGTATGTTCTCGGAAAACGATACTCGTTTCCTTGAAGAATTCGAAGCAGCAAACTAATTTAATATACAGCAAACAAGAAACGCGGATTAACGCAGATTTTCAGATACGCCGATAAAGGTGAATGAAAGTCTATGTTAATCCGCGTTTTTCAAAAAATAAAATTAAGAGGATATGGAAAAGGAACGTCTTGTCACACCCAGTTATTGTTGCATACTGGCAGCCAATTTTCTGTTGTATTTCGGTTTCTGGCTACTGACACCCGTTCTCCCCTTTTACCTATCGGAAATATTCAACGCTTCAAATGCGACAATCGGTATAGTACTTTCTTGCTATACTATTTCTTCTCTCTGCATCCGCCCCTTTTCGGGTTACTTTCTGGATACGTTTGCACGTAAACCACTCTATCTGCTGGCTTATTTTATCTTTACACTGATTTTTGCCGGATATATGATTGCCGGACTACTGACTCTGTTCATTATATTCCGTATCGTACACGGCATATCCTTTGGAATGGTTACTGTAGGAGGAAATACCGTCGTCATCGATATTATGCCTTCCAGCCGGCGTGGAGAAGGATTGGGTTATTACGGACTGGCAAACAATCTTGCCATGTCCATCGGTCCGATGTTTGGATTATTCCTGCATAGCGGAGGAGCTTCCTATACAACGATTTTTTCTTATTCTCTCGGATCGTGCATACTGGGCTTCATAGCTGCTACACTGGTAAAGACTCCCTATAAGCCTCCCGTAAAAAGAGAACCAATTTCGCTGGACCGCTTTATTCTGCTGAAAGGTCTTCCTGCCGGCTTCAGCCTGCTCTTGTTATCCATACCTTACGGTATGACGACAAACTATGTGGCTATGTATGCCAAACAGATAGGACTCACAACCGAAACAGGTTTCTTCTTTACCCTGATGGCAGTAGGAATGGCCATCAGCCGTCTGTTCAGCGGACGCCTCGTAGACAAAGGCATGATTACACAAGTTATTTCGGCAGGGCTCTACCTGGTCTGCCTATGTTACTTCGGACTCACGGCATGTGGCTGGCTCATCGACTGGAACAGCACCTTTACCACAATTCTGTTTTTCCTGATTTCCTTATTATTAGGTATAGGATTCGGAACAATGTTTCCTGCATACAATACATTATTTGTTAACCTGGCTCCAAACAGCCAGCGAGGAACAGCAACAAGTACTTATCTAACGTCATGGGATGTAGGGCTTGGCATAGGAATGCTAAGTGGAGGATATATTGCAGAAATTGCTTCTTTCCGCATTGCCTACCTGTTTGGCGCCATCCTGACAGTAGTTTCCTTGTTTTATTTCCGCTTTAAAGCAGGCCCGCACTTCATAAAGAACAAACTGCGCTAAAGTCCGACAACAGGAATGTCTTTCTATTCTTTGTACGTAAAGACAAAAATATGCGAAAGTTTTCCATTTACGTTCGTTACCTGAACTGACAATATAAACGAGCGGAACAATTCTACATGATCGTAAATAAAGGCAGGCAGATAGTCTTTATAAGCATTCAGATTCTGAGCAATCTTATCCATGTCTGCCACCATAATAAACGAAGCATCACGCGACAGATTTGAAACACATTCATCGAACAATGTGTGGTGGGGGGCGACCGCTACCTTCGATATACAAGAATCAACCTTTTCCTGTCCGGATAAAATCAGAATGCTATCTTCTGCATGCGTCTGGATATTCTTCATCCGCTCTTCAATCTGATGCATACATGAATCGGGAGCATACATAGAACCGCTTAAATAGAAAACCTCACTACTCAGGTGGATATCAAACTCACTCCAGCACACTGTACTATCACCAGCCAGCAAAGGAACAGAAGCCGTATGCCCGTAAAGAGTCAGAAAATTAGCAGTCTTGGTATGTGCCACCGCCGTAAATCCCTCATCCTGACGCAGGGAGGTCTTGTCCTTCTCTGCATCGATAACCTTTTCTATCAAAGATTTCTGATAGCTGACAGCCAAAAAACCTTTTCCATTATAAATGGAAACGAAATCGCCGTTATTTACCGGATAAATATCAATAGACTTACCACGGTATGACACCTTTTTAGGCTTAAAGTTTATTCCCCTCTTACGCACCATCTCACGCACAAACTTCTTCCCCGGTTCATTGGTTTTAAAATAAATAACCAAATTTCTTGGAGAAGCCGGTGCGTGAAAACTGACCATCATATAATCCATCCGATTGTGCAAATCGTGGGCATTATTAAGAACATAGGGAGCCAGATCATTTCCGATAACCGACAGAAGACCACTGCGTTGCAATGTGTCCAACTGACCGGCATACGTAGTTTGAGGGAAAACATTGACAATAAACTCTATATTATCCGTTTCCAGAAGGCCGATACAATCGGAAGGGACAGAAGCCAGCACGTCAGTCTCCTTTCCACTCTCTGCAAAACTCAGACGGGCAAAACTGTAAAGCCCAACCCCAATACAGAATAATATAATGGAAAGTATTACTCCTAATTTACCGACCGTACGCAGCTTCATAGTAATTTATATTTTTTATGCAAATATAAATAAATAATTAAAAAGTGCAAAATCGGAGAAATAAAAAAGCGATTCTCATGCTGAGAACCGCTTCCTTTTCAGAAGGGTGACTAGTGGGACTCGAACCCACGACATTCAGAACCACAATCTGACGCTCTAACCAACTGAACTATAGTCACCATATAAATTATAATGTATGGCTGCTTTAATGAAAGGGTGACTAGTGGGACTCGAACCCACGACATTCAGAACCACAATCTGACGCTCTAACCAACTGAACTATAGTCACCATGTTGATTATCCTTTCAAAAGCGAGTGCAAAGATAGCGAAAGATTTTTAATTTGCAAACAAATACAAGAAAAATCTTATCAAAAAAAGTATATGAGGTTTCTTTCTATCCAAATCATCGCTATATTCATCAGTGTAATTACCTTATTATCGACATATAAAAAAGTACCTACAACTTGGATTAAAAGCTTTACCAAAGAACGTTCATTAAAATTTAACAAGCTTCCCCCTTCGTAGCTATAAATAATCTACTACTTTGCGAGGAACAGAAAAAAGATGAAGGCTTTAAAAGACAGAAGAACTTCTCTTGATAAAAATTAGAGGTAAACTCACTTATTAGAAATATGAATTAATAAAATTGACCACCAATATGTTGGAAAATATGAAAAAATTTCATTCATCACCATACATTAGAACAAGTTTTACAAATAAATAAATATTTATTTATAAAAAAAAGCATCTATATAATCATAGTAATAATACATTTCTATATCTTTACAGCCGAAATAATAATCTGTTACCTGCAAAGTAACAGAACTATGAAAACACATATAAATAACACAGAAATACACATTATAAAATATGCGGGACATGAAGAATATCATTTGCATACTTTTTCTGATGGTTGGCATATCTTTGTCAGCCCAGAATGTTGCGGTTAAAACAAATCTACTTTACGATGTTTCGACAACCATCAACTTAGGAGCTGAAATAGGCCTTTCTCCCAAGTGGACGTTAGACTTATCGGCCAATTATAACGGATGGACTTTCAGCGAAAATAAAAAGTGGAAACATTGGCTGTTGCAACCCGAAGCCCGCTACTGGTTCTGTGAGCGATTCAACGGTCACTTTCTGGGAGCACATCTACTGGGCGGAGTCTACAATGTAAGCAATTGGGATACAGACTTTACTCTCTTGGGCACCGACTTTGGAAAACTAAAAGGACACCGTTACGAAGGATGGCTTGCTGGAGTTGGTATAGGATACGGATACCACTGGATACTGGCAAGACATTGGAGTATCGAAGCTGAAATCGGGGTCGGTTACATTTATACACGGGCAGACAAGTACGAATGTCCACGTTGCGGCGAGCAACTGGAAGACAATAAACCGCACCATTATGTTGGTCCTACCAAGGCTGCAATCAATCTGATTTATGTATTCTAAAGAAAAGGAGATAGAGAGTATGAAAAGAAAAGCTTGCTATATATTGCCTTATTTAGTTTTCGGCGTTTCGTTTCTATTACCTGCTACAGCTTTTACACAGACACAACCCTCCCAAAGCGGTGTCAGTATAAATCATGTACAGATAAATCGGGAACGCGACAGTGTCCGTATCGCCTTCGATTTTAATTTTGACAATCTCCAGCTGCGTTCCAACCGTTCATTGGTGTTACAGCCCTTCTTCAAAGGAGATGGCGGCGACCAATGGCTCCCTGCTATTGAAGTTATGGGACGCAGACGCTACTTATATTATTTACGCAACGACTTACTATCCTATGCTGAAAAGCCTTACCGTGTAATAAAAACAGGTAAAGACATGCAGCGACAGCTTCCTTATGCAATCAGTCTGCCTTATGAGCCATGGATGGAAAATGCTTCACTCTATTTGGGAGAAGACGAATGTGGATGTGGACAGGTTATCAATATGAAGCAGCAACCTCTTGCTGTAGCAGATATAGCCTGGCATCCTGCCCTCGCCTATCTTGCACCAAAGGTAGAAACCGTAAAAAGCCGTCAGCTCAGCGGTCATGCCTATCTGGACTTCCCGGTCAACAAGACCGAAATCAATCCAAACTACCGCCGCAACCCTGCGGAACTGGCAAAAATATGTGCCACGATAGATAGTGTACGCTCCGACAACGATGTACGTATCGTACAGATACACATCAAAGGTTATGCTTCTCCCGAAGGCAGTTATAGCTCCAATGCCCGACTGGCAGAAGGACGTACCAACGCTTTAAAGCAATACCTCATTGACCGTTATGCGCTGGCCGACACATTATTTAATATAGCCTTCGAGCCCGAAGACTGGCAAGGTTTCCGCAAGTACGTTGAGACAAGCAACCTTCCGGACAAAGAAGAGATTATACAACTGATAGACAGTAATGAAGATATCGACGTCAAGGAACGCCAGATACGTGCACGCTATCCTCAGTCATATCGTACCCTATTGGAAGACTGCTACCCTGCCTTACGTCATTCCGATTATCGCATAGACTATGTGATTAGAGGATTCAACGTCGACGAAGCGAAACAGCTCATTCATACGCGTCCGCAAAATCTCAGCCTCAACGAGATGTTTGCCGTAGCACAGACCTACCAGCCCGGCAGCGACGATTTCAAGCATGTATTCGATGTAGCTGTGCGTTTGTATCCCGATAGCGAAGTTGCCAACCTCAATGCGGCAAACGCCTTACTTGAAAAAGGTCTGGCGCAGCAGGCATTGCCTTATTTAATGAAAGCTGGTGAAAGTCCGGAAGCCGCAAATTCGCGGGGAGTAGCCATGCGAATATTGGAACGGTATGATGAAGCCATCAAGTGGTTACAACAAGCAGATAATGCCGGACTAAAAGAAGCAAAAATCAACTTGTCAGGAATTGAATAAAAAGGTCTTTAGAGAAACTGATTAAAAAGACCTTAATAGCAATAGGATTTATTAATTTTAATTAATTATATAGCAATTATGAAAAAGGTGAAGTATTTAACATTGCTATTTGCAGCAAGTATGTTTGCCGCATGTAGTGATTCGTTGGATGACAACAGAACAGAAAATGGAGGTACCACTCTCACGACAGGAGACGGATATGTAAAAGTGGCTATTAATTTGCCTACCACTAGTGGCATGTCAAGAGTAAATGATGACAACATGCTTGATGATGGTTTGGAAGGAGAATATGCAGTAAAAAACGGAATAATAGCATTTTTTAAAACTATTACTTCCGGAAATCCTGATGCCAGTGCGACATTCGTCAAAGCTTATGACTTAGGGACATTAACTCAACAAGATGATCAGAGTGATGCTCAAGTTTCTACCCGGGTAACAACAACGACCGAAGCACCATTGGTAGGCACTGGTGAACAACTTTATGCACTCGTTATTCTGAACCCTACTGATGCTGTCGCTTCAGTAGAGGCTACAACTGGGACATTAAAAATTAATGGTGAAGCTTTAACCTCAACGTCTACACTTTCAGCTTTACAAGCAAAACTTGAAAATCAGACATTATCTAATTATTCAGGAACTAAATTCTTAATGACAAACGCTCCATTGTCAACTGTTGTAGGAAATAGTTCAGTCCTTGCTACTACTGCTACTGCTAAGACATTGGTTCCTGTAACCGTTTATGAAACAAAAGCTGCTGCCGAAGCTGATAAAGACCCTGCAAAAATCTATGTAGAGCGTGTAGTCGCAAAAGTTACTTTGTCAGGATTTACTTATAGCAATAGTGAATATACTAAAACCGCTACAGTTTCCACTGCCAAACCAAATGGAGATGACGAAAGTGTCTATAACGGTGATATAATCAAGCTTACTGGCTGGGCATTAAATGTAACCAATAAATCAACTAAATTGGTACGTGATGTAACCGGATTCTCTGGTTGGCTATCAACTACTGATAACAATCCCGCTCGTTTTGTAGGAACAAATGCTATTGCAATGTCAAATAATCAATCTTATTATCGTATTTATTGGGCTGTTGATGGTAATTATACAAGTGATACAACGACACCTGCTGATGATTTTACAACTTATACAACTACCACTCAACCAAGTTGGAACACAAATGCGGAAAATAATCAATCTAGTTCCCCATTATATTGCTTCGAAAACACGATGGATCATAGTCAACAATTACAAAACCGTACCACAGGCGTATTGCTGCAGACTAAATATTTAGTTAAGTTCAGTGCTAATGAGGCGACACCAGCAGACGCTCGTGATTTCTTTATTTGCGGTACAAACCCGACTAAATATCCTGCTGCAGACATTTCTGAGGGTAGCATTAAAGGTATAGTTTCTCATGTAAAAGAAACAGTATCCTTAGTAGGGAATTTAGAGCTGCAACTGAACACTAACGCTGCCGGAGGTTCTTATGACAGTGCTGCTGACATGAAAGTCCTATTTAAAAATGGATCAAACGAGCTGACAGACCCACAAGCTGAAGCAATCTGGAATGCAATTGGTACAATTAAATACTATAAAGGTGGAGTAAGCTATTATTACGCAACCCTAATCAGACATTTCAATGATTCAGAAACGCCATGGGATGCGAGTGCCCCAACCTATGCATTGAAACATCTGGGACGTTATGGCGTAGTTCGTAACAACTGGTATGACATTAATATCACTAGTATCAGTGGTCCTGGTGATCCCGAAATTACTACTCCGTCAGAAGATCCTGATGATCAGGCAGAAGGCTATGTTCGTGCCGAAATCAACGTCCTCTCATGGGCAAAACGTTCTCAGAACGTAGATCTATAAATCATATTATTAAGGTAGGGACTGTGATTTCGAACACAGTCCCTTCACTTACTCAACAAAAGATATAAAAACATTTTATATGAACCATTGTGCCAAACATATACTAGGGGTAGGCTGGCTGGCATGCTTGCTGCTGGTCTTATCCGTCACGTCGTGTACCGACTTAATTTTCGACAGCCGTGAAGGGTGCGAACGAGGAGTATACGTAAACTTTAAATACGACTACAACCTTTATCGTGCCGATATGTTTGCCGATCATGTAGGCGAAGTGACACTTTATGTTTTCGATGAACAAGGAAACTATATTACACAGTGTACAGAAGCTAATGAAGAGGGAAATGAACCATTAAAAAAGGCTGATTACGCCATGTTCCTCGATTTACCTGAGGGAACCTACCGCTTTATAGCGTTGGCACATCAACGCAAATACGATGACCTGATTCAAGAAGAAGGTGCCAAGTTCCGGCGTACGGAAATGAACGAAAACAATGTGAAAGAGGATCTGAAAATTACCCTTGATCACATTTCAACATACGAAGGAGAAGCGTATATAGACCATCAGAATCAACCGCTCGATACCCTATGGCATGCCATGTCCGAGGAAACCGTAGAAGTGACACAAGGAAAAATGGCTCACCATACGATGTCTTTAGTCCGTAATACCAAATACATCAGTGTTACCTTGAGAGACATCGAAGAACCAGATTTAATGGATATCAACGATTATGAGTTGTACATAAAAGGAGCAAATGTACAGCTAAATCATGACAACTCGGCAAGTAATCACCCCAGAGCCATCTGTACTCCTTTCGTGACTTGGAACACGAAAGATCCCGACAGTGACACCCGTACTTCGGTAGGAAACATGGGACATGCCGATTTTATGACTTCCCGCATTTTCGTTCACGATAACTTAGCAGATGATGAAGTACTGATAGTAAAAAATAAAAAGACAGGCAAAACCGTGATCGAAGTAAATTTACCCGACTTGCTTAGCCGTCTGTGTAACTACGACGAGCTGCATCGCTACTCCCGTCAGGAGTTTCTTGACCGCGGCTACGATTACAACCTCTCATTCTTCCTGTCTGGAGGCAATTGGGCATACGCTAACGTATCCATTGGCGTATTGGGATGGAGCAAACGTATTCAAAATGTATCATTAGGAGAATAAATACCATGAAACGACCCGTTCTGACATACTTATTTTTCTTCTGTCTGGTTCTGATAACCGCAGCTTGCAAGGATGATAGCCTTCCAGACTCTTCTGTAGAAAAGGAAGGTGGAAGCAATGTATATGTAAGCATTGTTGTGAATACAGAAGATTCACAAAACAGCCGTGTTTCCACTCCCACTCCCGGAGAAGATGGAGACGGCCCACAAATTGGCGTAAATGAAGAGAATGTAGTACACGACTTGAATGTATTCTTCTTTCATACAACCGATGGAGAAGGACTAAATACGACAGATCAGTCAGTAAACGTTGTTTCAATATATTTCGACCAACTAACAGGTAGTACGACAAAATATACAACAGAAACGAAAGAGATAGAAGGTTTAGAGATAGGTTCGTCTTATAATGTTCTGGTCATTGCAAACTTAGGCGAGTCTTTAAAAAACATAACTACCTTAGAAGACCTGCGTCAGTACCCCGTTTCAACTCCGATAGTACAAACGAATCATTTTGTAATGGCATCTTCCGAAACGGGAACCCCTGTTACAATTCAAGCCACTTCCAAAAACAATCCGACCGTGGTTTCAGCAAACGTAGAACGACTGGCAGCACGGGTGGATTGTCATTGGGATACTGAGTATTCAGTGGAGAATGATACAGTTATCATCACACAAGCCATGTTAGTCAATAAATATACAGGAGGAACGTATGCCTTCAAACGAGTAACCAATTCTACTACAGACTTTACAATTGATTATTTGGGAGCGGAAAATGTAGAGGGAAATCGTGCTGCAAATTATGTCATAGACCCCAAAACACTGAATGTACCACAAACTGATATCGCTGCTGATTATCAGCCCTATTTTCCTACGTACAACAATTGGAGTGCTACAGATAGTTGGAAATCATTGTCTACAACTGTAACTTCTGCTCATAACGATGTAACCTATTCCTTGCTCGACTATACAACAGAGAATGTGGTAAAAGCAGAAAATAGTGAAAAGACATGTGCCACTTATTGTACCGGCATTGTGTTTAAAGCAAAATATAAACCTGCAGGTATTTCTACTACTGATAGTACCTTTTACCGATATAACGGTACATGCTATGCTTCATTAACTGATATAAAAAATGTAATCGGAGATCAATCCATTAGTGATAATAATTTGTCCCAGTTTGGTATTACTAAATATCAAGGTGGCAACTGTTATTATACTTACTGGATAAAACATGCCGAAGACGGAAATGATACAACGGTCAGTCCGATGGAATACGCCATTGTACGCAATAACATCTATCAGATAAACGTAACAGGAATAAACGATATCGGCACGGTAACGCCTACAGACTATGGCTTGTATTTGGAATGCACAGTTGCCGACTGGATTCCGGAAAAAGAAATCACAATCGATTTCAGCGATAATTATGATGGAGGTATAACAGGAATTCATGTTGTAAAGAATCAAGATGCTGTACTCGTTGCTTATAGTCAGGACAACGAGGTCCGCGATGCTCAATTCTCTTTCACGATGAATACTCCGGTAGGCATTGGATGGACGGCCCACCTTACCAATCCGGATGATTTTGAGTTTGTAGGCGACTATCATGGTGTAGGAGGTCAAGGTCCTGTCATGCTGCGTATACACCCCAGAAAAACTTTCGAGGAAGGAGTAACTCGCGAAACGGACATGTATATCACCATAGATACAGACAATAGTCCATTAGACTTCAACGTGAGCTCGGGTGAGTTCCCGGGAGATAAAAATACTATCCATATTCAGCAAGTTAGCACAATTGAATATGACAATCTTCTAAATAATTCACAAAACTGAGCACTATGAAAAAAAGAAATATTATATATAGCATTGTTTGTACATTGTTCTGTTTCATCTGCTTTTCGTGTTCGGATGAAAAAGGCAATCCCCTTGCCTCTTCTACAGAAACAGGACTAACCTTGCAAATAAACGCTGGACAGAATACTTTTACCCGTGCCGATGGAACAACCAGTTCCGCAGAAAGTGCATGGGACAACGTCATTCATTATTTGGATGTATTCATATTCGATAGTGGGACGGGACAACTGGTTCCAAATTGTTATTTCCACTTTGGCGACGGCTCAAAAAAGATCGTTGATCCGGTTTGCCTGATTTCGGGCAATTGGAAAAACCGTTTCCAGGATCACGAAACTTGTGACATATATGTGATAGCCAATTTACATATCCATTCTTCAGGAAACAATACAGCAAGTGAAACTGATTTAGAACAGATTCAAACTCTCAGTGATTTGCAGCAACTCGTAGACGAATATAAAAATATATATCAATCCGTTTCACAAGATAGTAAAATGCCTTTTACCATGAGCTGGTATCGCATGGGATGGGAACCGGCTAAATCTTCCAATGTATATACCATACCTGTGGAATTGACCCGACTGGCCGCAAAAATAGAGATATCTTTAGATTTGAAGTTTACAACAGACCAAACAACAATCAATGGAACTACCTACCAGTACCCTACCAATGACGATATTGGTCAGTTGCAATATAGTGTCCATAACTATGCAACGAATGCACGAGTCTTGCCCGGTAATGATGATACATTCGGATATACCATAGCATCTGCAGCAGAAACGAGCCTTAAGTTTAAAGACACAGACGATTCCGGCAACTCAGTTCCTAAGATTATTGCCTACACTTATCCTACCGAATGGAGTAACGATATCTTAAAGGAAACGTATGTCATTCTCAACGCGCAACTGAAAAGTACTACTGATCAGGGGGGAGATCCTCAATATATGAACAACTATTACAAGATTCCTCTCCGCCTCTCTACCGACGATAACAAGAAACTGGAGCGTAACCACTGGTATAAAGTAAAGGCAACAATAACAGCGAAAGGAAATGCCACACCCGATAAGCCGGTTGAAGTTACAAACGTACAATACGAAGTAGCTCCTTGGTATGATACGAATATAGATATTAACGGAGACACTCCACTGTATCTGGAACTGAGTGAATATGATGTGGTGATGCGAAATGTGGATACGTATGATTTAACGTTTGCATCGTCAAGCCAGATAGTAAAAGATCTAACCAGCCAAAAAGCAGAAATTGAAATCAAGGAAATTTATTACAAAAATAAATATGGTAAAAAGATAGATTTAAAGAATAACGAGAACATCATAGACAACACTTATTTAAGTGTAGATGGAGGTTTAAATGGTCATCTGGTTATACACAGCCCCATACCCGTAAACAAGACCATCCGTTATATCACACTAACGGTAAAGAATGCACAATACGATGAGTCTGATCAAGGTACTCACAGTTGCATCAAGACCGTAACCATCAAACAATATCCCTTGGAATATATTACAGGCATCTCCGGATTGTATTCGTATTTGGATGAGGATAAATATACCGGAGCATGGCCTAGGAATCGTTCCAACGAGATATTATCGTCTTTGGAATATTCCGGTGATAACTATGTGTATAATGGCACTATACAAAAGGAAATCATCCATGGTTTTAATGGCACAATAAGTGGCTTGGATGGAAAAATTGGTAATAAAGTTGATATGAAAAGTAAATTCTATGTGGAAAATAATAACGGTGAAGGCCGAATTTTTCGTATAGATTACAGTTACGTTAAGACCTACGAACAAGTATCATCTCCGCAAAATTTTGCTACTGTTTATGTAAGGAAATATATGTTAAAAGAAAAACAGACAGATGATGATGTATTGGTACCAGAAAATGAAGAAAAAAAATATCAAATCACTGCTAAAAAAGAGGAGGGAGGAGATTATATTAATGTGGGTGACGAATATATTCAAGTTCAAGATGGTACAGGAAATTACACAATAAAAGCTGACGTAAGTAATGACCACGGAACATACATAGACGTATATGGAAAGACAACGGATACTAATAAAAGTAATTATATATATTACGCGTATTATAAGGATCTCCCCTTATCATATTATTTGGAAGATAATGGTACAGCCTCCAATAATCAGATGTATCATGTAGTTATTACGTCCACTTCTGGAGATTATCAATTAGGACGTCCAATCATGAGCAAGGATACGGATAATAAGGATATTGTTGATCCCAATAATCTTGACAATGACAAGCTGGTATCTCCTTCTTTCATGCTTGCGTCACAATTAGGAAATAGTTCTACAATAAGTTGGGAGGACGCTAAAAATCAATGTAAGAATTATGTAGAAGTAGGCATAAATGGAGAAGTCTACGATGACTGGCGACTTCCTACCGCGGCTGAAATTAATATCATCATTAAATATCAGACAGATACTAATGTAAATACGAAAGATGACAGAGCCGTAATGGATTATGTATTGAATTATGAAGGCCAAAGCAATCCTGATTATTGGGTTTCACGCTCTAATTACTTCATGCATATACCTCCAAGTGGAGAAGGAGCATTACAAGGAGGATCAAGTGACGCCAAGCACCGTGTCCGTTGCGTCCGTGATTTCCATGTCGGAGAACCTACAGAATAACCTTTCGAAGTAAAAAAGAATAAGTTATGATTAAGAAAATAGCATTCTATCTCATAGCAGGCATCGTAACGATGCTTTCTGGCTGTGTCGACCCGGATATGGAAAAGACAGGCAATAATACCAGCCTGCCCGATGAACTGAGCCTTCGGTTCAGTTTTACGATACCGGGAAATACAGTAGTCAATACCCGCTCTATTGACCCCGACGGAGAGCCTGTTTCGTCTATCTGGCTGTTCCTCTTCAATGAAAGCGGTTATTATTTAGGGCATGTACGAGCAAATGAAGTTACATACCAAAAAACAAATACCAGTACAGATGAGGGAGAAGGTACATTCTCTACCCCTTCTATCCCCAGCACGGTGCGCCGCATCCACTTTATAGCCAACTATAATGCGGCAGATGTGGACGACAGCGAATTGTTGAACCGTACAGAAAAAGAAGTAATGACCCGTTTTACCTCTTCTTCGGGCCGACTGGTATATTGGGGTCGGAAAGTTTTTAATTCAGAAACCGAGTTGACTTCATATTTTAAAGATAACTCCACATCGCCGATCATACTTTACCGCAATCAGGCGGCTATTACATATAATAAGAACAATTTAAATCTGAATATTCAAGGTTTTGCCATTTGTAATACATACGCCAAAGGTACGGTCGTTCCTTACAATCATCAGAATGAAACAGATCCGTTCAATTTCAATTTAACAGAGAGTCAAGGACATGCTGTCCACGATTATGTGACACTCTGCTCTGGTGAAGATCTGATAAAGGCAACCGATCCGGAGGATACGGAAGTACAGAATGAATGGGGATTACGGTATATTTTCGAGCATGAAAATGCACAGGATGATCCGATGTTTGCCATCTTTAAGATTGACAACAACTATTACAAGCTGATGATTGTAGATGATCAATCCAATCCGTATAAGATTATCCGCAATCACCGTTATATTTTCAACTTCCACAGTGCTCCCCCAACCACATTGGGATATGCCACCTTTGAGGAAGCAAAAAATGGCGTAGCTGCCAATAACGTATGGGTATCTATAGATAATGAACTGCCTTCCATCGGCGACGGAACTTCTTCGCTGACGATTGAGGGAGAAACAACCCGAATCTATACGGAACAAAAAAATGAGGTCATCAACTTTACCTGTACAGGAGGAATTACGTCCGATCAGGTAACTGCTACTTGGCTTTCCAACGAAGGACTGGCAAGCAGCGACCTGCATTTACAGTATGATCCCGCTACCGGTAAGGGAAGTGTGACTGTTTCCCTGAATGAAATTGCCGATACTCCCCAATATGGTACGTTACAGATAAAGGCAGGAAAGTATCCGCGCACCATACAGATTGTCTATTTGAATAAATTCGACTTTGCACCGGTATGGACTTCCAGTTCAGTACCGAGACGTTCCGGCGAACCAGTGTCTATTGTATTCAATATACCCGACACCTATCCCGAAGAACTTTTCCCGGTAGAGTGCAAAATTTCGTGCAACCTATTCGATGCAAACACAAACAACCAGTTGGAAGTGATAGAGGAAAAAACCGCTTTCACCATAGACGGAAAGGAGGTAGTACGAGACTGGGATTACAAATATGTATACAAAGCCGACAAGCCGGGCTTGCATCGTGTGGACTTCCAAACACTGATAAACACTTACCCTGATAACCCTGACGATGCTGGAGAGGAGGACGAGGTATTGACCTGGTTCCTGGAAGCTCCGTATTTCAATACGATAGAACGAACTATCAATATGGTGAATGATGAGTATGCTGACCAGAAGATTATTATTTACGAAACGACATTGAATGGTAATCAAGCATCCGGTACTTACGAACGTGAGATTGCTCCCATAAAAGGACAGATTTTCGATTTAAAATTCTATCTGGAAGACAGTACTCCGGCAGGAAAGCAGCCGGCAGGAACGAAAATACGTATCTACATGGACAAGGCGGTAGAACCTGGATATCAGGAAGGTGATCGAGTCGATGATTTAAGCGAAACCCAATATGATGCCCCCGATGCAGGCCGATATTTTATCTATACGGTTCCAGAAAACGCAACATATAATAAATACAATAACACCAGATACCTTGTAACCATTCCTTTCCGCACGGTTTCGGCTCAATGTGAAGGTTATGCTCGTATTGCGGCTGCCAGTACCGATGACAACGATGCTGACCATTGCTATAAGTCAGCTATTGTTACTCGTGTCAATAATCCGGAAGCGTATAACTTTAACTTACAAGCTAATAATGTTAAAGAGCTTTCATTACCCTACGGTACAGGACAGGAGGTAACACTAAGTATCACCCCCAATTTGGGAAGCCATACCGTATCTTCCTGTAAAATCCTCATCAAAACCCAAAATCTGGAACCGGCAGACAAGAATGCTATTGAATGGGACAATGAGCGGGACGGGTACGTATGGACCATTACAGACCTAAGTGCCCAAAACTATACATTAGACATGCTAACAAAAGACGTCGTAAGTGCTGAAACCGTAACAATCAGCGAAATAAGCGGCAATGTGGCGTTTTATGAAGATGAGATTACGATAAAAAATCAGATTCTTAGCGGGAATATACAGATTGATGGCTATACATTCCAGACGACTTCTCCTTTCATTGCTTTGGAGAAATCGGATGGTACACGTATCGGGGCGTTTACTGTAACTGCAACCATTGGCGAAAGTACAGGAACTTATCAGTTGACTCTCCGTGGCGAATACGACTTTACCGAGAATGAAGAATTGAAGGTGATTTATTCGCCCATAAATGATACGGATGTCTATGTAGGCCAAACAACCATTACGGAATTGTTGAAATCTCCAACGTTGAATTTACAATTACAGCAATAGCCCGGTAACCTAATACTGACAGATCATCTATCAATCATAACACAAAAATCTCCTGCTTTAGCCTTTGTTTATTGATGGCTACAAGCAGGAGATTTTTGCTTCGGCAATTTTATTTTAAAACTGCTTTCCTATGGTTGAGAATGTGCATCCCCCATGGGGATCAGTCTTTGTAAATAGCCTTCTTTCCGGCAAGCAACGTATTCTTCATCAACGATACGATGGTCATCGGTCCTACTCCTCCCGGAACCGGAGTGATGTACGAACATTTAGGAGCAACTTCATCGAATTTCACGTCGCCTGTCAGTTTAAAGCCCGACTTCTTTGTTGCATCGGGTACACGCGTAGTACCTACGTCAATCACTACTGCACCTTCTTTTACCATGTCGGCTTTCACAAAGTTGGGCTGTCCCATGGCTGCAATAATGATATCCGCTTCACGGCATTCTCTTACAAGATCCTTGCTCCGGCTGTGACAAACCGTAACCGTAGCATCGCCCGGATAGGCTTTCTGCATCATCAGCATCGCCATCGGCTTGCCTACGATGTTGCTTCTTCCCAAAATCACACATTTCTTGCCCTGAGTTTCGATGTTATAGCGTCTCAGCAATTCCAAAATTCCATTTGGAGTGGCCGATACATAACAAGGAAGACCAATCGACAATCGCCCTACGTTGATAGGATGAAAACCATCTACGTCCTTCCGATAGTCTATTGTTTCAATCACTTTCTGCTCGGAGATATGCTTGGGCAGAGGCAACTGTACGATAAATCCGTCAATATCGGGATCGTTGTTCAACTCGCGCACTTTTGCCAGCAGCTCTTCTTCGGTTACATCGCTTTCGTAGCGGATGAGCGTAGACTTGAAACCGCATACTTCACATGCCTTGACCTTTGCGGCTACGTACGTTTCACTTCCTCCGTCGTGTCCTACCAGCACTGCAGCCAGATGCGGGCGCTTGCCTCCATGGGCAACAATATCGGCTACCTCGGCAGCAATTTCTTGCTTAACCTGTTCCGAAACCTCTTTTCCATTAATCAATGTCATAATACAAACTGCAATATTAGGTTGTTCATAGTATTAACAAATGTACGATTTTTCGACGGCGCTTGGCAGGGATGGATTCTGCGTTTATATTTTATTAACAGATTTGTTTTATCTTCCATCAATATGCCTGCCATTTTTTATTTTAACGGCAGATCCGAATATTTCTTATGCCCCAGTAATTTCGACTGCCATAAAATACTGAACGGAAAACGCCCCGACACATTAAAGCCAACTGCCTTGTCCAGGTTCTCCTGCCTGTCGGCTTTAAACTGCGGACGCAAGCGGGCATATTCTTTTCTTGCCTGTATTACGGCACGGAAATTTGCCCAATCGCCCTTCAGTAAAAAGACACATGCAGCCACATAATCCAGACATGCACGAACCCTCATCACTGGCCTCAATTCTTCCGGCGGAAGGTTTTTATACAGCATCAGCAGGTTATTGCGGAAATTCAGAAATGTCTTTCGAGGATTTTCCTTTTTCAACGTAGCACCTCCTACATGCCAGGCGACACTCTCGGGCAGGCAAACCAGTTTATAGCCACGGCTTCGCAAACGCCAGCACAAATCAATCTCTTCCATGTGGGCAAAGAAACGTCCGTCCAGACCGCCTACTTCGCGGTATTTATCCAGCCGGATAAACAACGCAGCTCCCGTTGCCCAAAATACAGAAACGGGGGCATCGTACTGTCCTTTGTCTTTTTCTACGACCTCGAAGATACGCCCGCGACAGAACGGATAGCCATAGCGGTCGATAAACCCTCCCGCAGCTCCAGCGTATTCAAAGTATTCCTTCCGCTTCCAGTCGAGCAGTTTAGGCTGACAGGCTGCAACTTCCGGATGAACATCCATGAACTTCACCATCGGTGCCAGCCATCCGGGAGCAACTTCTACATCGCTGTTGAGCAGCACAACATATTCGGCGTTCACATGCTCGAAAGCTTTATTGTAACCATCGGCAAAGCCGTAATTTTTATCCAGGCGGATCAGACGGACTACCGGAAACTCTTGTTCCAGCATCCGGCAGGAATCATCGGAAGAGCCATTGTCTGCCACACAGACCTCTACCCCGTCACCAGCCGAACAGGTCAGGACAGAAGGAAGAAACCTGCGAAGCATATCAGCCCCGTTCCAGTTCAAGATAACTACAGAAACCTTGTTCATATAATTGTTCCTTTCAGCGCGGTACCATCTTCATTGAAATCGCCCAGCCGAACATGTATCAAATGATTATCCAGATCGTCGTTGTGATTCAATTCCACGCGTATATAATTGGACGTAAATCCATGCATCGGAGCACCTGTCTTGGAATGTTCCATCAACACAGTTGCCTCCTGCCCGATATGACGTGCATAGAAAGCCCTGGTCTTTTCATCCGACAAAGCCAGAAGACGCTGACTTCTCTGATGCTTATCTTCGGGAGATACCACATAGTCAATCTTCAGAGCTTGTGTTCCGGGACGCTCCGAATAGCTGAACACATGCAACTGAGTAACATCCAGACTGCGTATAAATTCATAAGCCTGTTCAAAATACTCCGGAGTTTCGCCTCGTGTACCCACAATCACGTCCACACCGATAAAGGCATCGGGCATCAGCGATTTAATCTTCTGTATCTTGTGTGCAAAGAGTGCAGTATCATAGCGACGACGCATCAGCTTCAAGACTTCATCGCACCCCGACTGCAACGGGATATGGAAGTGAGGCATAAAACGGCGTGAACGGGCCACATATTCTATAATCTCATCAGTCAACAAATTGGGCTCAATAGACGAAATACGATAACGTTCGATTCCTTCCACCTCGTCGAGTGCTTTTACCAGATCAAAGAAACTTTCACCCGTAGTTTTTCCGAAATCACCGATGTTGACACCTGTCAGGACTATTTCCTTGCCTCCTTCAGCAGCTACCTGACGAGCCTGCTCTACCAGATCGGCAATCTTCCCGTTACGACTTCTTCCACGCGCAAACGGAATGGTACAATAAGAGCAGAAATAATCGCATCCGTCTTGTACCTTCAGGAAATAACGGGTACGGTCACCTCTGGAACACGAAGGCACAAACGTACGTATATCCTTAGTAGCCGTAGTAATCGCTTCCCCATGTTCATGCTTTTCCAGATTACCCAGATATTTCATCAGGTCGCCTTTCTGCTCGGCGCCCAACACCAAATCTACTCCCTCTATATCTGCTACCTGCCCCGGCTTCAACTGTGCATAGCATCCTGTCACCACAATAAAGGCTCCCGGATGAGCCTTAGCCAGACGATGAATGGCCTGCCTGCATTTCTTATCTGCCATTTCAGTAACCGAGCAGGTATTAATCACACAAATGTCCGCTTGTTCGCCCTTGCGTGCAGTACGTACACCTGCCTCTTTTAATGTTTTACCGATAGTGGAGGTTTCTGCAAAATTCAGTTTGCAGCCCAATGTATAATAAACAGCTTTTTTATTCTGAAAAATAGTTGTATCTGTCATACCTTAATATAATGATTCGAATTGCAAAGTTACGCATTATTATCTGAAGCGCATCCTATCTTACCCAAAGATAGGAACAAAAAAAAATTTCTTCACCGGAAACCCGCGCTAACTCTAAGGGAAAAGGGAAAATCGTCTTAAATATACGCATTATCTACGTATTTTCCGCGCCAGAAAACATCTTTTATGAAGAAAACTATTTAAAAACATATTTTTTTTGAAAAAAAACGCTCCAAAGAGAACAACGTATTAAAAAAGTCTATATCTTTGCATCGTTTTAAGAAAACAACATAAGTATTACAGATTTAAAAAAGCAAAGAAAATGAAAAAATTAGTATTTTTGTTCGTAGCATTCGCTGCTGTATCTTTCGCATCATGTGGTAACAAAGCAGCTAACAGTGAAGAAGCAGCTGACTCAACAGCAGCAGTTGAAACAGTAGAAGAAGCAGCTCCGGTTGTTGACTCTACAGCAGTTGTAGCTGACTCAGCAGCAGTTGATTCTGCAGCAGTAGTAGCTGAATAATTTCGAACAACATTCGAGAGAATTGAAAGTCTGGCATGCGCAAGCATTCAGACTTTTTTTATGCCCATACGTTTCTTCTCTCCTGATAGTTGAGCCATTTTTTCACGAAAAAGATTTCATGACTCAATCTCATCGCCTTTCACAGGCTACCCCGCAACACTTCAAACCTCCCATGTTGCCGGTACAATAAACTCTACCTCCGTCCTTCCAACTCACACTTCATGTAGCATAAAGAGCAATCTTACCTAAAACGACACAGGGTAATATCTCAGCATGCACATAAGACTCCTGCACTCATTTCATAAAGCGCCATATTCACTCCGTCAGAACACGCTGTCCTAAAAATATTTTTTGTACAAAAAAATATTTCTTTTTGTACAAATTTTCCGAAAACGTCAGGAGATTTTCTTGAACACGTAATAGGAAAAGAAGAAAAATCCCAAGAGAAAAGATAAAAGCCACCATCTTCCTCCGCAATCACCAGAAATCATTCCCAAAGACAGAAAACCCAATTTTCTATCCCCTACCAGCAGAAGAGAAAAAACTACAAAAAAAGAAATCCCGAGTAGAACAAATATCTACTCGGGATCTTATCAAGTATTTACAGACTGCAAAATTAAGCTTCTTCTGCAACAACTTCGAAAGGAATTTCAACAGAAACTTCCTTGTGAAGTTTAACGATTGCTTTGTAGTGACCAACTTCCTTAACTGCATCCTTAACAACGATAATCTTACGATCGATGTTGTGACCCAATTTAGCAAGTTCTTCAGCAATCTGAATATTACCTACTGAACCATAGATAACACCTGTAGCGCTAACCTTTGTAGCGATCTTCAAAGATACATCCTTCAAAGATTCTGCAACTGCTTCAGCATCTTTCTTAATCTTTTCCAATTTGTGAGCACGCTGTTTCAATTCTTCAGCCAGCATTTTCTTAGCAGCCGGAGAAGCGATAACTGCTTTGCCTGTCGGAATAAGATAGTTACGACCATAACCTGACTTAACGGTTACAATATCATTCTTGTAGCCCAAGTTAACTACGTCTTCTTTCAAAATAATTTCCATACTCTTATTCCTCCTTTAATTATTTCATCATATCAGTTACGAAAGGCAGCAAAGCCAAGTGACGAGCTCTCTTAACAGCCTGCGCAATACGACGCTGGAACTTCAATGAAGTACCTGTAATACGGCGCGGAAGGATCTTTCCCTGTTCGTTCAAGAATTTCTTCAGGAATTCAGGATCTTTGTAGTCGATATACTTAATACCACTCTTTTTGAAACGGCAGTATTTTTTCTTTTTAACGTCTACTGAAGGCGGAGTTAAATATCTGATTTCTGATTGTTGCTGTGCCATGATTAGTTTTCCTCCTTTTTAGTTGATTTAACATTTCTTCTCTTAGCAGCGTATTCTGCAGCGTATTTATCCATCTTGAAAGTCAAGAAACGGATAACACGTTCGTCACGACGGAAGTTTACTTCGAGTTTCTCGATTACCGACGGTTCTGCTTTAAACTCAATCAGCTGATAGAAACCTGTAGATTTCTTCTGAATTGGATAAGCCAATTTCTTCAATCCCCAGTTTTCTTCATTAATGATCTCCGCACCTTCTCCTGTCAGGATAGCTTTGAACTTTTCTACCGCTTCCTTCATCTGAACATCAGATAAAACGGGAGTTAAAATGAAAACGGTTTCGTATTGATTCATACTATTCGTTGATTAAAATATTAATAATAAATTTTCAAATGCGGCGCAAAGTTACGACTTTTTCTCTAATATACAAATCATTGCGCTCTTTTTATATGATAAAGAATGTTATTTTAAGACATTTTCTTATACTATATATGGTAAAAGTATCGTATATTTGCATAGTTGCTTAAACAATAATTAGATGATAGAACAGTTCAATTTTGACATACAGCTTATTTTTGCTATACTAAACGGAAAGGTTTCGGCTGCAATCAACCGCAAGCTGAGTCGTAACTTCCGTCAGAACGGAATGGACATAACACCAGAACAATGGACGGTATTATTGTTCTTGTGGGAAAAGGACGGTGTAACGCAGCAGGAACTGTGTAATGCTACTTTCAAGGACAAACCCAGCATGACACGTTTAATCGACAATATGGAACGTCAGCATCTGGTAGTGCGTATATCCGACAAAAGAGACCGGCGTACCAACCTGATTCACCTGACAAAAACCGGCAAAGAACTGGAAGAAAAGGCACGCTTCATTGCCAACAAAACCCTTAAAGAAGCACTCCATGGACTAACACTGGAAGAATTGCGAGTAAGCCAGGAAGTTCTCCGTAAAATCTTTACCAATACAAAAGACTAATAGTAAGCTTTTTTATTTTTTTTCATCAAATAATTTCTTCAATACAAGAATTATCCTTTAATTTGTAACCAAGAAAAAATAAACCATAAAATAGAAGACACACATGAAAAGCTTATTAAAGAATTTAGGATTGATACTGGTTGTAATCGGAGCAGTAATCCTGATTGCTTGCTACTTTGGAGGCAACGTAAACAACAATTCGATTTTAGCAACTTCTCTGATTCTCATTATCGTTGGATTAATTTCCTATATCGTCCTAAACAGACGTATTGCCGACTAATACTGAGTCAATCCGGAAAAGAAATAAAAAAGCCTGAATTCTTTTAGAACTCAGGCTTTTTTATTTCTATAGCTTTCCATTACTATCATTCTTGTTCGGGAGTAATCAGTTTGTAACCCTTACCGTGGATATTAATGATTTCGATAGAATCGTCATCTTTCAAATGCTTACGCAATTTGGTAATATATACATCCATGCTTCGGGCATTGAAGTAATTATCGTCTATCCAGATAGTCTTCAAAGCAAAGTCACGCTGCAGAATCTCGTTGGCATGTGCACAAAGCAGTCCCAGCAATTCAGATTCTTTGGTAGTAAGTTTGGTCTGCTTGTCACCGATTGACAGAATCTGTTTCTGTGTATCGAATGTAAAGCGACCGATCTTGTACATGTTGCTTTCCTTATTACGTTTACCACGTACACGACGCAGGATAGCTTCAATACGGAAAGTCAGCTCTTCCATACTGAAAGGTTTTGTTATATAATCGTCTGCACCAATTTTGAATCCTTCCAGAATATCTTCCTTCAATGTTTTTGCAGTAAGGAAGATGATAGGTATCTCAGCATTAGCCTGACGGATTTCCTGAGCCAAAGTAAAACCGTCTTTCTTCGGCATCATAACATCGAGTACACACAAATCATACTTATTCTTCAAAAAGGCCTTAAAGCCGGCTTCTCCATCGGGAAACAACTCTGCCGAATATCCTTTTGCCTGCAAATATTCTCTTAACAGCATGCCAAGATTCTCATCATCTTCGCATAACAAAATACGCAATTTTTCGTCCATATCAATCTTCTTTAAATAAAGGTAATACAATTATAAATTTAGTTCCCACATTCAGTTCACTTTCGGCACGTATCGTTCCCTTGTGATCTGTGATGATCTTCTTCACATAGGCCAAGCCCAAACCAAAGCCTTTCACGTCGTGCAAATTGCCAGTATGAACCCGGTAGAACTTTTCAAATATTTTTTTCAGGTTTTCTTTCTTGATACCGATACCATTATCCTCTATCGATATATGAAGCTTTCCCGATTCATTCCAAGTACGAACTTTCAAATGGATATTGACATCCGGTTTCTTGTACTTCAATGCATTATCCAAAAGGTTGAAAATTACATTCGTAAAATGCATCTCATCTACATAAACAAATGGGTCATCCGCATCAAGTGCTACATCCAAGGTACCGTTACAATTCTCTACCTTCAAACGGAAGGTATTGGTTACTCCATAAATCAACTCGTTGGCATCAACCTCTTTCTTCTTTAAGGTAGCTTTCTGACGCTCGAACATAGACATCTGAAGCACTTTTTCTACTTGGAAGCGCAAGCGCTTGGTTTCGTCGTTTATCACTCCCGAAATGTGCTTGAACATGGCAGGAGATTTACCCACAGCCGGATCATTCAACATTTGTGCAGCCAGAGATATTGTCGAAATAGGTGTCTTGAACTCATGCGTCATATTATTGATGAAATCGTTCTTTATCTCGGTCAGTTTCTTCTGGCGGAAGATAATATAAATGGTAAAGATAAATGTCACCAGCAACACCAGCGTAAAGATGATAGACGGAATCATAAACCGTACAGAACTGAAAATGTAATTGTCCATTGTCGGGAAGAATACATTTACAAATCCCATCTTAGCTGGAGGATCTTTTTCAAAAAGCAACCGAGAATAAACTTTCTCATTATCGTATTCATAATCCGAGCAACGATAAATTTCTTTTCCATCACGGTCGGTCACCGTAAAATGATAAGGAATATCTACTCCGTTGTTCTTCAATTCCGAATTCAAAAAATAATCCAGTTGTTTAAAGTTAACGCGTTCCTTCAGCGGCTTGTCACTCGCCGTATAAAGAATATTGTAAACAACCTCATTCAGCAAAGCACGCTGATAGATATAACGTTCCTTTACGATTTCCTGCAATGTACGAGAAGTCTGAGGAATATTCTTTCCCGTCGAAATAATCTCTTTGGGAATGCTCGAAGGACGATTTATCACCGTTTTCCATTCGAAAGTAGAAATCGTACTTCCATCGGAAGACCCAATCAGCACACTTCCACTCGACTGCGACTGATGCTGTCCTTGAAACTGCTGGGAAAGCTGTGCCGCACGTTCGGTAGCAACAACATCTTTTTCCAAATATTTTTTAGTTTCTACTAATTCCAGGTTATGCACAGCCTGGGCAAGGCTTCGTCCTACATTCTCTTCGAACTGTTCCTTACGCATCTTGACCATCTCTTCTATATAGCTCACCTGCAAATAAAGCAAACTTAGAAAAGAAAGCCCCATTACAATACCTAATATCCAAATAGTTGACTTTTTCATGGAGGCAAATTTAAACGGCTATCATTTACGAGATACTCTGCTTAACATGTTTTAATCCGCGATTCTCTTATATTAACAAAATCAGAAGATTTACATGTTATTTTTTAAACCTCACATCACGTTTTCCGTAGTCTTAGTGCAAAAATAATGAAATTTTAAATTAATAACAAACAAAGTAAGCTAATTGTTTAAGCTTCGTTAAATAAAAAAGGCCGCATTTTTAAGAAATGCGACCTTTGCAACCTATAAAAACAACAACTAGAAAGTTTATGCTTCTTCTTTTTCTTGTTCTTCGAATTCCTTCATCAACTTATTCTGAACGTCGGTCGGTACAAGTTCATAACTTGCAAATTTCATAATGAAGGAAGCACGACCTCCCGTCAAAGAACTTAAAGCCGTAGAATAATTAGACATTTCTTTCAATGGAACCTTAGCAGCCAGCTTTTCATAACCTTTTTCACTGCTCATACCCATGATCATACCTCTACGTCCCTGCATATCACTCATTACGTCGCCCAACTTATCGCTCGGAACAAATACTTCTACATCATAAATAGGTTCCAGAATCTTAGGACCTGCATTCTTAAAGGCTTCACTGAAAGCATGACGTCCTGCCAGCATGAAAGAGATTTCATTAGAATCTACCGGATGCATCTTACCGTCATAAACGATGACACGCACATCACGGGCATACGAACCAGTCAAAGGTCCTTGTTCCATACGACTCATGATACCTTTCAGAATAGCAGGCATGAAGCGAGTATCAATGGCTCCACCTACCACACTGTTAACAAATACCAATTTACCGCCCCATTCCAAGTCTATCGTTTCAGAACTTTTTACATTTATCTTGAATTCCTGTCCATTAAACTTATAGACTTCAGGAGCAGGCATACCTTCATAATAAGGTTCTACAATCAAATGAACCTCACCAAACTGTCCGGCACCACCCGACTGCTTCTTATGACGGTAATCAGCACGAGCTGCCTTTGTAATAGTTTCACGATAAGGAATCTTCGGCTCATAGAACTGTACCTGAAGTTTTTCGTTGTTTTCCAAACGCCATTTCAATGTACGCAAATGGAACTCACCTTGACCATGTACCAAAATCTGCTTCAACTCTTTAGACTGTTCTACAACCCATGTCGGATCTTCTTCACGCATACGGTTCAATACAGCCATCATTTTCTCTGTATCAGCTTCATTTACAGGCTTGATAGCGCGAGTATATTTCGGATTCGGATATTTAATGAAATTAAAGCGATTCTCACAATCTTTGCCATTCAAGGTATTTCCAGTCTTCACATCTTTCAATTTCACCGTACAACCGATATCACCAGCACGAAGTTCATCTACCTTTTCACGATTAGCACCGGCACATACATAAAGCTGGGCCATACGTTCCTTTGAGCCACGATCAGCATTGCTCAAATCATCACCTTCGTGTACCACACCACTCATAACTTTAAAATACTGTACATCTCCGATATGCGGTTCTACGGCTGTCTTAAAGAAATACAAGGAAGTAGGTCCGTTGGCATCAGGAGGTACAGGAACGCCACGAGTATTATGAACAACCGGCATTTCATCAACAAATGGAACTACATTGCCCAAGAACTCCATCAGACGGCGAACGCCCATATCCTTACCGGCACATACACAGAACACAGGGAACATACCACGTGCAGCCAGTCCCTTACGGATACCTTCACGCATTTCGTCCTCGGTCAACGATTCCGAATCGAAGAACTTTTCCATCAAGCTTTCATCATGTTCGGCTGCAGCCTCAACCAACGTTTTGTGCCAAGCCTGAGCTTTATCCATTTCTTCAGCCGGAATTTCTTCAATAGTCGGAGCACCACCATCAGGACCCCACGAATATTTTTTCATTAAAAGTACATCGATCAACGAATTGAAGTCGGGTCCGGTAGCCAACGGATACTGAACCGGAACAACTTTAGAACCGTAATTTTCTTTCAACTGTTCCAATACATGGTCGAAATCACATTTTTCACTATCAAGCTGGTTAACCAGGAAGATAACCGGTTTACCCAGCTTTTCTGTATAACGGAAATGATTCTGTGTACCTACTTCGGGACCATACTGACCATTCAACAATAAAATAGCCGTATCCGTAACGTTCAATGCTGTAATAGCAGCTCCCACAAAGTCATCACTTCCCGGACAGTCGATGATATTCAGTTTTTTGCCATTCCACTCTACATGATAAACGGTAGAGAAGACCGAGTAACCATACTCCTGCTCTACCGGAAAATAGTCGCTGACTGTATTTTTGGCAGTGATTCTGCCGCGACGTTTTATAATACCACTCTCATAGAGCAACGCTTCTGTGAGGGTGGTTTTACCTGATCCGTCATTGCCAAGCAGGGCAATGTTTTTGATTTCGTTGGTCTGATATACTTTCATGGTATTTCAAGATTTAATTATTGAACAAAAGGATATGCTTTTCATATCTCTTACATAGTGATGCGCAAATTAGAAATTAATGAGCAGAAATGCAACAAATTCATTCGTGTTACTAAACTATGTTTTTAGACAGAAAACATCTGCTTCGATGCTTCTTTTCGCCAACATCCCAACGAAACAATAAAAAAGGTCACGCCGCAGCGAACTAAACAGTTGCCAAAGCATGACCTTCTAAAGACATGGAAAAATACTACATCACCAAATATTTACACGTTTTTCAGGTGCAATGTACATCGGACTTTCCGGAGTGATATGGAAAGCATCGTACCAAGCCTGAATATGAGGCAGAGCACCGTTTACACGCCATTCACCCAAAGAGTGAGGATCCGACTTTGTACGAGAACGAATTTCCTCATCACGAATATTGGCAGCCCATACTGTAGCATAAGCCAAGAAGAAACGCTGTTCCGGAGTAAATCCATCAATATCGCCCAGAGGATTTTCCTTCATGGCATGCTGGAATGCGAGGTATGAAACATTCAGACCTCCATGGTCCGCAAGATTCTCACCTAATGTCAATTCACCATTTGCTTTCAGTCCCGGCAATACTTCGATGTTATTGAAGAAATCAACCATCACTTTTGCACGAGCATTAAAGCGTTCTGCATCTCCTTTAGCCCACCAGTCGGTCAAGTTACCGTTCTTATCGTACTGACGACCTTGGTCATCGAACCCGTGAGTCATTTCATGACCGATAACCACACCGATAGCACCATAATTGAATGCATCATCAGCATTCATATCGAAGAACGGATATTGCAGAATTCCGGCAGGGAAACAAATTTCATTTGTAGAAGGATTATAATAAGCATTTACAGTCTGAGGTGTCATCAGCCATTCATCCTTGTCGACTGGCTTGCCAAGACGGCTGTACATATCATCCAGTCCCCATTTGTTAGCACGGCAAGCGTTAGCCCAGTAAGAATCCTTCTTGATTTCCAGATTTGAATAATCTTTCCACTTATCAGGATATCCCACTTTTACATGGAAAGCAGCCAGTTTTTCCTGAGCAACCATCTTGGTGCTGTCGCTCATCCATTCCTGAGCCTGAATACGTTCTCCAAGAGCTTCCTGCAAATTCTTTACCAGCTTAACCATACGTTCTTTGGCTGCTGCAGGGAAATACTTTTCTACATACATTTGTCCTACAGCCTCACCCAACATATTTTCTACAGCACTGACAGCACGTTTCCAGCGAGGAGAATTTTGCTGACGTCCAGACAACACCTTACCATAGAAATCAAAACGAGCAGATACAAAATCATCACTCAGATAAGGAGCAGCAGCATCCAGCAAATTATACTGCAAATAAGAGATATGCTTAGATACAGGCAATGTATTAATCAGTTTTTCAACTTCTTTCAGAGGTTCTATCTGCATTACATTCAGTTCAGTAACTTCCTTAATGCCTAAACCCTTCAAATAAGCATCCCAGTCGATACCTGCAAACGTCTTCTTCAAATCAGCGTAAGACATCTTATGATAGTTAGCTTCCGGATCACGCTGCTGTACAGCACTGAAAGCTTCTTTAGCGATAGAAGTTTCTATTTCCATTACATCTGCCATTTTCTGCTGAGCCTCAGCTTCAGAGAAACCTGCCAAAGTAAAGAGCTTAGAAATGTATTTCTTATAATTTTCACGCACATTGACAGTTGCACTATCGTTATCAAGATAATATTCCTTTTCACCCAAATTAAATCCACCTTGGCTTATCTGGAACATATTTACATCACTGTTCTTCGGATCGGCATAAACAAAACTTGAAAAATAAGTACCGATACCACAGTTCAACAGCTCTACCATCATCGGAACAATTTCCTTCCGGTCTTTCAGAGCAGCAATCTTATCCAGTTCCGGCTTAATCGGATTCATACCCTCCTTGTTCAGAGTCACGCTATCCATTGCCAGATTGTATACATCACCAATCTTCTGAGCCAATGTTCCCTGTTCATTTTGTTTGGAAGCCAAGCCCTCAATAAGCTCCTGCAACTGCTTGCGATTATTTTCAATCAGTACTTCGAATGTGCCATAGCGAGAATATTCAGCTGTCAGAGGATGATTTTTCATCCAGCCACCACACGCATAATGATAGAAATCCTGACTTGCAGAAACTGTAGTATCAAGATTTGCCAAGTCAATGCCAGAAGTGCTTTTAGCCTCCTTTTGTCCGGCGCAACTTGTCATGGCAGCAGCAACGAGCACTGCCACAGCAGCAAAATGTTTTGTTTTCATAAGCATTTATAATTAGTCTTTCAATTTTTAAGTTCTTCCAGTTCCAGGGAAACACTCTCCCACTCTTCTTCAGCATCCGAAATCTGTTTTTTAAGTTGCTGATGCTGTTCGTACAATTTCATGTCGGATGCTCCTTCAGGCGTAGCCATCTGCATTTCCAGTGCTGCCACTTCCTTTTCCAGACGCTCTATAAGAGCTTCACAATCGGAAACCTGTTTCTCAAGCTTACGGATTTTCTTATTCTGCTCCTTCTGAGCTTCGTACGACAATTTACTCTCACTGGCCTGTGCCGCTGTTTCTTCCTTCTTGACCGACTGAGCAGTCGTAGGCGACTGAGATAGTTGCAGTTCATTGAGGCTTTCCATTTTCTTTTTTTGCAAGAAATCATAAATACCTCCGATATGTTCCTTCACAACACCTCCGCCAAATTCATAAACCTTCGTTACCAGTCCGTCCAGAAACTCACGGTCGTGAGAAACGACAATAACCGTTCCATCAAATTCACGGATAGCTTCCTTCAGTACATCCTTGGAACGCATATCCAAATGATTGGTAGGCTCATCCAGTATCAGCAGATTCACCGGTTCCAGCAACAGCTTAATCATAGCCAAACGGCTCCGTTCACCTCCTGAAAGAACTTTTACTTTCTTATCGGAAGCCTCACCACCGAACATAAACGCACCGAGTATGTCACGTATTTTCAACCGAATATCTCCTTTGGCTACAGAATCAATCGTATCAAACACTGTCAGATTCTCATCGAGCAACTGCGCCTGATTTTGTGCAAAATAGCCTATCTGTACATTATGACCGATAACCAGCTTACCTTCATAAGGAATCTCATCCATAATACACTTTACCAAAGTAGACTTACCTTCACCATTCTTTCCTACAAAAGCAACCTTCTCTCCTCGGTTAATAGTCAGTGTTACATCGTGAAACACTACATGATCACCATAGGCTTTTCGGAGGCCCTCACAGATTACCGGATAATTTCCGGAACGCATGGCAGGAGGAAACTTCAGACGAAGGGCTGAATTATCTTCCTCATCTATTTCAATTGGAACAATCTTCTCCAATTGTTTGATACGACTTTGAACCTGTACAGCCTTTGTTGCCTTATAACGGAAACGTTCAATAAAGTCTTCTGTATCTTTTATCTCTTTCTGCTGATTTTCATAAGCACGCAACTGCTGTTCACGACGTTCTTTACGAAGTACGACAAACTCATCGTAAGGAACTTTATAATCATAGATATGTCCACACGATATTTCTATCGTACGATTAGTCACATTATTGATAAAAGCACGGTCGTGGCTTACCAGTACAACAGCTCCGGGACTCATTTTCAAAAAATTCTCCAGCCACTGAATACTCTCAATATCCAAATGGTTGGTCGGCTCGTCCAACAACAGCACATCAGGACGACGCAACAATAGCTTTGCCAACTCAATACGCATACGCCATCCACCGCTGAACTCACTGGTTGGACGGTCAAAATCGGAACGGCTGAATCCCAAACCGACGAGTGTACGTTCTATTTCCGCCCGATAGTTAGTTCCTCCCATCATCAGGAAGCGTTCGTTATCGTGCGTAAAGCGTTCTATCAGTTCATGATAGCTCTCCGAATCGTAATCCGTACGGTCAGCCAATTCTTGGTTCATCTTAGCCAGCCTGTCTTGCAGCTCAAATATATGTTCGAACGCCATTTCCGCTTCCGCCATAACGGTACGCGTGTCACTTAGAATCATAACCTGAGGCAAATAGCCAATAGTCACACCTCTTTGCACCGCTACACTTCCCTCTGTAGGCTTCTGCAATCCAGCCAGAATCTTCAGCATAGTCGACTTACCGGCACCATTCTTACCGACCAGTGCTATACGGTCTTTCTTATTAATGACAAACGAAACATCCTCGAACAAAGGAGTAACTCCAAACTCAACTTTCAGTCCTTCAATAGAAATCATATATTCGCTCCAACTTTACAAAGTGCAGGCAAAGGTAGCATTTATTTCCTTTTATTTCATACATTTGCCCACACAAATCAAACATTATATCACATTTATGAAAGACACGATAAAAAAAATTCTTTTGATCTCGGCAGGCATATGCATCTGTCATTCTTCAAATGCTCATTTTAAGACGACCCCCGGAATGCCTATTCATATCACCGAAGACGGCAAACTGATTTACTACGCTTACCCCAATGGCGACCGTGTTCCCGATTTTTCTTTTTGCGGCTACCGGCGTTCCGAATATCCTATTCCTTATATCGAAGCCAAAGTATATGTCAATCCAACAGAAGGAGATGCCACTCAACTTATACAAGATGCCATAGACTATGTCAGCTCACTTCCCCTGCAAGCAAACAACTTCCGGGGCGCCGTACAATTATTGCCCGGCACATACAATATAGAAGGACAACTACTGATACGTACAAGTGGAGTGGTCTTACGAGGCAGCGGATGTCATACGTCAGGAGGTACCATTCTACGGGCAAAAGGCTTCACCAAGAACGAACTAATACGCGTTTTGGGATACAACAATGCAACGGCTTCGGAAAAACTGAAAATCAAAGATGAATATGTACCGGTCAATGCAACCTTTATTCCACTGGACAGCACTTACAGCCATCTAAAAGTCGGCGACAAAATACAAATAGTACGTCCTTGTACATCAGAGTGGTTAAAGGAAATAGGGACAGACCAACTTGGTAACCAGCAGGAATACAACTTTTCCAAATGGCAACCCGGACAATACACGATGAAATGGGAACGCAACATTATTCAGATTACCGAAAAAGGAATAAAGATAGATGTTCCTATTACCATGAGCCTTGATCCCCAATACGGAGGAGGATATATCGTTCCCCTACAATGGAAGGGGCGTATATATAATATAGGTATAGAAAACTTATGCTGCATATCCGATTTTGACAAACAGAATACCAAGGATGAAAATCATCGATGGCAAGCAGTAACCTTCAATCATATACAGAATGGCTGGGTAAGAAGAATAGAAGCTCGACATTTTGCAGGCTCTGCAGTTATGCTGCTGGAAGGAAGCAGTCAGATAACAGTAGAAGACTGCAAATATCTTGCACCGATTTCGGAAATAGCCAACCATAGAAGATATGCATTTCATACTCTTGGACAATTAACGCTTTTCCAACGCTGCTATTCAGAAAACGGATATCGGGATTTCAGCGTGGGAAAAGGAGTTCCCGGGCCCAATGCATTTGTACAATGCCATTCGGAATGTCCTTACAGCTTCAGCGGTTCTGCCGGAGGTTTTTCGAATGGTATTCTTATGGATAAAATGACCGTATCGGGAGGAATACTGGAATACGGTTATCGTGATATGGCAGATCAGGGTGCCGGATGGACTGCTGCAAACTCTCTTTTATGGCAAGGACGTGCTTCGCAGACGCATTGTGTCACCCCTCCCACCGCACATAACTGGGCATACGGTATGTGGACACAGCCTTACGGGAACGGATATTACCAGCTTTCACATACATTCATCAAACCGGAAAGCATATTTTATGCTCAACTGGAAGAACGAACTGGTAAAAGTCAGGAAACCGAAACAAAGAAAATATATGTATACCACACACTCGAAACAGCTAAACCTACTGTGGCATATGCAGCTCAAATGTCGAAAGCATCACTTCAGCCAGACATCCGCATGGACCAGTGGATAGACAGCATGATGATATCTTACCCGATAACCTGCAACATAAACCATATTCCCGAAATATCACAAATAAAGAACAAACGAATAAATAAGCGAACTATAACAGAATCGGCTCCTCTTGCCATCAAAAACGGATGGATTGTCCGAGGCAACCAGATTATGACACGGGGCACGTATCCCGGCAAATCAGAACCGGGAACAACCGGATGGCAAGGTACAGGCTCACTTACACTTTTTTATCCGGGAAGAACCGGACGAGGATATACTGAAGAACCCGACAGTATTGCACAATTACTGGAAACATCAGGAAGTCATGTACTTCATCACCGTACAGGACTGTGGTACGAACGCCGACGCAATGACCACGAACGAAACATGCAAGCCGACTCGGAAGTATGGGCTCCTTTCAATGAATATCCCTATAGCCGGAGCGGACAAGGAGAAGCACAAGACCGGCTCAGTAAATACGATTTAACTAAATTCAATCCCTGGTACTGGTACAGACTCAAACAGTTTGTCAATGCAGCCGACCATAAAGGCTTGCTATTATGGCACGACCATTACAACCAACATAATATCATAGAAGAAGGAGCGCACTGGTGCGACTATCCTTGGCGTTCGGCAAACAATATCAACGGAGTGGGATTCCCTGAAAAGACATTGTTTGCCGGCGACAAGCGTGTATACATGGCAGAACAGTTTTATGACATCTCCCGCCCCGTCATCAAGAAATACCACGAACTGTTTATTCGGCAAAGCGTAAATACGTTCCATGACAACAACGGAGTGATACACAGTTTGGGAATGGAGTATACCGGACCATTACACTTTACCCGTTTTTGGCTGGAAACAGTCAGCTCCTGCCCCAACCATCAGCTTATTGCTCTGACAGCAACCAAAGATGTACAAGACTCCATCCTGCAAGACAGCAAGTACAGACCGCTGGTCAATATCATCGATATCCGGCAATGGCATTATCGCAACGACGGAACTACTTACGAACCGCAAGGCGGATGCAGTCTGGCACCTCGCCAGTGGGCCCGCCTCATCAATCCCGGAAACACATCATGCGAAAGCATCTATCGGGCTGTACGAGAATACCGTTCCCGTTATCCGGAAAAAGCTGTAACATACAATGGCCTTATGCCGCGGAATATAGAAGGAAATGCTGCTAACTGGGCCATATTCATGGCAGGTGGTTCTCTTGCCAAAGTGCCTCCTGTAGACGGAATACCTGTTTACGAACTTGCTTCCGATTTTGAACCGATTGAATTCCAGACGCACAACCAGCACCAGTGGGTAATGGGAAAGACCGGCAAAGGATACATTGCTTATTGTTTCCGGCAAGAAGTAACCTTCGACCTACAACATGACAAAAGACAAAAATATAAAATAGCATGGATAGACCCGACAAGCGGAAAAATACTTGAGAAAGGAAAGATTACATCCGGCAAGTCGTCTACCATCACCCTCCATGCTCCACAACGATATTGTGTATGTTTACTTTATTAGGAAAGTATCAAACAAAAAAGATTCCACAAGCAGCATTCTACTTGCGGAATCTTTTTCCTATCTGCGGGAACAAATATATGTTCACTAATTATTCTTCGGTATAACGTTCGATAGTCTGTTCACGGTCCGGACCTACAGATACAATCTTGATAGGAGTACCAAGCTGTTCTTCGAGGAATGAAATGTATGCATTAAATTCTTCCGGGAACTCATCTTCACTTGTCATCTTCGTCATGTCTGTCTTCCAACCCGGCAATTCTACATAAACAGGTTCTACACCTTCAGTTATGTCGAACGGGAAGTAATCTATTTCCTCACCGTTTACCTTGTAAGCCACACAAGCCTTAACAGTATCGAAACCATCAAGTACGTCACTCTTCATCAGGATAAGCTGAGTTACACCGTTTATCATGATAGCATAACGCAGAGCAACCAAGTCAACCCAACCGCAACGACGTTCACGACCGGTTACTGCACCGTATTCATGTCCCAAATCACGAATAGTCTTACCCGTTTCATCGAACAATTCTGTCGGGAAAGGACCTGAACCAACACGTGTACAGTAAGCTTTCATAATACCATATACTTCACCAATTTTGTTAGGACCAAGTCCCAGACCTGTACAAGCACCAGCACAAATCGTATTAGAAGAAGTTACAAACGGATACGAACCAAAATCTACATCCAGCATAGTACCCTGAGCACCTTCACACAACACACTCTTGCCTTCCTTCAACAGGTTATTGATTTCATGTTCGCTGTCTACCAGCGGGAACTGACGCAAGTATTCGATACCTTCCATCCACTGTTTTTCCAGTTCAGTGATATCGTATTCATAATTCAGACTCTTCAGAATCTTTTCGTGACGTGCCTTAGCAGCTGCATATTTTTCTTCAAAGTTATGCAGAATATCGCCTACGCGAAGACCGTTACGGCTTACCTTATCAGTATAAGTCGGACCGATACCCTTACCGGTAGTACCTACTTTCGAAGCACCTTTTGCAGCTTCGTAAGCAGCATCCAGAATACGGTGAGTAGGCAAAATCAGATGAGCCTTTTTGGAAATGTGCAGGCGCTCCTTCAACGGATGACCGCTTGCTTCCAAAGCTTCAGCCTCAGCTTTGAACAAAGCCGGATCGAGTACCACACCGTTTCCGATAATATTAACTTTATCTCCCTGAAATATTCCCGAAGGAATAGAGCGGAGTACATATTTCTGACCTTCAAATTCCAGAGTATGACCAGCATTCGGTCCTCCCTGAAAACGAGCAACAACATCATAGCGCGGAGTCAATACATCGACTACTTTTCCTTTTCCTTCGTCGCCCCATTGTAAACCTAGCAATACATCTACTTTCATGATTTCCAACTTTTATAATAAGTTTATTTACTTTTCTTACGTTTGGCCGCCATACATTTATTGCACAGTCCATATATATATAAGGAGTAGTGCGAAGCATGAAAACCTTTCAGTTTGGTTTCGGCTATAGCCTGTTTCAAAGCTTCATCTTCGAATTCGGAAACTTTTCCGCACGAAGTACATATCATGTGATGGTGGGTTTCATTGTTATACGAACGCTCGTACTGCGAAGTATTGCCAAACTGGTGCTTGATAACCAGTCCGGCATCAATCAAGAGTATGATTGTGTTATAAAGAGTAGCACGACTTACACGGAATTTCTCTTTCTCAGCCATATAAGAATACAGCATATCTATATCGAAATGTCCTTTTATGGTATAGATAGTGTCGAGTATAGCATAACGCTCGGGTGTCTTCCGATGCCCGTTCTTCTGAAGATAATCCGTCAGAATCTGTTTTGCCTTATCTTTTATATTCTCTTCCATCCGGTAATTCGTTCAGGGTTCAAAGTTAATCTTTTTTGTGTAATTTAGAAAATCAATAAAAGAAAAATTTCTTTATTTCAAGTCGTCTAAACGTCAGTATTCCATATCAGCTTTTATCTCTTCTGCCAGTGCACGTACTGTCTGATTTTCCGATTTCATCCAAAGTCCGAGCTGTTTGCTTACAACTTTTTTGCTTTCCCGCGACTGGTGTGCAAACTTACGCAATGCAACCGCAGCAGCCTTCTGTACCGATGTACAGTTGCCTTCTATCGCTGTATAAGCCTGGTCGAGAAACTCCGCTTCTGCACGTTCGTTCAACTTTTCACCCTTCATCAACAAACGCGCCATCAGCAGAAAGCCACATAACTGAAACATTTCCCGTTCGTCTGCCATCCAGCGGAACACTACTTCCGAAGCGTAAGGCAAACGCTGGAAAAGATTCATAACCGTATACTCTGCCAGTTCCGGATAATCCATTCCTTCAATCCAAATATCGGCTATCTCAGGATAAAACGTTTCGACAGGCTGAAGCAGCCCTGCCATAATCTTACATTCTCTGATATTTTCTTTCCACAATGCCTGAGCCAGTTCATGATTCGGCTCATATTCGGCAGCTATCTCTTTTATACGCGGATATTCGATGCCGAAATTGAGTTTGTACCCCATCCCCTTCTCGCGCATACTCTGCGATATCATGCCATTCATAAAAAGGCGGAACTTCGATTTGATATCTCTAATAACTTCGTGTATATTGTCCATGATAAAAAACGATAAATCCTGTAACAAAAGACTTCTCTCAGGAACAATCTCTTGCTACAGGAAGATAATTATAAATTAGAATAATCCCGGCTATAACGGAGCATCTGCTCGGCATATCCTTCCGTATAAGAAATATGTACGTCTACAATATTTCCTTCGGCATCTGTCTGCGGCGTGTAAACCGGATTCAAGAAGCCTTTATAAGGAGCCAGATGCAAGCTGCGGTAACGTTGCAACACTTCGGCATGCAATACCGGATCAACTTGTACACCATACTTTTCTACAAGCTGGCGTGCCGCTTCATAATCGCCCTCACTCTTGATACGCTGTATCTCGGCCAGCAGCTCACCAAACAGCAAACGCAACTTGGCATAATCGTTGATACGTACATAAGTCTTGCCGTCGCGTACAACCATCTCCACTACATGCTCAGCCTTTCCATGTTCCAAAGCCCAGCGAGCAATCAGTTGGCGGTTACGCATGTGCGCCTCTTCTACCGTACATCCCGGTTCTATGCGTACAAGCTGTGTCATCAGCCCGTTCATCATATACGAATAATATTCAGCTTTGTATGCCTCAGCATCAGGTACAAGCCCCAGCTCTACCATCTTGGCATCAGGCAAGTAATACAGTCCGAACAAATCGGCACGTGCTTCTTCTATTGTCGAGCCATGTGCTTTCAGTGCATCAGGATCTACGCCCGGAAGCAATTTACCCGAACCATGCCCCAGACATTCATGCAAGTCGGTATGCAGGTCATCGGTTATGTCGGCGTATTTCTCCAGCAACAGACGTTCCGTGTCACTATATACAAACTCTTCACGGAAACCGTTTCCACGGGCAGCCTTGTTATAGGCATCTGTCAAATTGCCGATAGTAACCGACTTCGACCCATGTACGCTACGTATCCAGTTTGAGTTAGGGAGATTAATTCCGATAGCAGTCGACGGATATAAATCGCCCGCCAGAATAGCTGCCGTAATCACCTTTGCCGAAACACCTTTCACTTCTTCTTTTTTGAAACGTGCATCAACCGGCGAATGGTCTTCGAACCATTGTGCATTACTGCTGATGGTTTCCGTGCGGTGAGTAGCCTCCATGTCCTTAAAGTTGACTATCGACTCCCAACTGGCTTTCATGCCCAGCGGATCGCCATAGCTTTCGATGAAACCGTTGACAAAATCTATCAGCGAACCAGTATCTTTAAGCCATGCTATGGAATATGCGTCGAACACCTTCAGGTCGCCGGTACGATAAAATTCCACAAGCAGACGAATAACCTCACGCTGTGCGTCGTTTTCGGCTACAGCTTCTGCTTTTTCCAGCCACACTATTATTTTCTCAATAGCAGCAGAATACATGCCCCCAACCTTCCAGACCTGCTCATATACACGGCCGTCCTTTTTTACCAGCCGGCTGTTCATGCCATACATTACCGGCTCCGGATCATCCGCCTTCTTCTGAGCGGCATAAAAATCTTCAGCTTCCTGCTGGGTGACTCCCTCGTAGTAGTTGGCAGCCGAAGTCTGTACCAAATCCTCTCCATCAGCCTGATTCACACGTTTGGGCATGACAGAGGGATCGAAGATTACCGGAAACAACTTATCGCACATGGCCTGACGCGTTTCTCCCTCTTCAAGGGGAAGCACCTCTTCAGGCAACGACTTGATTACCTCTTCCAGATATGCTGCCGTAAACGCCGGCACGAACTTGTCGCATGCATAATGATGATGAATTCCGTTCGAGAACCATACGCGTTTCAAATAGACTTCCAGCGCACGAAACTGTTCAGTCGTCCGGTCACCTTTAAAAGAAGTATAAACAGCCTCCAGCAAACGGCGTATTTGCAAATTAAACTTACCATTCTGATCAAACAAGATATCTCTTCCTTCCAGAGCAGCCTGCGAAAGATAATACACCAGCTGTTTGCGGCGTAACGACAACTGCTCGAATCCGGGAACCCGATAACGCAATATCTGCAAATCGGCAAACTGTTCTACAGTGTATGAAAACGAATTTTCTGACATATCTCTTTTTTCTTTATATATAAACATCCATTATCTAATAAAAAAGCCTTAAACTAAATGTCATTCCAAGCGCAAAGAAAGAGTAGTCAGAAAAAAGCCTTGCCTGTACCCCTTTCTTCCGTCTGGAATGACATCCCGTTATTTTATTATTGCTAAGTCTTCGTTTGTTCTAGTTGTTATCTATTGTTTTCCAGCTTTCGCCTTCTATAATTATTCGGTGTCTCACCTACATTCTTGTAAAATGCAGCATAGAACGATTGTCGATTAGCAAAACCTACCATCGTACTGATTTCTTCCACATTTTTCTCTGCGTAACGCTTGTCTATCAGCATGTGTAAAGCGTCTTTAATCCGATACTCATTTACCAGGCATGAATAGTTCATTCCGAAACGGGAATTGATGACAGCCGACAAGTAACGGGTGTTAGTTTTAAGCTCTTTCGCAAGGTCTTTTGCCGAGTAATTAGGATCCTTGTACTTCTTTTGAAGAACAATAATGTTCATAATTTTATCATACAATTCATCCGCAAGCTCGGCGCGGATCATGTTACGGTAAGGCGCATCCTTTATCTTCCTCTCCCGAAGATTATAGGGCCTTTTCTCTGAAACCCGACCATATTCGGTCATTAATTTGTCCTCTTCTCTCATCTGTCTTTTTATTTAGATAATGGTTGTTTCTACGCTTTAAAATACTATAATCAATAGTTCGTTAAAAATTCGCCAAGCCTAAGCGGCTCTGGCAGTAAATAAAATGAGTTCTTTGAAAAGTTTGTCAATAACTTGCGGGTCTGGGCTAATCCCGAACACGCAAATAAATCGTTCAAGCATATAAGCATTGTGTATGAATGACTTGCAAGAGGATATGGAATAGGCTATTCCGAGCCTCTTACATGCCGCTTTGGCCAAGTTGA
>ENA-OPAG01000104-OPAG01000104.1-human-gut-metagenome-genome-assembly--contig:-NODE-104-length-48603-cov-3.795028_pt1 | contig 48603 bp, 44 predicted proteins | sample MGYA00241053_ERZ501422 | MGnify/ENA primary metagenome ERZ501422 (study PRJEB25962, sample SAMEA2042619) | human gut metagenome | biome: human gut; feature: human-associated habitat; material: faeces... | reverse complement strand
AAACAATTTTTTCATATTTATGGAAACGTTTCCAAAAAAACAAAAATGACTAAATACTTTCTTGCAATTCTTTCTTGCTCTATTATTTTATCTGTTATTAATTTTAATTTCTTTATAATTTCTTTTTCAGAAATTCCTAAAGTTTGTTTATTAGATATTTGGTATAAAGCTCCTTCGGATTTGCTACCTTCTCCATGAATTCCAGTTACATTCATACCAAAGTTATTTATTATCTCTAATACCTTTCCAATATTACCAGTAATTTGTAATGCAGGTAAATGAACCATTACAGACGCCTTCATAGCAGTTCCTGCCTCTATAGGACAGGCTGTTAAAAATCCATATTTTTCATTAAATGCAAATTTTAGTTTTTCATCTAGATATTCATCTAATTCAATAATTAGATTTAACAAATTGTCTAACTCTAATCCTGCACCAAATACTTGTAGACTAATATGATTGTCTGTATGTATCATTGCACATACATTTTCGTCATCATTTATAAGTATTGCTTTAGATTTTTCCTTACCTCTTACAAAGTCTGGACTTATTAATCTTTTTTCTATTAAACTATTAATAGTAACATCATCCATATCTTTTAATTTTAAAAGTTTAATTCCATATTTGTTACCACTAATAGCTTCTTCTATTAACTTAGTTATTTCTTCTTTTTTTGTTTCATTACATTTAGTTTCAAACGGATAGTTTGATATATTTCTTGCTAATCTTATTCTAGAACTTATTATTACATCCGAATCTTTTCCACTTTGTAAATACCAATTTAGCATATTTTTCCCTCCTAAAGAATTAATTACTGATTTTATTATTTATCACCATTCATTTTTTTTATTTCGTCTCTTAGTTTTGCTGCATCTTCATATCTTTCTTCTCTAATAGCTTGTTTTAATTCTTCCTCTAATGATTCTTTAGTCTTTCTATTTTCTTTCTTTGCTTCTTTATTTTTTTCTAGTTCTTTCTTCTTAGCTTCCATATTTTTTACGATAGATTTATCCAAGCTTTTCGCTTTTCTGCCAACATGTCTGTTAGAACCTTGTATATTTCTTAATATTGGATCTAATCTATCTGCAAATATATCATAGCAATCCATGCAACCAAATAAGCCTGTATTTGCAAATTCATTATATGTTGTACCACAAGTATTGCATCCTTCTTCTCTTATTGCTCCGATTGTTGGAATAAAAGAATCCATATTATATTCATCAAAGAATCCTCCTAAAAAGCTTGGCAAATTCATAGACATATTAAAGTTAAGTTCTCTTCCTATTCCTAATTCCTTTGCACAATCTTCACATAAATTCATTTCTTTTTTTACACCATTAATAATTTGTGTATATTTTACATTTGCTTCTTTTCTACCACAATTTTGACATTTCATAATAAAAACCTCCTTAAATTATTTAAAATATCTAATTTTAGTTGGTGACTATTTACGTCTGCCAATTAATCTTCTACTAAATTTATTAACATGTTTTTAAATATTCTTGCTCGTAAATTATCTTTTATATCGATAGGTACATTAAGTACATTATCACTTGTTGCTACTTTTAAAAGTTTAGCTTCTTTTTTAGTCACAATTTCATCTGATAATAAGTTACTTATGAAAATATCTACTTCTTTTGATGTTAATGTATCTCCAATGCTTGTTATTATATGCATTAGATAATTACTTTGTGTTATATGTATTTTTTTAATTGTTATGTGACCGCCACCTCCTCTTCTACTTTCTACATAATAACCCTGTGATGGTTTAAATCGTGTGGATATTACGTAATTTATTTGTGAAGGCACACAATTAAAATGTTCCGCAAGTTCATTTCTTTGTATTTCTAATTCATCTTCTGTTTTTAACATATCTTTTATAAAATCTTCTATTAAATCTGATATTCTCATTTTTTCACTTCCTTTATGTGAACTTTTGAACTTTGAACTTTGGGGACGGGGCTTAAAGTTCATTTTTTATGTTAATTTATGAACTTTTACCTCCGTCCCTAAAGTTCACCTAAAGTTCATGTTTTCTTTTTTGACTTTGACTTTCTTTGACCTTTCCAAATTATATTATACTCTCTTTTGCAAAAAATGCAAGTACTTTTTTAAATTTTTTTATTTTTTTCGAACAAAATTTCTTATCATTATATTCTTTTTATGGTACACTATCTTATATATAAATTATAGGAGGTATTTTAATGGATTTAAAATTTAGTAGTGTTGCTGCTACCCCATCTAACCCTACTTGGAATAATTTAATTTCAAGAAAAGATGAATTGTATAAAAAAGAAAACGATGTACGTTCTGAATTCGAAAGAGATTATGATAGAATTATATATTGTAATGCTTATAGAAGATTAAAGCATAAAACCCAAGTATTCTTTTTACCAAAAAATGATCATATTTGTACTCGTATTGAACATGTAAATAATGTTGATGCAACAAGTTATACCATTGCAAAAGCATTAGGTTTAAATACCACTTTAACAAGAGCTATTTCTATATCACACGATATTGGCCATAGTCCTTTTGGACATAAAGGTGAACAAATCTTAAATAGAATCTGTATGGAAAATGATTTAGAAGCTTTTTGGCATGAAAGAAATGGTTTAAATTTTGTTGATAATATTGAATTGCTAACAAATGTTAACAACGAAGAAAAAAATCTAAACTTAACATATGCAGTAAGAGATGGTATTATATCTCACTGTGGTGAAATTGATGAAATTTCTTTAAAACCTAGAACTGAATTTATCGATTTAGAAAAAGATTATATTAAACTTAACCAATATTCTCCATATACTTGGGAGGGTTGTGTTGTTAAAATTTCCGATAAAATCTCTTATTTAGGCAGAGATATAGAAGATGCCATTTCTATGGGAATACTAGATAGTAATTTAAACGAATTATATGATTTATTAGAACAACCTAGAAGTGCTAATTTAAATAATACTAATATTATAGGTGATTTAATAGCTGATTTATGTTTAAATTCATCTGCAAATGAAGGTTTAAAGTTCTCTACTGCTACATTTGAAAAAATAAAAAGATTAAAGCAATTTAATTACAAGTATATTTATAAGCACAAATGTATGAACCCTTCAGAAAGATATTTTAGTCTTGTGCTAAATGAAATATTTAATACTTTAAATGAATGTTATGATGGTATGAATACTTTAGAAAAATTAAACAGTATTAAACCATTTTATACTAAAGTAATAGATACTTTTATAAAGTGGATTTCTTGCTATTGGAATATAGAAACAGATAGAACTCATTTAAAAAATAAAATTTTATATGATATGAATAATATTAAAGATTATCAAACAGCTATTATTACATACATTTCTGGTATGACAGATAGTTATGCAATAGAAACATATAATGACATTGTAAAATATTAGGGATTTTAGCAATGTCCCTTTTTCCCTATATTTCCTTTTTTAGACGCACTAAAAACTTGGCGGTAGAAAAAACATCTACTGCCAAGTTTTTTTAATCTAATAAACTATTTAAGTATTCTATATATGTCCTTTGTATTCTAGAATCGTTACAAACTATGTAAATTTTATCTATATCAGTATTTCTAAAAAAGTTATTTATTATACCATCTATTGCAATCTTTACTGCTATATCAACAGGAGCCCTACATGCTCCAATTCCAAGTGTAGGAATTGCAATACTTTTAATATCGTAATCTGCAGAAATTCTAAAGATATTCTTATAGCATTCTTCTAATAATTCATTTTGATTTGTTTCACTTTCATCATACCACTTTGGTACAACTGTATGAATAATATATTTTGTATCAATTCTATATGCTCTTGTTACTTTAGCTTGTCCTTTACTTAATTCGTCAAATTCTCTACATTTGTTTTCTAGCTCTATTCCAGCTCTAGAAAATATTGTACCTTCTCCCCCTCTTCCTAAATTACCAGATGTATTGGCACAAACTAATGCATCTGCTGGAACCTCAGTTATTTCATTATTAACAATTTCTATTCTTCTTAATATATCATTTTTATTTACTGTATTATTATCAATTTCTTTTTCATTTAGTTTATATAATACTTCATCAAATTGTTCACAAATATCTATAATTTCGGAATATTTACGTAAATCAATCTTCCAATCTGAATTAATACTTTTTATTCCATAAATAATTCCAGCTAAGCCTCCTGTACAAGCTGCAATTGTATCTGTATCACTACCCAAGTTAATTGCTCCAATTATCGCTTGATTATATGTATCTGTATTTATAAGTACCCATAAAACTGCTTCTAATGTATCTACTATATAACTTGATGACTTTATTTCGTCTATACCATAATGGTAAATTTCATGATCCAAAATTCTAGTATATGCTCTTATTGTTGGCATAGAAAACATAGAATAATCTAAATTTTGAATTTTGGAATATGCTGCTTTTCTGTTATTAGTATTTAATAATTCAATGGCATAATTAACATACATATAGCATCCCATAATTACTAGCTCATTTGCATGTGTAATTGATGATATGCCAGCGACTAATTTTAAAATTTTGTCCTGCTCTAACCAGTTTAAATATGAGTAATACACTATTGGTAACATTCTCATTAATGATCCATTACCATTGTCTGTATTACTTGTACATCCACAATTGACAGCACTTCTTCTTGTTGTTTTATATTTACCTAGAGCTCTTAAAGTTGTCCTATCGATATCAACGATTTTTCCACCTGGTGTATATTCTCCCTTTTCCATCCACTCTAAAAATCTATTTGCCATATCATTTGCTATAATATCTCCATTAGAATTAATTATCGAGTCCATTGTGGCGATTGTCATAGATGTATCATCTGACCAAGTCCCCTTTGGAACATTATGGCTCATGAAGCCTTCCATCGAAGTTATAGGATTTCTCATTAGTTTTTCCCTGTTGGTAAATTCTACTGGAACTCCCATTGCATCCCCTATTGCAAAACCTATTATTCCATCTTTTGAACTTATCATTTTTGTATCTCCTGTCTTATCTATTGTTTTTTAATTGTTTTCTAATCTCTTTATAATTAGGCATATATTTTTCTACTAAGTTCCAAAATTTATCTGAATGATTCATATATTTTAAATGACATAATTCATGTAATGCAACATATTTAATTTCCTCTTCTGATTTATTAACCAGCTTCAGATTTATTGTTATATTCTTATTACTTGAGCAACTTCCCCAAGCATATTTTATATTTCTAATTCTTATCTTATTTGGAACTAAATTTGTTTGTTTTATTAATTCTGGAAAAATATATTCTAATTTAGTTTTTAAATTTTCTATATCTGTTTTAGTATATTCTCTTTCCTCTGGCTTATTTTTACTTTCTTCTAACTTTTTTAATATCCAATTTCTTTTTTGTTCTACAATTTTATCTATGTATTTTTTAGTAATAAACCTAGGTGCTTTTACTATTACCTCACCATTTTTTATATGAATATATAAATTTTTTACTTTTCCATATACTATATGATATTTTATTTTATCATAATTAATAGCATTCATCTAAATTTATACTTTTAAACTCGTGTCCTTCTAAATCTTTAATTATAAATTCTTTATTTTCGTATATCATATAAGTATTAGAATTTCCTTCTCTTGGGTCAGATATAGAACCTGGATTTAGGTACATATATTCTTTTGTATTTTCTATACATGGTACATGTGTATGCCCATGTATTAAAATTACCTTTTTATCTGAAGGCGGTAAATGATATCTATTATATAAATGACCATGTGTTATGAAAAATTCATATCCATCAACATTTAATTTTTTATAATCACTCATTATTGGAAAATATAATAATGCTTGGTCTAAATCTGTATCACAATTTCCTCTTACTGCAATTATATAATCCATTAAGTCATTCAGGATTCCAGCTGTTTTCTGCCTTTCGTTATTTCTTCCAAATGATAGAAGTGATTTATTATATAGTAAATCTCCTAATAAAATTAATTTTTCTGGTTGTTCTTTATTATATGCCTCTTTAAGTTTATTACAAAAATATGCATTTCCATGTATATCTGATGCAAACATTAATTTCATAATTTTTCTCCTTTATTTTACCTAGTATTGCAAATAAATTAAACATTTATGAACTTTAATCCTACCATAAAATTTGAATTTTATATGCACTTTTGAACTTTTAACCCCGTCCCTAAAGTTCATTTATCTTTGCGGTAATTTACAAAATAAGAAACATTGCTTACTAAATTATGTGGCATTATTTTCTCGAAAAATCTAGTTATTTTCATAAAAGTACCAGGAACTATTGTAAATTTATTTTTTAGCAGTTTCTTTACTGCATATTTTGCAACATATTCGCTGCTTAATGATGGTGCCGCAAAATCTACTCCTGCCACTTTATTAAAATTTGTTCTTACTGGTCCTGGGCATAATACCGAAATTTTAACTTTTGAATTATTTTTCCTTAATTCTGTTTTTACACCTTGTGACAATCTATAAACATATGCTTTTGATGCATAATATGAGCTCATCAATGGACCTGGTCCAAAAGCTGCCATAGAAGCAACATTTAAAATGTGACCTCTATCTTTTTTTATCATATCTTTTAAATACAATTTCATTAAAATATGAACTGCAGTTATATTAGTTTCTATCATTTGCACTTCTTTATCTAAATCCGTATCGTAAAATTTTCCATGAACGCCAAAGCCTGCATTATTTATTAAGATATCTATGTCTTCATTTTTTGTTTCTTCATATAGCTTTTCACAATTTTCTTTATTAGATAAATCCATAGTTATTATTCTAGTATTTGTTTTTATCTTTGAGGCAACATCTTTTAATTTTTCTTCATTTCTAGCTACAAGAATTATATCATATCCTCTTTTTGCTAATTCTTTAGCTATTTCCTCTCCTATTCCTGATGATGCGCCTGTAACTAAAGCTTTCATCTTTTTCCTCCTAAATCTATAGTACATTTTATATTATATACCACAAAATGTCCACTTATATATGTATATTTTTTATATGAAATAACTACATATTTTTATTACTTTAATGATATAATAATTTTGACTTTACAAGTTACGAAAGGATTTAGTTTTATGAAGAAATTATTAATATATTTAAAAAAATATAAAATAAATTTAATAGTTGGACCAATATTAAAATTGTTAGAAGCAATAATAGAAGTACTATTGCCAATTATTATTGCCTTTTTTATAGATAATTATAATAGATTTTCTTCTACAGAGCTTATATACTACTCTGTTGGATTAATTATACTTGTATTATTAGGACTTATTTTCGCTTGTAGTGCACAATACATAGCTGCAATTACTTCACAAGGATATAGCAAAACTTTACGCGAAAAATTATTTGCTCATATTCAAAAAGTTCCTTCTAATAAATTAAATAGCATTGGTAGTTCTGCCATAGTAAATCGAATTATTAATGATGTTACTAATTTAGAAACAGGAATTGCTATGTTTATAAGATTAGTAATAAGAGTTCCATTTATTTTTATTGGCTCAATTATTATGATTTCATTAATAAACATACAAATTGCAATAAATGTTCTTGTAGCAAGTATTATACTATTTCTAGTAATTTTGCTAATTGCAAAATCTGCGAGTAAAATTTATCAAAAAGCTAATTTACAGTTAGACAAGCTAACCTTAAGAATAAAAGAAAACTTAACTAATATTAAATTAATTCGTAGTTTTGTAACACAAAATACAGAAAAAACAAAATTTGATAAAGTAAATAATCTAACATATATTTATAATAAACTTGCAACTATTTTATCTTTTTTACTAAATCCTGTTTCTATATTTATTTTAAACTTTACTACACTAATAGTTTTAAATATAAGCAATGTCGAGTTTGGATTTGGTAATTTATCTAAAGGTGAAATTATTGCAATAATAAATTACATTTCTGAGATGCTATTGGCTGTTGTTGTACTTTCAAACTTAGTTGTAATTTACACAAAAGCTTTCGCTTCTTCAAACCGTATAATAGAATTATTTAACCTAAAAGAGAATAAACAAACTGGTAACCTTAAAGACTTTAAACCTAACAACTATATTTTTGATATATCTAATGTAAATTTTTCATATTTTACTACTAACAATTTAAGAGATATATCATTAAAAATAAAGCCTAGCGAAACTATTGGTATTATAGGTCTTACAGGTTCAGGGAAAAGTACTTTTTTAAAACTTCTAAACAATTCTTTAAATGTTACTTCCGGTAGCTTGAAATTATATGGTGAAGATATAAGAAAATATGATTCAAGCTTTTTAAAATCTAACATAACATATATTGGTCAAAAGCCAGATTTTATTACAGCTACAATTTTTGAAAACATTGCTTTAGGTAGAGTTACTTCTAAAGAAGAAATACAAAAAAGTCTGGAGCTTTCTAATGCAAGTGAATTTGTTAATCAAAAAGAAAACACCTTAAACTTTGTTTTACAAAATAATGCATCTAATTTATCTGGTGGTCAAAAGCAACGTATAAATATTGCAAGAGGTTTTATTGGTAACCCTAAAGTGTTAATTTTTGATGATGTTACAAGCGCATTAGATTTATATACAGAATCACAAGTATTACAAAATATCTTTAATTATTCTAAAGAACATAATATTACAACATTTATAGCCTCACAAAAAACATCTACAATCAAAAACTGTTCTAGAATTTTAGTTTTTAATAATGGAAAAATTGAAAATATCGGTACACATACCGAGCTATTAAACAATTCTGAATTATATAAAAAAATATATGAACTTCAAAACAGCGTAAGCAAAGGAGCATAATTTATGAAATTATTTAAATTTAAGTTTTCTAAATTTTATATTTTATTAATAATTATTTTTTCTGTCCTTTCTGCAGGCTTAAGTATTACTTATCCTGTTATAATAGGTAATTTAATAGATAAACTAGGAATAAATACAACTTTAATAAATTATTTTATTAGTCTTGCTCTAATATTTATTTTTCTATTTATTAGTAATTTTTTATTAAATTATTTTTTAACTAGTTATGCTACAAAGCTTTCTCGAAATATTAGGACTATTCTTTTTAATAAAATAAATAATTTACCTCTATCTATTTTGGAAAACTTTGAAAAAGGCGAAATTATAAACATGTTTTCTACAGATATAGAAAATATTTCTAATGGAACTATGCAAAGTGTTTCTAAAATTATAAGTGGAATATTTACAATTATATTAGCTACTTATATAATGATAACTTTAAATATACCTTTAACAGTTTTACTTATATTCTTATCTTTACTAATGTTTGTTATATCTAAATATATTGTTTCACATACAAATAATATGTTTGTTAAAAGAGCTGATTTATTAGCAAAGTTAAATGCATATACTGATGAATTAATAAGTGGCAAAAAGACTTTAGATAATTTTAATTATAATGAAATATCTAGCAAAAATTTTAAAGAAAAAAATTCTGAATTATATAACTATGGGTATAAAACGCAGTTTTATTCTTCACTTACAAATCCAAGTACTAGGTTTGTTTCAAACCTTTCTTATATAATAATTGCTATGCTTGGAATTATATTTTGTAAAAACGGAAATTTAACAATTGGTAATATCTCTACTTTTTTAATATATACTAATTTGTTTACTAGACCATTTAACGAAATAACAGCTGTGTTTAGTGAAATCCAAACTGCTATTGCTTCTTACAAAAGGATTTTAAAATTTATAACTACTCCTATTATAGAAAATCTACCTTCTAGTAATAGTATTAAACTGCCAGAAAAACCTAATTATTCTATAGAATTTAAAAATGTATATTTTTCGTATACTGATAAACCTTTTATACAGGATTTTAATTTATATATTCCTAATGGAAAAAGTATTGCTATAGTTGGCAAAACAGGTTCTGGTAAAACTACAATAATTAATTTATTAAATAGATTTTATGAAATATCTAGTGGTGAAATATTAATTGATAATACAAATATAAAAAAGATTAATATTGATAATTTAAGAAAAAATATCGGTATGGTTCTTCAAGATACTAAGATTTTTCAAGGTACTATTAGTGAAAATATTGCATATGGAAAACCTACTGCAAGTATAGAAGAAATTAAACAAGCATCTAAATTAGCTTTTGCTGATTCTTTTATAGAAAAATTACCTGATGGCTATGATACGTATATATCAAATTCTGATATGCTTTCTGAAGGAGAAGTACAGCTATTAAACATTGCCAGAATTATGCTAATAAAACCTCCCATCTTAATTTTGGATGAAGCCACAAGTAATATCGATTTACTAACTGAGGATATGATAAAAAAAGCTATTTTAAAATTAACAGAAAATTCTACATCAATAATTATTGCACACAGATTATCTACAATAAAGAACTGCGATTTTATTGTTTTTATAGAAGATGGTAATATCGTAGAAGTTGGAACTCATGATGAATTAATAGATAAAAAAGGAGCATATTATAATATGTACAAAAGCCAATTTAATGCTTAGTAGTTTTATTTAATATAAGTAAAAAAGAAAAGCTTTTAGCTTTTCTTTTTAAATATATTTTTTATCTTATCGAATGCATTTACTTTTGCTCCTTCATTTTTCTTTCCATTTGCTATTCGTTCCATTAATTCTTTTCGTTGTTGTTCGTTTTCACACCAATAATTAAAGTTTAGTAAATTAACCATATCCTTTGTTTCTTTTTTCATTTTTAATTTTTCTAAAGGAGTTCCTTTTGGATATTTAGGTGTATAATTATTGTCTTTTTTACTATTTATTAATCCTCTTAAGTCTTCTGGTATTTTGTTTCTTCTTTCTTCATCTATACTATCCAAAAAAGCACTAAGTTCAGAATAGATTTCTTGGCTTTTACTATCCATACTTACTTCCTCCTTTTCTAACGTTTTCATTTTATCATTTTTTATGTTATCTTTCAAGTAAAAAATGTGGATTTATTAAATTGCAGAAATGAAATTTAAATTCATTTCCATTAATAAAGCCACATTTAATTTCTATTATATTTACTTACTATGTTTATCATCTTTTTTAGTTATATTTTGTAAGCGTTTTGCATTCTCTTTTTGAAAACCTAAGCTTATCCATGCAAATTTCGTTGGTATAAATTCACCATTTCTGCTTACATCTTCCCCAACTTCTATCTCGTTAACATCTTTTTCTTTTTTCATAATATATTCACCTAAAATATATTATGTCTTAAGTCGTTTTATTTTATACTACATTTTTCTAAATACGCCAGCTACTTTACCAAGTATCTTACAATCTGGAACAATTATTGGAGCCATTGTACGATTCTCTGGTTGTAATCTTATATAATCTTTTTCTTTATAGAATGTTTTTACTGTTGCTTCGTCATCTATTAACGCTACAACAATTTCACCATTTTCTGCAGTATTTTGTTGTTTTACTAATATATAGTCGCCATCTAAAATACCTGCTTCTATCATACTTTCTCCTCTAACAGTTAGCATAAAGCTTTCTGAATTTCCTACGAAGTCTAAAGGAATTGGGAAAGTATCTGTTATATTTTCTACTGCTAAAATTGGTGCACCTGCAGTTATTTTTCCTACAACTGGTACATCTACCAATTCTTTACCAGCATATAAATCTTTTGGTTTTCTTATAACATCATCTTCATTAACAACTCTTAATGCTCTTCCTTTTTGAGATTCTTTTCTAATATAACCTTTTTGCTCTAATTTCTCTAAATATCCATGTACTGTTGCTGTTGAATTTAGCCCTACAGCTTTACAAATTTCTCTTACTGATGGTGGATATTGATTAGCTTTTATTTGTTTGGATATAAAGTTTAAGATTGCTACTTCTCTTTTATTTAAATCGCTTTTATCTTTTTTCACTTGTTCACGCCTCCACTTTATTTTTTTACATACTATCATATGATTTTTTGTTTGTCAAACAAAATTTCGTTTTTTCTTAAATTTTATTCTATAAAACAGAAATGCCCCCGGCTTTCGCCAGGGGAAAAAGATGTGAAGTTTTGGTTTTTCAGATGATTTGTGCTGATGTACTCGGATTTTCTACTTCTGGAAGGTCGTCAGACGTAATATAGATTATTATCAAATCTATAATATCTGACAAGGTATCTACTCTGTCTTCCAACTGTTCATTCTGATACTCGATAAAATTCAGCTCCTGCTGAAGTTGCTCTGTTCTCTGTTCTAGATAGTTCAGTTTTGTATTCATACTTCCATAGTAGTATCCTAAAAAAGCACAGAGCACTGCTATAAGAATCCATTTTATATTCTTGTACTTTTCAGTGTTTGCTTCAGTGTTCTCTAACTGTTCATAATCTTCTTCGAGTTCTTCTCTACTCCACTCTTCGAAGCGTTCATGTCTTCTTGCTTCTTCCCGAAGCTCTTCGGTGCTATACTCCTCGAAGGTATAATTACTTCTTAACAAATCTTCCAAGTCCTGGTCAGAGAATTCGTTCAAATTAATATCTGGAAGAAGAATTCTTAATTCATTCTCCAGTTCTTTCCGAGTATACTTGGAGAAATCCTTATATACGCGGATTTCTTCTTCCAAGTCTTTACGTGACATTTTTTCGAATCTGTCTTTAAAAATCATATGCATTTAACCTCCTAATATGACTGAATCTTCGACATTTTCATAGTACTCTTTAATTACAACATTCAGTTCTTCCAACGTTTTTGGACTTGTTCTCTCAATATACGCATATAAGAAGTAGTTGAATGTTCTGATTAATTCCATCTTCTCCTGCATACTTCCCTCATAAGAAATGGCTTCTTCTGTAGCTTTTGCTACATACTTGTGAACTAGGTCGTTGATAAATTTAAAATCCTGTTCCTTGGCCCAGCCCTTTTCGACTGCTTCAACACCTTCATTTCCAATTTGTTCATACGCTGCAGGTAAGCATACCTTCAGTAAGAATAGCTTCTCGCTATTCTTTTTGTTAAACTCTCTCATTCTTTTGAGCCTCCTTCACTTTTTTCTGCATTTTATTATACCATACTTAACATAATTTTCCAAGTGTCAAATCAGGATTTAACCAACGTCCCCCAAATCCCGATTAATAATTTTTTACGATTTTTATTGAATATTTATACATATTATGTTAAAATGTGTTACATATTAATATAAACGTTTGATAAGAGAATAGTAACATATTTAATTTTTTTAGAGAGTTTACGGGTGGTGTAAGTAAATAAAATTTATATGTGAATCTACTCTTAGATGTTTTTAGTGAAAACTAAACCGTAAGTTAGGCGGTTATCCTACTAATCGAGTGTATTATTTTTATAATAACTTAAGGTGGCACCGCGGATTATATTCGTCCTTATATTTTTATATAAGGACGATTTTTGTTTGTCTAAATTAAATTGTACTTGTTTTAGTCCAATTTGTTAGAATATATTTTATATAATGGAGGTATTTTTATGAATCCTGTAGAAATCGGAAAAGTTTATCGTCATTTTAAAGGAAATTATTATTTTGTAGAAAATGTGGCTTGTGATTCGGAAACAAAAGAAAGAATGGTAGGATATAAACCTTTATATCCAAGAGAAGATGGAAATTATATTTGGGTAAGACCAGAAAAAATGTTTTTAGAGGAAATCCCAGAAAGACCAGACAACATTACTGGTCAAAAACATAGATTTGAAGTAGCCCAAGACTTAACTTTAGATTATACAAAAAAATAATTAGGAGGAATTAATATGATAGATATTAAATTTTTAAGAGAAAATCCTGACATTGTTAAGGAAAATATAAAGAAAAAATTTCAAGATGAAAAACTAGTTTTAGTTGATGAAGTTATAGATTTAGACAAAAAATCTAGAGAAGCTACACTTACTGGTGACGAATTAAGAAACAAAAGAAAAACACTAAGTGCTGAAATTGGAAATTTAATGAGAAATGGTAAAAAAGATGAAGCAGAAAAAATTAAAGCTGAAGTTCAAGAAATCAATAATAAACTAGAAGAAAATGAGACTTTAGAGAACAAATATGCAGAAGAAATTAAAATTAGAATGATGAAAATTCCAAATATCATGCATGAGTCTGTTCCAATAGGAAAAGATGATAGCGAAAATGTAGAAATAGAAAAATTTGGAGAACCTGTAGTTCCAGATTATGAAATTCCATTTCATGGTGAAATTTTAGAAGCTTTAGGTGGATTAGATTTAGATAGCGCAAGACGTGTTGCAGGACAAGGTTTCTATTACTTAATGGGAGATGTTGCCAGATTACATTCTGCAGTTTTAACATATGCAAGAGATTTTATGATTAATAAAGGATTCACATATTGTATACCACCTTATATGATAAGAAGTGATGTAGTAACTGGTGTTATGAGTTTTGAAGAAATGGATGCAATGATGTACAAAATTGAAGGTGAAGATTTGTACTTAATTGGTACAAGCGAGCATTCTATGATTGGAAAATTTAAAGGTCAAATTCTAAAAAAAGAGGATATGCCTTATACAATGACCTCATATTCTCCTTGTTTCAGAAAAGAAAAAGGTGCACATGGACTAGAAGAACGTGGTGTATATAGAATTCATCAATTCGAAAAACAAGAAATGATTGTTGTATGTGAACCAGAAGATTCTTGGGATTGGTATAATAAAATGTGGTCATACACAGTAGAATTCTTTAGAAGCATGAATATTCCTGTAAGAACACTTGAATGTTGTAGTGGTGACCTAGCAGACTTAAAAGCTAAATCTTGTGATGTAGAAGCATGGAGTCCAAGACAAAAGAAATATTTTGAAGTTGGAAGTTGTTCTAACTTAACAGATGCACAAGCTCGTAGATTAGGAATAAGAATTAAAGGTGAAAAAGGAAATTATTTTGCACATACTTTAAACAACACTGTTGTAGCACCACCACGTATGTTAATTGCAATTATGGAAAACAATTATCAACCAGATGGAAGTATAATCGTTCCAGAAGTATTAAGACCATATATGGGTGGATTAGAAAAAATTACAGTAAAATAGAAAATAGGGATTGGGGGACGTTCCTTAAATCCCTATTTGAAAAATCAAAACCAAGAAATTTATAAAAATTTTCTTGGTTTTGTTATTTATACTTAATTATTTAAAATATAAAAGTTATATCTTTTGTTTCAGTATCTATAATACTAGCTCTATAAACACATATTACATTTGTTTCGTTTTTTAAAGTTTTCTTTGAATTAATATGTTGATGTCCGTGTATATTAAAAATAGGTTTATACTTTTTTATATATTTAGATATAGCTTTTAATCCACAATGTTCTAAATCTTTTCCATCAGAATATAATTTATATGGAGAATCATGTGACAGTAAAATATCTGCTTTAGGGCATTTCATTAATAATTTCCTTGCTTCTTTTTGTGTAAACATCGGAAATTCTCCACGTTTATATCTATTACTTCCCTCAAATCCTAAAAAACTAGTACCATTTATTTCTATTAACTTACAATGTATATTAGGAATATTTCTTGCTTCCAATACACCAAATTCATCATGATTTCCTAGTATCCCATAAACTTTATCCTTATCTAAATACATCAAAAGCATATCAATATATTTTCCACTTATATCTCCAAGTAAAAAACAAACATCATATTCTAAGTCTGCTAATTTTTCTGCTTCTTCTGGTAATAAATGATGACAATCTGTTATTATTAATATTTTCACAATTTTCTCCTATATTATTTTTCTTAGTTTCTTTTGCACTTTTGCTCTAAATTATTTAGCATTTTCTCTAATTTCTCTACTTCTTCAATATGCACTCTTCCGTTTTTTGAATCACCATAATCATCAATAAAATCATATATTTCCCAATATGTATCTGCTATATCCTTATCTTCTATTAAGGCTAAACTTTCTACTTCTTTCTGTCTACTACTTAATTCATACTTCTCAAATGCTAATGAAATTTTTTTAATACATTCTCTTATTTCTGATATCTTATTAAGTAAAATTTCTTTTTGTTCTTCACTAGATAAATTTCTTATTTGAACTTTTAATTCTAATGCATCTTTTAATAATTCTCTATCAGTTTTATTCATTTTCTCCTCACTCCTTTTTTATAAAATATCATATAAGAAAAAATTTTTCAATAATATTAATTTTTGATAATCCCTTATTTTTTTGTCATTGTAAATCTGCTAATTTTATGTTAAAATATAACAATATTAATAATAAGGAGAATTTTTTATGATAGTAAAAGAACCAAAATTTGAGATTTCCGCAGTTGGACCTAAACAATATCCTTCAACTAATTTCCCAGAGGTTGTATTAGTTGGTAAATCTAATGTTGGTAAATCTTCATTTATAAATACTTTAATTAATAGAAAAAAACTAGCAAAAACCAGTAGTGAACCTGGTAAAACTAGACAAATAAATTTTTACAATATAGATTCTAAATTTTATTTTGTCGATTTACCTGGCTATGGTTATAGTAAAATGTCTAAAAAAGAACAAGTAATAGTTGGAAATTTTATAGAAGAATACCTTCATAAAAGGAAACAAATTGCTTTAATTATATTTTTAGTTGATATAAGACATAAACCAACAGAAAATGATAAGTTAATGTATAATTATATTATAAGTAGTAAAATTCCATTTATCATTATCGCAAATAAAGCTGATAAAATTGCAGTTACTAAAGTTGATGCTGCTACACAAGAAATTCAGAAAGCTTTAAATCCTATTGGCGATATTACTACTTTACCATTTTCTTCTGAAAGAAGAATTTATACAGAAAACGTTTGGAATGAAATTGAAAAATATATTTAAAAATATATGTGCTTAAGGGAGATCCAGATCAAATCCAGATCTCCTTTTTCAACATACAAACATTGTACATTAGGCGACACAATAAGTCGTAATCTTAAGCTTCTCGTCCACTTCTTTTTTTACTATACCTTTTTCTAAGGCTTCTTTAATTCCAGCATTAAACTCACTCGACTTCATTTGAAGATCAACCTCTATAGTTTTAGAAGCGACTTCTCTTTTTGCCCTAAACAGATAAGCCCATATTCTCCAACTAGCAGAAATTTCGTATGAACCACCTTCACTAAAGTCATCATTAAACACTATTACTTCAGCTTTATTTAGTGCAGTGATTACATCACTAAGTTGCTAGGCGCGTGGTCCTGCAAACTTTTTCTGTGCTAGTTTTACAACAAATTTGTTTTTGGTCGAAAAGATATATTTTAGTACATCTTCATAATCCTCGTTCAAAAACAAATGTTGCATAATATCCCTTTTTTCGCTTTCACTTAATTTTTTGGTCTCATCCTCTTCAGCTGCCTCTGAGCTGTCGCCTCGTTGTGGCGTTTCAGGTTCTTTAGATTGTGCTTCTTCGTCACCTGCAGGTTCTTTCTTTTCTTCCTCACCTGAAGATTCTTCAAGTGGTTCATGCTTTGGTTGCTCTACATTAGCACTTTTGATGGGACAAAAATATTTTTTCTCGTCATTCTTCTGTACTTTTCCGTTATTGTATAACCTTCGAATTATATTATTTACAGAAGAATACTCAATTCCTGTTTTCTCAGAAATCTCTTTTATTGAAAATGCCCGACCTATGTTTTCTTCCAAAAAGCCATAAACATTTTCTGTAAGTGTCCCATACCTCTGACTCTTTTGAACATTCTTAACTTCTTCTTTACTCCTCTTTTCTTCCACATATGAAAAAGTAACTTCTGAAACTAAGTTCTCATGCAGTAAGTTTTTAAATAACTCCACCACTAAAGCTTCGGTTATGTCATATAACTCTAACTCTCCTTCAATCCGTACCTTAATGCCTGAATCAGGATAAAGAGTATTTAGCACAACCAGTTGCGCATCTTTATCATGTACATTAACCTTAATCATAACATACTCCTTTCGATGCTAAGTTAACTAGTTACAGCTTTTTTTTACTATACATCATCCTTTCTAAAATAAAATATTATTTTAAGCAAGCCTCAACTAGTAAACTCGTAACATTTTATCACAAATTTCTGATTTTTCAAATAAAAAATAGGGCATTTAAGAACATCCCTAAATCCCTATCTTAATTTATTTTTTTAGTTATCATTTTTAAAGCTTTTTGTCTTTCTACTAATATAAAATGTCCACATCCTTCGCATTTTAAACCGAAGTCTACACCAACTCTTGTTATCTTCCATAATTTACTTCCACATGGATGTGGCTTTTTTGTTCTTACTATATCCCCTACATTATATTCCATTATAACACCTCTGTTGCTTTTACTATTACTCTTTCTTTTGAATCATCTGTACAAGTTATTAATGTAATATCTTTTCTACCATTTGTTAATTGGCTAACTGGTGACATATCATCATCTGTAACAGTATATTTATTGTATACTGTATATTTTACTGTTCTTCCCTTTGTATCTGTTATCTCTATAATATCACCATTTTCTAATGTTGGAACCTTGCTAAAGAATTTCTTATTCCTATAATTATGACCTGCTATACAGAAGTTACCAACCTCGTTTGGCTCGCCATACATAAATTTTGTAGGTGCTTTTTTTAATAATTCCTCGGTTGTTTCTGACAATACTGGATAATAAATATTTATTTTTGGAATTCTAATAGTTGCAATTGGTTTATATACATGTCCATCTGCTGTTGTAAACTCTTTTGATAAAACAGATTTTGTTTCTTCGTCTAAATTTGCAATAGCTGAATCATCTTCTGTTCCAACTGTATTTACATCATTATCTAGCATTACAACTAATTTTTCTGTTGGCTTTGTTGTTTGATCTTCCCCAACAATATTTGCACCAGCCAATATTTCTTGAGAAACCGCTTCATCTTTGTTTTTATTATATTCTGCATATATGTAATAAGAAGATAAGACACAAACTACTACAAGTGAAATAAAAAATTCGAATTTATATAATTTCTTTTTTCGCTTTATTTCAGGTGTTATATATAATTTTTCTGTAACCAGAATTTGATTCATGTTTACCTCCTTCTTAATCTTTTTTCACAAGCATATTATATCATTTTAATATGGCTTTTGCAATAACCAATTTATGTATTAAGATTATTAGAAAGCTCAGCAAATTGGTCTATAGTAAGCTTTTCACTTCTTATTTTTTCGTCTATATTTAATTTACTTAAGAGCTGTGTTAACTCTTCTTTATTTGATATTCCATTATTAGTTAACGAATTTAATAATGTTTTTCTTCTTTGTAAGAAGGCTACTTTTATTAATTTAAAAAATCTTTCTTCATTTTGTACTTTTACCGGAGGTTCTTTTCTAATATTTATCTTTATTACTTCTGATGTAACAGAAGGTTCTGGAATAAAAGAACTTTTTGGAACTTCTAATAACTTTTCTGGCTCGCCATAATAATACACCGTATATGTTATAGCTCCAGTATTTTTCCCTCCTGGAATTTCTGCTAAACGGTCTGCTACTTCTTTTTGAATCATTACAGTTATACTTGTAATATCTATCTTACTTTCTAATAACTTCATTATTATTGGAGTAGTTATATAGTATGGTAAATTAGCAACAATTTTGGCATTCTTTAAATTAAATTTTTCTTTTGCTTGCTTTATAATTTCATTTAAGTCTACTTTTAATATATCATTATTTATTACTTCAAAATTTTTATAAAGAAAAAATCTTTCTTCTAATATTTTTATCATTCTTTTATCTAATTCTACACATATAACTCTTCCTGCATTTTCTAATAAATATTTTGTAAGTGTTCCAAGGCCTGGGCCTATTTCTATAACTAAATCGTCTTCATTAATATTAGATTTTTCTATTGCTGTCTCTATAACGTTTTCATCTACTAAGAAGTTTTGTCCAAGATTTTTATTAGCTTTAATATTATATTTATCCATTAAAAATTTTGTTTCTTCATATAAATTCATAGTATCTCCTAACCTTTTTATCGTGCATTATGCACTATTTATACACTTTTTAATTATAGCAAGCTTAAGTTAATTATGTCAAATTCTTTTGTGAAAAATCTGTGTTTTTATTGATTTTAACATACACTTAATATAAAATATATGAAGTATTTTATAATCGGGATTTTAGGAACGTCCCTATATCCCGAAAAGGGAAAAAAGAACGTCCCCAAATCCCGTTTTTTGAGGTGATGCAGATGAAGAAAAAAAATAATAATAAATTTAATTTGCCTAAGACAAAAAAAAGTAATAATAAATTATATAAATCTGCTAATAATGAATTTTCTACTAATTTATTAGCTGTTAAAAAGTTTAGAATTGTATTAGCTTCTTTACTAATAATATTTTTACTTTTAATTATTAGACTTATTTGGTTGCAATTTGTTCAGGGTTCAGATTTAAAAGAACAAGCCTATAATCAACAAACTACAGACCAAATCATAAGTACCAGCAGGGGCACAATATATGATTCTACAGGTAAAACATTAGCAATAAGTACTCCAACAGATACTGTAACTATTAATCCAAAAAAAATAGTTGGGTCTAATGATGAAGAAACTAAAGCAAAAAAAGAAAAGGTTGCTAAAGCTTTTTCTGAAATTTTTGAACTAGATTATAATGAAACATTAGAAAAAGTTAATAGTACTTCTAATGTTCAAACTATAGCCAAAAAAGTTGATAAAGATAAGATAGATAAATTAAAGCAATGGATGGAAACTGAAAAAATAAGTACTGGTATTAATATAGATGAAGATACAAAAAGAGTTTATCCATATAATAATTTAGCTTCTAACTTAATTGGATTCTGTGGAACAGATAATACTGGTATTCAAGGAATAGAAGATAGTTGGAATAGTGTTCTTCAGGGTACCCCTGGTAAAATAACAACATCAACAGATGCTATTCAAGAAGAAATTCCAGATAGCAATCAAACTTATATTCCTGCTGAAAATGGTAGCGATATTGTTTTAACTATAGATTATTATATTCAAACTGTATTAGAAAAATATTTAAAACAAGCAGTAGAAGAAAACAATGCAGATAGTGGTACAGTAGTAGCAATGGCACCAAGTACAGGGGATATTCTAGGTATGGCTTGCTATCCAGATTATAATCTTAATACTCCTTTCGAACCAAATACAGAAGAATTAAAAGCTACATGGGATACTTTAGATTCTACTACACAATCTGATGCACTATATAATATGTGGAAAAACAATGTAGTATCTTCACCTTATGAACCTGGTTCTCCTTATAAATTAATAACTGCTGCTACTGCATTAGAAGAAAATATTACTAGCGAAGATGTTCCTAATGATTTTTATTGTAATGGTTCTATAGAAGTAGCTGATAGAAAAATTAGCTGTTGGACCCAAGCTCATAAAGGAGCAAAAACTCTAAGACAAGCCTTACAGGTTTCATGCAACCCTTCTTTAATACAATTAGGTCAGCGTATTGGTGCTGAAACTTTATACAAATATTACCAAGCATTTGGATTTTTTGATAAAACAGGTATAGACTTACCTCAAGAAGCAAGTAGTACATATTGGAAACTAGAAGATGTTAAAGATGTAGAACTTGCTACAATGTCTTTTGGACAAAGGTTTACAATTACTCCAATTCAATTAGTTTCTGCAGTTTCTGCAATTGCAAATGATGGAATCTTAATGAAGCCAAGGATTGTAAAGCAAATTATAAATCCTGAAACCGGTACAACTACAGATATTGAGCCAGTTCAAGTAAGACAAGTAATTTCTAAATCTACTTCTGAAAGAATGAGAAATCTAATGAAATCAGTTGTAGATGATGGTTCTGGTAGACTTGCTAAAGTTGAAGGATATTCTATAGGTGGAAAAACTGGTACCTCAGAACCACAAGCAGGACGTGAAGATGAAGGTTATATTGCATCATATGTTGCAATTGCTCCTACAGAAAAACCAGAGATTTGTTTACTAATCGCTGTACATAACCCAAATCCTAATAATGAAGGTAGTCACCAAGGTGGTCAAGTTTGTGGACCTGTAGTTTCACAAATGTTATCTGAAATATTACCTTATTTAGGTTTAACTTCTAGTAACGCTCAAACTTCTACAGATACTGTAGAAGAAGATACAAGTTATGCAACAGTTCCTGATATTAGAAATAAAACAGTTACAGAAGCAGAAAAATTATTAAAGCAAGCTGGATTTACTACAAAAGTAAATATTAGTGGTGATAAAAATTCTACTCTAGTAACAGACCAAACACCAAAACCTGGCTCTAGTATTCCTAAAGGATCTATAATAGTTTTATATACAGAAGAAAACGATACAAGAGTTTCTGTAAAGGTTCCAGATTTTAAAGATAAAACTTTAGCCCAAGCAGAAAATATGGCAAAAGCAAATAATTTGAATATTACAACAGAGGGTTCTGGAACAGTTATAAGTCAAAGTATAATGGTAGATACTGCTGTTGAGGAAGGAACAATTATAAAATTAACATTATCTACAGAAAGTGATGGTACTAATCAATAATAAAAAACATCTCATTATTTAAATGAGATGTTTTTTATTTCTATCTTACCTATACTTCTTGACGTGTTTTATAATCATATACAACTTTTCCAAATTTTAATTCGTTAAATTTCTTTTGAAGCTCTACTATAATTATTGGGGCTATAGAAATTGCTATAGTTATTAACCATTGTGTAGTATTAAGCTGTGTTAACTTAAATATTTCTGCTAAAGTTGGTACAAATACTATACCTAATTGTAATACTGTTCCTAATAAAAATGCTCCCACCAAATATTTATTTTCAAACAAGCCAACTTTAAATATAGATTCTTCACTTTTTACATTAAAGCTGTGTATTAATTCTAGCATTCCTAAACTTATAAATGCCATTGTTCTTGCAACTTCTATTCCATAATATCTATTTCCTATGAAAAATGCTAAAATTGTAAACATTCCAATCATAAAACCTTCTACTACTATTTTTCCCATTAGTCCATCTGCAAATATACTCTTTCTAGAGTCCCTTGGTGGTCTATTCATTATATCTTTTTCTGGTGGTTCTAAGCCTAACGCTATCGCTGGCAAAGAATCTGTAACTAAATTCACCCATAATAATTGTACTGCAAGCAATGGAGATTTTACTCCAAGTAATAATCCTACAAATATTGTAACTATCTCTCCTATATTAGTAGCAATTAGGAAATGTATAGCTTTTTTAATATTATCAAAAATATTTCTTCCCTGCTTTACCGCATCTACAATTGTAACAAAATTATCATCATTTAAAATCATGTCTGCGGCATTTTTAGCTACATCAGTTCCTTTACGTCCCATTGCAATTCCTATATCAGATTTTTTAAGTGCTGGTGCATCATTTACACCATCACCTGTCATTGCAACAACTGCTCCAGTTTTCTGGAAAGCTTTAACAATTCTTACTTTGTGTTCAGGTGTAACTCTTGCGAATACAGAATAATTCATTATTTCTTTTTCTAATTTACTATCCGAAATTTTATCTAACTCTTGGCCAGTTATTGCTAATTCTCGCCCTCTTAATATCTCTAAATCCTTTGCAATGGCTTTAGCAGTTGTAATATGATCTCCTGTAATCATTACAGTCTTTATACCAGCTCTTCTACAAGCTAAAACAGCTTCTTTTACTCCCTTTCTTGGTGGATCAATCATTCCAATTAAACCTTCAAAAATTAGTCCTTTTTCTAAAAAATCTGCCGATATTTCTTTTGGCATTATATCTACATCTAAATATGCAACTCCTAATACTCTTAACGCCTTTTCTGCCATTTTTTCATTTTTATTTTTTATCTTACTTAAAAATGTACTATTCATATCATGTACAGTATTGTTTTCTTCATAATAATCGCAAATACCTAATAATATTTCTGGAGCACCTTTTGTTATAATTCTATACTTTCCATTTTCTAATTCGTTAACCGTTGTCATTAATTTTCTATTAGAGTCAAATGGAATCTCACAAATTCGTGGTAATATTTTATTTTGTTTTTCTTTAACTGCTTCTTTTACTATTGCAACCTCTGTAGGCTCCCCTTCTACTACTCCCTCATTTATCTCACAATTACAGCATAATGCTCCATATTCTAGAATTTTATTTTTATTGCCTATAATCTCTACTACTTTCATATTGTTTTCTGTAAGTGTTCCTGTTTTGTCTGAACAAATTACTTTACTACTTCCCAATGTTTCAACTGCAGGTAGTTTTCTTATTATTGCATTCCTTTTTGCCATTTTTGTAACTGCAATGGAAAGAATAATTGTTACAATTGCAGGCAAACCTTCTGGAATTGCTGCAACTGCTAAACCTACTGATGTCATAAACATTTCTACTACTGATATTTTCTTTATAACTCCTATAACGAAAATCAAAGCACAAATTACTACACAGGCAATCCCAAGCACTTTACCTACTTCGCTTAACTTCTTTTGGATTGGTGTTTGTGGAGCCTCATTTGTTATTATCATACTTGCAATTTTTCCAACTTCTGTATTCATTCCTATATTAGTTACAATTCCTTCTGCGTGTCCATTTACTACCGCTGTACCTGCAAAAACCATATTTTTCATGTCACCTAGAGGAACTTTTTGGTTATTAAATAATGCATTTTCATCTTTTTCTACTGCCTCTGTTTCTCCTGTTAGACTAGACTCTTCTACTTTTAAATTATATGTATTTATTAATCTAATATCTGCTGGAACATAACAACCTGTTTCTAAAATAACGATATCACCTGGTACTATATCTTCACCATTTACAGTAAGTACATTTCCATTTCTTCTAACTTTCGCTACAGGTGCAGACATTTTCTTTAATGCCTCTATAGATTTTTCTGCTTTTGCTTCTTGAATTAATCCCATTAATCCATTAAATAAAACTATTGCAATAATTATTATAGAATCAAAATAATCTCCTGTCCCTTCTAAATAACTTACAACAGCTGAAATTATTGCCGCGATAATTAAAATTATTATCATAAAATCTTTAAACTGATTTATAAATTTTACTAGTAAGCTTTCCTTTTTTCCCTCTTCTATCTTGTTTTTTCCAAACTCATCCTGTCTTATTAGTACATCTTTATCTCCCAAACCAGTCTTAATGTTTGTCCTAAGTTCTTTTTCTACTTCTTTAATATTTTTAGTATGCCACATATAAATCTCTCCTTTGTATAGTTTATTAATTTATATGCTTATACTATTTTTTTATTCCTATATTACACTTATTTTTTTAGTTTACATATTATATATAGAGGTGATATGATGCTACTTACTATTATCTTGCTTGCTTTATCTGTTAGTATTGATTCATTTGGAATTGGAATTACATATGGGCTTAGAAAAACATCATTATCTACTCCTGCAAAATTTATCTTGTTTTTTGTTTCATTACTTTTTGTAGGTATTTCTGTTGCGTTTGGATATTTCCTAATTTCTATCCTTCCGGCTAATATAATAAAAATTATTAGTGTAATTCTTCTAGTCTTTATGGGATTTTTAATTATATACGAAGCAATGAATACTAATGAAAAAAAAGAATATAAAAGTCATAAGATATTTCTAAAATCCTTAGGTATAACTATACAAATTATTAGAAATCCAATCTCCTCTGATTTAAACAATTCAAAAATAATTGAAAAAAATGAAGCATTATATTTAGCATTTGCTCTTTCTTTAGATTCTATTTGTGTTGGTATTACAAGTTCATCATTTGGAATGTATAGTTTACTATTTCCTATACTAGTTCCTCTTTTTCAATTTATTTTTCTTAACGCAGGAATTATTCTTGGTAAGAAAATTGTGTTATACAACACATCCTTAAAAAAATGGAATATAATATCTGGAGTCTTATTAATAGTTATTGGTATTTTGAGAGGAATCGGAACATAGGGATTTTTGGGGACGGTCCTAAAATCCCTGTTTACATTATTTTTTATCCCACTAGATAAAATCTAGTGGGATATATTGTTCATACAAGAGGGAAAAAAAGAACGTCCCCAAATCCCTGGAAACGTCCCAAATTCCTATTTTAGTTTCATAGAAAGTAGTTTACTAATTCCGTTTTCTTCCATTGTTATTCCATATACTGTATCTGCTGCTTCCATAGTACCTTTTCTATGTGTAATTACTAAGAATTGTGTATCTTTTGAAAATTTCTTTAAGTATTCTGCATATCTGTTAACATTAACATCATCTAGTGCAGCTTCAATTTCATCTAATACACAGAATGGTGCAGGATTTATTTTTAATATTGCAAATAAAATTGCAATAGCTGTAAATGCCTTTTCCCCTCCAGATAATAAAGTCATATTTTGAAGTTTCTTTCCTGGTGGTTGCACCCTAATATCTATTCCGCAGTTTAAAACATCGTCCTCATTTTCTAAGATTAATTCTGCTTTTCCACCACCGAATAATTCTTTAAATACCTCATCAAAGTTTTTATTAATAAGTTTAAATTTCTCTTTAAATTGTGCTTTCATAATAGTTATCATTTCTGAGATAACATTTCTAAGCTTTGCCATAGAGTTCTCTAAGTCTAGCCTTTGCTCACACATAAAGTCATATCTTTCTTTTAATGTTTGATATTCTTTAATAGAATCAATATTTATACTTCCTAAATCTCTTATTTGATTTCTTAAATAATTAACTTCTTTTTGTGTTTTAGCAGGATCTGTTGTTTTTACAAATCCTTCTGCATTATTTGGTGTTAATTCATACTCTTCCCACATTCTATTAATTACATCTTCTAGGTCTTGAGAGGTTTTATTTTTCTTTAAATCAATTTTTACTAATTGCTCTTTTAAATCTTGCAATCTTCCAAATTGTTCTTCTATTTCTTTTTCTATTTTTTCTAATTCTGTGTTCTTTTCATTTTTATTTTTCTTTAATTCTTCTATTTTTGAACCACTATTTTTAACGTTTTCTTTTATCTCGATAATTTTTGCTTTAAATTCTTCTATTTGTGCTCTTAAATTTTCTTCTTCCAGTTTATTTTGCTCTATTTGTTCGTTTTTAGCTTTAATACTATTTTTATTATTTTCGATATCAGTATTAATTCTTTCTGTCATTTCATCTATTGACATTTCGCTTTCTTCAAAAGATGATACAGATATTTTTAAATTCGTTATATCCATATTTAAATTATCTATATATGTTTGATCATCTTTATTTAATTTAACAAATTCCTCTACTTCTAAATTTAAAGTTTGTATTTCTTTTTCTAGATTTGCTAAATCTTCTATTAATTTTTCCTTATTTTCTGCAATATCTTTTTTCTGATTATTTAGATTTTCTATTTCTTGTTTTGTTTTATCCATTCTAATTGTTAATTTATCTACATTTTCTGAAATCAATTCCACTTTTTGTTTTTGTGTTGCATATTCTATATCTATTTCTTGTAAATTATTTTCTAAGTGTTCTATTGTTTCTAATAATTCTTCTATGCTATCTAAATATTCTTCTTTCTCTTTTTCTTTATTTTTTAATTTTGAATTTAATTTGTTTAATTCCTCTTTTAAGTCCTCAATTTCTCTACTTCTTCCTAGAATATTTACAGTTTTAGTTTGTACTGAACCACCTGTCATCGCACCAGAAGAATTAATTATATCACCTTTTAATGTTACAACTCTAAATGCATAATTATTCTTTTTAGCGACAGCAATTCCAGCCTCCATATCATCAACAATAACTGTTCTTCCTAGTAAATTGTTAAATATTCCATCATATTTTTTATCATATTGTACTAAGTCAGAAGCAATGCCAATTACACCCTTAATATTTAAATTGGCCCTGTCTAATTTTTTACCTTTAACAGCTGAAATAGGTAAAAAAGTTACTCTTCCTAAATTATTTTTTCTTAAATATTCTATTAATTTTTTTGCTTCTTGTTCTGTTTCTGTAACTACATTCTGAAGACTTGCTCCTAAACTCATTTCTATTGCAACTTCATATTCTTTTTTCACATTTAATAGGTTTGCTACAACATCATGTAATCCTTTTTTTAGTTCTGGATTCATATCTGCTGATTTAAGTAATGATTTAACACTTTTTGTATAACCTTCTTTTTCTTTTTCGGTTTCTTCTAGAAATTTTAGTCTGGCTTCTTTTATTCTTATTTCTTGACCTAAGGTATTAATTTCTGTTTCAAAACTTTTTATTTTATTGTCAGCCTCTATTCTTTTATTCTCTATCTCACTTAAATCATTTTTTAATTTATTTCTTTTCGATTCTATCTCTATAAAGTTTTGCTCAATTTCACTCTTTTTCAATCTTGACTGATCTAATTCAGAAATTGTAAGTTCTAATTCTTCTGTTTTAGCTTTTATATTTTTTTCTACAGAATCTGTAGTTACATCTTGTGTGTTTATATCATTTTGTACTTCGTACTTTCTATCTGTATTTTCCTCAATTATCTTCTTTTTATTTTCTATTTCTAATTGTTTATCAGATAATTTTGCAGTTAATTTGTTTAATTCTTCTTCCTTTTCTTTTAATTCTTTCTCGAATTTTTCTTTATTATTAAATAGATTTTCTTTTTTAGCTATTTTTTGTTTCTTTTCTTCTTCTAACTCTACTATCTTATCATTTATCTCTGTAATTTCTGTTTCATATCTTTTATTATTTTCCTGTATATTGTTGATTCTTTCTTCTGATACATTTATATTAGAATTTATTTTTTCTATTTGATTAGAACTTTCGAAGCCAATATTTTGCATTGATTCTATTTCTTCTATTAAATTATTTATCTCTACTTTTAATTTGCTCTTTTTTTCATTCTTTTCTTCTTGGCTTTTTTGTTCATTTTCATAAGTTGAATTCATAATATCTTCATCAGCAGTTATCTTTTCTAATCTTTCTTTATATAAATCAATATTATATAAGAATAATCCTACTTCTATTCCCTTTAATTCTTCTCTTAAGCTTAAAAACTTTTTAGCCTTCTCTGACTGAATTTTTAAAGGTTCCATGTTATTTTCTATTTCTGATAAGATATCATTAATTCTTAATAAATTTAATTTAGCTCTTTCTAATTTCTTTTCTGAATCTTCTTTTCTACTACGATATTTTACAATTCCTGCTGCTTCTTCAAAAATATGTCTTCTATCTTCTGATTTATTACTTAAGATTTCGTCTATTTTCCCTTGACCTATAATTGAATATCCATCTTTACCAATACCGGTATCCATAAATAATTCTAGAATATCTTTTAATCTACAAGGAGTTTTGTTTATAAAATAACCTGTCTCACCGGTTCTATATATTCTTCTTGTTACTGTAACTTCTGCATATTCTATTGGTAATTTACCATCATCATTATTAAAAACTAAAGATGCTTCAGCAAAACCTAAAGATTTTCTATTTTGTGTTCCTGCAAAAATAATATCTTCTGATTTAGCACCTCTTAATGATTTTATACTTTGTTCACCTAATACCCAGCGAATTGCATCAGATATATTACTTTTACCAGAACCATTTGGTCCTATAACTGTTGTAATTCCTGGCATAAATTCTAAAACTGTTTTATCTGCAAAGGATTTAAATCCTTGTAACTCTAATCTTTTTAAATACATTATAATCACCTTTTTATCTTTTTGTACTTCTTTATAATATATTAAAAATCGATATAAATCAACAATATATTGAACTTTATTTCATTTAATGATATTATACTTTTGAAAAATATTGAATTATTTACATAGCAAAAAGTAATACTATTTACAAAGGAGTTTCAAAATGATTAAAGAAAAATTTGACTTTTATGATAAAACTGTCTTAAAATCTTATGACTTAGATTCAACCGCTAGGTACCAATTAAAAATGTTAGATTCACTAGATAATTTTACAAGAAAACATTCTGAAGGAGTAGCAAATATAACTTGTAGAATATGTGATTATTTACATTTAAATAAAGATTTTACTACCTACTGTACAACTTGCGCATATTTGCATGATATTGGTAAAATGTTTATTCCACCATCTATTCTTCAAAAGCCATCAAGACTTACAGATGAAGAATATGAAATTATGAAAACTCATACAACTATTGGCTATAAAATGTGTATGAATGATGTAAATTTAAGACCTTATTCTGCTGGTCCTAAATGCCATCATGAGGCATTAAATGGTACAGGTTACCCAGAAGGATTAAAAGGAGATGCCATACCAATAGAGGCACAAATTATTAGAGTAGCCGATGAATTTGATGCAATTGTTAGTAAAAGACAATATAAATCACATATTGGTATTATTGATACTTTAAAAATATTAATTGAAAATGCGCATAATGGGAAAAATAATGTGCCAGCTACAAAAGCATTAAAAAAAGTTGTAATAGATGACACTATTAATGAAATCTCATGTGCATTTAACTATTTAGATTACTTAAAAGATAATATAAAAAGATTAACTCAAGTAAAAAAATATTTTGATAAAATGAATTCTTCTAATTCTGAAAAACAAAAAAATTATTACTTAGAAGGAATGAAAATGTTATTTGATAAAGGTGAAACCGTAGAGAATTTTGAAGGCATCCTTGATGAATATAAAAAAGCTCTGGTAGACAAAGAAACACAAATAGATAAATTAAATGCAGAATTAAAAGAAATCAAAAAATTAAAAATTTAAGCCACAGTCCAAATTTTTAATTTGGTATCTGTAGGCTATATGTAAAATTACAAATAAGTTTACAAAAGAGGAGTATTTAATGTTTGAACAAAAATTTGATTTTTATGATAAAACAACTTTAAAATCATATAATTTAGATGTCACTATGAGATATCAATTAACTATGCTAGATAGTTTAGACCCTTTTACCAGAATTCATAGTGAAAATGTTGCAAGTATCACCTGTAGGTTATGCGAATATTTGCGTTGCGATAAAAATTTTACTGCTTATTGTACCATTTGTGCATATTTACATGATATTGGTAAAATGTTTATCCCAGCAAAAATACTAAATAAACCTGATAAGCTAACAGATGAAGAATTCGCTATTATGAAAACACATACACTAATAGGATATAAAATGTGTATGGATGATATTAAATTAAGACCTTATGCACTAGGACCAAAATATCATCATGAAACTTTAGATGGTATGGGATATCCTGAAGGATTGGTTGGAAATTTAATTCCATACGAAGATCAAATAATAAAAGTTGCAGATGACTATGATTCATTAGTTACTAAAAGACAATATAAAACTCATATTCACATATCTGATACTCTAAAAGATTTAATAAAAGATACCGAGCCAAATATTAAAGTTGCAGCTCTAGATAATGCAGCACAGGGCGTAAAATTAGGTAAACTTAATAAAAAAGTTGTAAAAGCTTTGTTTAAGGTTGTTATTGATGATACTTACTATGAAATTAGTTGTGTCACAGGCTATGTTGACTATTTAAAAGATCAAATAAAAAGAATCGAACAAATCTTAGAATATGAGGAAAAAATGGATAAAGCTCATTCCGAAAAAAAGAAAAATTATTATAAAGAAGGAATGGAAATGCTATTTCAGGAAGGCGAAAATTTTGAAAATATTCATAAGATTTATCACGAATATCAAACAGCATTTTTAACCAGAAAAGATATTGTAGAAAAATTATATGAAGAAATTAGAATAATAAAAAAATTACAAGTATAGGGATTTTTGGGATGCCCTTCGGGATTTGGGGACGTTCCTTAAATCCCGGTTTTACCGGGATTTTTAGAGCGTCTTTTAATAAGGAAAAATCCAACACACGAATTTCTATAACTAAAAGAACGCTCTAATTTTCCTAAAAAGGAAATTAAGAACGTTCTTTTGCTCTCTATTCGCCTAAACCGAAACTAACACCAAGAGCATTATTTATTTTTCCTATAATTTCGTCATTGTCTATATGTCCTATTCTCTCTTTTAGTCTACTTTTGTCTATTGTTCTAATTTGTTCAGCAAGTACTATCGAATCTGATTTTAAACCAAAATCTTTTGAATTAATTTCTATGTGTGTAGGCAACTTATTTTTAGTTTTTTGAGATGTAATTGCTGCTGCAATTACAGTTGGACTATATTTGTTTCCCAAATCATTTTGTATTATTAAAACTGGTCTAATTCCTCCTTGTTCTGAGCCAACAACAGGACTTAAGTCTGCATAAAACATGTCGCCTCTTTTTATATTCATTTTCTTCACTCCCATTATTAGTATATATCTTGTTTTAAATACTAGCTCGAGATAAAGAAAATAGCTTCTTACTACTTATAACTTATCTCATTATATAATATGTAAACAGTTATATTTTGGTTAATATCTTGTACTTCTAATTTCTTTGGTTTATTTGTTTTTTTATCTATTGTCAATTTTTTCTTTACTTGATACTTATTCTCTTGAGTTTTACAATCTGTTGATAATATAATCTCATTTTCGTTTTCTTCTTGTTTTGAATTACTGCTATTATTAAAATCATCTATAAATTCATTTAAAAATAAATTATTTTCTGCCATATATTTATAATTTTCGTATATATTTGTAAGATCCATATTAGTATTTTTTAAAGTTAATGTATTATTGCTGTATTCTATTCTTACTCCTCTTATATTTTCTGGTTCTTCTACTTCTTGCATGCAGTATTCTCCCTTTTTATATTCTTGTGTCATTTTATATTTATTAGTATTTTTATTACTAACCACAGTTACCTCTATTTCAGCTTTATACGAGTTCATATTTAAAATTTGATTATTATCATTATTCCCAATTTCGATTTTTTTATTATTCATTACATAAAAAATAATTATAAAAACAATAATTATCGCTAAAATTAAAAAAATAATAAATTTATTTTTTTTCATAAAAGCCTCCCAAATTAAATATAATTCTTTCTTATATCAAAAAAAGAATAGTATATATACTATTCTTTCTCTAATTTTATTCAATTATTTTTTAGATATTCGAAATATGTTTTTATTTCATTTAGCAATTGTTCTTTATCTATTATTTTATTTATTTTATCTCTCATTTGACTTGAATCTTTTAAATTTTTTATGTACCAACTCAACTGCTTTCTCATTTCTTTTATTGCGACTTCTTCTCCTCTTTCTTCTATTTCCATATCTATATGTCTTACCATTGTGCTATATCTTTCATCCAAAGTTGGTTTTTCTAATTTTTCCCCAGTTTTTAAATAGTGTATTATCTCTCTAAAAATCCATGGGTTCCCAAAAGCTGCTCTTCCAATCATTATTCCATCTACATTTGTATATTTAAACATTGCTTCTGCTGTTTCTTCATCTACTATATCCCCATTACCTATTACCGGAATATTTACACTTTCTTTTACTTTCTTTATTATATCCCAATCAGCTTTTCCAGAATAGAACTCTTTTCTGGTTCTACCATGGATTGTAATAGCATTTCCTCCCGCTCTTTCGATTATTTGTGCAGCTTCTACAGCAACAACACTATTTTCATCCCAGCCTTTTCTTATTTTAAAAGTAATTGGTTTATCTGTATTTTCTCTTATTGCAGCAACTATTTTTTCTAATAAGTCTAAGTGTAATAGTAGATTACTTCCATCTCCATTTTTTACTATCTTTGGAGCTGGACATCCCATATTAAAATCTATAATATCAGCAATTTTATCTACCTCTTGTGTAGCATATTTTATCGCTTCTATATCACTTCCAAATAATTGAATACTAATTGGTCTTTTTTCTCCATCTAAATTGTATAACTTTTTAGTTTTATTATCATGATAATAAATTGCTTTTGCACTCACCATTTCTGTTGTAGTAAGTCCTACACCCATTTCTTTGCATAAAATTCTAAATGATTTATCTGTAATTCCTGCCATAGGTGCTATAAACACATTATTCTCTAATTCTAAATTTCCAATCTTTATACTTTTTAAATACAAATTTTTTCTCTCCTTAACTCTAACTTATGTTTAACTGCAAAAGTTGAAAGCTTTTACTTTCAACTTTTTATTCTATAAATATTGCTTTTTGTCTTCTACCACTTATATTTAATAATAATGCTATTAAAATAAAGTTAGTTAATAATGAACTTCCTCCATAACTTACAAATGGTAATGGTACACCAGTTATTGGTAATAATCCCATTGTCATTCCTATATTTTCTACCATGTGGAATAAAAATATTCCTGCTATTCCTATTGCAATATATGTCCCGAGGTCATCTTTTGCAGTTTTCGCTACATAGATTGATTTTGTAATTAGTATTACATATATTATTATTACACTACCTGCAACTATAAAGCCCATTTCTTCGCCAATAACAGAAAATATAAAGTCTGTTGTTTTTGGATATAAGAAACCTAATTGTGTTTGGTTTCCTTTTAATAATCCCATTCCTGTTAACTGACCTGCTCCTATTGCAAGTTTTGATTGTGTTAAGTTGTATCCTGAACCACGTGGGTCTGACTCTGGATTTAAAAATACCTCGATTCTTTCTTTTGCATGTTCTGGTAATACAAAAAAGTACAATAAAGGAACTGCTATAACTACTAATAAAATAGTTCCTATAATATATTTTTTATTTATTCCAGCTGTAAATAATATCATTACTGTTGCTACTAAAAACGCTGCTGCTGTACCATAATCTGGTTGTTTTATTATTAAAAGTACTGGAATTGCTACTACTGCTAAAGCTATTAATAATTTTGTGGGTCTATTTATCTCATTTTTACCCTTTTCTTGTATTTTACACAAGACTAGAGCTAAAAACAAAATTACAGCTATTTTAGCAAATTCCGCTGGTTGAATAGAAAGGAATCCTAAATTAAACCAGCTTGTAGCTCCATTAACCGGATCTGTAAATAATACTACAACCAACAGTATTAAAACAATTCCATACAGAATCGGAGATATTTTTGCTATTGCTTCGTAGTCTATGAATATTATAATAAAGACTACTGGAATACAAATAACAAACCATATTAATTGTCTTTGCAAACTTGTATCTTCCGAATCATAAGTTGCAGAGAACAAGGCTATCATTCCTATTATTACTAATAAAATACAACATATAAAAATTCCCCAGTCGACATTCTTTAAAATTTTCTTTTTCATTTTTCTTCCTTTACGTAATTTATTTTTATTTGTTATACATCCCTTGTTTATCTTCTTCCTTTTCTTCTTTTATTTCTTCTTTTTCTATTATTATGTATCACAGGTTCTTGTTTTACTTGTGAATTTGTTGTTATATTTTTGTTTTCTTGTTTTGTACTTATATTATTTTCTTTTACTCCTGCATTTACTTGCTCATTATTTGTTTCTTTAGGCTCTGTATCTTTTTTATCATCATCTTTTACATCTGTAGTAGCTTTCTCTTCTTCATTTGAAACATTCTCTTCTTGTTTAACTGTTTTTTCTTTTTCAGTTTTTACTTCTTCATCATCCTTTTTAGTTTTTTCCTTTTCTTTAGACTCTTTTTCTGTTTTTATCTCTTCTACTTTTACCTCTTCTTTTTTAGCTTCTAATACAGTTTCTTCCTTATTTTCTTCTTTTTTGATTTCTGTTTTATTAGCTGTTTCTTTATCTGTTTTTGCATTTTGAGTCTCTTGATTATTATCTTTTTTCTCTTCTATCTCTTGTTCTTGAACTTTTTCTACAACTTCGTCATCCATTTTCCCTGTATGTTTAATACTAACAATTGGAATATTTGCATATAATGCTGGAGCTGCTGATGTACCATCTTCGTTAGTCTTACTTGTTAAATGAACATCAATTTCTTTTTCATCTACATCTATATATTTTTTAATTACATCTATAATTTCTTGTTTCATCATTTCTAAAAAGTCTGCTGAAACATTTGCCCTATCTTGCATTAAAACTAGATGTAATCTTTCTTTTGCCATATCTTTATTGTTTTCTTCTTCCTCTTCTTTTTTTAATAATTTTTTGAAGAAACCTACTATATTTTCAAACATATTTTACCTCCAATGCTAATTATTTTCTTTTAAAAAATCTTTTTAAAGCTGCCAAGAATCCTTTTTCTCTTCCTGGTATTGTTACTTCTATATCTTCCCCTAGAATACGCTTAGCAGTTTCCATATATGCTTTACCTGAAGGTGCTCTTCTGTTAGATATAACAGGTTCCCCTTTATTTGTTTGAGTAATTACATATTCGTCATCTGGTACTACTCCTAAAAGTTCTATTGATAATAAATCTACTATATCATCAACATCCATCATTTTACCTTTTCTAACCATTTCTGGTCTTAATTTATTTATAATTAATTGTGGATTCTTTATGTCAGATGATTCTAATAATCCTATTATTCTATCAGCATCCCTTATAGCTGAAATTTCTGGCATTGTTACAACTATTGCCTTATCTGCCCCTACGATTGCATTTTTAAAACCTTGCTCTATTCCTGCTGGACAGTCTATTAAAATATAGTCAAATTCTTCTTTTAATTGTTTTGTTAAATCTCTCATTTGTTCTTCTGTTATTGCACTTTTATCTCTTGTTTGGGCAGCAGGTAATAGGAATAATTCTTGAAAACGCTTGTCCTTTATTAAAGCTTGTCTTAATTTACATTTTTCTTCTACAACATCTACAATATCGTAAACAATTCTATTTTCTAGTCCCATTACGACATCCAAGTTACGAAGTCCTATATCTGTATCTACTAATACTACTTTTTTTCCTTCTAATGCTAGGGCAGAACCTAAGTTAGCTGTTGTAGTTGTTTTTCCTACTCCTCCTTTACCAGATGTTATAACTATTACTTCTCCCATAAATCTTCCTCCTTAAGCTAGTGCTTTTATATCTCATTTATACATAAAATTTGACATTACTATAATATATGAAAAAGTATAAAAAGTCAATCTTAGAAAGCTTATTTGCGTAAGATTTATACGTTTTTTTAGTTCATATTTTTAGACAGGAAAAAAGCAGGATAACATCCTGCTTCATCCGTTTACAAATATAAAATTTCCTCTACAAAAAAAGTAAATAATCTAAGATGTTTTTCTTCTACGCCTTTTCTTTTCTGCGCTTCCAGAACCACTTCTTTGTTTATGTTCATTTTTCGCTTGCTCCCGGTAAGTGCTATAAGCTCTTGGCAGATCTGCTCTAACGCTTTTTCTTCTTTACTTAAATCCATGAGAGCCAGTTCAAACACAATTACATATTTCCCTAATTGCGTAAGATTTGGATTTGCTGTAGCAATGGAATTTAACGAATAGTTTATCGCCAAACTATTTAGCTCTAAAATCGTATCAATATTCGCATTGTTATACTCTTCATAAGCTTTTTCCATGTATTCTTCCGAATAGGTTCTAACCAGGCTTTTAAAGAAGTACCACTCCGGTTTTTGAAGTCCTTTACTAAGCAAGAGCTCCTCAAATTTTATATGTGAAAACCTAAACGTAGACATGATAAAAACTATCTCCCGAATTTTTAGTTCATTATCACTTGGTGAAAAAAGCATTTGCGGAGTAAAATTACCAAAGTCTTTTTCTATGTTTTTTATAATGCATCGTACTAATTTAACAGCCTCGTTAATTACAATATTTTTTTCGTCTTTAGATGTCAAATTTAAAAAGTTTTGTATTTGTAACTCATTGCTTAATATGAGGCCTGTCGCAATATTATAATAGAAATTTTCTTTTAAAAGTTCCTCACCTCTTTGCTCGTCTGCTCCTTCAAGTAGCTCTTTATATAGTATGTTTTCATCTTTTGGGTAAAGCTTACCTTCTACAAACCTTCCTGCACTTTGCCAGAATGCTCTAAAATCATCGTCCATATTTCTCAAGACTCTGACTAAGCACCAATAAATTGGTCTATTTAATTTAATTACCAATAGACTACTTTGCAAAAAAGGGTGTGCCAAGATATCTAATAGAAGTAAGTAGTAGAATTTAAGTCTGTTTTCTTCTATCCTGGTAAGACTATATGATTCTACTTTTTCTTTCATATATTTTGGAAATTCCATTTTTCCAAAATCATTTTCCTCTGTTATATATCCAGCTACTGTGGGATAACCGTTATCTGCTACTTCAAGCTCTATTTCATATAGATCTGAAGTGTTTCTCATTGCTTTTATAAATTCTTCAGATAATAGTTCAGCATAAATAATTTGCCTTATTTTAGCTACATCTTCCATTTCTGCAGTTTTTATTTTTTCACCCATAAGTACAAGATATTCATTTCTTTGCATTTCGCAAAATATAGCCAATATCTGTTTCTGAACACGGTTCATATCCTGCTCAAATGTTGACAAAATATTACTATGTATCTTTTCCACGCCTTTTGGCAACTCTTGAGTAAACATCTTCTCCGATGATAATATAACTCGCGAACTTATTTTTCCGTCCTCGATTATTTCCTTCGTTGTCCCTGAATTAGGTAATTTTGAAGCATGTTTTAAATCTCCAAAATACCGATTAAATTCATTTAGTTCCTTTGGTCTTAGCTTCTTACGTATTAACATAATGATTTTCTCCTCCTTCTTAGACCTTTTTCAACTTGCTTTCAGCCTTTATAGTATATCACTTTTCGCAGATTATGTCTACTTAAGATTTTTATTTTTTTATGACCATTTATTCTAACAAATTGCCTTGACACTTACGGCTTTTAAGAATATACTTTAAGTGTATATTTATACGTAAATTTACTAAAAGGAGGTAATTTCAAACCAATGAACGATTTAATTGAAATTAGATGGCATGGTAGAGGTGGTCAAGGTGCAAAAACAGCTTCTTTGTTACTAGCTGATGCAGCATTTAACACAGGAAAATATATACAAGGATTTCCTGAATACGGAGCTGAAAGAATGGGTGCGCCAATCACAGCTTATAACAGAATTAGTACAACACCTATTAGAATACATTGTAATATTTACAATCCAGATTATGTAGTAGTTGTTGATGACACTTTATTAAATTCTGTAGATGTTACTGCAGGTTTAAAAGAATCTGGAGCAATTATTATTAATACTACAAAAGACGGTGAAACACTAAAAAGATTATTAAAAGGATATAACGGACACATATATACAATAGATGCAAGAACTGTTTCTATCGAAGCTTTAGGAAAGTATTTTCCAAATACTCCTATGCTTGCTGCAGTTGTTAAAGTAACAGGAATTATTCCTGAAAAAGAATTCTTACAAGATATGGAAGGTTCTTTTAAACACAAATTTGCAAAGAAGCCAGAAGTTATAGGTGGAAATATGAAAGCATTAGAAATAGCATTACAAAAAGTTGTACAAGTACAATAATATGAATTTAAATATGAATTCATATAGGGATTCGGGGACGGTCCTAAAATCCCTAAAATACTTAAAGTAGTTATGGTTAAATAAATTCAGCAAATTAAGATTTAATAACCATATACAAAGTTAAAAATCGAGAAAGGAGTTAAAAAATGGATAAGACAAATATAAACAACTCAACTCCAATGGAAGATATGACAATTGGAGGAACAATATATAATGCTGGAAATTCTCGTGAAGTTAAAACTGGAGATTGGAGAAGCATGAAACCTATATTTGATAGCGAAAAATGTAAACAATGTGGTTTATGTTTCCCTGTTTGCCCAGAAAACGCAATTCCAGTTGGTAAAGATATGAAAAGAACAGATTTTAATTATGATTATTGTAAAGGATGTGGCGTTTGTGCCAAAGTTTGTCCTTTCAAAGCAATCTCAATGGTAGAGGAGGGAATTGAATAATGAGTATTAGAGAACGTTTAAGTGGTAATGAAGCTGCAGCTACAGCTATGAAGCAAATAAATCCAGACGTTGTTGCTGCCTTCCCTATTACACCATCAACAGAAATACCACAATATTTTTCTACTTTTGTTAGCAATGGTGCCGTTGATACAGAATTCGTAGCAGTAGAAAGTGAACATAGTGCAATGAGTGCCTGTGTTGGTGCAGAAGCTGCAGGTGCTAGAGCTATGACAGCTACATCTTCAAACGGATTATCTTTCATGTGGGAAATGATATATATAGCTTCATCATTACGTTTACCTATAGTAATGTCACTTGTAAATCGTGCAGTATCTGGACCATTAAATATCCACAATGACCACTCTGATGCAATGGGTGTTCGTGATGCTGGATGGATAATGTTATTCTCAGAAAGTAATCAAGAAGCATATGATAACTTATTAATGGCTCATAGAATTGCAGAACATAAAGATGTTTTATTACCATTAATGGTTTGCCAAGATGGATTTATTACATCACATTCTATAGAAACAATAGATTTAGTAGAAGATGATAAAGTAAAAGAGTTTGTTGGTACATATAAACCAGAACATTACTTATTAAATAGTAAAGAACCAATTTCTATGGGACCTTTAGATTTACAAGGTTTCTTATTTGAACATAAAGCTCAACAAGCACAAGCTATGAAAAATGCTAAAAAAGTTATTTTAGAAGTAGCAGAAGAATTTGAAAAATTAACAGGTAGAAAATATGGTTTATTCGAAGAATATAAATTAGACGATGCAGATGTTGCTATTGTTTGTATGAACTCTACAGCAGGTACTGCAAAATTCGTAGTAGATGATTTACGTAGTAAAGGTGTTAAAGCCGGTCTATTAAAGGTTCGTGTATTTAGACCATTCCCTGCAGAAGAAATTGCTAAAGCTTTAGCAAATGTAAAAGCAGTTGCAGTATTAGATAAAGCAGATTCTTTAAATGCTGCTGGTGGTGCATTATTTACAGATGTTACATCTGGTATGTATGTAAATAATATTCATGTACCTACAGTAAGTTATATCTATGGAATTGGCGGTAGAGATACAAAATCTGATGACATCGAAAAAGTTTACAATGATTTATTAGAAATCGTAGAAACAGGAAAAATAGATAATCCTTATAGACATTTAGGATTAAGAACGAAAGGAGCTGAAAAATAATGCCATATAATTTAAAAGAAGTAGTCGCAAATAAACCTTCAAGATTTTCTGAAGGACATAAAATGTGTGCAGGTTGTGGAGCTCCACCAGTTGCTAGAATGGTTTTACGTGCATTAAAACCAGAAGATCATGCTGTAATCGCTACAGCTACTGGATGTATGGAAGTTTCTACATTTACATACCCATATACATCTTGGACAGATTCATTTATTCATACAGCTTTCGAAAATGCTGGAAGTACATTATCTGGTGTTGAAGCTGCATACAAATCTTTAAAGAAACAAGGAAAATTAGAAGAAGATACACATACAAAATTCATCGCATTTGGTGGAGATGGTGGAACTTATGATATAGGTTTACAATCACTTTCAGGTGCTATGGAAAGAGGTCATAACATGGTTTATGTATGTTACGATAATGGTGCATATATGAACACAGGTATTCAACGTTCTTCTGCAACCCCTAAATTTGCAGATACAACAACTTCACCTGCTGGAACAGTTATCCCAGGTAAAGCACAAGAAAGAAAAGATTTAACAGAAATAATGGTATCACATCATTTACCATATGTTGCTCAAACTCTTGCTATGACTAATTTTAAAGATTTATATGAAAAAGCAGAAAAAGCAATATATACAGAAGGACCAACATTCTTAAATGTAATGGCTCCTTGCCCAAGAGGATGGGGATACCCAACAGAAGACTTAATGCAAATTAACAAATTAGCTGCAGATACATGTTATTGGCCACTATATGAAGTTGTAGATGGTAAATATAAAATAACATATAAACCAGCTAAGAAACTTCCAGTAGAAGAATTCTTAAAACCACAAAAACGTTTTAGACATATGTTTAAACCAGGAAATGAGTGGATGATAGAAGAATTCCAAAGAATAGTTGATAAGAGATGGAATGAATTATTACAATTAGAAGAAATGACAAATAAAGAATAAAATTTAGCAAGTCTATAAAACATTTTAAAAGAGTTAAGATTACAAAATCTTAACTCTTTTATCTTACTATTTTTATTTACTTCTTCTTCTAAATTTATTTATTATTTTTGCAACTACTATTAATGCAACAATTGAGATTAATAATATTTTTACAATATCTTGTCCACCTAATCCAACTGAAATTAATAACTCGCATTCACCTAAATCGTCTTCACTATTTGAATCTTCAAAATTAGGATCATTTTTCATATTTTCTGCAACAGCCTTATTAGTCTGTAGTCCTACTTTATCGCCTAAATTAGTACATCTTAATACAATCTCTAATTCTTTATATTCTCCTGGCTCAATTAATTCTCCATCTAATTTATCAGTTATTGCTACACCATCTTTTATTTGCCAATAGTCTGCATTATCTTCTGCATAGAATTCTAAGCCCTCTGGTATTTGGTCTGTAACTATTCCTGCAGTTCCTGGTATTTCTCCTGTATTTTCTATTTTAATTAGATATTTTATTTTTAATTCTGTGTTTTCTAGTTCTTTTCTGTGTACTGATACTTGGAAAATATTATTTTTATTATTCTTAATATCTTGTTTCTTACCATTTACATATAATTCAGAAATTGTTTTATCTGTTTTTATATTAAAATCTTGTTTATTATAATAGTATATTACTTCTGTTGTTCCACTTGCCACTGTACCTGTTGCATTTTCTGGAGTTCCTTCTAAGTTATAATATTGTATATTTTTTGCTTCTGTTTCGTAAGCTACTCCTACTCTATCTTCAAATTCTTCGCTTGAAGCAATTTCTTGGTTTGTCTCTCTATCTACATATTTTACAACTACTTTTCCTATATCAGATTCATTTGTTACATTTAATACAACTTTATTTGCTAATTGTTCTTGCACAGTCTCTTGTGAAATTTGTAGGAAACCTAAATTTTCTCCTCCGTTATCATTGTCTTGACAAAATGTACCAAAATATTTATCTTCGTTAATTTCTGCTAATTCCATTACTACTTTATCTTGTTTTAATAGCCATTCAATTTTATTTTCTGAGTTCATTTTTACAAGATATAGTCCCTTTTCGATAAAAATATCATTACCAGTTGTATTATTCTCTTTAGTTATAGTAGTATTAGTTAGATAATTTTCATATTTAATATATCCCCCATCAGATGTAGATAATACAAAACCTTCTATCATATTTAACATATTCCAATTGTTATCTATATTAACCAAATTAGTAAATCCTATAGAATCCATTAACATAAGTGTATATCCATGATCATTTTTGTCGACTTTTCTAAATTCTCCCTCTAATACTAATTGTATTTTACCTTCATTATTATATTTTATAATATAATCTTCTTTTGGATTTTTAATCTCTATATTCATTCCATCTTCAGTATATTCAGCAGGTATAAAATATTTATTTCTAAACTCCCCTGTTAATATATAACCATCGTCTAATTTTATACTATTTTCTATATAATACGGAGCATATATTACTTGTTTTACCTTAAAAGTATTTTCATCAATTATTAATAAATAGTTAGTATCCTCATCTAAAAGTATTTCTTTATTGTCTACTGTATCTTCTGCTTCTATCATTGCTGTTTGATTACTTTTAGTCCTTATCTGAAATTTAAATTCTTCATATTCAGATATATCTTCATAACCAGTAAGGACTCGTTCTACTTTCATTTGCCTATTATATAAAATTAATGAGTCTCCTTTTTGTAAAATAATGGCTTTATTCTCAACAGTATTTTCAGCAGGAATTTCTCTTTCTTTAGAATTATATTCTCGGAAAATGTATCCATTTTCTGAGATATTATCTGGAAAAGACATATCAAGTGCAATAACCTTAAATTCGCTATCATATAATACATAATTGTATCCACTCGATACTTTAATTTCTTTATTATTTACTGTATCTTCTGCTGGTATTGTTGTACTAGAAGTAAAATATCTACGTAATCTGTATATTCTGTTTTCATTGTCATATATACTTGATGTAACATATTCTCCACCAGAATAGTGACTATTTATTTTAAACTCATTTAGTTTACATTCAAATTTTAATTCTTTATTTACTTTTACTATAGTTTCTGTATGATAATTTAATATCATCTCTATAGCATTAATAGTATTTTCTTTTGGTACAGTATATTCATTTATTGAAAAGATTTTTAACAAATAACCATCATTTAATACATCTACTAATTCAATATAAGAATCATAGTTTTTATCATTTCCCCAAAAATCCATAGTATTACTCATAAGTTTTAAATTATTATCTAATTTTATATACATATAGTTTTTTAAAATTACTTCTTCTCCATTACAGGTATCATCAGTTGATATTAACGTATCTTCTTTATTATATACTTTTAGTAAATATCCATCTTCATCTGCAATTATATCTTGTATTTCAGCCATTCCTGAAAATATATTTAATATATCACCATTATAGTTACATTTTGCTAAATATTCTTTTCCTGCTAATAATTCCTTTTCTTTATTATCTATAGTATGTATATATTCATTTTCTTCTGGAATTATTTTATATATTATCTCATTATCTTTTACAATATAATCTTCGTAATCTGGAATTTTAACAATTACCTTTTCTATTTTAATATCATCAGTTATTTTTACGAGATATTCTCCTTCTTCCAAAATCATCTCTCTACCGTCAACGGTACTTATAGCTGGAATTTTAAAACCATTATCATATATATTAACTTCATAAATGTTATCAGTTAAATAGTCTACAGAATTTAAGGCGATCATACCTATAATTTTAAATTCACTATCATATTTCAAAGTTACACTTCCTCTTGGAATTACCAACTCTTCATTATTGGCTGTGTCTTCTGCTGGTATTTCTATATCATTCTCTAGGTATCCATTTACAATGTATTCATTATTTTCTGTTTTCTTAATATTTCCAAATTCTATTGTACTCTTTATCCATTCTACTTTATTGTCTAAATTATATTTTATTATAGCTGGATTATAAAGTTTTATCTCCACATTATTTACTGTATCTTCAGCTGGAATATTTAAATGTTCATTATTAGCTAAATATACTATTACTCCAGTTTCATCTTTTTGTAATATTTTTGTATATCCTACTGTCTCATATTCATCTAGTGAGATTGGTCTTACCTTATATTCCCCTACAATTCTACTCCAAGATTCTTTCCATTCTTTCTTTTCTGCTTGTTTTTCTGCAATTTCTAATTCGTAGGTATTTTCTTCTACTGTAGGTTTTAAATAATATCCATCAGGAGCCTTAACTTCTACAATTTCATATTTTCCTACAGGAAGGCTCTCATTAATTTCTCCATTTTCATTTGTAGTAACAACTCTTAAATCTTCCCCATTTATATTTTCGATATTTCCTACTATCTCTCCATCATTATTTACAGCATCTTCTTTTGTTACTGTTCCGTCAGCATTTGTTGTAACTTTTTTTATTGTAAATTTTGAACCTGGTAACAATTCAGCTGTCCTAGAATCTTGTTTTATAATCTGTAATGAATCTTCTTTTCCATTTATAACAGTTACTATTTGTTTATCAATTCTATCTCTTTTCTCTTCTATTTCTACATACTTTTCTAATTTAGTGTCATTAAAATGCTTTATATCTCTTCCTTCTACAATTGATTCAGCACTAGGTAAACTATCTTTTGTTTTTAATTGTATATATTTTCTATTATCTAGTTCAATTACTTCATATAAATAATATATTTCTTCTGTATCATCATCAATTGGTGTTTGTTCTACATGCATAACTTTTCCAGATTTATCAATTTTTATTGTCACCAAACATTGATAACCTAAATCAATATTCTTTCCATCACAAGTATACTCTGCATTAATTGTTCCATCCATAAAAGCATTAATAATATATCCATTACTAACTTCTTTATAATATGGATAATTTTGTATGTTTATTTGTGTAGCCCATTCAACTTTATCCTCACTATTAAGTTTTATAACATACGTTAGGTCACTATTTAACTGGATTTGTTCGTTATTTACAGTATTTTCTGGTTGTATAGTGTATTCATCATAAACTTCTATAAAACTTAAAGTTCCTAAATCAGAAGTTATATATTCTTCCATAAGATAATTATCACTATATAATTGATCTCTAAAACTTCCTATCAGTACAGCATTTTCTACTTGTCCATTATTTATAGTTAAATTATATGCTCCTGGTTGTAATTCTATATCATTATCACCTTGATCTAGTATAATGTCATTATCAACCCCTATGTTAATTGTAACTTTTGAATCTCTTTGCATTATATTACTTATAATCTCTGCATCTTTAAAATCTATAACCCAATTTACTTTTCCTTTCGAATTAAGTTGTATTAATATATTGCTTTCTAAATCCTCTTCTCCAAAAGTAATTTCTTTATTTCCTGAAGTTTGTTCTGCTGGTATAGTATTTTCTCCATATGCATTTCCCAGTATAGTAATATCTCCTGTTTGTTTTGACACATAATAATTATCTAAAAAATACATATCTAAATCGTATATAAAGCTACAAAAATCATTAACTAGCTCTCCAGATTTGTCAAAAGCAAATATTTTTTCATTTGAATATAAAATATAATATTGCTCAGTTTCATTTAAAATTTTTATATTAGTTTCACTGTTATCTCTTGGGGTATTTTCATATAAATATACAATTTCTTTAATTTTATTGTTAGCATTATACCTAAAAATATATGGTCCTGGTTTTAATTCACTTGGCTGATTATCTTCCTTATCTTCTGCCGGAACAGTATAATATGCAACTAGTTCTACAAGTGCAATATATTCCTCTCCTGTTGTTTCTTTTATATCTAATGGATTCACTCTAGTTTCATCTTCTTTAAACTCTTTTTCCCATTCCTTATTTGTATAGAATAAAGAATAATCACCTTTTTTGTCTAATACAATATCATATGTATTATTTTCATTTAATTTGTATCCAGTTGGAGCTGCTATTTCTGTAATTCTATATTTACCTGCTGGTAAGTCTAGATTTATTTCTCCGTTTTCATTGCTTGTAATAATTCTATAAGCTGTACCATCTATATTCTCTTCATTCCCAATTAGATTACCATAATAATCTTTTGCATCTTCTGCCACTTCATTATTATTTTCATCTGTAGTAATCTTTTTTATGGTATATTTAGCCCCACTAAGAGAAAACTTATTATCACTACTTTGGGTTACAATGCTTAATGTTGTAACTTCTACACCATTTTTCGCATATGAAATTAATCCTAAAACTAATAATGTCACTAAAATTATTGCAAATATACTAACAATAATAAATCTAACATTCCCGAGTTGGTTTAAAGTAGGGCTCTCTCTCTCTCTCTCTCTAGAGTCCCAGGCACTTTACGTCTTTTCACTTTGTATCAATCCTTTCTTATTTGCGTACTTTCCCTATTTTGATTTTACTATTTTTACAATATTTAGTAAATATATGCTTTTTATTGTCTCCTGTCTTTCTTTACGGAATATTGTTTGATAGATTTTATTAAGTTTTTATTACATTTATTTTTTTATAGCCTCAAACCCTAATTTTGTTATTTTATAAACTGTAACTGTTTTTCCTGTGTATTTACAAGTTTTTTTAGCAGTTGCTTCTACAAAGCCCATTTTTTCTAATTCTGTTAATCTTGGAGCTGTTGTATTACGTTCATCCGTATTTGTTAATTTTTGCTCATATAATTCAACCGCAATTTCTTTAGCAGTTTTATTTCCCATACATAAACTTTCTAGAATTTGTTCATATCTTACCTTTCTATTTGGCTTAATCTCTTCGAAACTTTTTCTTCTAGTTAGCCAAGTTATCTTCATTTGTACATCTCCTTTAGGGATTTGGGGACGTTCTTTAAATCCCGCTTTTACTACTATTTTTATTATAAATTCTTAACTATTTCTTATTTTAGTTTTTTCTCTATTACCGAAATTCTATTTTTACCTATTCCTAATATAGCACAAATATTTTTATTGCTTATTTTATATTTCAACTTTAAAAATTTTTTGAACTCTAAAATTAAGCTATTAGATTTTCTAATTTCAGCTATAGATGTATTATACTTATTACAAAATTCCTCGATAATTATTTCTACACTTTGTCTTTTAATTTTTTCCAATCTTTCATCTTCATCAATAAAATGATATTCTATTCTTTTATCTACATCGGTAGATGCATATTTAAAATTTTCTCCGAAAATTGAACATAAAATATCATTACTCCTCTTGTCTTCTAAAAAAGCTTTACATGAAGAATGTTGATAAAAATGACCTTTTTCTACTATCCCAGCTTTCACTGGATTTTCATGGATATATTTTATACAAGAAAGCAAATGAATCCCATTTTCTATCATTTCAGAATGATATCTATTGAAAAAAACATATCCAGCTCTCTCTTCTTGTAAGTTATAAAATATAGCATATGCTGTATTTATTTTTCGCATAAGTGTTTCTACTTTATTTATTTCCTTAGTATGTATTAATAAATGTGCATGATTATCCATAACACAATATGCTATTAAATCTATCCCCTCTAATTCTTTAATACATTTATTTAATAAAAAAGTATACTTTTCTTTGTATTCTTGTTTATAAAAAATAAATTCACTCTTTATACCTTTTGCAACAATATGTACAAAGTTAGATACTATATTTTTTCTAGCAATTCTAGACATCAGCCCTCCTTTTATTTTACTAATTTGGATATGATTTTGGAATTAATAATAAATTAGATAATAATAGAAA
>ENA-OPAG01000082-OPAG01000082.1-human-gut-metagenome-genome-assembly--contig:-NODE-82-length-52275-cov-4.002834_pt1 | contig 52275 bp, 41 predicted proteins | sample MGYA00241053_ERZ501422 | MGnify/ENA primary metagenome ERZ501422 (study PRJEB25962, sample SAMEA2042619) | human gut metagenome | biome: human gut; feature: human-associated habitat; material: faeces... | reverse complement strand
TTAGATTTAAGGTTAACAAAGGTTGGAGCAAGGCGTTGCTCCTTTTTTTATGTCCATACATTACCATTACCTTTCATTTACACTCTCTCCAACTACACCAACTGCACATTGATTTTCACTTAACTTTGTGGTTATCTGAAAATAATCACGTAAATTTGTTCCCTAATTAATAACATTACATAATAAATCACTCTAAACAAAAGGATTATCGCTATGGAATATAATTTCAGGGATATTGAAAAGAAGTGGCAAAAGCAGTGGGTAGACCATAAGACCTACCAGGTAAAAGAAGATGAATCGAAACAAAAATTCTATGTACTCAATATGTTCCCTTACCCTTCGGGAGCCGGACTGCACGTAGGCCATCCGCTCGGATATATTGCTTCGGACATCTATGCACGTTATAAACGCCTGCAAGGATTTAATGTCCTGAATCCGATGGGTTACGATGCTTACGGACTGCCAGCCGAACAATATGCTATCCAGACCGGACAACACCCTGCAATTACTACCATCAATAACATCAACCGTTATCGTGAACAGTTGGATAAGATAGGATTTTCATTCGACTGGAATCGTGAAATCCGCACTTGCGATCCGGAATATTATCATTGGACTCAATGGGCATTTATCAAAATGTTCAACAGCTATTATTGCAATGATGAAAAACAGGCACGTCCCATCGAAGAGTTAATAGAAGCTTTTAGTACCAACGGAACACAAGGTATGAACGTAGCCTGTGGCGAAGAAATGGACTTTACTGCCGACGAATGGAATGCTAAAAGCGAAAAAGAACAACAGGAAATTTTAATGAACTACCGTATAGCCTATTTGGGCAATACAATGGTAAACTGGTGTCCGGCTTTGGGTACCGTACTTGCCAATGATGAAGTAGTTGACGGTGTTTCCGAAAGAGGCGGCTATCCCGTTATTCAAAAAGTGATGCGTCAGTGGTGCCTGCGCGTATCCGCTTATGCACAACGTTTGCTCGACGGACTTGAAACCGTAGAATGGACCGACTCGCTGAAAGAGACCCAACGTAACTGGATTGGACGTAGCGAAGGTGCTGAAATGAACTTTAAAGTGAAAGATTCCGATCTTGAATTTACCATCTTTACGACTCGTGCCGACACTGTATTCGGAGTTACTTTCATGGTGCTTGCCCCGGAAAGTGAATTGGTATCCCAATTAACGACCCCTGCACAAAAGGCAGAAGTAGACGCTTATCTGGAACGTACCAAAAAACGTACCGAACGCGAACGCATCGCCGATCGTAGTGTTAGTGGCGTATTCTCCGGAAGTTATGCCATTAATCCATTAACCAATGAACCTATACCGGTATGGATCAGTGATTATGTACTGGCAGGTTACGGTACTGGTGCCATCATGGCTGTACCTGCACACGACAGCCGTGACTATGCTTTTGCCAAACATTTCAATCTGGAAATTCGCCCGTTGATTGAAGGTTGCGATGTCAGTGAAGAAAGCTTCGATGCCAAAGAAGGCATCATGATGAATTCTCCCCGTCCGGGAACTCCTGAAGGGGGCCTCGTACTGAATGGCTTAACTGTAAAAGAAGCCATTGCTAAAACTAAAGAATATATCAAAGAAACCGGATTGGGACGTGTAAAAGTAAATTTCCGTTTACGTGACGCCATTTTCTCGCGTCAGCGTTATTGGGGCGAACCATTTCCGGTTTACTATAAAGACGGAATGCCTTACATGATCGATGAAAGTTGTCTCCCGTTAGAGTTGCCGGAAGTAGCTAAATTCCTTCCTACAGAAACAGGTGAGCCCCCATTGGGACATGCTACCAAATGGGCATGGGATACTGTCAACAAGTGTGTGACAGACAATGACAAAATTGACAATGTAACCATTTTCCCATTGGAACTGAATACAATGCCAGGCTTTGCAGGTTCTTCTGCCTATTATTTGCGTTATATGGATCCACGTAATCACGAAGCACTCGTTGCTCCTGCCGTAGATCAATACTGGAGAAATGTAGACCTGTATGTGGGCGGTACGGAACATGCTACCGGACACTTGATTTACTCACGTTTCTGGAATAAATTCCTGCATGATTTAGGCATATCTGTAGCTGAAGAACCTTTCCAGAAACTGGTCAATCAAGGAATGATACAGGGACGAAGCAACTTTGTTTATCGTATCAAAGACACCAATACTTTCGTATCTCTGAACCTGAAAGATCAATATGAGGTAACTCCTATTCATGTCGACGTAAATATTGTATCTAACGATATTCTTGATCTGGAAGCTTTCAAAGCATGGAGACCCGAATACGAAACTGCCGAATTCATCCTGGAAGACGGTAAATATATCTGTGGATGGGCTGTTGAAAAGATGAGTAAATCTATGTTCAATGTAGTTAATCCGGATATGATTGTCGAGAAATATGGCGCCGATACACTTCGTATGTACGAAATGTTCCTCGGACCGGTTGAACAATCCAAACCCTGGGACACGAACGGAATAGATGGCGTACATCGTTTCATTAAAAAATTCTGGTCGCTATTCTATGACAGAAACGGCGAGTATCTGGTAAAAGACGAACCGGCTACCAAAGACGAACTAAAGGCACTTCATAAGCTCATTAAGAAAGTAACCGGTGATATTGAACAGTTCTCCTACAATACTTCGGTAAGTGCTTTCATGATCTGTGTCAACGAACTCTCAAGTTTGAAATGCAGCAAAAAAGAAATATTGGAGCAGCTCGTTGTGGTCCTCGCTCCCTTCGCTCCCCATGTTTGCGAAGAATTATGGAATACATTAGGAAACACCACTTCCGTATGTGATGCACAATGGCCGGCATTTAATGAACAATACCTGGTAGAAGATACGGTTAATTACACGATTTCTTTCAATGGCAAAGCCCGTTTCAATATGGAGTTTCCTGCAGATGCCGCCAGCGATGTAATTCAAGCCACCGTACTTGCTGACGAACGCTCGTTGAAATGGACAGAAGGTAAAACACCGAAAAAAGTTATTGTAGTTCCGAAGAAGATTGTTAACGTTGTTATTTAATACCTACACACAAAATGATAAGCAAACCCACAAAATCCGATGTAATGCGAGAGTTGAGAGATTATATCTTTATCACTCTCGGACTGATAAGTTATGCGTTAGGCTGGACAGCCTTTCTTATTCCTTATCAGATTACTACAGGTGGAACAACCGGTATCGGTGCCATCATCTATTATGCAACAGGCTTTCCTATCCAATGGTCTTATTTCATCATCAATGCTGTGCTGATGACATTTGCCATTAAGATACTTGGTCCGAAGTTCAGTATAAAGACGACATACGCCATCTTTATGCTCACTTTCTTCTTATGGTTCTTCCAACTGGTTATTGTGGACGATAAAGGAGCTCCGCTTCAGTTGGTAGGAGAAGGTCAAGACTTCATGGCCTGTATTATCGGTGCCATCATGTGTGGACTCGGATTAGGGGTGGTATTCAATAATAACGGCAGCACAGGCGGTACTGATATCATTGCAGCCATTGTTAATAAATACAAGGATGTTACTCTTGGACGAATGATTATGTTTTGTGATATCATCATTATCAGTTCATGCTACTTCATCTTCAATGACTGGCGCAGAGTGATATTCGGTTTTGTTACCTTGTTCATCATTGGTTTTGTGCTGGACTACGTGGTTAACAGCGCCCGCCAGTCTGTACAATTCTTTATCTTTTCGAAAGATTATGCAAAGATTGCCGACCGCATAACGAAAGAAACCCATCGGGGGGTAACCGTACTTGACGGATTAGGCTGGTATAGCCAAAACAATGTAAAAGTATTAGTCGTGCTTGCCTATAAACGCCAGTCTCTCGACATCTTCCGCCTGGTGAAGGATATCGATCCGAATGCTTTCATTTCACAAAGCTCAGTAATCGGTGTATACGGCGAAGGATTCGACCGCCTGAAAATAAAATAAATCCAGAGCGAAAAAACAGATGAAAATAGAGCGTAGCGAAGAAGTTTGAAACTATATTCGCTACGCTCTATTTTTATTTGATTGAGGGCCAAAGAAAAGCCACATTAAAGCCAAACAGCACAGTATTTCCTGCCAAATATGTTGTAATCAATATATTACACATTTTTTATAGCTATCAATAAGTCATTATACACTATTTTGTAACCTAAAAGGAGTTGCAAAATGAATAAACACGAAACCTTATCACAAGAGGCACATACTCAAATGAATTCGCATTTTACGAAAATCTTTAAATAGAAAACAGACCAAAAGTCCATTATTTAAACCTCCCTTTAAATTCCATACTGTACATATCGAATCCTTCAGACCAATAATCTTTTTTGATTTCATTCAAAACAAATCCATGTTTTTCATAAAATCTATAGGTCAATTGCGAAGTTCTGACGGTTATTTTTTGAACACTATCAATAGTTTTCAATACCGAAATTCTATGTTTTAGCAGTTTCGTCCCTAACTTTTTTCCTTGAAATGCAGGGTGTATAATATCCCAACTTATTTTCCCAATAGTTCTGTTTTCAGCAAAATTTATCCCACCACAACCTACTATCTGTCCATCTACAAGTAAAACGTAATAAAATTCTATTTCTTTCTCCAAATACTTACTTAAATCAGATTCTTCGTCTGCTGCAAAAAAATCAGGAATATTCAGTCTGATTAAATTCATCACTGCATCCTTATCTGCCGGCAAGTACTCTCTAATTATAATTAATTCTGCTAATTTCATAAAATATACATCTAAAATTCCAACACAAAGGTATCACATTTATTGTTAGGCTTACACATCAGCAGATATCTATGAAGAATTGAATAACCTAAATTAAGAAGTCAATATTTGTACATTCAGAGAATTGTTATACTTTTGTATCCAGAAAGAGTTATTTGACAGTATAGCACCGCAAATCGCTGAAAATCGAACCATTGCTAACTTGTTATCTCTGTTTCTCAAGAACCTCACTAATTATTCTCAATCGGTTAAGTCAAGTCGATTAAAATCTAAAATAAATAACAGACAATGAAACGTAAACTTGTTTTTGCCACTAATAATGCACATAAACTGGAAGAAGTATCATCCATATTAGCAGATAAAGTTGAACTGCTCAGCCTTGACGATATAAACTGCCATACAGATATTCCCGAAACAGCGGACACTCTGGAAGGTAATGCGTATCTGAAATCATCCTTTATTTACCAAAACTATGGATTGGACTGTTTTGGTGATGACACCGGATTGGAAGTTGAAGCATTGGGAGGGGCTCCCGGTGTATATTCGGCTCGCTTTGCCGGAGGAGAAGGACATAATGCAGAAGCCAACATATTGAAACTCATGCAGGAGCTGGAAGGAAAAGAAAACCGCAGAGCACAGTTTCGTACTGCCATTTCGCTTATTCTGGACGGAAAAGAGTATCTTTTTGAAGGAGTCATAAAAGGCGAAATAATCAAGGAAAAAAGAGGTAATTCAGGCTTTGGATATGATCCTGTATTCATCCCCGAAGGATATGACCGGACTTTTGCAGAACTGGGAAATGAAATAAAAAATAAAATCAGTCATCGTGCTTTAGCCGTAAACAAATTATGCGAATTTCTCCGCTCCATCTGATTGATAAAAACGGATAGATAAATGAATCCTCCGGAGGAATGTAATTTTCCTCCGGAGGATTCTATTTTTATATTTCCTGCTAAGAGAGATTATAGTATAACACAACAGCGTGTATATAACGAACTCTTTTTGCACTTTATCCAGTCCAAAACTTTAAATCTCCATTATCAAAATATCCGGATGTTTTGATATATAACATGGGGATCTTTTCATATAAAACATCCCCATGTTTTTGCATTATAATTCTAACTTTAGTTCTTTTAATACCATTACTTCTCTATCATTCTTTACCAACTTTTTCATCCCTTCTTTAAAGAATAGCTTCCGATTGAATGAACCTGCTCTATCAAATTACCTATATTCTATTATTAACAGAGATTTCAACTATCCCTGTTAATAACAAAGAGCCGTATTATACCTTTATATATAAGTATAATACAACTCTTTCATATCATAGATCTATCAATTATTAACCGTAAAGTTAACTATTTATTCACAGCCTGTTTATAAACCCAGTTTCTCTGAAATTTCCAACATTCGTTTAATCGGTTTCACTGCTTCTTTAGCAACTTCCGGGTCAACAGTTACTTCAGGGAATTCATATTTAAGGCAATTATAGAGCTTTTCCAGCGTGTTCAGCCGCATGAAGTTACATTCATTGCATCCGCAGGTACTATCGTTAGGAGGGGCAGGAATGAATGTTTTTTGCGGGCACTTCTTTTGCATTTCATGTATGATGCCTGCTTCGGTAGCTACAATAAACCGTTGCTTGTCACTGTTCACTGCATATTTTAATAAGGCAGCCGTAGACCCCACTACATCGGCTAGTTTCAATACTACACTTTTACACTCAGGATGTGCCAGTACTACGGCATCGGGATATTGAGCTTTTAACTCCACTATTTTCTCCACCGAGAATTGTTCATGCACATGACAAGCTCCGTCCCATAACAGCATTTCACGTCCTGTGATCGAGTTTATATAATTCCCCAGATTACGGTCCGGTCCGAAAATAATTTTTTCATCTTTCGGGAAACTTTCCACAATCTGTTTTGCGTTAGTCGAAGTAACCACCACATCCGTCACTGCTTTGACTGCTGCCGTTGTATTTACGTACGAAATCACCGTATATCCCGGATGTTCCTTCACAAAGGCAGCAAACTTATCTGCGGGACAACTGTCTGCCAATGAACATCCCGCATTCAAATCGGGTACTAATACCTTCTTTTCCGGACAAAGCACTTTTGCAGTTTCACCCATGAAATGAACTCCACACATCACAAGAATATCCGCATCGGTTTTAGCCGCGATTTGAGCCAGAGCCAGACTGTCGCCAATGTAGTCGGCAATATCTTGTATTTCCCCTTTCTGGTAATAGTGTCCCAAGATTACTGCATTCTTTTCTTTTTTCAGTTCATTGATGGCTGCTTTCAGATCAATGCTTTTGTCTACGGGCTCGTCAACGAATCCCTTATTCACCCATTCTTCTCGATTCATTATATTCTTATTTTTTCTCTTCTTTTAAAAAGAAATCCTTTGTTAGTGATTATAGCCTGTTAATAGTGTTAGCAAATAAATCAGCTTTTTCTTGCCGGATAAGTTATTAGTTACTTATCTAAGTTTATAATCAGTTTATGAACGTGTCTATTTATTGATAATAAGCTATATTGCTAACTTCATTAACACCTTGTTGATAAAGTGCAAAGTTAAAAACTTTATGGATATAAACAGGCTAATTAGTACTGAAAAATCTGTTGAAGTATGCTTGGAAAGTTGAAGCTAACTTTTTTGTATTGTTCATATCCCGTTGCTCTTATACCTTCATTTGAATAATGCAAGAATTAGTTTTCAAAATATATGCTGATTCTTTTGACAGGTTTTAAACCGTTATCAACACCTATGTTAACAAGAAAAGAATTACTTTTGCAACATACTAACAGAAACGACATCATCATGCGAAAATTGAAAATAACCGAGCTGAACCGAATAAGTATAGAAGAGTTTAAAGAAGCTGATAAATTGCCTTTAGTTGTAGTGTTGGATGATATACGGAGCTTGCATAATATCGGTTCTGTGTTTCGTACGGCAGATGCTTTCCGGATTGAATGTATTTATTTGTGTGGAATTACGGCTACTCCTCCCCATCCCGAGATGCATAAGACAGCTTTGGGAGCCGAGTTTACAGTGGATTGGAAGTATGTTAATAACGCAGTTGAAACGGTTGATAACCTCCGGAGTGAAGGATATGTGGTATACTCTGTCGAACAGGCGGAAGGGAGTATCATGTTGGATGAGTTAACACTGGACCGTTCGAAGAAATATGCCGTAGTTATGGGAAATGAAGTAAAAGGAGTGCAGCAGGAGGTTATTGACCATTCGGATGGTTGCATTGAGATTCCCCAATATGGTACAAAGCATTCTTTGAACGTGTCGGTAACAGCGGGAATTGTTATCTGGGACTTATTTAAGAAGTTGAAATAGGATATTGGTAGGCTGTTGATAAACAATTTATAGTTGGTTTCGAAGCTATTAATTGCTTGGTTATTAAGTAGCGGATTTACAATTGTCCGCTTTCCACTAATACTATCACGCGTTCAGTCAGCTTATCTTCTCCTTCGGGGTCATATTGTTTTTTTAAACTGGCTCCGAAAAGAGCGGCAAATGTCTGATAGAAGCCTGCTTTAAAAGGCCCCATGAATGCTTTTACCAGTTCATAAGAACTCTGATGACTTTGGCGGTCTACCAACTTTATCAACAGCTTGCCTTGTGCAAAAGAGAGTTTTTTCATTCGTGGAGTATATTGTTCCTTCAACCCTTTTTCTACTCGTTTAATATGGCGTTGCCGGGCTTTTTCATTGGGTAAAGTTTGTAAGTATTCGTAAGTTTCAATGATAGTCTGGTTAATTTCTCTGGCAATGGGATATACCTTTTTTACGTTTCTCACTAATTTGTAATATTCCATCTGCTCCTTCTTATTCCTGAATTTTAAAGGTTTGAATATGTGGATGGTCGGAATCTGAAAGGCAGGTATTGTATCACCGTTATAAACACACATAGGTACCAGATATCCACCGAGATTTGTTTTTTCCTGTGCCTGTGATGCAGAAGAAAACAATAAGGCGATGGATAACATCAGTAGTCCTATGATAAGCCTCATATTCATTTTGCAAAAATAAGGGAATAAATTTATATTTATGATTTTCCTTGCAGCATTAACCTATTTAAATTATCTTCGACAATTCGTTTACTATTTAAAACACAATAATCACACATGAAATGAATAGATATATATCTATATTCTGTGTATTTCTACTTGTTAATATAGCGTTGATAACTTCTACTTGCCATGCTCAGAATAATTCGGATTATCCTTGGGAGGACATAATGGAAAACCTGTCAATAGCCGATGAAGAAGGGGATACGCGCAATTGGGAGAATGAATTGGAGGAATTAACCGATCTTGTTAACAACCCTGTTAATATAAACTCTGCCACCAAAGAGCAGCTACAGCGGTTTCCTTTTCTTAATGATGTTCAGATTGAGAATTTACTTGCGTACATTTATATTCACGGATCGATGCAGACTGTCTATGAACTTCAGTTAGTGGAGGAGTTGGATCGGCAGACTATTCAATATCTGCTTCCTTTTGTCTGTGTAGAGCCTGTTGATAAGAAAGAGTCTGTTACGTTAAAGCAGATTTTAAAATATGGAAAACATGAAGTGGTGACTCGTATGGATGTGCCTTTGTATAGGCGTAAGGGATATGAGAAAAATTACCTGGGTCCTGCTGTTTATAACTCGGTGAAATACGGATTTCATTATCGGGAAAAAGTTTATGCAGGCATAGTTGCCGAGAAAGATAGCGGCGAACCTTTCGGAGCTTTACATAATAAGCAGGGATACGATTACTACTCTTTCTATCTACTCCTTCATGATATAGGAATACTGAAAACGGGAATTGTAGGAAACTATCGGTTGAATTTCGGTCAGGGACTGGTACTCGGACAAGGTTCTATGTTTGGAAAAACAGCTTATTCTTCGTCTTTCACTTTCAGAAATACAGGGATACGCAGACATGCTTCTACCGATGAATATAATTATTTCCGTGGGAGTGCCATAGCTTTAAAATGGAAACAATGGACACTTTCTATGTTTTATTCACATCGTTCGTTGGATGGAGTGATAAAAGACGGTGAAATTACCTCGATTTATAAAACAGGTTTACACCGAAGCAAAAAGGAAGCTGATAAAATGAATCAATTGGTTATGCAGATGGGCGGAGGAAATATCAGTTATACCGGGAATAGTTATCAACTGGGTATAACCGGTGTTTACTACTGTTTTAACAGGTCTTATGAACCGGAACTTAAAGGCTATTCAAAATACAATCTGCATGGTCGTTCTTTTTATAATCTGGGTATGGATTATAAATATCGTTTTCATCGTTTTTCTATACAAGGAGAAGCAGCTTTGGGGATCAGTGGCATGGCTTTTATGAATCAGGTGCTTTATTCTCCTTTACAAGATATCCGGTTGATGTTGGTTCACCGTTATTATTCCCATGATTATTGGGCTATGTTTGCTCATTCATTTAGTGAAGGAAGTAGTGTTCAGAATGAAAACGGATGGTATCTGGCTGCTTCTGCAAATCCTTTCAACCGTTGGACATTTTTTATTTCTGCCGATCTGTTTTCTTTTCCCTGGTGGAGGTATCGGGTAAGTAAGGCTTCGAAAGGAGTGGATCTGTTCTTTCAGGCAGATTACGTTCCGTCGAAAACGGTTGATATGTATGTGAATTACCGTTATAAACGGAAAGAGCGTGATGTGACCGGTACGAAGGGAAAGGTGATTCTGCCTACCTATCATCACCGGCTGCGTTATCGTTTGAACTATTTACCCTGTTCTTCGTTATCTTTCCGGACAACGGTAGATTATAACCATTTTCATTCATACGGGAAAACGGCGGGGAAAGGTTATCAACTGACGCAAAAGGTCGGATGGAAACTTTCCCGGTTGCCTCTGACAACAGAATTGCAAGGTAGTTATTTCCATACAGACGATTATGATTCACGTATTTATATCTACGAGAAAGGGTTGCTGTATTCTTTTTATACTCCATCTTTTCAGGGAGAAGGTATTCGACTGGCTATTCATTTTCGCTATGATATGAACAAGCATTGGACAGCAATTGCCAAGCTCGGACAAACTACGTATTTTGATCGTGATGAAATAGGTTCCGGCAACGACCTGATCAGGGGAAATAAAAAAACGGATATACAAATGCAGCTGCGTCTAAAGTTTTAGTAATTTTGTAGAAATTCAAAACAGTTTCTAAGATTGAACGATTAAACAGAATTAAGTATGACTATTATTTTTCCTTCTCCCATATTCGGACCGGTTCATTCACGCCGGTTAGGGGTCTCACTTGGAATAAATTTACTTCCTTCCGACGGAAAAGTATGTTCTTTCGATTGCATTTATTGTGAATGTGGTTACAATGGCGAACATCGTCCTAAATCTTCATTACCGACCCGCGAAGAAGTCCGTATGGCTCTGGAAGATAAATTGAAAGAGATGAAAAGTAACGGACCTGCTCCCGATGTACTGACTTTCGCTGGAAACGGTGAGCCGACTGCTCATCCTCACTTTCCGGAGATTATCAAGGATACACTTGCTTTGCGTGATGCTTACTTTCCGGATGCAAAGGTGAGTGTGCTCAGTAATGCTACTTTTATCAACCGTCCGGCTGTATTCGATGCATTGAATAGGGTGGATAATAATATTTTGAAGTTGGACACGGTGGATGAAGAGTATATTCGGACTGTAGATCGTCCGAACGGACGATACGATCTGAATGGAACAGTCGGACTTTTAAAAGCTTTTAAAGGCAATTGTATCGTGCAGACTATGTTTATGAAAGGAAAATATAAGGGGAAAGATGTGGATAATACTTCTGACAAGTATGTACTTCCCTGGCTGGAAGTTGTGAAGGATATCGCCCCGAGACAGGTGATGATTTATACGATCGATCGGGAAACTCCCGATCAGGACTTGCAGAAAGCCACTCCCGAGGAGTTAGATCGGATTGTGGCTCTTCTTACGAAAGAGGGACTTTCGGCCTCTGCTTCTTATTGAGAATTATTTTTAATATGTCATTTATAAACAGATTTTAATAGGATGAAATCAATTGCTATCAACGAACTTACTGATAATTTCTTTGAGTCCATCAGTAAAGAATGGATGCTGGTAACTGCCGGTAATAAAGATGCGTTTAATACCATGACCGCCAATTGGGGAGGTATTGGTTTTCTGTGGAATAAACCAGTGGTTTATGTTTTTATTCGTCCGGAAAGATATACGTTCGATTTTATACAAAATAACGATTATTTTACTCTTTCTTTTTTAGGACAGGAGAATAAGGCCATACATAAAATATGCGGTTCTAAGTCGGGACGTGAAGTAGATAAGATAAAAGAAACCGGATTAAAGCCAATTATTACGGATAAAGGTAATATTCTGTTTGAACAGGGAAGACTTAATATGGAATGTCGGAAAATGTACACAGATGTGCTGAAGAAAGAAAATTTTCTGGATCCGTCTGTCTATGAACAGTGGTATACTACCCATGGAGGTCTGCATCATGTCTATGTGGCAGAGATTACAGGAGTGTGGATAAAAGAGTAAATTTTAAATCATTTGAACCTATGAAAAACAATTATCTGATATGTTCCCTGCTGTTTACCACGGGTATGCAGAATGCTTGGGGAGCCCAAGCGACAAACCATAAAACAAATCCGGATAAGACGAAACCCAATATTATTCTGATTTTGTGTGATGATATGGGATTTTCTGATTTATCGTGTTACGGGGGAGAAGTGCATACGCCCAATATTGATTTCTTGGCGGAAAACGGAATACGTTTCAGCCAGTTTAAGAACACAGGGCGCAGTTGTCCCAGCAGAGCTGCTTTGTTGACAGGCAGATACCAACATGAAGTAGGTATGGGTTGGATGACTGCTGTAGATGAACATCGTCCCGGATATAGAGGTCAAATATCAGAGCAATATCCTACTATCGCAGAAGTGTTTCGGGAAAACGGATATCATACTTATATGAGTGGTAAATGGCATGTTACCGTTGACGGTGCATTCTCCAAGCCGAATGGAAGCTATCCGGTTGAGCGGGGATTCGAAAAATACTATGGTTGTCTTTCTGGAGGTGGAAGTTATTATACTCCGAAACCCGTATATTCCGGGTTACAGCATATTGCAGAGTTTCCAGAAGACTATTATTATACCACAGCCATTACCGACTCTGCCGTTAGTTTTATCCGTCAGCATCCGGTTGATGAGCCTATGTTTATGTATTTGGCCCACTATGCCCCTCATTTACCTTTGCAGGCTCCTAAAGAAAGAGTGGACGCTTGCCGTGAAAGATATAAAGTGGGATATGATGTGTTGCGTAAACAGCGTTTCGAGCGCATCCGGAAAAATGGTTTAACGGATTCCGAAAAACAGCTGCCGGTATTTGAGAGGGAATTCAGAGGAAAACGGCCGGCCTGGGATAGTCTTACTCCGCAGCAACAGGAACGTTGGATTACGGAGATGGCTACTTATGCCGCTATGATTGAAATTATGGATGATGGTATTGGAGAAGTAATAAAGACCACTAAAGAAAAAGGTATATTTGATAATACCGTATTTTTATTCTTAAGTGATAATGGAGCCACCAATGAAGGTGATCTGATCACACAGCTGCGGGCTGATTTGAGTAATACTCCTTTCCGCAGTTACAAACAATGGTGTTTTCAGGGAGGTACCAGTTCACCTTTGATTGTAATGTATGGAGGCGGGCAACCTGATGGGAAGAAAGGAGTGGTTTGTCATGAATTCACTCACATTATCGATCTTTTTCCCACTTGTCTGGATATAGCTTCTGTGAAATATCCCCGGGAGTTTAGGAGTCATTCGATTAATGCTCCGGAAGGTAGAACCATTTTTCCGGCATTAAAAGGAAAGAAGCTACCGAAAAGAGATTTGTTTTTCGAACATCAGACATCTTGTGGAATCATATCCGGGGACTGGAAGTTAGTCAGGGCCAATGGTAAGCAACCCTGGGAGTTGTTCCATTTATTGCAGGATCCGTTTGAGCAAAACGATTTGTCTGCCAATTATCCGGAAAAAGTAAAAACACTGGAGAAAAAATGGAATGAATGGGCAGAGAAGCAACACGTATTTCCATTTGAATACAGGCCATGGACAGAACGTATCAATTATTATAAATCGCTGTATCCCGATCAGTCCGGGAAAGATTAAATACTTGAGTAAAGTAAGTAAGAGGAGTTGTATCAAAACTCTTTCACCATAGATTACACAGATTATCATAGACTTTAGATTTACTCTAAAATTACTCTGTGTCCTCTGTGGTGAGTTTCGATACATCCTCTTATATTTTCTTATCCGGAAAAGTACCTTTCCTTTATTGAAGGAAGGAAGTTAAACCAGATTTTTTCTTTTCAAATACATCCAATATCCTGTGATAGGTAATGAAGTTCCTATCAAAGCAGCAATAAAGGTGATGATTTTTGAAAACATTCCTGCATAGGTTCCGAAATGTAAGGCACGTACTACTTTCCAGACGGGAGCCCCCCGTTTTACTTCCACATCAAAGATAAAACTTACTACATCTCTGTACCATTGAAAGGACCACATTAATCCGGTCAGTGCACATACCAGCAAGATAAGTGCTCCATAGAATCCCAGTACGGAGTGTAAATCGAACATGAATCTCCGTTTTCCTCTTTGGTGTTCTATTGTCAGCCGGCTTTTTTTCCATTTGCGTGGCCAGTAAACTGTAAGCCCGCTGATCAATATAAAGATGAAAAAAAGAGTGGAGATGCCTACTATCATTTTGCCTGTCGTCCGGGTATCATCCATAAGCCACCGGTGCAGCTTCATCACTATCATTAACGGACTTTCGCGGATAGATTCATATCCCATCATTGCCAGGAGTTCCTCTTTGAATACGAGGATGGCACCTGTAAAGCAAATAATACTGATCAGAATCCCTGCCGGAAGGGAGAGCCAAAGATGAATATAACGGCAATATCTTTTTATCTTCATTTAAAAACGGTAAGAGATTATTGCTGAGAAATTACGTGGATCGATCTGGTTGATGTATCCTCCACGATAGTAAGAATTATATCCTAATGCGTCGAACAAATTGTTCAGGTATACACGGGCAGTAAACTTGTGGATACTATAGGCCAACTGGGCGTTTATTGTAGTATAACCGGGCATGTCAAAAGGCTTTTCGTTGGTCATGGAACCGTGTCCGTCCGGTTTGATTGCAAAATCATTCACAGGACGTTTACCTACGAAATAGACTCCTATACCGGCCGATAGTCTTTTTAATACTCCTTTGTCAAATCGGTATTGAATCCATCCGTTAGCAGTATGTTTAGGGGTATTCATCGGGGCTGAACCATTTTTAAAGGCCGGGCTGTTTTCGTATTTTGCATCCAGATAAGCGTAACCCATCATTACTTGGAGGTTTTCAAGTATACTTCCGCTTAATTCGGTTTCAATACCTTTCCTTTTCAGACTTCCCGCTTTATCAAAATAACCGGTAGGTTGCGTAGTTCCCGGATGATAAGTACTATAAGAGAGGTTTTTAGTAAGGATATCGAAATATGTCAGATTAAAGCGCAGGCGGTTATTCAGCCAGTCAGACTTGATGCCTACCTCAAATTGGCGGGTATTCGACGGACCTATTTCGTCTCCGTTTTCCATTCGTCTGGCCGCATGGAGGAGGCTGGTAGTGGTTGTATATGAACCGAACAAATTAATGTTCTTTATAGGAGTCAACATGATGCCCAACATCGGATTCCAGGCATCTCCGGTAGTGGGACCTGCACTTGTATCGTCCTGGCTGCTGATATAACTGTACCTCAGTCCCAGAATAGCTTTTATATACTTATTAAAAGTCATTACCTCCTGTGCCATTATTCCATAACTTGAAGAATTGGATTTTACCGGGGTCTCGGGAACAAATTTAACCGCGACAGGTAGCACATTCGAGATGCTCGGGGCAAGTACGTTGATAGTGTCTATATTGACAGGGGTATAATTGGTGATCGACAGATCGGTGTTTTTGTAGTCGAATCCCAATTGGAATGTATGTTTAACAGGACCGGTGAAAATGTCTCTACCGATAAAGTCAAGCTGGAAAGTTGAGTTTCGGTCATCGCGTAATGAACGTGAAATCGTTCTTCTACGCATGTTATATTCTTTATTGACTACGGTTTTTACGGAAGTACTTGTATTATCCACTTTATATGAAGAGCCGAAGTATGCTGCCCGCACACTGATATTATCTGTCAACTGGCGGGTGATGCGTGCGGCATAAGTCAGCGTCTTGTTGTTTACATTATCGTTTTTGAATCCCAGGAATTTGTTGTGTGGCATGTCGTAGAGATTCTCTTCCGTATCTTTCGATAGATTGACTGAACTGGTATAAGGAGTACGGTTATCATTCAGGTAATCCATTTCTATGGTAACGCTTGTTTTGTCATCCGGACGCCATTCTAATGAAGGGTTGATATATACGCGATTGGAATGGATGACCGGGCGATAATTATCCGAACGTTCGAAGGCACCGTTCATACGGAAAGCGATCGTCTGATTTTTATCCAGAACGGACTGTACGTCGAATGTGGGACGGAACAATCCCCAGCTGCCTGCCCGCAAAGATATTTCTCCTTCATTGGTGAACTTGGGTGTTTTGGTTACTACGTTGATTACTCCGCCGGCACTTCCGAGATCGTTTCCGATACCTTGTGTGACGGCTGCAGAACCCTTGATAACCTGTACACTTTCCACTCCCTGCATTTCGGATAAAGCAGATCCGGTACGGAAATCGGAATCTATCCGGACTCCATTCTTTAAAATAGGTACTCCCCGGTATCCGCGGATGGACATACTTTCTCTTACTCCGCCATACGATCCGAAAAGAGTAACTCCGGGTACATTTTTTGTAACATCGATTACGGTGAGTGCTCCCTGTTCGGCAATCGATTTTTCTGAGATTACAGAAATACTCTGTATCTGTTCACTGGGGCGTAATGGCATGCGGGTGATGGCATCCAGTTTTTTCGGTTGTTTATATCGTTCTCCGAATACTTCTACAGTCGATAGCAAATTCTCGTCCGGTAAAAGTGTAAAAGAGAGCTGTGCTACACTTCTTGAAGTGAGATCAACAGTACGCGTCTGAGTGACATATCCCACAAAACTGATATTTATCTTGTAAACCTTATGAGCCAGATTGCGCAAAATAAAACGGCCTTCACTATTGGTTGTTGTTCCGATGGTGGTTCCTTCTATTTGGACAGTGGCCGAAGCCAATGGTGTATCTGTTTCATCGTAGACTACTCCACGGATGGTGGGTACTCTATCGGCGGACTCTGATTCTGTGGCAAAAAGTAACGATGGGAATATTAGTAAAACTAATACAAGCAGGGCACTATACATTTGCTTCATACATTTAATGGCATTAAATTAATATTAAAATTTAGCGAGCCGCAAAGGTATGTGTATATGAAAGAGTCTACAATACCTATAAAAAGGTATAATGCAACACAAAATCCATAGAATTGGTGATTATTAAAAATAAGGAAAGCGGATGAAAGTGACCTCCGTCCACTTCCACCCGCCTGTTGTGTGCAGATAGTATCAGATTATAAATTCATAATTTCTTTGGCTCTGTCCAATGCTACATTAATGTTCGGACAGATGTTTTGTTTTCCCAGTAATTCATAGAAGCCGGATTTCTCGAGCGTGTTGTGCACTTTTTCATTTACTCCCGAGAGCACAATGGTGATCTTTTCTTTTTGAGACATTTTGCAGAGGCTGGTCAGGTTATGAATACCGGTTGAATCGATAAATGGAACTTTACGCATACGTATGACGCGTACTTTGGGACGGTCGCCCAGTTGTGCCATTGTCTCTTCAAATTTGGTTGCGATGCCGAAAAAGTACGGACCATTAATCTCATATACCTCCACTCCGGCAGGTATTATCAGATGTTCTTCGCGCACTGCGATGTCCAGTTCGTCATTCGGATCTATTTCGTCTTTGATGACAGATATTTCGGTAGTTTCCATTACACGGCGCATGAACAGGATGCAGGCAATCACCAGGCCTACTTCGATGGCGATAGTCAGGTCGAAGATGATGGTGAGGAAAAAAGTGATAAGCAGTACTGTTACATCCGATTTGGGATTTTTCAGTAATGCCTTGAAAGTGCGCCATTCGCTCATGTTATAAGATACGATAACCAATACTCCTGCCAGACATGCCATTGGGATGTACTGTGCCAAAGGCATCAGGAAAAGGAGGATCAGCAATAAAACTACAGCATGGATTATACCGGCCACCGGTGTTTTACCGCCATTATTGATGTTTGTCATTGTACGGGCGATGGCTCCGGTAGCAGGAATACCGCCAAATAACGGTGTGATAAGGTTGGCTGTTCCCTGGGCAATCAGTTCGGTGTTTGAATCGTGCTTATCGCCCGTTACACCATCGGCTACGGTTGCTGACAATAACGATTCGATTGCTCCCAAAACGGCAATGGTAATAGCTACCGGGAACAAGTCCTTGATGGCCTCCCAATTGAGTGCAGGCATGGTCGCGTCAGGTAATTCGGATTTGATTGTAAAACGGTCGCCAATGGTATCGATGGTGTCAATACCGGCGTATGTTTTCAATAAATATACTACTATTGTTACTACAATGATGGCAATAAGGGAACCCGGAATTTTCTTTGAGAACCGGGGGGTAATGGCAATAATGATGATACTGGCAATACTCACAATAGTGTTCCACCAATTGATTGTATCGAAATGGCGGAAATAAATCATCCATTTCCCGATAAAATCTCCCGGTACTTTCTCTCCACCGAAGTTCAGTCCGAATATGTCGGCAATCTGGGTCGTAAAAATAGTAACGGCTATACCGCTGGTAAAACCTACAATGATCGGATAAGGAATAAATTTAATGATTGCTCCCAGTTTAAAAACTCCCAATAAAATCAGGAGTATGCCGGCCATTAGTGTAGCTACAATTAATCCTGCTTCTCCGTATTGCTGGATGATACCATAAATGATAACAATGAATGCTCCGGTAGGTCCTCCGATCTGTACTTTGCTTCCTCCGAGCAAAGAGATGATGAATCCTGCAATGATGGCTGTAATAATTCCCTTTTCGGGTGATACGCCTGATGCGATACCAAATGCGATGGCCAGAGGCAAGGCTACGATACCCACAATGATACCTGCCATCAAATCGGCCATAAACGTTTCTTTAGAGTAGTTCTTCAAGGCTGAGAATAACCTTGGTTTGAAATCAAACACTTTCATTTCTTTCTTTACTTATATATAATGTGATAAATGTCGTTATAATCCTTGTTTTGCAAAGTCGAGGTTGCAAAATTACATAAAATAAATGGTAATAAGATGTTTTTGAACATCTTATTTATTTTTGATCAGTTTTGTCTATATTGCAATAGATATTATTAATGAATAAAATTCCGGGTTTTGTGAACTAAATCCTTATATTTGCGTTGTTAATAAAGGCAAGTAACCGACAAACGTAATTACCAATCTAAAATATATCAGATTATGACTAAAAGTATTAAAGGCACTCAGACAGAAAAGAATTTGCTGACATCATTTGCAGGTGAATCACAGGCAAGAATGCGTTACACTTATTTTGCAAGCGTGGCTAAAAAAGAAGGTTACGAACAGATTGCAGCTATCTTTACAGAGACTGCCGATCAGGAAAAAGAACATGCAAAACGTATGTTTAAGTTCCTTGAAGGGGGTATGGTTGAAATCACTGCAAGTTATCCTGCTGGTGTTATCGGCAACACTCTTCAGAATCTGCAGGCTGCCGCAGCAGGCGAACATGAAGAATGGTCTATGGATTATCCTCATTTTGCAGATGTTGCAGAGCAGGAAGGTTTCCCGATGATCGCCGCTATGTATCGTAATATCTCTATTGCGGAAAAAGGTCATGAAGAAAGATACCTTGCTTTCGTGAAGAACATTGAAGTTGCATCTGTATTTGCCAAAGAAGGAGAAGTTATATGGCAGTGCCGTAACTGTGGTTATATCGAAGCAGGTAAGGAAGCTCCTGAGGTATGTCCTGCATGTCTGCACCCACAAGCATATTTCGAAATTAAGAAAGAAAATTATTAATAGAATCAGACTGTATTTTGGAGAAAGGTGGAGCTGTTTAATTATGGCCCCACCTTTTTTCTATGCATTAATAATACTGTTTCTTTATTTACCGGCGTGTGGATAGTCAACCGTGTAGTGCAGACCACGGCTTTCTTTACGTTCCATAGCCATGCGCATAATCAGATAACCTACATTAATCATATTGCGCAGTTCACATATTTCTTTAGATGCCACGCTGCGTTTGAACAGGCTTTCGGTCTCTTCGTATAGGATATCCAGGCGGTCCCAAGCGCGTTTCAACCGGAGATCGCTACGGACAATACCAACATAAGTGCTCATAATCTGATTTACTTCTTTCATACTTTGAGTAATAAGTACCATTTCTTCCGGTGAGCGGGTACCTTCATCATTCCATTCCGGAATCTCTTCGTTATAAGAATATTGGTCAATCACCGATAAACAATGTTTGGCGGCGGCATCTGCGTAAACCACTGCTTCTATCAACGAGTTTGAGGCTAACCGGTTGCCTCCATGCAAACCTGTACACGAACATTCGCCGGCAGCGTACAGACGTTCAATAGAGGATTGGGCGTTCAAGTCTACCTTAATACCTCCACACAGGTAGTGTGCGGATGGTGCCACGGGAATATATTCTTTGGTAATGTCGATTCCTAAGCTGAGGCATTTCTCGTATATGTTAGGAAAATGTTTTTTGGTTTCTTCAGGATCTTTGTGTGTTACGTCCAGATAAACATGGTCGTCCCCACGATTTTTCATTTCATTGTCAATGGCACGTGCCACGATATCACGGGGTGCCAAAGATAAACGTGGATCATATTTTTGCATGAATTCTTTTCCGTCCATTGTGCGGAGCACACCGCCATATCCACGCATTGCTTCCGTAATAAGGAAAGAAGGACGGTCGCCCGGATGGTAAAGAGCTGTCGGATGGAATTGTACGAACTCCATGTCTTTTACGGTTCCTTTAGCCCGGTATACCATGGCGATACCGTCTCCGGTCGCTACAAGCGGATTGGTAGTGGTCTGGTAAACAGCCCCCACTCCACCTGTTGCCATTAGTGTCACTTTGGCCAGATATGTATCCACTTTACCTGTTCGGGGATCGAGTATATAAGCTCCGTAGCATTTTATGTCCGGTGTCTGGCGGGTGACAGTTACTCCTAAATGGTGTTGTGTCAGGATTTCTATGGCAAAATGATTTTCAATTACCGTAATATTGGGATGTTGTTGTACAGCTTGAATCAAACTGTCTTGAATTTCAGCGCCGGTATTATCTTTATGGTGTAAAATACGAAATTCCGAATGACCGCCTTCCCGGTGTAGATCGAACTCCCCTTTTTCATTTTTGTCGAAGTTTACACCCCAGCTGATCAGTTCTTGTATTTGCGCAGGAGCCTCACGCACGACTTTCTCTACAGCAGTACGGTCGCTGATCCAGTCACCGGCAATCATTGTGTCTTCAATATGTTTCTCGAAATTGTCTACCAGTAGATTGGTCACTGAGGCCACTCCTCCTTGCGCAAAATAAGTGTTTGCTTCTTCCAGCCCACTTTTGCAAACAAGGGCAACTTTTCCTTTATGTGCCACTTTTAGGGCAAAACTCATTCCGGCGATACCGGAACCGATTACGAGGAAATCGAACTTTTTAACCATAAGTTTTAGTGTTTATCACCGCAAAGCTACAAAATAAGTTTTTTCGTTGTGCTTTTCGTTGCCATTAATTCATAATTTTACTAACTTTCCGCCAAAAATCTGACAAAATGAACCGTATTTTTCATGCTCGCATTGTCTGGTACCAGTATTTTCTGCTGGTTGTATTGGGCATTAATGCTTTTGGTTTCTTATGGTGTAAGAATATTATATTGGCTACTTTGATGATGTTGTTTCTGATTGTTATCATCGAACAGATCATACATACAGTTTATACCGTTACCACTGACGGTTTGCTGATACTTAACTATGGGCGGTTTATCCGTAAGAAAACTATTCCCATAGCAGAAATTACTTCAGTCCGCAAAGTCCATTCTATGAAATTCGGAAGTTTTGCAGTGACAAATTATTTATTGATAGAATATGGAAATGGAAAATATGCTTCTGTACTTCCGGTGAAAGAAAAGGAATTTATAGAACTGATTGAAAAAACAAGAAACTTAATTTAGTAAGCTATGAAATACCAGGTTATTATTATCGGCGGGGGACCTGCCGGTTACACTGCTGCCGAAGCTGCTGGAAAAGCAGGTTTAAGCGTGTTGCTTTTTGAGAAACAGAATTTAGGAGGAGTTTGTTTGAACGAAGGGTGTATACCTACAAAAACATTGCTCTATTCGGCAAAGACATATGATGGGGCTAAACATGCTTCAAAGTATGCTGTAACAGTTTCTGAGGCTTCGTTTGATCTTTCGAAGATCATTGCTCGTAAGTCGAAGGTAGTACGCAAGTTGGTTTTGGGGGTTAAATCAAAATTAACGTCTAATAATGTTACTATCATAAATGGAGAAGCAACAATCTTGGACAAAAACAAAATCTGCTGTGGCGAAGAAATCTATGAATGTGATAACTTAATTCTTTGCACAGGATCCGAGACTTTCATTCCTCCTATTTCCGGAATCGATACGGTAAGTTATTGGACACATCGGGAAGCATTAGACAATAAGGAATTGCCCGCTTCGCTTGCTATCGTAGGTGGTGGAGTGATTGGTATGGAGTTTGCATCATTCTTCAACAGTCTGGGTGTGAAAGTGACCGTCATTGAAATGATGGACGAGATCTTGGGAGGCATGGATAAAGAGCTTTCTGCTCTGTTGCGTGCTGACTATGCCAAACGGGGCATTACATTTCTGTTGAGTACTAAAGTTGTCTCGTTGGCACAATCAGAGGAGGGAGTCTTAGTTTCTTATGAGAATGCAGATGGTGCCGGAAATGTGACTGCGGAGAAATTGCTAATGAGTGTAGGTCGCCGTCCGGTAACAAAAGGTTTCGAACTTGAGAACCTGAATCTTCAACGGACAGAGCGCGGAAGTATTTTAGTAAACGGGCAGATGGAAAGTTCATTGCCCGGAGTATATGTATGTGGGGATTTAACCGGATTTTCTTTATTGGCACATACGGCAGTTCGTGAAGCGGAAGTAGCCGTACATGCAATTCTCGGTAAAACAGATACAATGAGTTATCGTGCTATTCCCGGTGTAGTGTATACCAATCCTGAAATAGCCGGAGTCGGGCAAACAGAAGAGTCCCTTATTGCGAAAGGTATTGCTTATCGTGCTGTAAAGCTTCCTATGGCATATTCTGGACGTTTTGTTGCCGAAAATGAAGGGGTAAACGGTGTATGTAAAGTGTTGCTTGGAGATGATGATACGATTTTGGGAGCACATGTCTTAGGCAATCCGGCTTCTGAAATTATCACATTAGCAGGTATGGCCATAGAAATGAAACTAAAAGCGGCCGAATGGAAGAAGATTGTTTTTCCCCATCCTACTGTTGCCGAAATATTCCGTGAAGCATTGTAAGAGTTACAAGTTGTAAGTTACGGGTTATAAGTATCATGCGTATAATGGCGCAATTACTCGTAACCCGTAATTTATGACTTGTCATTCGTTGTTTATAAGCATTATGAAGAAACTGAATTTATTTATTTTATTCTCTTTTTGTTTTTCAATTATTATCCGGGGGCAGGTAGATTTCGCCGCAATTGATTCACTTATTAAGAAGGAATTGCCCCAAGGTTCCGAAGTTGGTATTTCCGTGTATGATCTGACTGCAAAGAAATCACTCTATACATACCGTGATGCCAAGCTTTCGCGTCCGGCATCTACCATGAAACTCTTAACTACTATAACCGCGCTTGCCCGGCCGGATGCAGATGAACCTTTCCGGACCGAAGTGTGGTATAAAGGTACTATAGAACATGATACGCTCCGCGGAGACATTTATGTGATTGGCGGATTCGACCCGGAGTTTGACGATGAAGGTATGAATGCATTGGTGGAGGAAGTGATAACTTTTCCTTTTTCAGTATTGAAAGGGAGAATCTATGGAGATATATCGATGAAAGATTCTCTTTATTGGGGAAGCGGTTGGGCATGGGATGATACTCCCTATTCTTTTCAGCCTTATTTGTCGCCATTGATGTATCATAAAGGTGTAGTGAAAGTAACGGCTGTACCGGGAACGATACGTGGTGACTCGGCGCGCCTGAGTTTTGAACCATCGTCCTCTTATTATACTGTGATCAATGAAACTGAGACACGTACTCCTTCTGCCGGTAAGTTTTCTGTTTCGAGAGGATGGTTAGAGAATAAAAATAATCTTATTGTCAGTGGAAATGTAGAGAATAGAAGAATTGGTGATGTGAATGTGTATTCTTCGCAGGACTTCTTTCTGCATACCTTTGCCGAGCGTTTACGCAATAGGGGGATAGAGATTTCGGAGCAGTATGCTTTCGACAGCTTTCAGCCCGACAGCCTTTCTACCCGCATGGCACGTTGGGAATGTCCCGTTCAGAAAGTAGTAGACCAGATTATGAAAGAAAGTGATAACTTGAGTGCGGAAGCATTACTTTGCCGTTTAGGAGTACAAGCTACAGGCAAAAAGCAAGTTTCGGCTAAAGACGGGATCGATGAGATCCATCGGCTGATTAAAGATTTGGGGCATGATCCGGACAATTATAAAATAGCTGATGGTTGTGGATTGTCAAATTACGATTACCTCTCTCCTGCCCTGTTGGTTGATTTTTTGAAGTTTGCTTATTCGAGAACGGATATTTTTCGGAAGCTCTATAAAGCTCTTCCGGTTGCAGGTATTGATGGAACACTTAAGAATCGTATGAAAAAAGGGTCGGCATTTAAGAATGTACATGCCAAAACGGGATCTTATACTGCCATTAACACATTAGCCGGTTACCTAAAGATGGCTAACGGTCATCAGGTGGCCTTTGCCATTATGAACCAAAATGTATTGTCGGCAGCCAAAGCAAGGAATTTTCAAAATAAAGTATGCGAAATACTGGTAAATTGTAAATGATGAACGATGAACACTTTGTAGAAGTCACAGTCGGTTCATCGTTCATCGTTCATCGTTTATTTTTCGTATTCTGCCCAGTTCACGTTTTTCATATCTCCGCTTTTAGCCAGTTCGGCATGCATTCCCAAAGCGGCTTGAATGGCGTGAGGAGTCTGTGACTTATTACCGGCCAGTTTCAGATAATCCCATAAGATTTGTTTGTAATCCGGGTGTGCACAGTTTTCGATGATTGCCTGTGCTCTTTCCTTCGGACTTTTGCCACGCAAATCGGCTACTCCCTGTTCGGTAATAACGATATTAACGGAGTGCTCACTGTGATCCAGATGAGAAACCATCGGAACGATGGAACTGATTTTGCCTTCTTTAGCCACTGACGGACAAGTAAAGATGGAAATATAAGCATTGCGTGTAAAATCGCCCGAGCCGCCGATACCGTTCATCATCTTGGTTCCACCGATATGGGTAGAGTTTACGTTACCATAAATATCTGCTTCAATGGCGGTATTGATAGAGATGATTCCTAAACGGCGGACTACTTCCGGACTGTTAGAGATTTCAGACGGACGGAGAATCAGTTTATCACGGAAGAAGTCCATGTCGTCATAAATGCCTTGCAGACAGTCATTGGTTACGGTCAGTGAGCAGGCACTTCCGAATTTTACACGACCTTCACGGATTAATCCGATCACAGAGTTTTGGATAACTTCGGTATACATTTCGAAAGCAGGGATTGTTTTATCGCGTCCCAAGGCTCCTAAAACTGCGTTGGCGATGTTACCTACTCCCGATTGTAACGGAAGGAATGTGGAAGGAATAATGCCACGTTTCATGTCGGCAGCCAGGAAGTCGGCCACATTCTGACCAATCTTATCAGTAATAGGATCGGCAGCCGCAAATGAACGGGCTTCATCCGGCCAGTTTGTTTCTACGATACCTACAATCTTTTTCGGGTCGACTTGTATATAAGGTAGTCCGACGCGGTCACTCGGTTTGTAGATTGGAATTTCACGACGGTAAGGCGGGTCGAGCGGTTCGTACACGTCATGCATTCCCATCATATTTTTGCTATGTGCACTGTTCAACTCAATGATGATCTGATCGGCCAGTCGGCAGACGGTTGGTGCAATTCCACCGGCAGCTGTCAGATAGATTTTTCCATCCGGAGTCACTTCACAAGCTTCGATGATAGCTACATTCACTTTTCCCATGAATCCGTAGCGCACTTCTTGTGCCATTTGTGAAAGGTGAATGTCATTATAGGCAATCTCACCGTTATTCACTGCTTTACGGAAATCGGGATTGGTTGTGTAAGGGGCACGATAACGGATAGCCTTTACACGTGATAATATGCCATCACATGAGTCGCCGGGAGAAGCTCCGGTAAAGATGCCGATCTGGAAAGGGTTTCCTTTTGCATGTTCCGCTTCCGCTATTTTCGCTATTTCGGAAGTGACAGCTTTGGCCGTTCCTGCGGGGGTAAAACCGCTGAGGCCGATGTTATAGCCATGTTTTACAAGGCTGGCAGCTTCTGCTGCAGAAATGGATTTGAATGCCATAATTATAGTATTATTTTCGTGTTAGGAATAATCTTTCAATATTTTCTATTCAGAATTTCGGACCAGATAATGGCTTTTCGGGCTTCTTCAGCCGAGCGAATGGTAAATTCCGGATCATCTGTCGGGGATGTTTCCATTTTCGGAGGAATTGTTTTATTTTTCTTCACTTCCGCTTTCGGAGGGAGCGGTTGGGGACGGAATGTTTGATGTTTTCGCGGTGTTTGAAGGACTTCGGCCTCTTCCGTATCCGGAATGGGTACGAAAGGTTTTTGGGCAGATCTTTCCGTTTTGCTCTTTTTGATCTGTCTGATAAGAGGTAATGCGAAAACAGCCATAATGACGAGGACTTTTAAAATATCATCCATAGTACTTTTATTTTCTACAGTCCGCCAAAGTTATACATTTAATCTGATTGATACCAATATTTTGGCATGAAAAAAGGGCAGCTTCACAGCTCCCCTTAATTTTTTTAACCTAAACCTTAACTATGAAAAAATCTAATGTTTCTTTCATTGCACAAATGTGTGAAATAAAATTAATAGTGCCAAATCCTTACGCCATAAATGTTTGTTCTATTAACATAAATTATCCTTTTGCCTCTGAATCGATAAGCAAAAGTGTTATTTTGGTTTCATTTCACAACTTTTTGAGGATGAAGCTGTATCTTTGCAGGTACAAATTTAAATTCTGAATTTATGAACGAATTGACGGGAGCGGACTTTAAATCCGCAACTGCTGATGACAACAAGAAGTTGTTTATCGAGACTTATGGCTGCCAGATGAATGTGGCCGATAGTGAAGTAATTGCCTCTGTGATGCAAATGGCCGGTTATTCGGTTGCCGAAACGCTGGAAGAGGCTGATGCGGTATTTATGAATACTTGCTCTATCCGTGACAATGCCGAGCAGAAGATTCTGAATCGTCTGGAGTTTTTTCATTCGATGAAGAAAAAGAAGAAGCATCTGATTGTAGGCGTGTTGGGATGTATGGCCGAGCGAGTGAAAGATGATTTGATTGAACATCATCATGTAGATCTTGTAGTGGGGCCGGATGCTTATTTGACTCTTCCGGAACTGATCGCTTCTGTGGAAGCGGGTGAGAAGGCAATGAATGTAGAGCTTTCGACTACGGAAACCTATCGGGATGTGATTCCTTCACGTATCTGCGGTAACCATATCTCCGGATTTGTATCCATCATGCGTGGTTGCAATAACTTCTGCACCTATTGTATAGTGCCTTACACCCGTGGTCGTGAACGCAGCCGGGATGTGGAAAGTATTCTGAACGAAGTGGCCGATCTGGTATCAAAAGGTTACAAAGAGATTACTTTGTTGGGGCAGAATGTAAACTCTTATCGTTTTGAGAAGGAGGGAGGAGAAGTGGTTACCTTCCCAATGTTGCTTCGTGTGGTAGCTGAGGCGGCGCCGGATGTACGTGTCCGTTTCACAACTTCGCATCCCAAAGATATGAGTGATGAAACTTTGGAGGTGATTGCACAAGTGCCTAATGTATGTAAACACATTCACCTTCCCGTGCAAAGCGGTAGCTCGCGCATTCTTAAGTTGATGAATCGTAAATATACGCGTGAATGGTATCTGGATCGTGTATCGGCTATTAAGCGTATTGTCCCCGATTGCGGGCTTACTACGGATATATTCTCCGGTTTCCACTCCGAGACAGAGGAAGATCATCAGGAGTCACTTTCGCTGATGGAGGCTTGTGGCTATGATGCGGCATTTATGTTTAAATATTCCGAGCGTCCTGGTACTTATGCCTCTAAACATCTGGAAGACAATGTTCCCGAGGAGGTAAAAGTCCGTCGTCTGAATGAAATAATTGCTTTACAGAATCGTTTGTCTGCTGAATCCAATACCCGCTGTATCGGAAAGACCTATGAAGTATTGGTAGAAGGTGTTTCGAAACGTTCGCGCGATCAGTTGTTCGGCCGTACCGAGCAGAACAGGGTGGTTGTATTCGATCGTGGTACTCACCGGATAGGCGATTTTGTGAACGTAAGAATTACGGAAGCCAGTTCTGCCACGCTGAAAGGTGAAGAAGTTTTCGGATAATCCGTAGTTTTGCATATAAAATAATAAGGTGTAGTCATTGAGAACGTATGGCTACACCTTGTTTGTTATATGGCTACAATGTTTTATCTTTGTGCGTACCTTAGAAAATAGAACACCATGAAGAACAAACTATTTATTTTAATTGCACTCTGCATTTCAATCCATGTTTTAGCCCAAGAACCTAAAAAGGAAATTCCTTTAAAATATGGTGCCACTAACATCGGCAAGCGTCAGGACGAAGCTATGAAGCGGTTTCGCGACAATCGTTTGGGAGAATTCATTCACTGGGGACTGTATGCCATTCCCGGTGGCGAATGGAAAGGTAAAGTATATAATGGAGCTGCCGAATGGCTCAAGTCGTGGGCTCAAGTTCCTGCTTCTGAATGGCTGGGGCTGATGAAACAATGGAATCCGGTAAAATTTGATGCACGCCAATGGGCGAGAATGGCCAAAGAGATGGGAGTAAAATACGTCAAGATAACAACGAAACATCACGAAGGATTCTGTCTCTGGCCGAGCCGGTATAGTGAATATACCGTAGCGCAGACTCCATTTAAGAAAGATATCTTAGGCGAGTTGGTAAAAGCCTACAATGATGAAGGTATCGACGTGCATTTCTACTTTTCGGTAATGGATTGGAGCCATCCGGATTATCGTTATGAGATTTCATCGAAAGAAGATAGCGTTGCTTTCAGCCGTTTTCTCACTTTCACCGATAATCAGTTGAAGGAATTGGCTACCCGCTATCCGACGGTTAAGGACTTTTGGTTCGACGGCACTTGGGATGCAAGTATTAAGAAGAATGGTTGGTGGACGGCTCATGTAGAGCAGATGTTGAAGAATCTTGTGCCGGGAGTCACTGTCAATAGCCGGCTTCGTGCCGATGATTATGGCAAGAGACACTTCGATAGCAATGGCTGTCTTATGGGAGATTATGAATCGGGGTACGAACGTCGTCTTCCTGATCCGTTGGAGGACTTGCAGGTGACTAAATGGGATTGGGAAGCTTGTATGACCCTTCCCGAAAATCAGTGGGGATATCATAAGGATTGGTCACTGAGTTATGTCAAGACTCCGGTAGAAGTAATCGACCGTATTGTGCATGCTGTATCGATGGGAGGGAATATGGTAGTCAATTTCGGTCCTCAGGCCGATGGTGATTTCCGTTCGGAAGAGAAGGAGTTGGCTGTAGCTTTGGGTAAATGGATGAAGAAGTATGGTGAGTGTATTTATGGCTGTGGCTATGCCGGATGGGATAAACGAGACTGGGGATACTATACCCGTAAAGGTCAAGAGATTTATATGGTTGTATTCAATTGTCCCTATTCGGGTTTCCTTGATGTAAAGGTTCCGAAAGGCACAAAAATAGAGAAAGCCGCTTTACCGGACGGACAGGAACTGAAGGTTGTCGAGACCACCCGGAATGAATATAATGTAGCTATGCCTTCGCAAAATCCGGGAGAACCCTTTATAATCAAATTGCAAATTAAAGAAACTTCCGCTACGACAGACAAGTACCGGGATGCATTGACATAGTAGAATTTCCTTATCTGTGTGTTCACCCGCAAAAAGGTGACCAATCATTAAAATAAAATATTATGAGAAAACTATCTTATTTAATTATTGCATGCTTATGCCTGTGCAGTAGTGTTTTTCCATTGATGGCACGACAGGTTACCGCATTCAATACCGGCTGGCAATTTAAGAAAGGTCCTTTTGCAGCCGATCCGATGCGGGCTGCTTCACAATGGGACGGAAAGTGGGAGACTGTTGAGATTCCACATACCTGGAATGCCAAGGATATGCAAGTTCAATCGGGCTCTTTCTATGAAGGGATGGGTTACTATCGGAAAACACAGTTTTTTCCTCAAGATTTGAAAGATAAACGTATATTTCTGCGTTTCGAAGGAGTAGGGGCTTGTTCGGAAGTATACGTCAATGGAAAATTGGTCGGCACTCACAAGGGGGGCTACTCTGCTTTTGCCTGTGAAATAGGTACGGTCCTTCAGTTCGGAACAGAGAACGAGATCGTTGTTAAAGCCGACAATAAGGCCCGTCCCGACGTAATTCCGGTCAATCAGAATCTTTTCGGAGTATATGGTGGTATTTACCGTCCCGTATGGCTGATTGTAACTGAGCAGAATAACATTACGGTTACCGATTGTGCCTCTCCGGGTGTTTATATTACCCAAAAGAATGTTTCAAAAAAGTCAGCCGATATAACTGTGAAGGTAAAATTGGATAATGCCGGGCTCCAACCTGCTGCTTTGACTCTTGAAAATGCTATTTATGCGCAGGATGGGCGTAAAGTGAGTGTACACAGCCAGTCGTTCGACCTGACTCCGCAAGGAACACAGACCTATACATCTACTTTTAAGATGAAAGATCCGCACCTCTGGCACGGACGCAAAGATCCCTATCTCTATAAGGTTGTCTGCAAGCTGATGGCAGATGGAAAAGTAATCGACGAGGTGGTGCAACCTCTTGGTGTGCGTAAATATGAGATTGTGGCCGGGAAAGGTTTTTTTCTGAATGGAGAGAAGTATCCGATGTATGGCGTAACCCGCCATCAGGACTGGTGGGGACTGGGCAGTGCGCTTAAGAATGAACATCATGACTTCGATCTGGCTACAATAATGGATGTGGGGGCTACTACTGTCCGTTTTGCCCACTACCAACAGTCAGATTATCTCTACTCCCGTTGTGATACACTGGGACTGATTATCTGGGCCGAAATACCTTGTGTAAACCGGGTGACCGGATACGAAGCGGAAAATGCCCAAAGCCAGCTTCGTGAACTGATCCGTCAGAGCTTCAATCACCCTTCTATTTACGTATGGGGGCTTCATAACGAAGTATATCAGCCTCATGAATATACAGCTGCCTTGACCCAATCTCTTCATGATCTTGCTAAGACGGAAGATCCGGATCGTTATACCGTTTCGGTCAATGGATACGGACATATGGAACATCCGGTCAATTTGAATGCGGATATACAGGGTATGAACCGTTATTTCGGTTGGTACGAGAAGAAGATACAGGACATCAAGCCTTGGGTAGAACAACTTGAAAAAGAATATCCTTATCAGAAGCTGATGTTGACTGAATATGGTGCCGATGCCAACCTGGCCCATCAAACCGAATATTTGGGTGACGCCCTCAATTGGGGCAAGCCGTTCTATCCGGAAACATTCCAGACTAAGACACACGAATATCAGTGGAGTGTCATCAAAGACCATCCATATATCATCGCTTCTTATCTTTGGAATATGTTTGATTTTGCCGTACCGATGTGGACACGTGGCGGTGTTCCCGCACGTAATATGAAAGGCCTGGTTACCTTTGACCGTAAAATAAAGAAAGACTCTTATTTCTGGTACAAGGCCAACTGGAGTGAGAATCCGGTTCTTTATCTCACGCAACGTCGTAATGTCGATCGTGAAAAACGAATGACTACCGTTACTGTCTATTCTAATATCGGGACTCCTAAAGTATATCTGAATGGAAAAGAACTGGGCGGTATTCGCAAAGGATATACCGATGTGCATTACATCTTCGATAATGTGGCACTTGCTGATGGGAAAAATGTTCTGAAAGCTGTAGCCGCAATCAAAGGAAAGGAGTATACCGATGAAATCGTATGGAACTATTCCGGTGAGAAAAACCGGGAAGTAGATTCTTATGAGAATAAGAATGAACATTCAGGTTTTTGATAATAGATTTGTCCCACGTACCCGGGCTTATGAGCCCAGGTATGCGTGACGAGATCATGAAAAGGTTATAAACCCTTATAGACATTATAAAATCTCTTTGATATAGCGCGTAGGCGGCACTTTATAGAACTTCTTGAATCTTGCTCCGAAATATTTAGCATCGCAAAAGCCTAAATAGGTTGCTATTTCTGTAACGGTGTATTTTTGTGTAACCAGTAAAATTTTGGCTTTATTCATTTTAAAATAATACATGTACTCTGCAGGTGCTTTATCTGTAATATCTTTTAATTTAGTATAGAATGTAGTACGGCACATTCCCATATCGGCGCTTAACATGTCGACCGTATAATTGTCTGATGAGAGATTCTTTTCCAGAAGCTTATTTACTTTATCCATAAATAGGGTGTTCTCTTCACTCTTCGAAGTTGTCTCAGGGAGGTCGGCAGGCAAATTGGTTTCCAGAAGCTGTTTGATACGTTTATGCTTATTTATAAGTACTTGTATATCCGCTTTAAGCCTGCAAATACTGATTGCACGTGGTGCCAATTTATCTACTCCACAATGGATATGGGTGAGATAACTCCTATTATCATTGAAGTTCATCAGGAGAATGGCGGGAGTTTGAACCATGCTGGCATTTGATTTTATCCGGGAATAAATTTCTTTTCCGCCTATACCGTTCACTATTTCATCAATAATGATAATATCTGGTGTCCGCTGTCCGGAGAAATTGGATAAACGTTCCGGATTATTAAGAATAGTTATCCGGAAGAGGGTTGAGAGGGCTTCATTTAAGTAGCTGCTCAACTCATTGTCTGACATGACTAACAGTACGTGTGACCTATTTTTATCAGAACGGCCCATCTTGCCATCTTTTATGGTAGGAATTTCCACTTCCGGACATTGGATTGTATTGCAGCAACCGTTTATGGGAACGATAACTTGAAAAGTAATAATTCGCCTATGGCAATCCCCGATTAATTTTCCACCATGTAAGCGGATTATCTTCTTTATGATTTGAAGATTCCCACAGTGGTATATCAACATAAGGGCAGAGAGTAGAGAAAGTAACTTTTTATTGTCCTGTTTGCATTCTGGTCCATTGGTAATCCGGAGGCTCCAATGGTTGTTCAGGTGAGACACGTTCATATTAATGCAACCTTTGCAAGGTGTGGCATCGATTATTTTACTCAACAGACATTGTAAGGCCGCAGTCATGGTAATTTCGTCTACCCGGCAACTGATATAGCCGAAATCTTTGCTGACGTTTAATTGTATCTGGCGAGTATTGGCATAACTCTGGCATTGATTGGTGATTGAGGTAATGAAAGTGTAAAGTTCAAACTCAATGGGAGAACCAGGATATATTTCATTCTCTATATTGCTGAATATTCCAATATTCTGGTAGCTGTTCATGATGTGGCTGGTGTAGCCGAGCACTCGCTTTAACTTTTGAGATGTAGGTTCAGGAAGGTTGTCAGAGGCGATTTCTTCCAGTAAGTGATGCATCAGAGTCAGTGGGGTTTGAGTTTTATGAGCTATGTTTTGAACAATGCCCAGTTTTTCGTGGGAAAAGAGTTTCGTGTTATACATGATTCTATAACGTATCATGAGAACAATAAACAACCCTATTACCAAACCCTCAATCGGGTATACCCATGATATCTGCCATAAGAAAGCAGGTATAAAAGTAGCTGTTTGGTACTGACTTGTAAGGTCGAGTTGTACATCGGTTTGCATACAAGGACATACATCATTAAATTGTGTGTCCAATAAGATCAACTGTAAAAATAGAATAACTGGTTCCATAACTGTATTTAGATAATTATTAATTTTGTTTTCATAGTTAAACCATCATTTTTTCAAACTTCTTTTTTGGGGGGAATTCCCAATTAGTCGTTGGTGCTGCAATTATAGGGCTTTTTGTACAGCTTGATTGGGTATAATCTTTTAAAAGATATGGGTAATATCTGGTAACGGATTTTAATGTATATATTTACGATTGTTTTAGACTTTGCCGTATGGAGGGGATTTTATAGTTGTGAGGTAATCAGGTTTATTTTCATGATCTATGCTTCACTTATCAGATTTTGCCCGCTTATTATTTATATTTAGATACTGATTGGCTACATAAAAATGGTAGAAATAACTCCCGGGGATAAAAAGAAATCCTGGTTACATACTTTATGGTACCTTCTGATAGTGGAATAATCGTAATGTCAGAATAGCTCCCTTTATGTTTGCAGATGCTTTTATGAATGTCTTGTTGTTTCTAAATATTTGATATTTAGACGGTTGCTTAATGTCGAGATCTTTTCCTTAGACAATTTTTTTGTTTTATACATTGAGTTGGGGGAGAGTGAGGCTGTTAAAACAATATTACCCTGACACCCAGCCTCGATTTCTTATCTGTTAATTGTATGTGCTTCTTTTAATTAAAAAGAGTGTATTACTTTTTATTACCTGTTAATGGGTTGGTTTTTAATAATGTGATGGTATGTAATAAATTGTAATGCGTTGAAATGGACGTATTATGTCAAAATTTCTTTTTTAGCCTAATCGTTAAATTATTTTAGAATTTAATATGGGAAATGCCGTGAAATCAATAATCTTTTGATTATTGTTGTTTGAGGTAAACATTTAGGGTTCTATTTTTTATATCAATAACCGGGCGATTGTATGTTTATCCTCTGTTAATCAGTGAAATTGGTAGTGAGATTTTGAGATAATATTGTAAAGTATTACATTTGTTTGCAAAAACAAACTACGATGAAACGCTCTAGATTATTTTTATGGATTTTGGGTATAATAATGCAAGCATTCTTGGTCAGCATTCATTTCTATCAGAAAAATGTGGAGGCAATGCGCACCGAATCGGAAGACCTTTTAGTAGAAGTGCTCGAGAAAGAGTTGCACAGAAAGCAGCAAGAGTTGAATCTGTTTTATGTTTCTAGAGTAGTAGTCGATACGGTTCCTTTGATAATTCGTGTTACGACAAGTGAAGGAGTTAAGTCTTATACCGTGGACGCAAAGAAAAGCAAAATGAATATTTCACAAAATATGGCAGAGCGGTCTTGGCATTCAGTTGTCTGCACAAAAAGTTGCCTATCTACAGACACTTTACAACAACTTTGGAATAAAGTACTCAAAAGACATAAAATCTTGGCTAAAACCGATGTACACATATCAATAACTCATTTGGATAATACTATCTCCCATTTTAAATGTAAGAATTGCAATGACCTTTGTTCCGGGACACACAAAATTACTTTTTATGTAGGTAATAGATGTGAACTTGAGATTATTGGTTTCTGGTCCTATTCATGGTGGGCTGTATATCAATATGATAGTATTCCATTTGAAGTAATAGGGATTGTGGCAGCCGCTCTTATCATTATTTTCTGTGGTTGGTATCTGGTGAAGAAGTATATAACTAAAATCCGAAATGATAAAAGACGTTTAGCTAATGATCGGGATCGTGAAAGAAAAGTTCGAATACAATTGGAAAAGGATCAGAAAAGGTTGGAGGCAAAACAAAGAGAATATGAAAAACGGATTAAAGACCTTTCAGCAAGAGGCGAAGAGCGTGAAGAAGAACGAAAAAATATGGAGAAAATACTGAAAGAGTATGAGATACAAATTCAAAAGCTTAAAGAATTAAGAGAGTCCGGGAAAGAACCATTACTTTATATATTGAGTCCGAAGGTCACTTTTGATTCTTATGCAAAGTTATTAATTTGTGGTGATCAAACAATTCCTCTTACTTCACAGGCCTGTAGACTTTTGGATGCTTTTCTGAATGCTCCTGAATATATTTTAACCTACGAAGAGTTATTGGAATGTTTGTGGAAAGATGGTAGTGGAGGCATGGTTCGTTTGCGTGTAGCTATTTCTCGTTTGCGTATTGTGTTGAGTGTAGATCCTGAGATTACTGTTTTTCAGAGGGATATTGATAAATATCAATTAGTACTGCCGGAAAAGGAATAATTTAGGGAATCTTTTATACTATGTAATAAATTGTAATGCAATATATGATATTTTATTAAGTAATGGCTTTTAACTTTGCAGTGAATAATTAAAACATATATCTTATGAAAATGAAGAACTATTTGAAAGCAACTTTTCTTTTGGTTGCTATCGTCTCGATTTGGTATTTAAAACCGGTGCAGAAATTTCAGGATGTAGATCCTCTTTTATTGCAGAATGTAGAAGCTTTGGCAAGTGGAGAAGAATCTTCGCAAACTCATTGTTATGGACGCGGATCAGTAGATTGTCCTGTTAGTCATGACAAGGTCGATATTGTATATGACGCATACAGTATAGGAGATTAAAGCAGTATTCAGTATTTAATCTTTGAAGATGAATTTATCAAAGGGAGTGGAAGTATTTCTATTCCCTTTAAAACAGGCAAATCAGTCACTTCCTAAAGGACTTTAAAGTAGAAACCTTTGGGTCTGAAAGCTAAGTAAAGCTTTTAGTCCGCCTAAAATCGGATGCTTATGAATAAAAATGTCAGTGTATTAATCTTAATAGGGATTATTCTTTTGGGGTGTCATCCGGCAAAAGAGAAGGTTGAGTTTTCAAACGAAGTTATTTGTAGCGATAGCATATCACGGGAACTGGTTGTTTTAAATGATACGTTTTTATTTTCGTATCCTTTGCAAATAGAACTTATAGACTCAATGCTACTGGTGTTGGATAATGTTAATAATAACTTCTTTCATCTGTTTACTCTAAAGGGAGTACCTGTAAAATCATTTGGAGAAAAAGGTCAGGGGCCTGCTGATTTTATAAATGTGGGGGCATTCAATTTATCTGAAGATGGAAAAAACATGTATGCATACGACTCTTCAATGCGTAAAATAGTGAAATATGATGTCTCTTCTTTTTTAAAAGATTCATTGAAATCTGAAGTTATGCAAGTGAATTATGGTAGCTTACCACACTCTGAAGTACCCACAATAATCTATGATATGCTTTCTCTTAAAGATTCGGATTTTCTTGTAAAAGCGAACCATAAGGATCTTCGGTTTGGATTATTAAAAGATGGAAAGATTACTCAATTATACAATTCTTTCTCTGATTGTTTAAATACAAATAATGAAGAAGAAGTATGGTCGGTTTTCTGTAGTAATACCAAAACCAAGTTAAAACCGGACAGGACGAAGATGTTGAATGCGACCTATCTGGGAGGGATCTTGGAGCTATTTGACTTGGACGAAAATTGTCGTTTGTCATTGAATAAAACGCTTTATATTTACGAACCTAAATATGGTATTGCTGAAGGAGCAATTCCGGCGTATGTAGTTTCCAATGAAACGACTCAGATTGGTTTCGAAGATGTATATGCAACAAATAATAGTATTTATGCATTATTGCATAATAGAGGAAACGAAGCTTTACCTTCAGAGATTACTGTATTTAGTTGGCAAGGACTTCCAACAAGTAAAATTAAGGCTAATCACGGTCTTGTAAATATAGCTGTGGATGAGAAAAACAATCTAATCTATGTAATTGCGGAAAATGAACAGAATGCTTATGAACTGTCTTGCTTATCTTTAAATTGATGTGTATTCTACAATTTTCAAGAATAAAGCAAGCTGTCTATAAACGGTTTTCCGCTTAAATAGATTCACTACGGGGTGATGCTACTAAAAAACAGAAAGAAGTTGAGAAACCAATCTTAAAACGGCAAATCACTTTACTAAAAGCTCTAAAACGCGAGAGGTAAACTTGCTCAGGTCAGTAATTAAAGTTCATCTTAGCACGCAAGATGTACATCTTACGCACCAAGATACACATCTTGCGCCTTAAGATGCGTATCTTGGCTGTCAAGATGAACTTAGACTGTATGAAGAAAATATTTTTCTAAGAATCATAAGATACTTTAATCTGCATCTTGTGGAATTTGAGTGTTAACTTCAATAACTTGCCATTGTGCTTCTTCTAAATCCGTACAATACATATATTGTCATGAATAAGCAGTATGTTAGTTATTATTTCTTTCAAAGGAATAAGAAGTTGATGCATATAAAGGCAGAAAACCTATTTATACAAGTGTTGAAAGATGAAATGAAAAAGAAAGGGGAAGCATTGGATTTATTTTATTCTTTTTCAGGGATATCAAGTGACACGTATTTCGATAATGACCGAAACCGGATCCAGACAGTATAAAGTGGATGTTGCGAAGAGCCGGAAAAATCTTTCTCAGATATCGAGAGAACGTTCATTACACTCTGTTATTTGTTCCGAGAAGCAGTTATCTCCCATGACTTTGAGTCAGACCTGGGCGGATAGCCTGCAAACACGACATATTCTGGCAAGAGTTGCGATAGAAATAGTAACTACAGACTTGGAAAATAGGATCTTATATAGAAAAAGCCAAACTGTCAATCTGTCTCCAGAGTTGAAGTTTGTTGTTTATTTGGGGGAGAGATGTGAAATAGAGGTTTCCGGTTTTTTATTTTATACTTGGTGGTCGGTTTGTAGATATCATTTCTTTCCATTCGGAATGATTGTTGGTATAGCTTTGTGTTTGATTGTTTTTTTGATCTATTTGTTTAGGGTGAGAAAGCACTTGTTTAAAACACAGTCTGAGTGTGGACTATTGGTGGAGAAGCTAAACAAAGAAGAAGAAAAATTAGAAGAGTTAGCGAGTATATGGGATCAATATGCGCAACAGGTTGAAATGGAGCAATCTGATGCTCGGGAAAAGGACATGCTGTTGAAGGATCTGGAGCAAAAGTCAAAGGCGTACGAAGGGCAAATAGCGGAACTAAAAAAGGCAAAAGAACTGTTGGGAACAAAATCCTTGATCTATAAATTGAGTCCTATACTGACCTTTGATGTATATAAAAAGACACTGGAGTGCAATGAGGAAATAATTTCACTTAATCTCCAGTCCTATACTCTCTTGCTGGTTTTCTTAAATGCTACTGATTGTCAATTGACACGTAAGGAAATCGAGAAGTGTTTATCCGGAGGGAGTCGGGAGTGTTTCCGGACAGCTAAGCACCGCTTAGTTAAGGTACTTCAAATTGATCCTTCTATTTCTATTGTTCAGCACAATAGAGATCTTTTTCAGTTGCAACTGCCGGAAATTGAGATCTTGTAACGCTTTGTAACGCACTATATGGTGAGTATAAGAAAAATATGGCTTATATTTGCACGTATTTAAAACGTATATAGACATGAAAAACACTTTGGTATAGCTTCCTGCATTGTTAATCTAATCTAATAAAGTTATGAAGAATATCTTGTTACCACTTCTCTTGTTTGTACTTTTTTCATGTAAAAGTACTGGAGATAAAACCGACTGTGAAGTATTACATGTAGATTTGGTTGAACGCCCTGTTCCAATGGAAGAATTATTTTCTAAAATATCTGTCATTCCATTGGAAACCAATGATAGTTCCTTTCTTGTAAGGCCTGTGAAAGTTATTATTAAAGATAACAGATATTATATTGTCGATGAAGGGGTTCCGGCTGTGTTTTCTTTTGATGAAGAAGGGCATCTTTTGCATAAAATAGGTAAAAAGGGACAAGGCCCCGGAGAGTATCGTGAAATATACGATGCCGTTATTAAAGAAAAAGAAAATGCAGTGTATATGCTATCTCCATTTGGCTCTCTTTATGTGTATTCTCTGGATGGAAAATTCATAAAAGAAATAAAACTGCCAACGAGGACGAATTATCAATTGATAGAGGAGCTGGAGAGTAAGTATTTCATTACATGGACACTACCTGCTTCTGAGAATGATAATTGTATCAGCGTTATTTCTAAAGAGTCTTCCAAGAATGTGAAAGAATTTTGGCATGTTCCTCCCGTTCTCACTACTCTGAATTCTAAACCTTTTTATAATTATGAACATAAAGTATATTTTTCCAATCCTTATCAAAATGAAGTATATGAAGTAAGGACAGATAGCTTACGGGTTGCATACCGTTGGGATTTTGGAAAAGATAATCTTGATTTGAAGGAGTATGGATTCACTTTATTAGAGGATAAAAAGGTTGAAGAATATAAATTAATGTTGCAGTATTTACGTGATTCTACTGTGCCTTATTTATTAAGGCATCAATTTCAGAATAAAAAATATTATTATACCATGTTGACGTTTGGCTTTCGGCATCGGATAAATCTGTTTTATCGAAAGGATGACGGCAAGAGTTTCTTTTTTGAGAAAACAGCGGAAGGTGTTTTGCTCCATCCTTTAGCCTTTAATGAAGATTTCCTGACTTGTATTGTTTTCAATGAAGACTTTCCAAACTATGAAAAAGTGCTTCCTCCAGAGGAATATAAGAAGCTGGAAGAGCGTTTAGAAGATGATAACCCCTGTTTAATCAAATTTTATTTTAAATGAAAAATCTTATATTTGTACTGGGTTGCTTTCTCTTTCTAATCTCATGTCAGCAGACCGAGAAGGAAAAACTTGAAGAACTTGTTAAAAATTGGAATGGGAAGGAAGTACAATTTCCGACAAATCTTAGTTTTACGTTATATGGAAAAACTCCTGTCGATTTTAAAATCCCTGCTTCGGATTATAAGATCGTGACCTATGTCGATTCGTTGGGTTGTTCCAGTTGTAAATTGCAATTGCCTAAATGGAAGGATTTTATGAAATATGCGGATTCTATAGTAGGCTATCAAATACCGGTTCTTTTTTTTCTTCATCCTGCTAATGTTCGCGAGATGAGGTCTGTGTTAAAACAAAATCGTTTTGATTATCCTGTTTGTATGGATACGGAAGATACTTTTAATAAAGTGAATAAGTTTCCTTCACAACTAAATTTTCAAACTTTTTTATTAGATAGAAACAATCATGTAATTGCGATAGGAAATCCGGTCCATAATTACGATGTAAGAGAACTCTATATCCATCTTATTTCAGGAGGAATAGATGGAGATTCTCTTTCAAATATGCGAACTGTGATAAAAATAGAGAAAGATATGGTTGATTTGGGGAGTTTTGATTGGAGGCGAGAGCAGCATATAACTTTTGAGATACACAATATTGGTGATAATAATTTGGTCGTTTATGATAATAAGACATCTTGCGGATGTACTTCTGTTGAATACTCCAAAGAACCTGTTCAGCCCGGAAAGTCTTTAGCAGTTAAAGTAACTTATAAAGCAGACCATCCGGAACACTTTAATAAAACTATTATACTATATTGCAATGCTTCCGCTTCTCCTTTGGAGTTAAAGATAACTGGAAATGCTGAATAATTTAATGTTTATATTTAGTACTTTTGAATCTTTGTTGACAGGTATTTGTATATGTCCCCTCAGCTTGAATATATGTTGCTAAATATAGGTAGTTAACCTTGGATCATTGCATTGGAACCTATAAATGTTATGGTTCAAGGTTGATTTTTATTTAATATTTGTTATATGAGAAGTCTGTTTTTAATATTCTTTTTTTGCTATGTAACTGGGAAAGCCCAGGACAGAGCGTGTGTCGTGAGTGAAAAGGATAGCATTCCTCTTTCAAATGTATATATCTGTTTGAAAGATAGGAAAGTCATAGCTATCAGTGATGAAAAGGGTGTGTTCTCATTAGAGAAATATGATTCGTTGTCATTGAATGATACTTTATATTTTTCTCATATTAATTATTTGCACAAGAAATTGTCTTATGGTGATTTAATTAAAAATAGATGTACCGTTTTTTTGATAGAGAATAATCGGGTTTTGGAAGAAGTATCTATTTTTAGCAATAGGCATTTAAATCGCTTTTTGCATTATGAAATATTGTCTCCATTGAAAAGAGGAGTCTATTCGTTTGCTTCGGTCTTGGTAGATGGGCAGATTTATATTGTAGGAGGGAGTACGTCGTGCGGTCCCTTTCAGAGTAATATACGTTCTACTCTATTTTGGGAAAAATATAGTAACATGATGTATAGATATGATATCAAGCAAGATAAGTGGGAGACGATCAGGCATAAGTTTAGAGAAAGGGCATATCATACGGCGGGTTATTATGATGGGAAAATTTTTATTTTAGGGGGAAAGAGATTGTCTGAAACCAGAATTGTTGATTATCTGGATAATGCAATAGAAATATATGATATTAAGCGTGATACCGTTTGGACAGATTATACTAATCCGCATCAAGCGACTCTATTGGGATCCGTTGTGTATAAAGATAATATGATTGTTTTAGGCGGTGTTAAAAAGGTTTTGCAAAATAATGAAGGAGTCTATTCGGATGAAATGCATTTATGGAATTTAAAATCCGGCTATTGGTATGAGTTGGGAAAAATGCCGATTGGGCAAGCTCCTGAAACAATTCTGGTTGATCATTGTGTTTATTTAATCGGAAATAGTAACGGTGGCGGACGGAGTATTGAATGTTATAACTTATCGACAGGCGCATGGACCAATGCCGGACATTTGTTATATCGGCTTGGCTGGCCCAGTTTAGCTTATCATAATGATATAATTTATATTTTTGAACAAGGTGTTGTGCAGACGTTCAATATAAAAAGCAGGCAAGTTCGTTCGTATATGATAGATCTGAAATTGAAATCTCCAGCTTTGTATTACTTTGATGGGAAATTATATATTTTGGGAGGATTTTATATGGGAGATCCCTCGCGCAATGTATATAGTATTGATCTGAAAGAATTTGATAAAACAGAAATCGATTATTATTATAACAATAAAAGGTAAGCATTCGGTGAATCCTGTCTATTGTATAGAAACTGAACTTTATTGTTTTTTCTTATTCTACCATTATTATCATATTTTTAAAATCTAAAAGTATCTCTTTGTGATTTTTGAAATAATCAACCCCTAAATAGCCATTGTATTTGCCATTAGCATTCTTCATGATAGAAAACTTATGCATATTTGTTTTGTATTTATCAATAATTAAAGGGAAATCAGATATTGAATAGCTTTTATTAACTATAAATCCACTTATTCCACCAGCCTTGACAGAATCTTCTTTAAGTTTTAGCTCTCCAAATTTATCTTTGTTTTGTTGATAGAAATCATAATTAATATATCCTTCCATAGTCATACCTGTATCACAGAATAAAAGTAAACGAAGATTATTATAGAAAGCTTCTACTCCAACACTGCCCATGAAATTAATCATATTAGAAGGTCGTTTTTGGGGATTTAAATCTTGTGAAAGAGGTGGGAATATTATTTTCTGTTCTTTAGGGTATATTATTGTTTGACCTATAGCTTCCATGAATGGATTACCTAATACAGCATCCATAGTATATACCAACGAATCTGTTTGGGGAAAAATATTATCAAGTATATTAACTTTTACATTAGTGTAGGTAATATTACCTATTCTGAGTGTATCTACAACTCCCACTTTTGAATAGACAATGTCACCTGATATACCTGTTATGGACATGGAGTCTGCTACAACCTTTATGTGGTGCTTTTTTGCAAATGAGGTCGAAACCATATGAATTGCTGCTCCGGTATCAAATATAAAAGGTTCTTTTGTTCCATTTATTTCTACTGGAATGTACCAATAGTGCTTTGCACCTTTTATGTCTGTAATCATGTCTATAATAACTTTAGAATTAGGAGATTGTCTTATGACTTCGCTTTTAGGCGTATTGCTTAGATTTTTATACCCTTTGTAGTAATTATGTATCATTGTCTGCATTTCTGTGTCTTTATCGTAGTCGTTCACTTTTTTTAGGGTTTCAGCAGCCTCTTTATATTTCCCTATTTTAGATAGTTGTTCCGCCTTTATTACTGTATAAGCTATAACCGCAGATGAACCCAAATCTGCTGAATAGTTATTTAATAAAGAATCAAGTAGGCTTATAGCCTCATGTGGTTGGTTAAATGCGCAATTTATACCAGCTTCAGCCATTAATCCTATCATTGGATATGCTAAACTATCCTTTATAGTAGGATAGACCCTTTTTAGTTCCAAATAATCGTACGTGTTGATCAAATCTGCAACTTTTTGATCAGTATATTGAGCATATGATGAAAAACATAGACTCAGAATTACTAATATCAAGCTTGTTCTTTTCATAATATTATGGTGTTGTTTACAAATATGGTAAGTCTTATAGATGATAGCAAATATTCTTTTCCAAAATTTGTTAATCTTGTTTGGGGTGCTTGAAGTATTTTAAATTAATTTGGTAGAATATTAATTTGGTTTTCTTTTTATCAAGAAATATCGTTCTACACTTGGTTCCATATTTTGACCCCGTTTTACAAGTACATATCCACGTAGTTTCTCTAACAACAAGTCAAGAGGGAGCATACGTCATTGACAACCGGTCTTCACTAAATAAAAGATTGCATTCCAAATCATTCGTAAATCATATTTTCGCTTTCTTGCTTGCGGGTTCAACACTTTTGTTATATATTGCCACTCTGTTTCCGTTAAATCAGTTTGATACATCTTTTTTTAAGTTTGGTCACTTCAAAGAAAGCAACTATCAGACTGATATGGAAACTTTGTTAGAAATTTTTTTTACCGCCTCTAAGCAAACTGCAAAATGCAGTAGTATTGGAAGGTCTGGAAATGAAGGTGATTTTCGGGGGAAGCGGGTCTTCGTTGTGCCCAGATGGTTATCCGTATGTATTCAGGTGTTCTAATGGCAATCTACATTGTTGCAAAGTTAATTCAGAGTCTGTTTGTTGTCCATAATAGACAACTTGCTCTTTATTAAATGCTTATCATCTATTTTGGTGGATGATAAGGCTCTGTTAATTAATTAAAATTGAAGATCATGAATATGAGAAAAGTATTTTATTTAGTCTTATCACTTGTAATTGCAAGTTGCACCTCTAATAAGGAACTGCAAGAGAAACTGGCATTTATTGATGTCACCAAAGAATATCCCGAAAAGAAAATTGAGCTCACCGATATTGCGGATGTCTCTTATCTGTACCTCAATTCGAAAAATGATGATTATCTCTATAAAGGCAGCATTGATTATGTAACCGAAAACAATATTATTGTTATAGACCGCTCTCAGAACAGCGTGCTGTTTTTCTCAAAAGAGGGAAATCCCAAATCACATTTTAACCGTAGGGGACAGGGATCGAGATGCATATTCGGTAATGTATGACGAAGCAAATGATGAAGTGTTTGTTTCGCCCGACTTTAGCGATCATATTATGGTCTATTCATCATTGGGTGAATTCAAAAGGAAAATAAATTTACCTCAGACGAATGTTAACGGACAAATGGCTTTGTTTGACGATGTGTCCATATTGGTGTATGATAACACGAAATTGTGGAAATCTATCATGCAAAGCAATGCCCCAGATATAGTACAAACCATTGATTCAGCTTTCTTTCTTATTTCTAAATTGGATGGTACAGTGCTGGATTATATCTCACTACCAAACAAAAATATAGATCTGAGTTATAAAGATTTGAACAGTGTATTTACTGGTCAGGTGAGTTACGGACGTGTGAGAAAGTCGGCTGACGGATTACTTTTATACAATCCTGAATCCGACACCGTTTTTCATTACAGCAAAGAAAAGCGTTTAACTCCATATATGCACAAAAAACCAATATTGAGCAGTCAAACCTCAATGACGGTTATGGATATCTGCATGGATGCGGGAAAATATCAGTTTATAGCGGTTTACCCTTATCGGGAAACAGCGAAATCTCCGACACCAAAGTATTATATGCGCAACAAAGCAACAGGAGAACTGTTTCGCCCAAAAATAACTCTTTCCGATTTTGAAGGAAAAGAGTTGTATATCAATCCCCGGCTTTTAAATTATTATGAACATGCATACCACTTTGAACTGGATTTTGCTGAACTCGAAGAAGCATATTACAAAAACAAGCTCAGCGGTAAACTCAAAGAACAGGTTGCTTCACTTCTTGAAGATGAGGAAAGTAATAATGTTTTTGTGTTTGCGGATTTTTATTGATAAAAACACACCTTCTGGGGTTGTTTTCAATATTGAGTGATTTGTAAAAAGAGTTACAGATAAGCCTGGACTACATGAAGAGATGATATTACATGTCGTACCAAGATCAATACAATATTTTAGTAATTGCCAACAAGTCTTCAAACTACAAAACAATGACTTTTCTCGTAGCGCACTCAGCGATAATACTCATTATTAAATATTTAATAGAGGGGGAAGTTTACAAAAGTCCCGCCCACTCCTGGTTGGTTAGTGTGGGGAGCTGATCTGTTTCTGTGATGAAAGTTTCCGCCAGTTTTCGTTTTTCCTCTTGTAGCTGTATGATTTTCTCTTCTATGCTTCCTTGCGTGATGAAACGGTAGGCAATTACTTGTTTGTCTTGTCCGATACGGTGCGCGCGGGCAATGGCCTGTGCTTCGGCTGCCGGGTTCCACCAGGGATCGATGATGAACACATAGTCTGCTTGTGTCAGGTTGAGGCCCACTCCTCCGGCTTTTAGTGAGATAAGGAAAGCTTGTATCCTGGGGTCACGGCTAAAGCGTGCAATCTCTTCCGGGCGATTGGTAGAAGAGCCTGTTAGAAGAGCATAATCCCATTGACGTTTACGAAACTCATCGGCCACCAATTCCAGATGTTTAACGAAAGAAGAAAAGATCAGGACCTTATGGCCTTCGCTCCGGAGTGTTTCGAAGGTCTCTATAATCAGGTTTAGTTTACCGGATTCACCGATGAAACCGGGTAAAATCATCTGCGGATGGCAGGCGAGTTGCCTTAAACGGAGAATCCCGTTGAGTACTATGAGCGGTTGCTGACCTTTCTCTGCGGTCTGTTCCAGCAGAATGTTCCGGAGACTGTTCTTTTCATGTTGGTAGAGCTCGTTCTGTTTCTTTGCCATGTCGCAATAAATCACTTCTTCGGTTAATGACGGTAGTTCCGGAGCTACTTCCTGCTTGCTTCTGCGTAGTATAAATGGGGAAATGAGTTGTCGTAAACGAAACTTCATCCGTTCGTCACCTTGACGGATGGCGTTGATGAACTGTTTGCTGAACGCTGTCTCGTTTCCTAAAAGTTCAGGCTGTAGAAAATGAAACTGTGCCCAAAGATCCTTCAGGGAATTCTCAATAGGAGTTCCTGTCAGAATTAGCCTGTGTTTACTTTGTAATTGTATCGCTGAACGGAATGTAAGTGATTCGCTGTTTTTTATGTTTTGACTTTCATCGAGAACTATGTACTCAAACTTATATTGGGATAAAGTCGCAATATTATTGCGCATCGTGCCATAAGTGGTAAAGACCAGATGATATTGGTCGAAGTGCTTTGACAAGCGATTGATTTCATTGGCGGAGTTTCCGTTATATTCCGTCATTGACAGGCTGGTAAAACGGGATGCTTCCCGTTTCCAGTTATGCAAAAGCGAGGTAGGCACAACAATAAGGGTGGCATGCAGACGTGGTGTCTGGCTTTTCTTTTGATTTAGTACAGCACATTGCAAGTCGTTTTGTCCGCTTCGGGAGGCGTTGAGGGCTTCGGTTTTTACCGGAAAAAGTGATAACTGCCCCTTTTCATCGAAGAAAGCTTCCTTTTGCACAGGAGAGTCTTGGGTGTTTTCTTTCTCTTCCAGGCTGTTTGTTTCCTGATTTGTTGAGGCGGCTGTTCCCGGTTTGTAGATGTATTGTAAAAGTGTAAGAGTTTGCAAGGTCTTTCCAAGGCCCATATCATCGGCCAGACATCCTCCGAATTTTTCGAGGTATAGGTTTGCCATCCATGAGAAACCTTTCTGCTGATAGGGGCGAAGATTGGCCTTGAGCCCTGCAGGTACAGGGATTGGTTTCTCCAATCGGACGCCGGTTGCTATACCTGGACCTTTTTCCAGGATCGATTTTATTACACCCACAAAAGGACGCTTCAGTCGGATGTTCTTACCTGATTCTTTACCTATCTCAAGCAGATTGGCATATTTGGTGAACCATTCTTCGGGGAGGAGGATAATGCGTCCGTCAGAGAGGGGATATTCTCTGTTGTTGTCCAGTATATTTTTGCGGAATCGGCTAAAGGGAATTTTCTGATTGTCTATGACGACATTGATATGTAATTCGAACCAGTCGGGGCCATCTTCGTAATCCTGTTCTATCCGGATATCCGGAAGATAGTATGGCTTCTTGTGCGTATCACTTGATAAGATAAACTTTTCCAGTAGCATTTCCCGGTGACGGCTGACCCACTCGGTAATGTTTTTTTCGGGAGCGATAGGCGATAGTTTGAAATGGGAATCACTGACACATTGTAATCCGGCTTTTTGAAGCAGACGGATTGCCTGCTTCTCGGCAGTTGAGTTACGTTGGAAATAGTGGATGACAGTTTGTCCATTCTCTTGCTCCCGGAAGATGATTTTCTTGATTCCATCGGAACCATGAGGTGAAAAAGTCCGGTCTCCATAACGAAAATCAAGCCGTAACAAAGTATCATTATAGATTGTATCTTCAAGGTAGAGATAAGCATCACACGGACGTCTTTCTCTGATCACTTTGACTCCTTGAATATTGATTTCATGGTAATATGCAAGGGGAATCATGATATTGTCTATGTATTTTTCAGTCAATGAAGCGTCCACGCTGATACGTTCTTTCTTGGTGAAAGGCAGTAAGCGTGAAGCTTCAATATGGGGGACAGTGAATAAATCCATACCCAGCAATAAGGTGGCAGGATTGGAGGTGAGGACAGTGACAGGTTTTTGTTCCATCAGTGAAACCGGCAGGTCGTCATAGTAGCATTGCAGTTGATAGCTGAAATGTTCCTCGGTTACTTTAAAAGAGAAATGGGCTTCTAAATCGTGGGGATGGACACGGTATGCATGGTGTTCATAGAGTTGCTTGCTTCCACTTGGTTTCTGATAAAACGGAAGTTGCCTGGTGCGTATCAGTTCTAACATCTCCAACAGTTTCTTCTCTATGAAAGGACGGATTTGTTCTTTAAGTTTGTTATTGTCCTCGGCCAGTTTGCGGAGGAATTTAGGGACTGTTTTTTCACGGGAATAGACTCCCATCAGATATTTTTCAGTATAATGAGAAGCAATGTCAATGGCTTTTTGTTCTGCTTCATTCATTTTTTTGATCGCATCGGGAGAGGCATGGAAAGCTTGTTCGATCACTTCCAACGTGTTGTCAGGGGTTCGGCTGACAGTGTAGGGGATGAGTAATATCCCCAGAACAGGGTGCTCTACGAGTACAATGACAACTTGGTTGGTGGAAAGTGCTTTTTTCATTCTGTCCGGTTTGGAAGGTCAAAGATACGGGATTTTATGTAATTTTGCGGTATGATGGAGGAAAACAAACGAGTCTTATTGGGAATGAGCGGTGGTACGGATAGCTCTGTGGCTGCCATGCTATTACTTGAAGCCGGTTATGAAGTAACGGGAGTTACCTTTCGTTTCTATGAGTTTAATGATTCTACGGAATACTTGGAAGATGCCCGTGCATTAGCAACTCGCTTAGGTATCGAACATATCACTTATGATGCGCGCGAGATTTTCCGGAAGAAAATTGTTGATTACTTTATCGATGAATATATGGCCGGACATACTCCGGTCCCCTGTACTCTTTGCAACAACTGGTTAAAATGGCCTTTGTTGGCCAAGATTGCCGATGAAATGGGTATTTTCTATTTAGCTACCGGTCATTATGTGAGAAAGAAATGGATGGACGGAAGCTATTATATTACGCTTGCCGCAGATCCGGATAAAGACCAGTCATTTTTTCTGTGGGGATTAAAACAGGATATTTTGCAACGTATGTTGCTTCCGATGGGTGAGATGACTAAACCTGAAGCACGTGCTTATGCTGCCGGAAGAGGTTTTGAGAAAGTTTCAAAAAAGAAAGATAGCATCGGGGTTTGTTTCTGTCCACTTGATTATCGTAGTTTTCTGAAAAAGCATCTTTGCGATGCGGGAGGCGACAGGAGCAATAAAATAATCCGGGAAGTGGGCAAAGGCAGATTCCTCGATGAAAGCGGCAATTTTATTGCCTGGCATGAGGGATATCCTTTTTATACTATAGGGCAACGCAGGGGGTTAGGCATCCAACTGAACCGTGCTGTTTTTGTAAAGGAGATCCATCCTGAAACCAATGAAGTGATATTGGCTCCTTTAAATTCCCTTGAAAAGTCAGAGATGTGGTTGAAAGACTGGAATATAATCAACGAATCCCGCCTGCTGGGCTATGATGATATTATTGTGAGAATACGTTATAGGAAACAGGAAAACCATTGTTCTGTCACAATCACTCCGGAGGGATTATTACATATACAACTACACGAACCTTTGTCCGCCATTGCAGAAGGACAAGCAGCCGCTTTCTATAAGGATGGTTTGTTGTTGGGAGGAGGGATTATAACGATGAATGATGAACGATGAATCGTATGCGGATAGCACACAGCCCATTCATCGTTCATCGTTTATCGATTATCGTTCATTGTTTATTCAAAGCAATCATTTCTTCAATGTAGTCTCTTGTATTGCTGAGTCTCGGTACTTTATGCTGACCACCTAATTTCCCTTTTTGAGCTAACCAGTCATGGAAAAGTCCTTTGCGTGCGACAATCACTTCCAATGGTTGGAGAGCGATATCTTTCCATCGTTTTGCTTCGTAGTCGGAGTTTACTTCTTTCAGTGTAGTATCCAGTACCGCCGCAAATCTTTCGATGGAATCGGGCATTTTGGCAAACTCAATAAGCCATTGATGACGGCATTTGGCATTTTCATCCATAAATACGGGGGCAGCGGAATATTCGCTGACTTGAGCACCAGTTTCAGCACATGCTTTGGCAAGCCCTTTTTCTGCATTATCTACGATCAGCTCTTCACCAAAAGCATTGATGAAGTGCTTGGTACGTCCTGTAATGACGAACTTATACGGATTCTTTCTGGTGAATTTCACAGTATCCCCGATCATGTACCGCCATAATCCGCAGGAAGTGGAGATCACCATAGCATAATTTTTATTTAGCTCTACTTCTTCAAGGCAATAGGTGCGGGGATTCTCTTTTTCCACATCCTCCAAAGGAATAAATTCGTAGAAAATACCATAGTCAATCATCAATAACATAGATGGGTCGGAGAAATCGTTTTGTGTCCCGAAATAGCCTTCCGATGCATTGTAGGTTTCGACATAATGCATTTTAGAAGAATGAATGACTTGCTTATATTGTTCACGGTAAGGGGTAAAAGCGACGCCTCCATGGAAGAATACTTCCAGATTGGGCCATACTTCTTCCAAGGTCTGCTTGCCTGTTTTTTCAAGAATACGTTTGATTAAGACCAACATCCAGGAAGGAACACCCGAAAGATTGGTTACATCTACCGGTATGGTGCTGTTGGCGATAGCTTCAATTTTGGTTTCCCATTCGCAAGCTTGGTGTTTGTCAGCTGGGTAATGTCATATATCAGTTTGCTTCCTTCCATTTTTAGCAGAGGTTTTTCTCCTTCGATTATTATTTCACGAAGCTGATTGTCTTTAGGATGCATGATGATGTGGTGTCGGATATTGTTTTCCTGAAAACACTTTCTTATTGTCTGGAATAGCAGGTGTTGTACGGTCAGACAGTAATTTTCCCGTTTTTGACGGAAATGGAAGTTTCCTTCCTTGTCGGTTATCGTTGCTTCGATAAATACAGAGTCGGCCGACTGGAGTATAACTGTTGCTCCGTCTATTCCTTGTTGTGAAGCATCTGTTACCTTACCTTCTATAACTTGTGCAGACAGGTGGGTACAAAGAGTTCCCGCACATATCACAATGCCTAATATGATCAGTCGTTTCATACGTTTGGGTTATTTGTTTGTTTTCCCTTGAAAAAATCTCTCTGCGTTGAGTTCTTTTATATAGCTTTCGGCATCTTGAAGCATATTTGTATATTTCTTCGGCTTTCCGGCCTGCTCGACCGCTTTGATGAATTTTTCGTAATAGACGGCCTCTTGTTCAGGCTGTTGCAATTTGCCGTATAAGAAGGCCGTCTGGTATAGCATATGCAGCTTCTCTGGGTTTTCTTTTAAAATCTTGTCGTAGCAGGCAATGGCATCCTTGTATTGATGGAGTTGAATGTGGTTTGTTGCTGCTGTTTCATACAGAGAAATAACCAGTTGCTTGTCGGG
>ENA-OPAG01000078-OPAG01000078.1-human-gut-metagenome-genome-assembly--contig:-NODE-78-length-52904-cov-3.391247_pt1 | contig 52904 bp, 36 predicted proteins | sample MGYA00241053_ERZ501422 | MGnify/ENA primary metagenome ERZ501422 (study PRJEB25962, sample SAMEA2042619) | human gut metagenome | biome: human gut; feature: human-associated habitat; material: faeces... | reverse complement strand
CCAGACAAGAATGCATCACACACAAACAAAACAAACACTCTACTATCATCTTCACAGACTTCCGTAGAGAAGCGACTATAAATATATAGCTAAAAGATAGAACACTTGCAAGGTTCTACCTTTTTGGTATGCATTTTTAGAAGTTGAGTTCTCTTATTAATCTTTTTTAATCATGCCGTCAACCATATGTATCGTTCGGTCGGTGATTTTCGAAAGTCCCTCGTCATGGGTAACAATCACAAAAGTCTGTCCCAAACGCTCCCTCAGGTCAAAGAACAGTTGATGTAAATCTTCTTTATTATGTGTATCCAAACTACCGGAAGGTTCATCCGCCAATATCACTGCCGGATTATTGATAAGGGCACGGGACACGGCCACCCGTTGTTTTTCTCCACCGGAGAGTTCATTCGGTTTATGTGAAGCCCGCTCTGCAAGTCCCATAAAGCTCAATATCTCCAATGCACGAGCAGTAGCTTCCTTGGATGAAGTGCCGGCAATCAAAGCTGGAATCATTACATTTTCCAACGCAGTAAACTCCGGAAGTAATTGATGAAATTGAAAAACGAAACCGACGTGCTTGTTTCTAAAGGCAGAAAGTTCTTTTTCTTTCATTTTACTGACTTTGGTTCCATCTATATAGACATTACCGTTATCCGGTTCATCGAGCGTACCCATAATTTGCAACAAGGTAGTTTTACCAGCTCCACTCGGCCCGACAATGCTGACAACCTCCCCTTTATTTATTTCCAAATCAATACCTTTCAAGACTTGCAATGATCCGAAATTCTTTGTGATTCCCTCTAATCTTATCATAAGAATAATGTAATTAATAATAATGTGCCAATGTGCCAATATGCCAATGTGCCAATTGGCTGCGCTATGGCAAACATGCCGCATGGTAATTGGCACATTGGCATATTGGCACATTGGCATATTATTCATTGGCACATTATTCTACAATCGTTTTATAACATATTCTGCTAAATAACAGCCAAATACAGCAGGCATATAGCTCACTGTACCACAAGTAGACTTCTTATTCATTTCATCATCAGTCAATAATACAGCTTTCGGATCGGCTTGTTCCGTACTGAATACTACCGGTACTTTCCGTTTTACCCCCATCTTCTGTAAACGCTTGCGCACGGCCTTACTCAATCCGCAATGGTATGTATCCCAAAGATCGGCGAAACGAACTTGGGTTATATCGCTCTTCGCACCGGCTCCCATGCTTGACACTATTTTAATACGTCTTTGCAAAGCATGATAGATAAGATAACATTTCGGACTTAAAGTATCTATTGCATCAACAATAAAATCATATTCATCAGCGTCCAGCAAATCCGGAATATTCTCATCCTTCAAAAAGACAGGTAATACCTTCAACTCCAGATCCGGATTGATATCCTTAAATCTCGCTTCCAAAACATCAGCCTTAAACATTCCCAAGGTAGAATGCATCGCAGGCAACTGCCGGTTTAAATTGGTAATTTGCACCGTATCTGCATCGACAATGGTCATCCGTCCCACACCGGCACGGCAAATCATTTCGGCAGCATAGGCGCCGACTCCGCCTAAACCGACCACAAGTACGTGAGCAGATTGTAAACGAGCCATTTTATCTTCACCCAACAAAAGCTCCGTTCTTTGTTTCCAATTTATCATTAACTCTTCTTTAACCATTTATAGAACCATTTACCCACTTTCTCATAATGCTGCGACTCATTGCTTCCACGCGGATTGGAAAAAGAGAGTGCCTCCTGAGGTTCACCCAACTGATCCGGGTATAAAATAATAAGACTATTATTGGAGAAATATTTTCCAAGTTGTGCCGGCAGTTTCTCAAAAGCCGTATCATAAGAGATTGAACCACGCCGTGCGCTGATTATAACCAGCAGATGATCGTAGTTCACTTGTCCTGTGAGCAATAACAAATCGTCCCAATCATCCAAATGAGAAAAGTCGGTCATCGTCAACCCATATTTATTCTTTACCAACTGCTGTAAATATCCCAAGGTCTGTTCGTTCGCAAAAAAATGTGCCCGGCACCCTAAAATACTTGCCATACGGCAGAAGTGACCGACCCATTTCTGAAAGCCGGCCTCATACTCCGCTTTAGGGGGAACAGCTATGATAATACGTCGCAAAGTATTTACCGGCATGAGGAATTTCGCTATCATTACCTCCCGATGCAAACCTTTCAATAAGCTGTCTGCCAGATTTCCAAAAAAAGAATCTACAATGTTAACCTTACGGTGCAATCCGATAATCACATCTGTCACCTCATATTCCTTGGCAGTATGAATAATACCGGAAGCAATATTCAAATCATACCTGCTAATCTGCGTCAAAGAAACATCTGCCGACGCCGCTATCATGGCCGCGCGTTCCAGATTCCTCTTCCCTCTCGACTCCGACTGCTCGGAACTACTGTTATCATTGATAACATTCAGTGCCATCAGGTTGTTCCTTTGTTTAGAATCACGAATGACCAGAGACAGATTTATCAATTCTTCGATTGTTTCCGGATTTGCCACCGGTATCAAAATCTTCTCCGGAATATTTTTCTTATCCTCCGCATCCAGTTGTGCTTCATTCATTGCCAATTTACGCGCCGCTCTTTCCGTTGCAAACGAACTGATGATACAAGTGAACAAGATCAGGACTATCGTACCGTTCAGCACGTCTTCATTCAACAATCGCTCTCCACTGGGAAGAATAATATTATACCCCACCAATACGGCTGGCAAAGTTGCGGCCTGAGCATTACTTAGACCGAACATCAGTTCACGTTCGATCGCTTTCATCTTGTATATTTTTTGGGTAAGCCACGAAGCGATCCACTTGCTGGCCAAAGCTACCGTAGTCATCACCACAGCCACCTTTAACGCATCTCCGTGTCCGAAAAGTATCTTAATATCGATCAACATTCCCACCCCGATCAAGAAATAAGGAATAAACAAAGCATTCCCTACAAACTCAAGGTGATTCATCAACGGTGAGACATGCGGTATGAGACGGTTCAAGACCAATCCGGCAAGGAAAGCTCCCAAAATGCCTTCCATCCCGACAAATTCCATCAATCCTGCTCCAAGAAATACCATGGCAAGAACGAAAATAAACTGCATCACGTTGTCGTCATATTTACGGAAGAACCAACGACCAATACGCGGAAAGAAGAAAATGATCAGGAAACCTAAGAAAATGACTTTCACCACCAGCCACAGCCAGAACATCTCCGAAGACTCTCCCTTAAACAGGCCGCCGCTTACAGCCAAAACCAACAGCGTAAGGGTATCAGTCACCGCCGTACCTCCCACTGCAATGCTGACACTGCGATGGCGTGACACTCCATACCGGATCACGATGGGATAAGCAACCAGCGTATGAGAAGCGTACATACTGGCCAGCAGAACCGACGTGATAAAACCATATTTCAATACGGTCATATTGGTAATGAACCCCAATGCCATAGGAATGACAAAAGCCAATAATCCCAACACCACAGCTTTCCCCCGGTTTTTCTTGAAGTCGCCCATGTTCATTTCCAGCCCGGCAAGAAACATGATATAGTAGAGTCCGACTTTACCAAACAGTTCAAAACTACTGTCACGTGCCAAAATATTGAACCCATGCTCTCCAATCACCACTCCAGCCAGAATCATACCGATAATATGAGGAATGCGGAGCCGTCCCAACACCATAGGAGCAAACAAGATAATAAGAAGTACAAGGAGAAATATCCATGTAGGATCTGTTATAGGTAGGTTAAAATCAAAATCAAGCCACTCCATATATCCAAGTTTTTACGTTTTCTCTGCAAAATAACAAAAAAGTTATCAATTATATGCCAGAATGTTATAATTTTGCAGCCAATTATTTACTATTCGGAAGAATAGAAAAGAAAATCAATATTCAATTAAAACAAAAGAAAAAGATGAAAGTAGCTATTGTTGGCGTAAGCGGAGCCGTAGGACAAGAGTTCCTGCGCGTGCTCGATGAGAGAAACTTCCCGATGGACGAGTTAGTTTTGTTCGGTTCTAAACGTAGTGCCGGAACAACATATACTTTCCGCGGTAAACAGATCGAGGTCAAACTCTTACAACACAACGATGACTTTAAAGGGGTAGATATTGCTTTCACATCCGCTGGTGCAGGTACATCTAAGGAATTTGCAGAAACCATCACCAAATATGGTGCTGTGATGATTGATAATTCCAGCGCTTTCCGTATGGACAACGACGTACCTTTGGTGGTGCCCGAAGTGAATGCAGCCGATGCTAAAGATCGTCCGCGCGGCGTGATCGCTAACCCGAATTGCACAACCATCCAGATGGTTGTCGCACTGAAAGCCATCGAAGAGCTTTCTCATATAAAAACCGTGCATGTATCTACTTATCAGGCAGCCAGTGGTGCCGGCGCAGCCGCTATGGACGAACTTTATGAACAGTATCGCCAGGTTTTGGCCAATGAACCTGTCACTGTTGAGAAGTTTGCATACCAACTGGCTTTCAATCTGATTCCTCAGATTGACGTATTTACAGAAAACGGATATACAAAAGAAGAAATGAAGATGTTTAACGAAACCCGCAAAATCATGCATTCTGACGTAAAGGTTAGTGCTACTTGCGTACGTGTTCCGGCACTTCGTGCACATTCCGAAAGCATCTGGGTAGAAACAGAACGTCCTATTTCCGTAGAAGAGGCTCGTGAAGCTTTTGCCAAAGGCGAAGGATTGGTACTTCAGGACAATCCGGCAGAAAAAGACTATCCGATGCCGCTGTTCCTGGCAGGCAAAGACCCTGTTTACGTTGGCCGTATCCGCAAAGACTTGACCAATGACTGCGGACTGACTTTCTGGATTGTAGGTGACCAGATTAAGAAAGGTGCCGCACTGAACGCTGTTCAGATTGCCGAATACCTGATTAAAGAAGGAAATATCGGATAAGCCAAAATATTCATATCAAATCAAAAAAGGGGAAGCGGTGCTTCCCCTTTTTATTTACTTATTCTCCCAACCGGGAGTTTGACTCAATTTATAACCCTGATCGGCATACTGATCGATTTGTGCTTTGCCCACAGGAGCCAAATAACATTCATCGCCAAACACATCACGGGCTACCGCCTTCAGCGGAACAAAGAAGCCAACCATATCGTCAGCATTACTACCATCATAAGTAACCACGGTACCGTCCATCTTACGAACCTGATAAGCGGTATACTTTCCGTCTTTACCCTGTTCCAGATAAGAAGGAAGTTCTTCTTTCAGGTTAATCCACAATCCTAACATCGTATCCGGGTATTTATTATTATCCATATAGTCGAGTTTCTTCCAACGTCTGATATCAGCCAAACGAGTATGCTCGTATACAAATTCCATACGACGTTCACGACGGATCTCCCAAATCAAAGCAGGCACATCGGCATCACGATCGGGTGCAAAAGCTTCAGTGATATCGGCAAGTTTCATCGGAGCTGTTTTCTGTACCCCTTTAGCAATAGCCTCAGCGTCCAGATCTCTATTGCGAATCGCATTGATTGAAATATCAATATCACCTTGTGTGACTGCCGCTTCTCCCATGATTGCCAACTCTGCTTTAGCTTCTATCCAGTTCAAAAGCACTTCGGAATAACGCATAACAGGAGCATCGTTGGTGTTGGTCATGCTTCCGTACTGAGGTGGTATAGTTGCAGCATTCCAGTATGTTGGCCCGGTGCGGTCGATAAATTTACAAGCGTATAAAAGCGTACTGGCCTGTACTCTCGGTTCATCCCAGAAGGTAGCTTCAAAACGGGGATCACGGGTTTTAACCATGTGTTTGATATCCAGTTTCGCGGCATCAGGCACTGCTGATGCTTCATACGGTTTACCATCATTACATAAGAATGACTTAGCCAATGCCAGATTAGGAGACGGGGACTGCCCCTCGTAACCATTCGAATAAGAAGCCACGTGATGTGTCGCATTCGCAGCATCATAGTGCCTGTACATCAACATCTCTTTGTGTCCCTTCAAGTCCTGAGAACCGAACAGGCTTCTGAAATCTCCGGAAATCGCATATTTCCCGGTACCAATCACATAATCACCCGCTTCCTTGGCAAATTCCAGATATTTTTTTGCCAATGCCTGATCTAAATTATGATATTTCTGCCAAGTGCCTTCATACAACATAATCCGGGTAATAAAGCCGGCTGCTATGTCTTTATTCAAATACATCGCACCGTCTGACAAACGAAGATTCTCAAAAGCAAACTTCAAATCGTCATAAACCTTCTCCATGACTTCAGCTCTCGGCGTCCTGTCTTTATACATTTGAGCTGCGTCTGTCTCCACAAAAACCTTATCAAAATAGGGGACGTCTCCAAAAGACCAGACCAAACGATGATATTCGAATGCCCGGAAGAAGCGGGCAACCCCCATCCAGTGATTGTATGCTTCTTCTGTCAGATTTACTTTGCCATACATATCAAGTCTGTCGATCATCGTATTAATTTTACGTACCCATGCAAAATTCCAAGTTGCACTTCCATACTTAGTCAACCAAAGGTCGCTACCGGTAGACAAGCTGCTCGATCCCCTGCTGGACGGAACGGCATTTTCCATCACAGACTGCTTCCCTGCCCATGCGTTATCATCCGAAAAATAATATCCACGCAACGGAGCATAATCCACTCCCCATGTATTGTTATAGCCAACAAAGTAATTAGGATAACATTCATTGGCATACAGACGGAAATCTGTTTCGCTTCGCCAATAGTTCGTATCAACCGGTTTCGTCAACTGAGGACGGTCTAACACATCATCGCAACTGGTGAAACTCAGTGCGGCAAGTGAAAGTAAAGTAAATATATATTTTTTCATATTGTTCTTTATTTTAGAAATTCAACTGAATACCAACGGACAAGCTCTTAAAGGTAGGAGTTCCGACACCGGTACGACCCGAATTATAATTATCTGTATTAAACATCGAAAATCCTTGTACCTCTTCCGGATCGATAGGCAGACCATTCAAATTATCCCAAGTCACAAAGTTCTCTAAAGACATATAGATACGCGCTTTCTGCATCCGCACTTTTCGTAGGATATCGGCAGGTATGGAGTAACCTATCGTAATATTTTTCATTCTCAAATAAGACATATCGAGAAGGTAACGCGACTGAGTTACCATATTCAAAGAGTTATTGGAACCGGCTAAATTGTAAGGACGCGGATAAAAAGCATCAGTACGGTCTTCCCGCCAATAATTTCCGGCAATAGCCTGAGGCATGGCACCATCCGAAGAGTTATATCCGGCAATGGCAAGAAAACCATTACCCCAAACTTCACGTTTGCCAACACCTTGGAAGAATACAGAAAAATCAAACCCCTTATAGTCGGCTCCCAAACGGAAACCATATTCGTAGCGCGGAGTAGAATTACCGATTACTTTACGGTCACCCGGATCATCGACTGTTCCACTTCCGGAATCAATCAATCCGTCGCCATTCAAATCAGCAAATTTTACGTCACCCGGACCAAAAACAAAGTTGCCACTCTGCAAAAAGTCCTGATAAACAGGATTATCCCCTTTCAGTTTATTCACTTTTTTAGCACCTTTAGTTCCCTGAGCAACTTCTTTACCATTCAAAGCCCAAGTTGTCACAATCTGATCTCCATTATATACGAAATCATCTTTCTGATATAGACGTTCCGTCTGATATCCCCAGATCTCTCCATACTTTTTACCAACATACCAATCACTAACGACCCGGGTATCACTATATTTAGTAATCTCTGTTTCAGCATCAGACAGGGTAGCCATCGCATTTATACCTAATCCGTTAGAAAAACGGTGATTGTAATCAAGTGCGATTTCCCATCCTCTGGTTCTCAAAGATCCAAAATTTCCTTTCGGGGCTCCGGTACCAAACGCCAAAGTAACACCGGCACCCGGGACAATCATATTTTTTGTATCACGTTGATACCAGTCAACAGTTAAACCGAGTTCGCCATCCAGAAAACGTGCATCCAAGCCAACATCGACAGTCTGAATGTCCTGCCAAGTGATGTTACTTGCCACTGCACTGGGTGTACTTACATAAACCAGCTTATTTCCACTCTCGTCCAGCCAATTCAGTTGACCGGTAGACATGGTGGGGATATATAAAGAATTGGATACAGTCTGGTCACCGATAATCCCCCACGACCCTCTGAATTTCAATGATGTGACAGCAGGTTTCATCCACTGCATGAAAGCTTCTTCACTTGCACGCCATCCGGCTGAAAAAGATGGGAACCATCGCCATTGCAAGTTATCCGGAAATTTGGAAGTTGCATCATAACGGAGATTAGCCTCCAATAAGTATCTATCCTTTAAAGCGTAATTGATACGTCCGAAGAACCCGAGTTGACCCTCCCAATCGTATCCTCCACTTGCCTCTTGTAAACCTACAGCGAGGTCAAACTGTGGATTGGTAATATCAGATAAGTCACCTTTCCGCGACCAGTTGTATTCTTCATCATAAGTCACCCGGTTCATGCCGACCAAGAACTTAAACGCATTATTCTTATCTACTTTCCAGTCATATGTAGTAGAAATATTCCAAGTGTCCTGATTCGTTGTCTCAGAACGTCGATACATATGGTCAGGATTCGCTCCATGAGCCGTATACTCTGTCATACCTAATTTATAGGCAGGCATTGCTCCCGGAGTTCCGGCAGCAACTGTTTCACCGGCTTCATTGACATAAATACGATTACCACTGGCATCATTTTTAGCTACTGCTCCACCCCATGAATTAAGAGCTGTATAGCGGGTACCAGGAGTTTTAAGTACATATTCATTGGCAGCATGTGTATAGTCAATATCCAACTTCCAGTTTTTCATAATATTGACCGTAGCCCCTACGTTTACATTTATATAGTTGTATGCACGTGATGCCGTATTGGCTTGAGCTACTTCCGAATGCGGGCTGCGGATAATATTTCCTTCATCATCATACCCCATCGGCATGTTCGGTCCCCAGCGGTATAAATACAACCAAGGATCAGCAGTAGTAGAGGAGGTAGCATAGGCGTATCTCTTTTCACGTTTAGAATACATGGCTCCAGCTCTCACTGTGACATATTTATTAATATCGGTACTGATTCTCAAAGAACCATTATAGCGCTTAAAATCATCATCTTTCGCCGGTTTCATCAGTCCTGTTTGATCCAGATAACCGAAGCCAATATTATAAGTCGTACGTCCACTTTTACCATTAACCGAGAGATTATGAGTCATTGAGGGAGTCCACTCTTTAATCATATAATCATATGGATCGAAAGTTCTCAAACCAATCTTACGGTTATTAGCGTCTACATACCAGTCACGACCATACACGTAAGGATCATTAGGACCTAACTTGCCACCATACTTTTGGTCCCACTCTTTGGCTTTGACAAGACCCTCTTCAGTAATCTGAACAAATGCACCGGCTACGGTTCCTCCCACACGTTTAAAAGCTTCGACCGAATACTCCAAGGCATCAATTCCTCCCATCTCCATTTTCTTGGAAATATTCTGCCAAGAAAAGTTTCCGGAGTAGCTCACATTTATACTTTCCTGCTTAGCTCCTTTTTTAGTAGTAATCAATACAACACCAAACGCAGCTTTTGCACCATAAATAGAAGATGCTGCCGCATCTTTCAAAACTGAAATAGATTCAATATCGTCCGGATTGACCATCTGAATACTTGGAATCTCAACATTGTCCATTAAAATAAGCGGAGCGGAACCTCCGTTAATAGACCCAATCTGGCCACGGATCTTCATGGTAGGATCCGAACCAATTTCTCCACTTGGGATTACAACAGAAAGTCCCGGTGTCGTTCCTTGCAAGCCACGTCCAACATCCGCAATCGGACGGCTACTTAGTGTTTTATTCACATCTACTGAAGCCACTGCACCTGTCAGGTTCTCTTTCTTTTGAGTGCCATAACCTACAACCACAACTTCATCCAAAAGCTCACTGTCCTCTTTCAAGATGATTTTCATTGTTCTTGTAGCTTTCACTTCATGTGGCTTATAGCCCACAAATGTGACTTTCAAGACAGCCCCGGGTTTAACATTTAAACTGAATTTGCCATTAATATCTGTAATAGTACCATTTGTTGTCCCTTTCTCTGAAACACTGGCACCAATAACAGGCTCTCCGTTTGCATCAGTCACTACACCACTAATAGCTTGCGACTGTAATTGTTCTGTCACTTCATAAGCACTGCCGGAAGCAGTTGAAGCAGCCACCGCATTACCACTGCCTATAAACAAAGCAGTTATTGCCACGGCCGTAAGGAGCTTGCTGTTTGCTAGTCCTCGTTTCTTGCGATCTTCATTCATAAAAGATAGATGATTAAATTGTTTGTTAATCGATTGATTTCTCAAAATGCAGGTAAGGTAAAATTAGGAAGTGGGAATCATCCCACCACAAGAGGTTGTTTATTCATCATAGGCTTCTTGTCATTTAAAGGTTTTAATTTTTATATTATCTCTATTATTGACTGAGTTAAAGTTCCATTAGAACTTTGGTTTTCGCCAGTTTAATTAATGTCAATTAGCTTTATGGTTCTTTTAAGAGATAAATTGTCCATTATTAACAAAGGTTCAAAACCCTTCCGAGTTTCATCATAGCAAAGATATATATTATTTTAATATCAAGAACAAATATTTATTATATTTTAGATTTATATCTATATATTCACATAGAGAGTGATTTGACTTTAAGAGTTTTGGCTCATACTGACAGATAAAAATGCGGTATTTAAGAGTTCGAAACTATTATTTAGATATAGCTGTGTATTTTTAAGGTTCTTCAATGTTCATTGAATGAAATTCAATTAAGCCATTCATTGGAGTTTCTTCTATAACGTCAATCTCCACTCCAAATTCTCTGGCTACTTTACGCAAAGTATCTGAATACGCATAGGCAAGTGATCCTACAAACCGAATAGGATAATTCATATAATCGTATTGGCACACGCTACGGTTAAAGAAGCTTCGCAGATTATTGGTTAACAAATTATATACGTATTCATTGTCCATATAATCTCCTAAAAAATATGCAATCGTACCTAAAAAACGGTTAGGGAAAGGTAAATTATATACAGATTCCATCACATCATTGGCAGATATGCGAAATTTTTCATGGAATTCACTCGCCAATTCTTTGGGAGCTAATCCTTTAAGAAGATCAGCTAAAAATAGTTTTCCGAGAACAGCTCCACTGCCTTCGTCACCGAGAATATATCCTGCAGCTTTCACATTTTTGACAACGATTTTACCATCGTAAAAACATGAGTTCGATCCGGTACCTAAAATACAGGCAATTCCAGATTCACATTTGAATAGTCCTCGAGCTGCTGCCAACAAGTCACTTTCAACTTGGATAGGAGTTTTAAACTGTGCTACTAAGGAAGCACCTAAAATGTTTTTCTTTTCATATGAACTACATCCGGCACCATAATAATATACTTGGTCCAGTTTCTTTTTGAAGAAAGACTCCGGTAATCCTAGTCTGACACTTCTGCTAATTTCTCTTCTGGTCTGAAAGAAAGGGTTTAACCCCTCGGTAAACACACGTTGTACGAGATGATTGTCTTCAACCAATGCCCACTCTGTTCTTGTAGAACCACTTTCCGCAATAAGTTTCATTTCGCAGTTTTTTTTGATTTGGATACAAATATATAACATTTTTTGTAATTTAATTTATTTTGATCGGAAAGTTTTTCTATAACGCAATAACCACCCCAAAACTTTATTTATAGTTGGTAGAAAAATCCATGTGTTTTTTCTGCATATGCCGAATATTTGAGATCGTCAAAAACAATATTATTTAATATACTCTTTTATCCATAACCTAATATCCGAGAATCTTTTATATATATAATAATGTGATGATTATCTATATGCAATAGAAGTCATCAGTTCATTAAAAGACACTTTGATTTAACACAACATTGATATTATGACTTATTTTAAAACTATCAATATCAAAAAACAGGTTACCAGATACTTACAGGACTTGTGTTGGATTGGACGCATATTATTAGTGCTAATTAGAAGATTAACTACTCAGAACAGGTGCAGATATATAAGTACACTAATTTTCATATAAGTTCTAATGGGACTTATCAGGAAGTTGGCATAAAGAACTTTGCCTCATATCCTCAAGCAAACAGTAAATGACTAAACCAACAGTTCTTATACCCATATGGAAGCTTTCCTTAAAGCAAATATTATCAAAGGATTAACTTCAAATGCCAACTATATATTTAACTTCAATAATACAGCCATTAAACCAGTAGATTGCCGACAGTGTATTGAAATTCCCAGGGAGAAAAAAATAAATACTTCTCCCCCCAACAGAAGTCAATGAAGATACAGAGTAGATCAGAACTCAGTACGTGGCAATTCTCATGAACTAAATGCCCTAATGAAAGAAATATATCCGGCTATGTGAATACATTTTATGAACAACTCTTAGGATATGATAATGGCACAGGCTACAGGCTGCGGAGAATTATACTTTAAGACATTATCAATTGCGTAAAATCCGCAATTAGGCCTCAACATCCCCGGTTGGTAATCAGGGATACTCAGCAAAATACAAAGCCCATTCTATTCCTATAACGATTTGAACCATAGAAATAGGAAGAGTTTTATATTTTACCTTATAGCTTCAGATAAAGATTCAATTTGCAAATTATTGATTATAATATAAAATATACCTGAATATATGTTTTTGATATTAAAATAAAGACTATCTTTGCTACAAAGAAATTCCTGCTAATACTATTTTTATGAAAAAGATCCTACTTATACTCACTTTATTATGCAGTACTCTCTTTTGTCAGGCACAAAAGAAGGAGGTAATTGTAGGTGCCGAGCAAACCAATGAATACTTTCCTATCCTGAAAAATAAGCGAATAGCTATTTTTTCCAATCATACCGGAATGATAGGAAACAAGCATCTTCTGGATGTTTTGCTGGAAAACAAGTTCAATGTAGTCGCTATTTTCTCTCCCGAACATGGTTTCCGAGGGAATGCCGATGCCGGTGAGCATGTATCCAGTACAGTAGATTCAAAAACAGGAGTCCCCATTCTTTCTCTCTACGATGGAAAATCCAAGAAACCCAGTGAGAGTTCCATACGAAAGTTCGACATATTGATTGTAGACATACAAGATGTAGGGCTGCGCTTCTACACTTATTACATATCCATGGTACGGCTGATGGATGCCTGTTCTGAATACAACCGCAAGGTTCTTATCCTGGATCGCCCCAATCCGAACGGGCATTATGTCGATGGACCAATATTGGATATGAAATATAAATCAGGAGTAGGCGGATTACCTATTCCCATTGTACATGGAATGACACTGGGTGAGTTAGCCCTGATGGTCAACGGTGAGGGTTGGTTGCCCTCCTCACGGACTTGTGATGTGACAGTCATTCCTTGTAAGAACTACACTCACCAGACGATGTATCGCCTGCCCATTCCTCCTTCACCTAACCTGCCGAATATGAAAGCGATCTACCTATATCCTTCTACCTGCTTCTTTGAAGCGACCCCGGTAAGTCTGGGACGCGGGACCAGTTTACCTTTCCAAGTTTACGGACATCCTAATATGACCGGATACAACTACAGTTTTACTCCTCGAAGTGTCCCAGGAGCAAAGAACCCACCACAACTCAATAAATTGTGTCATGGAGTAAATCTAAGCAATCTCAGCGACGAAGATATATGGAAAAAAGGAGTAAACCTAACCTACATAATCGATGCCTATCGTAATCTAAATATGGGGGACCATTTCTTCAGACCATTCTTTGAGTTGCTGATCGGTACGGACTATGTACGTAAAATGATAGAAGAGGGCAAAAATGCCGACGAAATAAAAGCAAGATGGAAAGAGGATGTGGAGAAGTTCAAAGTACAGCGAAAGCCTTATCTACTCTATCCAGACAATTGATTAACTCTTAACCGGAAATATTATATTCATTAATCTGAAAAGCATGACACCTATAGCGGTATTAATCACTATTGCTGCTTATTTCCTGATATTGTTTACCATTTCATACATTGCAGGAAGAAAAGCTGATAACGAAGGATTCTTTGTGGGTAACCGCAAGTCGGCTTGGTATGTGGTAGCCTTTGCCATGATTGGTTCCAGCATATCCGGAGTCACCTTTGTATCGGTTCCCGGCATGGTTGGAGTCAGTAATTTCTCATATTTGCAAATGGTACTTGGTTTTGTAACCGGACAAATCGTTATAGCCTTTGTTTTGATACCCTTGTTCTACCGGATGAATTTAGTATCCATTTATGAGTACTTGGAGAGCCGTTTCGGGACCTCTTCTTATAAGACAGGAGCATGGTTTTTCTTCATCTCCAAAATGCTGGGAGCAGCTGTACGGTTATTCCTCGTATGCCTCACATTACAATTTCTGGTTTTCGAACCTTTTCACATGCCTTTCATCCTGAATGTCATTCTCACAGTAACATTGGTCTGGCTCTACACATTCCGTGGAGGAGTGAAATCATTGATTTGGACTGATTCACTGAAAACATTCTGTCTGGTAGTATCCGTCGTACTATGTATTTACTACATTGCCACCGATCTGCGGCTCAGTTTCACAGAGATGATTTCCAGTATCTCCGACAGTTCCCTGTCACGTATGTTCTTTTTTGACGACGTAAATGACAAACGTTACTTCTTCAAGCAGTTTCTTGCCGGTGTGTTTACAATGATAGCCATGACAGGACTCGACCAAGACATGATGCAGCGTAACCTAAGCTGCAAAAACTTCAAAGACTCACAAAAGAATATGATTACCAGCGGCATCTCCCAATTTTTCATAATCCTCTTATTTCTGATGCTGGGAGTACTGCTCTACATCTTCACGTCACGCCAGGGCATCACAAATCCGGCAAAAAGTGACGAGCTTTTCCCTATGATCGCTACAGGTGGATATTTTCCAGCCATTGTGGGCATCTTGTTCATCATTGGGTTGATTTCAGCAGCTTATTCCGCAGCAGGATCAGCCCTGACAGCACTGACTACCTCGTTCACCGTAGACATACTGGGAAGCAAAGGGAAAACAGAAAAGACTGTACAAAAGATACGTAAACGAGTACATATCGGCATGGCGGTCGTGATGGGAATTGTCATCTTCGTATTCAATCTACTGAATAATACCAGCGTTATTGATGCTGTCTACATCCTTGCCAGCTATACATATGGCCCTATTTTAGGCCTGTTCGCCTTTGGCATTTTTACTAAAAAACAAGTACGTGACCGATATATCCCCCTGGTAGCCATCCTCTCACCCATCCTCTGTTTCATTTTGCAAAAGAACTCGGAGACCTGGTTCAATGGTTATCAATTCAGTTACGAACTACTGATATTTAATGCTTTGTTCACTTTTATAGGACTATGCCTCCTGATTAAGAAAACCAATTAACTTAACATCACAATGAACCCAATCCGCCCTTCCCTGATTCTGCTGCTTGCAGCCGGCTTATTCCCACAAGCCGCAGCAGCGCAAGACCTGCCCAAAGACCTACGGTCCCAAGTAGGTGAGCTCCTGAATGAAACTGCCCGGAAAGAAGTTTCTATCGGGAAAATCCTTATCGATTCTATCAGTATGGAAAAAAACGAACTGATATTTTTCGCTAACATGAACTGTTCATACATTCCTTTCCGCGAAAACAACGTAGCCGAAATCTATCAGAGCGTAAAAGCGCTGCTCCCCCCAGAGTTGAGCAAACGGAAATTACAGATCCGGACAGACCACCATGCCATCGAAGAACTGATCCCCCTGGCACTTCGAAGTAAAAAGGGCAAGATGAAAACTCTGACATTCAGCCACAAAGTAGACAACCCCCTGATTACCCGGTTATCTGCTCCGTATGCCCCCACAAACGGATTACAGAACCGGCACATCGCTTTATGGCAAAGTCACGGCTTTTATTACGAACCGAAGCTAACCCGTTGGGAGTGGCAGCGTGCACGTATTTTTCAGACCGTAGAAGATCTCTACACTCAAAGCTATGTACTCCCTTTCCTTGTTCCGATGTTAGAAAATGCCGGAGCGACTGTCCTTCTTCCTCGTGAAAGAGACTGGCAGACAACTGAAATTATTGTCGACAACGATGGATGCAGAGACGGACACTCAATTTATACAGAACAAAACGGCAGTAAGGCATGGAGCAACGGAGCCGAAACAGGATTCGCCCACCTGAGGGCAACGTACAAAGACTTTGAGAATCCCTTTTGCGAAGGCAGTTACCGCCAGACAGAAACGATTAAGAAAGGAACTGCAAGCATTGCCGAATGGATCCCCGAAATTCCCCGGTCAGGCCGATATGCTGTTTATGTCTCCTATAAAACGGTGGACAACAGTACAGACGATGCCCTATACACCGTCTATCACCAAGGCGGCACATCACAGTTCAAAGTAAACCAGCAGATGGGAGGAGGAACCTGGATCTACTTAGGCACTTTTAGTTTCAGTGCAGGCAAAACCGATCATAAAGTCGTCCTCAGCAACCAATCCTCCAAAGCGGGCCGTCTGGTGACAGCCGATGCTGTAAAAATAGGCGGTGGTTATGGAAACATCGCCCGCAGTATCTCTGAAGAAGGAGGTGTAGATTATCCCTATGAGATCAGTAACTACCCTCGTTTCTGCGAAGCAGCACGCTACTGGATGCAATGGGCAGGCATACCGGATAGCGTTTACTCAGACAGTCGCGGTAAGAACGATTATACCGATGACTATAAATCACGTGGAATTTGGGTGAACTATCTCGCCGGAGGTTCGGCTGCCAACCCCACTGAAAAAGGACTGAATATTCCTATAGACATGGCTTTCGCCTTCCATTCAGATGCCGGCACCACCTATGGTGACACCATTATCGGCACATTAGGTATTTTCCAAACCTCTGCCTATGACGGGATATATGCAAATGGCACTTCACGGTATGCCTCCCGGGACTTGTGCGACCTGATACAGTCCAACATCGTGAAAGACATCCGCACTTTGCATGAACCGGAATGGACCCGCCGCGGAATGTGGAACCAGTCCTATTATGAGGCCCGTGTGCCACGAGTACCAACCATGTTGCTTGAGCTCCTGTCTCACCAGAACTTTGCCGACATGCGTTACGGACTGGATCCTCGTTTTCGTTTCACCGTCAGCCGTGCCATCTACAAAGGAATGCTGCAATTCCTCTGTTCCCAATATAAAATGGATTATGTGGTACAGCCTTTGCCCATCGATTCTATAAGCCTGCGCTTCATAGAGGGCAACCGGATAATGCTTTCATGGCAACCGGTAGACGATCCGCTGGAACCTACCGCAAAAGCAGACCAATACATCGTATATACCCGCATTGGAGAAGGAGACTTTGATAATGGCGTGATCGTAGACACTCCGGATTACCAGACAAACATCCCTTCAGGCGTAGTTTGCAGTTTCAAAGTAACCGCCCTCAACAAGGGAGGTGAAAGTTTCCCGTCCGAAATTCTTTCTATCGGGAAAGCCCTCAACGAAAAGGGAACAGTACTGGTAGTGAACGGGTTTAGCCGAGTCAGTGGTCCGGCAGACTTTACGGCAGATGCAGACACCCTGGCCGGATTCCTTGACGAACTGGACCACGGAGTACCTTACCAGACAGACATCAGCTATATTGGTCCGATGAAAGAGTTTCGTCGACAGATCCCATGGATGGACGACGACGCCTCCGGATTCGGCGACAGCTATGGTACGCACGAGACAATGGTAATTGCCGGAAACTCATTCGACTATCCGGCTGTACATGGAGAGGCGATTCTGAAAGCAGGATATTCATTTGTATCGTGTGGTCTCACTCCCTGCTCTTCACTCAAGAAGAAGAACGGGAGAGATAGTATCGCCAACCAGACGGATGCTGCGTCAGGGGGCATTCCTGTCCTGCGGATGAACGACTACAAATACGTAGACCTGATTTTGGGTAAACAATGTCAGAGCAAGATGGGACGGGAAGGAGTAAAACCATTGGAGTTTAAGACTTTTAGCGAAGAAATGCAGAATGCCATCTCAGATTATTGCCGGACAGGGGGTAATTTCTTCGTATCGGGAGCCTATGTAGCATCGGACCTATGGGATAATCGTTTAGCGAAAGCGGACGAAAAAGACAAGAAGTTCGCGATGGAAGTATTGAAATACAAATGGCGCACAGGACAAGCCGCCCGTAACGGAAAAGTGAAAGGCGTTGCTTCCCCATTCCCTGCAATCAAGGGAAATTACACATACCATCAGGAGTTGAATCCGGAATCGTATGTCGTAGAGTCGCCCGATGCCATCGAACCGGCCGTCCGGGGAGCATTCACCGTATTGCGATATTCGGAAAACAACCTGAGTGCCGGTATAGCCTATAAAGGAGATTATAAGACCTATGTATTGGGATTCCCGTTCGAATCGGTACGTACCCCCGAAGAGAGAGAACAGTTAATGAAAGCCATACTGGCTTTCTTTGAACAATGATAACACAGGTGGAGTAACTGCACGTATAGGGTGCATACCCTCATCAAGGCAGCAACCGTCCCACTGACAAGAAACTGAAAAGTGTAGTAATAACAAATAAAATCATCATCTATGAATAGAAGGCTTTCTACATTCGTAATCATTTTGTTTTTCCTGTTGCCTGCCGCCGTGCAGGCACAGGCAACAGGTTCTTTCCGCTTTGCACAACTGACGGACATACACCTCAGTCCCAACAACCCGAAACCGGCAGAAGATTTGAAGCGTTCTGTCGAACAGATTAACACCACGCCGGGAATAGACTTTGTATTAGTCACCGGAGACCTCACCGAAGAAGGTGACCGTGCCACCATGTTGCTTGTAAAGTCCATACTCGACCAGTTGAAGGTGAAATACTATGTCATACTGGGTAATCACGAAACCAAATGGAGCGACTCCGGATGCACCGCGTTCAGCGATATTTTCGGAGGAGAGCGATTTGAATTTGAACACAAAGGCTTCCTGTTCCTTGGATTCAATTCCGGTCCGCTAATGCGCATGGCCTACGGGCATGTAGTGCCGCAAGACATCACATGGATGAAACAGGAAATGAACAAAGCAGGGAAAGACAAGCCTGTGATTCTGGTCACCCACTACCCCATGCTGGATGGAGATGTTGACAACTGGTATGATGTCACCGATGCCGTGCGTCCCTACAATATCCGCACCTTTATCGGAGGGCACTATCACCGTAACCGTCTCCTCTCGTACGACGGGATTCCGGGCATTCTCACCCGCTCGAACCTGCGGGACAAAGATGGCATAGGCGGTTATGGCATATTTGATGTCACTCCGGATTCTATTATCACTTACGAACAGCGTATCGGTGAACCGATGAAACGATGGGCTGCCTTGTCACTCACTAAACCTTATTACGACCGTTCCGGAAAAGCAGTGAAATATCCCAGTTTCGCGGTGAACGAAGAATATCCACAAGTGAAAGCAGACTGGTTAGTGCAGACCGGAGCCGGTATTTACTGCTCACCTGCTGTCTGGAAAGACAAAGTCTATGTCGGTGACGACTTGGGTTTTCTGACCTGCTATACCTTGAAAAGCGGACAGAAATTGTGGAATTTCCAATCCGGGAAACGTATTGTAGGCACTCCCGATGTAGCCGACGGAGTCGTCGTCTTTGGCTCTGCCGACCATAACATTTACGGTCTGGATGCCCACACCGGTAAAGAACGTTGGCGGGTGACCGCAGGAGAACCGGTATTGGGAGCCGTAACCATTGAAAAAGGAGTTGCTTATATCGGTGCCAGCGACTCCACCTTCCGTGCCATCCACATCAAAAGCGGAAAGGTGTTGTGGAGCTATGCCGGCATCAAGGGCTATGTTGAGACAAAACCTCTGATAGAAGGAAACAAAGTCATATTCGGTGCATGGGACAATACGCTCTATGCCCTTGACAAGACTAACGGCAAGGAACTCTGGAAATGGACCGGAGGACTCACCCGCATGCACTTCTCACCCGCTGCCGTATGGCCGGTAGCTGCACACGGAAAAGTATTCATCACCGACCCGCAACGTGCCATGACTGCCATCAACCTGGAGACAGGAGAAACTGTATGGCGTACCTTCCAGTCGATGGTACGCGAAACCATCGGATTATCCGCCGACAAAAAAAGGATCTATAGCAAAACAATGAATGACAGCGTAGTCTGTTACTCCACCATCGGAGACGTCCCGAAAAAGCTCTGGGCCTCTAATGTCGGTTTCGGCTATGAACATGCCCCATCCATGCAGATGGAAAAAGACGGCATAGTGTTCAGTAGTACCAAAGAAGGACTTATCTTTGCACTGGAAGCAAGCACCGGGCAGGTACTGTGGAAACATAAGATCGGTAATTCACTGATTAATACCGTGATTCCCGTCAGTCGCCACCAGGTACTGTTTACAGCTACCGGCGGCGGAGTGGGAAGACTCAACTGTTCTCCCCTCCCGTAATGAGGAGAATAGAGAGGTTCATCCGGTAAATGCGTAGTTTAATAAATGACTCTATTTATCAACGCGTTACATTTACCGGCTTTTTCGAACGGATGTAAAAGCATTTACCTCGGCGTGTAACGGCTTTTACCCCGGCGTGTAAAACCTTTTACCCCGGCATGTAAAGCTCTTTACCCCGGTATGTAAATGGAGTGATCATGCGGAGTGAATGGAGTGATCGTGAAAAGAGACGAACGCTTTATTCCGGTTATCGGAATTATGCATCTATCGGATGAATAAAAAAAGAGACTACCTGCCTTAGTGACAGGCCGGAAGACAATAAAGAGAGAAAAAAATGAAATAATAACAATAATAATCGGCAGTATCCCTCCTCCCCTCCAATGTAGGAGAGATTTTGGGAGAGACCGTCAATCGCTTATGGAATCAACAATCAATTGCTTCATCCCCTATGCGGGAGTGGCACAAGCAGAAAAAACAGTTCAAGGATTACAGGCTACAGATTTAGTGAAGAAAATCTACCTCCTCGCCACCTCTCCCGACATCGATCCACTGCCGGGATGCGAACTGCTCTATGTGGACAAACTCACTGACAGTGCTGCCATGTACGCCATTGCTGAGCGTTCCGATGCAGACTATGCATTACTCTATACCAAACATACCACACTCGAGTTGGGCATGTTCGCACTCGAACGGATGATTCATATCGCCAAAGACTCGGGAGCCGCCCTGGTATATGCCGACCACTATCAGGTGACGGAAGGTAAGCAGAGCAATGCCCCTGTCATCGACTATCAGTTCGGAAGCCTCCGTGACGATTTTGACTTCGGCTCTGTACTCCTATTCAAGGCCTCAGCCCTGAAAGAGACTGTCAAGAGGATGAAAACCAGTTACGACTTCGCCGGTCTCTATGACCTGCGCCTCAAACTATCGCAGAAATATCCGCTGGTACACATCAACGAATATCTCTACTCGGAAATAGAGAATGATACCCGCAAGAGTGGTGAAAAAATATTCGATTATGTAGACCCGAAGAATCGTGAACGGCAGATCGAAATGGAAGCAACTTGCACCGAACACCTGAAAGAGATAGGCGGTTATCTGAAACCGGAGTTTGAAAAGATAGAGTTCAGTGCCAATAACTTTGAATACGAAGCTTCCGTGATAATCCCGGTACGTAACCGCATCCGCACCATACGCGATGCCATCCGTTCGGTGCTCAGCCAAAAAACAGAATTCAAGTTCAATCTGATCGTTATCGACAATCATTCTACCGACGGCACTACCGAAGCCATCGACGAATATAAAGAGGATGACCGCCTGATTCACCTCATTCCCGAGCGTAACGATCTGGGTATCGGCGGTTGCTGGAACCTGGGCGTGTACCATCCCCTGTGCGGCAAGTTTGCCGTGCAACTGGACAGTGACGATGTATATGCTCACGAGAGAGCGCTGCAACTGATGGTCAATGCCTTCTACGAACAGAACTGTGCCATGGTAGTAGGCACCTACATGATGACAGACTTCGATATGAACATGATTCCGCCGGGCGTCATTGACCATAAAGAGTGGACCCCGGAAAACGGACGCAACAATGCGCTCCGTATTAATGGTCTGGGTGCTCCCCGTGCATTCTATACACCGATGCTCCGCGAAGTGAAAGTGCCCAATACCAGCTATGGTGAAGATTACGCATTGGGACTGAATTTCTCACGCCGCTACCAGATCGGCCGTATATACGAAGTTGTCTACCTCTGCCGCCGATGGGACGATAACTCGGACGCCTCACTCGACATTGTGAAGATGAATGGACACAACCTTTACAAAGATCGCATCCGTACCTGGGAATTGCAGGCACGGATCGCATTAAACAAAAAACAAAGATGAACAAGGAATTACAGAACCTGCTGAATGAGCAGCTCACCTCGTGGGAAATGGCGCAAAAGAATTACGATGCGTTGAAGCGTGTACGTGTAAAAGAGGTAGAAGTGAATGGCTGTCTTTACAAAGTGCAGTTCAACCCGGCACGCATTGTTTCATCGGCAGCCAAAGTAGACAACAAGTCGATTCAGGAACGTAAGTGTTTTCTGTGTCCGGCCCATCTTCCGCCAATGCAAAAGGGGATTCCTTTCGGAGACCATTATCAGATATTGGTCAATCCGTTTCCCATATTCCCCAGGCACCTGACAGTTCCCGAACTACAGCACGTCGATCAGCGCATCTTGTACCGTTTTGCTGATATGCTCGATCTGGCTGATTGTGCGGAAGATTATATTGTCTTCTACAACGGCCCCCAATGTGGCGCATCAGCCCCGGACCATATGCATTTTCAGGCCGGTAGCAAAGGCTTCCTTCCCATCGAACAAGAATGGAAGGGGAAAAGGGCGGAGAAAATAATTACCAATGAAGCTGCCACTCTATGGGCACTGGACGACTCTCCCCGTACAACACTCTTAATTGAATCGGAAAGTAAAGAGGCAGCCGTCACACTGTTCAACGCCGTATACGGAGCCAATAAGAAACACGCTGCCGCCCTGTTCGATATCATTTACCACTCACTGGACATCAAACCGGGAGATGACGAACCAATGATGAATGTATTGGCATGGAAAGAACGAGGCAAACAGATTGTCTGTATCTTTCCCCGCGCCAGACACCGCCCTGCATGTTATATGGCCCAAGGAGATACCAATATACTGATCAGCCCGGCGTCAGTAGATATGGGTGGCGTTTTCATCACCCCATTGGAGAAGGACTTTGAGAAAATCACAGCAAATGATATTGCCGACATTCTCAGTGAGGTATGCTTGAAACCGGCAGACTTCCGTGCATTGATAGAACGCATAAAACAACGATCATGAAAGAACCTAAAGTACAGGTCGGCATTTTGTCCGAACCTCAAATCGAATTCATACTGCTGAACTCTTACCATATCAAAGGAAAAGAGATTGCCGGCAGACAGGTCGTGACCTATGTTGACGGACAAATCCGCTGGCAAGGACACCTTTATGACGAATTGCTGTTTGAACCCATGCACGAAAAAAGTGATGCTTTCGAATTACTGAATGTCACCATCGGCATTAACTTCCATTGGGAACGGAAAGAAGACCAACGCTTTATGGGAGCATTGAAAATCATTGTCGAGAACGAAAAGCTGACAGGGATCAATGTAATTCATGTGGAAGACTACCTGACCAGTGTCATCTCATCGGAGATGAGTGCAACGGCAAGCCTCGAACTGCTGAAGGCCCATGCAGTGATCTCAAGAAGCTGGTTATTGGCCCAAATTCATAAGAACAAAGCAATTACGGCATCTCAAAGCCTCTATTCAGCTTTCACACAGACCGGCCAGGAGCTTATCAGATGGTACGACCGTGAAGATCACACCCACTTCGACGTTTGCGCCGACGACCATTGCCAGCGCTACCAAGGCATCACCCGTGCCTCGACCGAAATGGTGAGGCAAGCCATCGCTGCCACCCGCGGACAAGTACTTATGTGGAAAGGAAACATTTGTGACGCCCGTTTCTCAAAATGTTGCGGCGGTGCTTTCGAAGAGTTCCAATATTGTTGGGAAGGTATCAAGCATCCGTATCTTTCCAAGCAAAGAGACAGCAAAACAGGATCCGGACTGCCCGATCTACGGGTAGAGTCCGAAGCCGACCAATGGATTCGAACCTCACCCGAAGCTTTCTGTAACACAAAAGACAAGAAAATATTGTCTCAGGTTTTAAATAACTACGATCAGGAGACCACCGACTTCTATCGTTGGAAAATAGAGTATAAACAAGACGAACTTTCCGAGCTTATCCTGAAACGTTCGGGCATGGATTATGGACAGATACTCGACCTGATTCCGGTGGAACGGGGAACCTCCGGACGGCTTGTCAAGTTAAAAATCAGAGGGAGCAAACGGACCATGACTATCGGTAAGGAACTGGAAATACGCCGTACACTCTCTACATCTCACCTTTACAGTTCCGCTTTCGTCATCGACAAGGCAGATATCGTGGATAACGTACCGGGACGGTTTATCCTCACCGGTGCCGGATGGGGGCACGGAGTAGGACTTTGCCAAATAGGAGCAGCCGTCATGGGCGAGCAAGGTTACCCATACGATACTATTTTATTGCATTACTACATCGGTGCAACGATAGATAAACTTTATTAAACACACACTCTTATCATGAAAAACAAGACCATATCACCATGGGCATGGATTCCGACCCTGTACTTTGCACAAGGATTACCTTATGTAGCCGTAATGACTATTTCGGTAATTATGTACAAGAATCTGGGTATCTCCAACACGGATATTGCACTCTACACTTCCTGGCTCTATCTACCCTGGGTCATCAAACCCTTTTGGAGCCCGTTTGTCGACTTATTGAAAACCAAGCGCTGGTGGGTAATCAGCATGCAGTTGCTGGTTGGTGCCGGACTGGCAGGAATCGCTTTCACCATACCCATGCCAAATTTTTTCCAGACCACCCTTGCCATCTTCTGGCTGGTGGCCTTCAGTTCGGCTACGCATGACATTGCTGCCGACGGATTTTATATGCTGGCACTGAACGTACAAGACCAGGCACTTTATGTAGGGATACGCAGTACCTTCTACCGCATTGCCACAATTGCCGGACAAGGTTTGTTGGTGATGCTTGCCGGCGGCCTGGAAATATGGACAGGCAGTATTAAATACGGATGGAGCATCACCTTCTTTATCCTTGCAGGACTGTTCCTTGCTTTTTGCCTCTACCACAAATGCGTATTACCGAAACCTGACAGTGACAAAGCAGTAGTAGGTGAGAACAGCGCAAGCGCCATTTTCAATGGATTCATAGAAACCTTTGCCTCTTTTTTCCGCAAAAAACAGGCTGGAGTAGCCATCCTCTTTATGCTATTCTATCGCTTCCCTGAAGCACAGTTAGTGAAGCTCATCAACCCATTCCTGCTCGATCCTGTCGAGAAAGGCGGATTAGGACTGACTACCGCCGAAGTAGGATTGGTTTACGGAACCATCGGCATCATCGGACTGACATTAGGAGGCATCGTCGGCGGTATTTGTGCAGCCAAAGGAGGACTGCAAAAATGGTTGTGGCCAATGGCATGGAGCCTGTCGCTGACCTGCCTCACCTTTGTATATCTGGGTTACTTCCAGCCACAGAACTTTGTGATCATCAACCTGTGCGTATTTATCGAACAGTTTGGTTACGGGTTCGGATTCACAGCCTATATGCTTTACTTGATTTACTACTCTGACGGAGAACATAAGACGGCGCACTATGCCATCTGCACTGCTTTCATGGCATTAGGCATGATGCTGCCGGGCATGGCCGCCGGCTGGTTACAGGAACTGATCGGATACGAAAACTTCTTTATTTGGGTAATGGCTTTTTGCCGCCACAATTGCCGTATGTGCCTTCATCAAGATAGACCCCGATTATGGGAAGAAAAAAGAGAATATTGCCGAGGAGAAGAAATAAAGTTACTCCAGGCATTGGTAGGATAACTAAAAAAAGATAAGATTATGACACATAAAAGAAGTATATTGAGACTTTTGCTCATTCTTTTTATCCTTGTTTCCAATACTCCCTTTTCCCAAGGGATGGAACCAGGTGTAAAACCTCCGGGAATCCGTATCAAAACAGGTATTGAAGTCCTAAAAGAACAAAACTTCAAATGTCTTGAAGGGAAACGTGTAGGACTGATCACCAACCCGACCGGTGTAGACAATCAGTTGCGGTCCACTATCGACATTCTTCATGAAGCGCCCAATGTCAACTTAGTGGCTCTGTACGGACCGGAGCATGGTGTACGGGGTGATGTGCATGCCGGCGACAAAGTGGATAACACGAACGACCCCACTACCGGACTACCCGTTTATTCACTCTATGGCAAAACGCGTAAGCCGAGCCCCGAAATGCTAAAAGACATTGATGTATTGGTATATGACATACAGGACATCGGCTGCCGCTCGTTCACCTATATCAGCACCATGGGAGTGGCTATGGAAGCTGCCGCCGAAAATGGTAAAGAGTTTATTGTCCTTGACCGCCCCAATCCGATAGGCGGATTAAAAATAGAAGGGAATCTCGTAGAAGATGGATACATATCTTTTGTCAGCCAATTTAAAATTCCGTACCTTTACGGACTTACTTGTGGCGAGCTTGCACTGATGCTCAATGGAGAACAAATGTTGGGCAGGCCATGCAACCTGCATGTTGTGAAAATGAAGGGGTGGAAGCGAAAAATGGATTATGTACAGACAGGACTCCAATGGATTCCTTCGTCCCCACACATCCCGCATCCGCATTCCGCTTTCTTCTATCCCGTTTCGGGGATACTCGGCGAACTGGGCTATATGTCGATTGGTGTGGGTTATACCATTCCGTTCCAGATGTTTGCCGCTCCTTGGATAGAGGCAGACAGATTGGCTGATAACCTGAACCGTCTGAACCTGCCGGGAGTGATATTCCGTCCGATGCACCTCAAACCCTTCTATTCGGTAGGCAAAGGGGAACATCTGCAAGGCGTACAAGTACATATTGTGGACTTTAATAAAGCTGCACTAAGCGAGATACAGTTTTACGTGATGCAGGAAATAGCTGTACTCTATCCGGGCCGGGCCGTATTCGACCATGCCGATAAAGGACGTTTCCGTATGTTCGATCTCGTTAGCGGCTCCAAAGAAGTACGCGAACGTTTCAGTCGGCGCAACCGCTGGGAAGACGTCCGCGATTATTGGTACAAAGACGTTGACGACTTTCGCCGGCTGTCGAAGAAGTATTATTTGTATAAATAAAAACTGGGACCGAGGAGTGCCCGACAAACAAAGAAACAATGAAAACGGAAAGAAACTATGACGAATTCCTGCGAGACATCAGCCGATTTATCCCACAGGATAGAATATTTACCGACGAGCTCCATCGCCTGGCATGGGGGACAGATGCGGGTTTCTACCGACTGATTCCTCTAATTGTAGTTAACTCGATCGACGACGATGAAGTATTCGAAATGATCTATCTGGCCGACAGATATAATATACCGGTAACTTTCCGCGCTGCCGGAACCAGTCTTTCGGGACAGTCCATCAGTGACTCTGTTCTGATTATAGCCGGCAAAGGCTGGGATCACTACGAACTCTCACCCGATCACGAACAGATTTACCTGGAGCCCGGTATCATCGGACAACGGGTAAACGAGATCCTCGCACCTTACGGACGTAAATTTGCTCCCGATCCGGCTTCCATAAAAAGCGCCATGGTAGGTGGAATCATAATGAACAATGCTTCGGGCATGAACTGCGGAACACATGCCAACAGTGATAAGATGCTGCTGTCGGTACGTATCATACTCCCTGACGGCTATTATCTTAATACCGCCAGCCAGGAATCCCGAGAAAACTTTGAAGAAGATCATCCCGATTTCCTCCGCCGCATCTGCGAGCTACGTGACCAAGTACGTAGCAACAAAGAACTGAGTGCACGTATCCGTTATAAATACTCAATCAAGAACGTAACAGGGTTGAATATTCTTCCCTTCCTCGTATACGATGATCCGTTCGATATTATTGCCCACCTGATGGTAGGCTCGGAGGGCACATTAGCTTTCCTTTCCGGTGTGACTATGAAAACGGAATACGACTATCCGCACAAGGCAAGCGCCATGCTCTATTTCAGCGACATCAAAGAAGCATGCCGTGCAGTGGTAGCCATGAAAAAACTCGTCAACACAGATGGGGAGTGGATTGTAAAAGGTGCGGAACTGCTCGACTGGAAATCCCTGGCTTCTGTGAATGATCCGACGGGAGAAGGGCTAACAGCCGTATTGACCGAAACCAAAGCACGCACACAGGAAGAGCTCAACCACAACATCACTGTCATCGAAGATACATTAAAGGCATTTAAAACCTACATCCCGGTCCACTTTACCGACCGTCCCGAGGAATATTCCAAATATTGGGCAATCCGTTCGGGCATTTTCCCCTCTGTAGGAGGAACCCGTCCTCCGGGAACAACCTGTCTGATTGAGGATGTGGCCTTCCACATTGAAGACCTCCCCGAGGCGACAGCCGAACTGCAACAGCTCATTGCCCGGCACGGATACGATGACGCCTGCATTTACGGTCATGCGTTAGAAGGCAATTACCACTTCATTATCAACCAGTCATTCAGTAATGAAGTTGAAATAAAACGGTATGAAGCCCTGATGAACGACATAAAAGAACTGGTAGTGGACAAATATGACGGCTCATTAAAGGCAGAACACGGCACAGGACGAAACATGGCTCCATTCGTAAAGCAGGAATGGGGAGAAGAAGCTTTCGCTATCATGAAGGCGGTAAAACAACTCTTTGACCCCAAAGGATTATTTAATCCGGGTGTTATCTTCAACGACGACCCTCAATGCCATATCAAACATTTCAAGCCTCTCTCACCATTGGCAATAGGAGAAGGCTCCGAAGTGACACGCCAGATAGACCGGTGTATCGAATGCGGATTCTGCGAAGTGAACTGTCTCTCGTGCGGATTCACGCTCTCCTCACGCCAGCGCATTGTCATACAGAGGGAAATTTCACGCCTGAAAAAAAGCGGGGAAAATCCGCAGTTACTGGAAACACTGTCCAAGTTATACCGGTATCCGGGTAATCAGACCTGTGCCGGTGACGGCCTGTGTGCCACGTCTTGTCCGATGGGTATCAATACCGGTGACCTGACCCACCTCCTGCGTCAGGCAGAGCTACCGTCCAACAGCACCGGTTATAAGGCGGGAAAATTTGCCGCCAATCATTTCGCAGGAATAAAAAATGCCCTGCGACCGGTACTGTCACTTGCCAATACGACACACAGCCTGCTGGGAACTTCCAGGATGACTTCCATTACTCGAAAGATGCACAACGTATGGGGACTTCCGCAATGGACACCGGCCATGCCTATGAGCTATAAGATACACAAGAAGGACAACAACAAGGCACCGGATGCAAAGAACAAGGTGGTCTACTTCCCCAGTTGCATCAACCAAACTATGGGATTGGCAAAAAATTCTCCCGTAGAGCAACCTTTGGTTAACAAAATGCTCTCTCTGCTTCAGAAAGCGGGATACGAAGTCATCTTCCCGCCCAAGATGGAGAAACTCTGTTGCGGCACCATTTGGGAAAGCAAAGGTATGCTGGATATAGCCGACAGCAAATCGGCTGAACTGGAAGCCGCCTTATGGGAGGCCAGCGAACAGGGACGTTATCCGGTACTTTGCGACCAGAGCCCTTGTCTGCACCGTATGCGTGCCACTATCCAAAAGATGAAGCTATACGAACCGGCTGAATTTATCTATACGTTCCTGCGGGATAAACTGGAATTCACTCCCACAGACCGTCCCGTAGCCGTACACATCACATGTTCCATGCGTAAAATGGGATTGTCGAATACACTGATTTCACTGGCCGGACTATGTTCAACGCAAGTGCTTGTTCCAGAAGAGGTGGGTTGTTGCGGCTTTGCCGGAGATAAAGGATTCACCCGGCCGGAACTCAACACTTATGCTTTACGCAAACTACGTCCGCAACTGGAGAAAGCAGGAATCAGTATCGGCTATTCAAACAGCCGCACCTGTGAAATCGGTTTAGCCACTAACACCGGCATCCCCTATGTATCGATTGCCTATCTGGTGGATCAGTGCACTCGTCCACGTGAAACAAAAGAATAACTTAACACTTAAATAAGAATGCAATGAATCAAACAGCCAACAAACGTCTACTTGCCCTCGATGTGTTGCGGGGTATCACTATCGCAGGAATGATTATGGTCAACAATCCCGGCAGCTGGAGCTACGTATATGCTCCCCTCGGTCATGCGGCATGGATCGGCCTGACTCCGACCGACCTGGTCTTTCCTTTCTTCATGTTCATCATGGGCATTTCCACCTATATATCATTAAGAAAGTATAACTTCGAATTCAGTCATTCTGCAGCCTTGAAAATACTTAAAAGAACCATTGTGATCTTTGCCATCGGTTTGGGAATCGCATGGTTCTCCATGTTTTGCCACACTTGGAATTCACTATCCGGCGAAGATATTCCATTCTTCTCCCGTCTGGGGGAATCAGTCTGGACTTTCGGTCACATTCGCATCCTGGGTGTCATGCAGCGATTGGCCCTCTGCTACGGCGCAACGGCTATCATCGCTTTAATCATGAAGCATAAATACATCCCATACCTGATAGCCGCCTTGCTAATCGGTTACTTCATCATCCTGATCACCGGAAACGGATTTGAATACAACAGTACCAACATCCTGGCGGTGGTGGACCGTGCCGTATTGGGCGAGGCACATATGTACAAAGACAACGGCATCGATCCGGAAGGTGTATTAAGCACCATACCTTCGATAGCCCATGTGCTGATAGGCTTCTGCGTAGGCAAACTGCTGATGGAAGTAAAAGACATCAATGAAAAAATAGAACGCCTGTTCCTGGTTGGCACTATCCTCACCTTTGCGGGTTTCCTACTCAGCTACGGCTGTCCAATCAGCAAGAAGATCTGGTCACCGACATTCGCGATTGTCACTTGCGGACTGGCATCCAGTTTCCTGGCACTCCTCGTATGGATTATCGACGTAAAAGGTTATACACGATGGAGCCGGTTCTTCGAATCGTTCGGAGTCAACCCACTATTCATCTACGTGACCGGAGCCGTTCTCTCTATTCTGTTGGGCAACATACTGATACCTTATGACGGTCATACCATCAGCCTTCACGGATTTGTGTATAAGATCATCCTCCAACCCCTGCTCGGCGATTATCCCGGTTCTTTAGCATTCGCCATCTTATTCGTAGGGTTGAACTGGTGTATCGGATACATCCTGTATAAGAAAAAAATATATATAAAGATATGATACTAATAGCAGACAGTGGTTCTACTAAGACCGATTGGTGTGTAGTAGAGCATGGACAGTTAGTCCAGCAGATTTTTACGAAAGGCACTAACCCTTTCTTTCAGTCTGAAGAGGAAATCAGTAATGAAATAGCAACCGCCCTGATTCCTCAATTAAAGACAAACAAGTTCGAGACTGTTCACTTCTATGGAGCCGGTTGCGCTTTCCCCGACAAAATAGAAACGGTGCGCAAAGCCATAGCTGCGCATCTGCAAGTCAGCGGAGAGATTGAGGTCAGTACGGACATGCTTGCTGCCGCCAGGGGACTGTGTGGCCATCAACCGGGCATCGCCTGCATCATGGGCACAGGATCGAACTCTTGTTATTATGACGGTAAAAACATAGTCAGCAATGTATCGCCATTAGGATTTATTCTGGGTGACGAAGGCAGTGGAGCGGTTTTGGGCAAGCTGCTGGTAGGCGATATCCTTAAGAATCAAATGACTCCGGGACTTAAAGAAAAGTTCCTGGAACAATACAACCTGACGCCTGCCGAAATTATCGACCGGGTATATCGCCAACCGTTTCCAAATCGTTTCCTGGCAAGTTTCTCTCCATTCCTGGTCGAACACCTCGATGAACCGGCCATACGCGAACTGGTTCTGAACAGCTTTAAAAAGTTCCTGAAACGCAATGTAATGCAATACGACTACCAGCATGCCCGGGTCCATTTCATCGGTTCAGTAGCGTTCTACTACAAAGAATTACTGTCGGAGGCGTGTAAGGCAATGGAGATTCACCTGGGAACGATTATCAAGAGTCCGATGGAAGGACTGATTAAATTTCACGAGTAACGTATACGAATTATAGAACAAAAACATGAATAGTAATATAGAAAAATCAGATAAAACATCCTTCGTCAAGATTTCCGAGCAACCCTCGCTCTACAGTGATCTTGAGAAGAAGTCGGTCCGCGAAATACTGGAAGATATCAATACCGAAGACCAAAAGGTGGCTCTTGCCGTACAGAAAGCTATTCCTCAAATTGAAAAGTTAGTCATACAGATTGTCCCCCGCATGAAACAGGGGGGACGCATCTTCTACATGGGGGCCGGAACCAGCGGACGCCTCGGGGTTCTCGATGCTTCAGAGATCCCTCCCACTTTCGGGATGCCTCCCACATTGATCATCGGGCTGATTGCAGGCGGAGATACCGCCTTGCGTAATCCGGTGGAGAATGCCGAAGACAATACCACCCGGGGGTGGGGAGAACTGACGGAACATAACATCAACAGTAAAGATACCGTCATCGGTATTGCAGCCTCAGGTACGACTCCCTATGTGATCGGAGCCATGCATGCGGCACGCGAGCACGGCATCCTCACCGGTTGCATCACCAGCAACCCGAACTCGCCGATGGCCGCAGAAGCCGATGTACCTATCGAAATGATTGTAGGCCCCGAATATGTAACAGGCAGTTCGCGCATGAAATCAGGAACAGGACAGAAGATGATTCTGAACATGATCACAACCTCGGTTATGATTCAACTGGGACGCGTGAAAGGCAACAAGATGGTCAATATGCAGCTTAGCAACCAGAAGTTGGTGGACCGCGGCACACGCATGATTGTCGAAGAACTCGGGTTAGAATATGACAAGGCTAAAGCACTGTTGCTGATGCACGGTTCCGTGAAAAAAGCGGTAGATGCATATAAAGCCGGATAACAAAACCGAACCCTCCTAAACTTACAATACCATGAATACGAAAAACAAAGTTCACTTCTCCCCCATCTCCCTGCAGGAAAGAAAAGGGACGAAATCTCTGCTCACCGCTTTGGCGCTTCTGTTCTGCAGCCTGCAAGCTGTCGCACAACCTCTGCCACGCGTTGCCCCCGAGCAAGTAGGCATGGATTCTCACCGTCTGTTGCATGCCGACGAGGCTATTCAGAAGGCGATCCTTAACAAAGAAATACCGGGGGCCGTACTCGCCGTGGTCCGTCATGGCAAAATGGCCTATCTCAAGGCTTATGGTAACCGGCGGATCTATCCCAATATAGAACCGATGGAGATAAATACCGTCTTCGATATGGCTTCTTGCAGCAAGCCGATGTCGACTGCTGTTTCTGCCATGATTCTGATTGAACGCGGACAACTGCGCCTACTCGATCGCGTCAACCTCTACCTGCCTGACTTCCGGGAATGGCAGGGAGAGAACGGAGAGAAACAGGACATCCGCATTGTAGACCTTATGACTCACACTTCGGGCCTTCCACCTTACGCACCGGTAGCCGAGTTACAGAAAGAGTACGGTTCACCCAATCCGGAAGGGCTCATGAAGTATATTTCCACTTGCAAACGTGACTTCAAGCCTCAAACGAATTTTCAGTATAGTTGCCTCAACTATATCACCTTGCAACATGTCATCGAAGTCATTACCGGACAAAACCTGCGAGACTTTGCCAAAGAGAATATCTTCAATGTCCTGGGCATGCAGCACACCGATTATCTGCCCACCGTACAGCAGAAAGACGGAAAGTGGATAAATACCGTAGATTACCCCTGGATGGATTTGATTGCACCTACCGAAAAGCAAAAAGACGGAAGTGTACTCTGCGGACAGGTGCACGATCCGTTGGCGCGCATCCTGAACGGAGGAATCTCCGGCAATGCAGGGGTCTTTTCGGACGCCAATGATATTGCCGTTCTCGCAGCTGCCTTGCTGAATGGGGGCGAATATAATGGTCGCCGTATTCTCAGCCCACTGGGGGTAAAAACCATGCGTACCGTTCCCCGCGAAGTAGCCGGACTGGGACGCACTCCGGGATGGGATGTCTTCTCAGCTTATGCCTCAAATCATGGCGATCTCTTCGGCCCGAACACCTTCGGGCATACAGGATATACGGGTACTTCCATCCTGATTGACCCAGATAACGACACGGCTGTCATCCTGCTCATCAACGCCGTGCATCCTGAAGACGGACACAGTGTAGTCCGCCTCCGTTCGCTGGTTGCCAATGCCGTAGCCGCTTCTATCTGCCCGCCCGCACAAGTATATACGGATCATTATTACAAACGTTTCCTGGAATTTGAAGCAGATGCTCCCATCGGACCGAAGGATATCGTAATGGTGGGCAACAGCCTCACCGAAAACGGCGGAGACTGGAACATACGCCTGAATAAAAAGAATATAAGAAACCGCGGAATCATTGGTGACGAAGCAATGGGAATTTACCAACGTCTTTTCCAGATATTGCCCGGCACTCCCCGGAAGATTTTCCTGATGGCAGGAATAAACGATGTGTCACACAACCTGAGTGCCGATAGTGTGGTAGAACTGATTACTCTGGTCATAGACAAAATACGAACCGGATCACCATCCACCGAACTCTATCTGCAGAGTCTTTTACCCATTAATGAATCGTTCGGACGATACAAAACAATGACCGGTAAAACCGACCTGATACCCGAAATCAACAGTAAGTTGGAAGCACTTGCCAAAGACAGGAAAATACCTTTTATCAACCTTTTCCCTCTATTTACGGAGAAAGGTAGCAATGTGATGCGGAAAGAACTGACTACGGACGGACTCCATCTGACGGAGGAAGGCTACAAGATTTGGAGCAAAGCATTGAGAAGGGTGTGTCGAAACTCACCACAGAAGGCACAGAGTAAATTTTAAGCCATTGATTATCAATATTGATAATCTGTGGTGATCTGTGGTGAAAAGACTCTTGGCACAGCCCTTTCAAATATATTCTTTAAGTGCCGCCATATCTTCCAGCGTCACCACTTTTTTATTGATTGAAATCAGGCCCTCCTTCATCATCTTATTTATTTCTTTCGAAAGTGCAGGGCGGGTTACCCCCAGATATTCTGCCAACTGGACCTGATTATGCTCCAATATAGCCGTATTCGGAGAAGTCTTATGCTCCATGAAGTAATAAACCAAACGGCTGCGCAGCATCTTGTAAGAAAGAATCCTCAGACGGGTGACCGTACACTTGTTACAATTGCCTGTGACACACAGGAAACGGTGCAGTAAATCGGGTACGGAACTGATCAACTTAAAAACGGAAGTACGGGTAGCCATCAGCAAAACAGAATCTTTGCTGGCAGTAAACGTAGCAGGCAAGAGATTTTTATCGCCAAACAGATGGGGTGTGGCAAAAGCACGGGGAGCACGGATATCTTCTACCTTCACCAGATTTCCTGCCACATCAACGATATTGACCTCCAGTTCTCCCTTCAGCAATACATACAAATGATTGCAATAGGTGTCCTGCTTCAATACGACCTCTTTCCTGGCAACCTCGTACACCGAAAGTTCCAGTTCCAAAGGCAGCCGACGTTGCAAACTGACATCCATATCCTTAAATAAAGATATCTGCCACAAGATTTTTTGATATTCGTCTGTAAACTCTACTTTTACCACAATGCTTGTCTTTTTAGCAAAGATAGCATTTTCTCCCGTACCAATCCTACCACTTGGTAAATAAAATACGCGGATTGATGTTCAGTGTCAGCCATCCCCAGTCCTGCCAGCTCTTATGGCTGCCACCTTTTGCAATGTCCATATATTTAGTTCCAAGCATGGTCGAATAACCGGCTGTCAGTTTTACATCTTTCATCAAAACATAATCTACCTGCAAATCGAACTCCGATCCCAGACTGCGTCCTTCTTTACCGTCTGTGGCCGTTACGTCATAAGTCGTAGAAAAATGGTGATAATTCAGTGAGAACCCTATCTTTTGGGTCGGCTTGAAGTCAACACTGAGTATTTTGTCCCACAAACCTTTGTTATAAGCCGATGCATAAAAATAATCCATTCCTCCATAGAATTTATGATGTGTCCCGTAAAGCGGATCAAAAGTAGTTACCTTCTTACTGTCGGGATCTCCGCTCAGGTAGTCCGTGCCGAGGCTTACACTCCACTTTGGATCAATCTTATACCCGGCTTTCAAGCTGAACATATAAGCAGATACCTTCTTGTCGGCTTTGTTTTTACCCGACTGGTAATAGACGCTACCGTTCAGCAACCATGCCCCGGGTGTATACACCAGATAAGTACCCATCGTCTGCATATTAGCAGTTTTACCCTTTTCTTCCGTCCCTGTTTCAAATCCGGTATTCATAAAAAGCAGTGAAGCAGTGAAATCTTTAGCCCACCGGCCATTATACCATACCGTTTGCATGGTTTTATAAGGCTGTCCACCGGGAGCATAATAAGTGCCACCATAGGAGCGATCTTCATTATTCTGATTAAAAGCCAGTATCAAATGCAACTTGTGCATCTTGCTTTCATACCCCAACTTCAATGCATCGTGGAAGCGGCCTGCCACATTCCAGTCCAATCCGCCAAGCAGACGCTCATCATCATACGAGAGTGGCTGACGCCCCAACTGCGCAAACAGGCCTTTTGAAAAATCAAGCCGTGCCCAAGCTTCGTGCAAAATAAACCGTCCGTTTTTATCGATCTGCGGATCCTGCCCCCACACCCCTACATGCTGTGCAGCAAGTTTCATTTGCAGGCGATCGCGCTGATAGCCTAAGGATAGCCGTGCCCGCTCGTTGATAAAGAAAGTCGGACTTGCGCCTTCGGGACGGGGGTTCAACACTCCATTGCGGTATTCACCACGAGTACGTATTTGTGCATCAATTGTAAACTGATTCTCCTTTTGTTGCTGTGCAAAGGCGGACAGCGGTGCAAAAAGCATTGCCACCCAGATTAGATTCGTGATTCTCATAACTCAATCAGTAATTAGTAGTTAGCGATTTATCAATTCAAATTATACGTATGTACGCTGGTTCCCTGTGCCGATGGCAGATAATTAATGCCATACCAACACATTTGCAACAATACAAAACAGATGAGGAGCCCGACAAGTGCCACACGTACTTTTTGCCGCCTGTTCATCCGGTAGTGGATATAACAGAGATAGCCTATCCACGTGGCTGCCGCCCAGGTTTCCTTCGGATCCCAACTCCAGTAATGCCCCCAGGCCTCTTTAGCCCACAAAGCTCCGAACAACATTCCCAATGTCATGAAGGATAGTCCTACATTGACCAAATTATCACACAGTTCCATCTCACGTTCTTCGGTAGCTTTTTTCTTGATCCAAAGCAGGTATACCGCCATAACGGCCGCTGCGCCCAACATAGCATAAGCAAACATATATACAATGACATGCGGTGCAAACCAAGGACTTTGCAAAGCAGGCATCAAGGTTTTATTATGTATCTCGGGTTTAAACAGGTTGATACAGATGAATACAAGCGAAAGAACAAAGCTGAAACTCAGAATCCACTTATATCGCCAGCGGCTATAAGTGATGATGCCTGCCAAAGGTAAAAAGAAAGAATACCACAATCGGGTTTCACCCATTGTACGCATCGGAGGCCGTTCCAATGAAATCCACATCCCAAGGATAAAAGCAAAAAAGACGGCCAGTCCTGCCAACGTGGCTGCATAAACAACAAACTGGCGTTTCTCTTTCCATGCGGCAACGGCACCGATAGCCCAACACAGAAGAGCTGCCATGGCAAATATCACAAAATGATCCCAACTCATACGTTGTCCTCCTTTCTTTTCTGTGACAGGGCGAACAGGCAGACAGCTCCGGCTATCATCATCCAGATACCGGTATAAACCACCGGTAACCACGGATCACGAACCAGTTCAAACACGCTTATATCGCTCCAGCGACCTTTCGACTCGTCATAACTTAACTGATATATTTTCCATCCCTCCAACTCAAAAGGTTTATTTACCTCAATCGTAGCCGAATCACGGCGTCCCGACTCCGTATAAACTTTCACCTCGGATGCAAAACGGCGAGGTTCACGTTCCGGCATCACCAGACTGGTCTGATCGTCAAGCCGGATAGCTTTATAAGGAAACATAAAACTGCCACAACTCACCCATCCTTCATGTTTCCGGCCTGTTTTATCATTCACTGCCGTCAGATAGACAGCATAAGCAGCTCCCATTGAAGGAAAGTCCACAAAGTTCAAAGTATCCTGAGTCGCTACACTGGCTGCCAAAGGGAGTTTCTTCTCTATGTGGATTTCCCAATCGAGCAAATGCCCGGCATGGAAATCATCTTCAATCAGCAGGTTTTCCGGCTTCCCGACCGGCAGTGCTTTACCTGTTTCATTGTCAATCAACATCAATTTCGGGGGATATTCATCGATCGTAAAGTTCTGAAGCTCGATAGCCAAAGGCAGCTCCCGCATTTTCTGATTTTCATCGGAAGCCCGCCATTCGGCTTGTCCTATCTTTGTAGTCATATGCAGACGCTCCATATCGGCATTTCCCAATACAGCTCCGGTCAGTGCAAGGAAAAGTCCCAGATGGTTCAGCACAAAAGGAACGTCCCGCCAATGGAAATGATGAATCCGCCGAATGGTGGTCAACCCCAACAAAGTGACCATCCAGAGGAACAACAGCACAAACGAACAGGCGGACAACATTTGCGAAAATCCCAGCCAGTTTTCAATACCGGACAAAGGTATATCGGACTTCACCTGGCGGATCAGTCCCATCACTACAGTGAGCACGGCCACTGACACCATGGATGAAACGGCAGCCTGACAGCTCCCCATCCACCGGATAAAATAACTCTTTTGTGAAAAGGTGTAGGCCGATAACAAGATAACGACATATAACAACCCTACACACACATTCACAGGGTAAGAAAGAATGGAAAGTGTGCACTTCCCCAACGTCATTTGCAGGAAAATGCCTGTCAGAAAAAGTCCGCCACAGATGGCGAACCCTTCTTTATATCCCCAAGGTTTCTGCCACATAGTTTACAGTTTAGCCAGACGACCGTTAGCCTTCGCTTTCTCCAACCATTCGGGTACTACTGTTTTCAGGAATTTATCTTTCGCTTCACGCTCTTTCTGCATATCGAGACCGATATACTGCTGCGCTTTCTCTTTAGTCGAAATATCAGGCATCGGCACATCGGCTGTATAACCATGCTGAGCCAACACTTTTGAGATGGCAAGACGGGCCTGCAAAGCTTTATCAAGTCCGTGTCCCAGAATGCGCTGTATCTCTTGCGGAGCATGGAACGCACCACCGTGTGAAGCTACGCCGAAATCCCATCTCCACTGAGCCTGGCGAATCAACTTCAACGCCTCTGCCATCTGAGTATCCGTCGCACCTTTATCCCAGGCGAATTTAGCTTCAATATGCGCTTTAGCCAACTCCTGTTCCAGGCGGCCACGAATTTCATTCGCTTTACGCTGACGGTCATATACATTATTCCGCAATGTCTCTTCGCTCTCACGATGACAAACCTGACAAGTCCGGTCGATCATAGCTAACGGACTCTGAATGTGGTGATCGCTGAATTTCATGCCACCCTCGCTTTTGTAGGGCATATGACAATCGGCGCACGACACTCCGCGTTGGGCATGAATTCCCATCTGAGAGATCTCGTAGTCCGGATGTTGTGCTTTCAGTATACGGGCTTTGCTCAGTGCATGTGTATAATCGGCAAAGTCGGCCTCGTCATAGTAGGCTTCCATATCTTCTACCGAAAATCCTTTATCCCAAGGGAAAGTCAGGTATTTGCCATCTCCCTTGAAATAATATTCCACGTGGCATTGTGCGCATACCAACGAACGCATTTCCTGCGGAGTCGCTTTATCGATATCTTTCCCCTGACGGGCAAATGCCTCGCGCAAAGCCGGACGGCTAATATGAAGTTTCATATTCGTCGGTTCATGACAATCGGCGCAACCTATCGGATTGACGATCTCACTACCGAAAGCTCCCCACTTATTATTATAGAACGAATCCACTCCAATAGCTTCCATCATGCGAGGAACGTCCGGACTCTTACAAGTCCAGCAGGTAGAAGGTTGCGGCCCGCTTTTATCATCCATCGGCGCACCGGTACGGAGTGAATGTGTAATGTCCTCAATAGCATGCATATGTCCCCTCGGAGTCGAATAATCTTTTGAGAATGCATAGCCGGCCCAAAGCACCACCATCTCGGGACGTTGTGCAAGTACATCTACCGCTTCGTTACCGTTAAATTCACTCTTGAAATCGGTCTTAGCCGTTTCTTTCCATGTTTCATACTCACGTGGGTAGTTATCCCCAAACACTTCGTTTCGTGGTTCTATTCCGGTAATTTCCACCCGTTTGTTATTGAAAACGCTTACCGTCTCTGCCCGGCGTTCCATCAGCGCCGAGACAACAAGCCCAAGCACAAAAACGACTACCATCGCTCCGCAGAACAACAACCATCCTTGCCATGATTTCAGTTTCTTTTCCATAATTCTGTTATCTTGATTTTCTATATTATTCGATCATTTTTTTCAACCATTCCGGTGTAGGAGAATCCGGATAAGGGACTAACGCATTAGGAGTGGATGCGACACTGTTACTTCCTCCATGCGGTACGTCCCGATGACAGTCCCAACAAGCTTTCCCTTCACCTACCTGAGACATCATATAATCTATCCGTCCTGTACTTACAAATTCAGTGTTCAGCTGTGTATGACAACGAATACAATTATTCATAATCACCTCCGAGCTTTCACCATTGGCACGAACCACATCTTTTTCTCCATGGGTGAGGAATACGGCAACATGACGCATACCGTCCATTCCCTTGAATACCCATTTCTTCACTGCATTTTCGTGTGGTACATGACAGTCATTGCATGTAGCATTCCTGCTATGCGAACTATGAAACCACGTCGCATAATACGGTCCCATGATATGGCAATTAACACAAGCAGCCGGATCATCGGTCAGATAGGTATGTGCCCGAAGCATATAAAGGGTCAGAGCCCCTCCACCTACAATCACACCTGTTATAATGATCGCAAGTACTCTCCACTTACGCGAAGGGAGTAACCATTGGATATATTCTTTTACCTTCATAGTATGTATGCTATGTATTTATGCAAAGAAAGGGATTTCAATTTAAAAAGAATGTAATCCAGATTACATTTGCGAAAGAAAAATAACCCATGCTAAAAAAACAAAAGATAAACAAGGGAGAGATAAGGCAGGGGCTTCTTAATAATCTGGACAGGGCTGATTCATTTTCTTACACTTACCGGATATTGTTTTAATAACAAGTTTCAAGACGTGGGTACGGTGAAAAGACTTTTCCATATACTTCAACCCCACCTTTTTATCTTCCGGAGAATATTTATCAAGCAGAAGTTCCAATGCCTTTCGCTTCTCAGTTTCTTCTAACTGACAAATCATAGTCCCATTAATCACGATACTTTCATACTCGGTACTAAATTGATTGGAAACAACGCGCGTGCGTCCTACCACGCAAAACGATGCCTGATTACAGTCTTGAAGTATACAAAGCTTACGCCCTTCGGGAGCACAATGAAAATAGATAGACTGTTGTTTATCCCATACATAATTAATGGGAATGCCATAAACACCTTCTTCAGGTGAAGAAATAGATAACACTCCGTATTCTCCATTTTCAAGTAAACTCATTGCTTCGTCTTCCGATAAAAGGCGGTCCTTCCGTCGGATTAAATCGTTGATATATTCCATTCTATCAAAATTTAAAAAGTAATATCAATTATTATTTTTACAAAATTTGTTACCTTTACCTTCCGAATAAGCAAAAATATAAAGATGAGACAATATTTACTAAATATAATACTGTTATTTTTAGGATTCACTATCATTTATTCTTGTTCACAGCATCAACAAATAAACAGAACCATCTTTCTGGCAGATTCCATTATGGAATATCAACCCGATAGTGCGTTTAAATTATTAAAAACAATAAATCAAACAGATTTATCTGTTTCAGAAAACGCAAAATACGCATTATTATTAGCACAAGCACAGGATAAAACCGGCTATCAATTAATCAACGATTCATTAATTTTGATTGCTATAAACCATTATGATCACTTATCAAAAGACAACAATAAAGCAAAAGCATACTTTTATTTAGGACGCTTTTATCAAAACAATAATGATTATGCAAAAGCCATTAACTCATATCTCATTGCAGAAAAAGCAACATCAGACCATGACACATTATTAACTTTGATATACGATAATTTGGGTACATGCTATAAAAACCAAGATTTTTATGACAAAGCTTTAGAAGTATATAAAGACGCATACTACATTTATAAACAATACAATAGCAAGAATATCCTATATCCACTTCGAGGAATGGCAAGCATATATGCTATTCAAGAACAGTTTGAGAAAGCTCTTAAATATTACCAAACAGCTCTCACCATTGCATCAAGTACCAATGACTCTACATGGCAGTCTATCTTATTTTGTGATATTTCCCGGATTTATGACAATGAAAACCTCTATGAAGCGGCATATAGTTATATAGTACGCTCTATTCAATATGCTCCACGCAGTAGCGATCTATCTGCCATGTATTTTTGGAAAGGAGAAATATTACACAATCTGAATCAATTGGATTCTGCTTTTTACTATATCAATTTAGCTAAAAAAAGTTCAGACTTAAATACACAGGCATCGGCATACCAAGCTCTATATGAAATAAAAAAAGAACAAGGAGAATTAAATGATGCAATTCTATACAATGACACGTCTCTCATTCTATATGATTCTATACAAGATTTAAACCATAGTGCAGAAATAAGTCACATACTAAAGCAACATGCGACAGAGACATTACAACAGGCCGAAGTTATAAAACGGCAAAAGCATGCAGCTTTTCTTATTGTAACTACATTATTACTCATTGCGTGTATCACATTTATCTTTCTTTATAAAGATAATAAAAGAAAAAAAGTATACATTAAAATACAATGTGAATTAAGAAATAACCAAATAGAGAAAGATGAATTAAAAGAGAAAATCAAAACGCTGATTGATAGTAATACATATATTGCGGAAAGGAATAAAGAATTGAAAAAAGAAGAACTAAAGCAGCAACAAGTTGAATTATGGAGAAGAACACTTCAAATATGTACACGACTGTTTCATACTTCCACATCATATAAAAAATTACATGCAATAGAAACAGCCAAATTTAAAAAAGAAAAAGAAGAAAAACAGAAAGAAATTAATTCCATACAGAAAGAGATAAACGAAGTTTTCATCGAAGCAATTCAGGATTTACGAGAACAATATCCAAAACTAACACAAGAAGACCTCTTCTATTGCATTCTACAATATTTGCGTCTATCTACCTCTACAATCAAATTTTGTATGAGAGTTGAAAGTAACCAGGCACTCACCCAAAGAAAGTATCGCATAAAAAAACAAATCAGTCCCCAGACTTTTTCTATAATTTTTAATGAGAACTCTCCTTCAGAAAGAATTTTATGACCTTTTATCATACGGTTCCGCCTCCTTGTTATATCAAAATTCATAAACCACTGATTATCAGTGATCATAAATCCTTCAATTGTTATCTCACATCAGTATCATCACTTGGGCATTGGACTATCTTTGCAGAAACATAAATTCATTTATCATGAAAAAGTTAACCTGTCTAATTACCCTATTCTTATTCATTAGTGTTGGCTATATAAATGCAGAAACAATGGCCTCAAGAAAGAAAATTAAAATGAAAGTAGAAACTCAGCACCATCAACGTTCTCTGCCCCCACCTTGTCCCGCAGAAGCTTTTATCTGTGGAAATACGGTTGATCTTATTTTCAGAGAAATAAATAAAACTGCAGTTGTCACAATTATGAATTTAGATACGGGAGAAGCCATTCATTACAATGTTTCAACAAACGATTGTAGTATCTCTATAGATTTAGGCAACAATCAAAGTGAATCAAACTATAATATTGAATTAATACTGGATAACAGAGCATATACCGGAGAATTTACAACAAATGAAATCTGAGATTTTATTTTTAAATAATAACAAGCTCTTTCTCTCAAAGAGTATAAATCTTTATTATATATGAAAACCATATCTAAATTATTTTTGCTATTTTCAATTATTCTACTTTCATCATGTGATGAAACAGAATTGGATCAAACGGTGACTAATCAAGTAAATCCGCAAAAAGAAGAAGATTCCAGAATTGTATTCAATAGTGCAAAAGAGTTTTATAACACCCTTGACACACTATCTTACATGACTTATGAAGAACAAACAGAATGGGTTCGTGCCTCGGGTATTAAATATCCGCTATATACAGACCTTGAATTTTGCGAAGATGAAATCATGGCAGAAATGCCGAGAGCATTTCAAGCACTATTCAACCATAAAATGGAAATGCAAATAAATGATACCATAATTGCATTTGAAAAAGGAAATATGTACGTGAAATCAATTAAAGGAAAGACATTGACTGTCCCACTTTTATATGGGCAAGTAGGAGTTAACCAAGAAGAATCAGAAATAACAACAAGAGCGATATACAAAACACAATATGGAAAGATTGGGACATCATATCAACATGAATTTAAAATACCAGGATCCAAATTCAGATACAAATATGTCCATGAACTTAAATCGGTCATTATTCGCGAAAACCTCCCACCCCATACCACATGGAGTAATCTTTTCTTGGTTTTAAAGTTAGAATGGAAAGGTAAGAAGAAATGGAAAGTTGCAGAAAAAGAAGAAAGGAACATCTCCATAAACTTCAATGTGTGTAAACGTAACTTAGGAAAAGTAAAACTCAATCAAGAGATCCGCATAGACGTTCAAAACACAACCTCCCAATCGCACTCCATAAATATAGAAGGTTATATTATTCATGAAGTAGTCGGAATACCAAGCACTAAAATGTATAATGGATGGAGTTACCCATTAGTAGAATGGCAACCTCAATAAAAAGTCTGCCACACAGTAAGAATATCATAAAACAAACCCTAAAATAACCTCTCCTGATTATTGCATTAATAATCAGGAGAGATTAATCATATCCTATTCATTTACAATTTTTTGTAATTGTATATCGAAAATCAAAGTCGAATATCCTGGAATATCTCTATCCCCTTTTTCACCATACCCCATTTCATAAGGCAAATATATAGTCCAGTGTTGTCCTACACGCATCCGTTGTAGAGTCTCTCCCCAACCACTAATAACAGATATATACTTTGAAGTTTGTGTAGTACTCTTAAATGGATCTACATAACACTTCAAAGGTACATCAAAGTCAAGATTCGGCTGACTACCAGTAAAATTACCATCAAAAGATTCCCCAAAAATATAATAACCACGATAGAATACTTCGACAGAATCCGTATAAAGAGGTTTATCGCCCAATTGTCTATCAGCAGGTGTTTTATCTTTATAGTAAATTCGCAACTTAGGATTTATTTCCGGTGCAAAAGCTTTCAGCTCGGGATCCTTCTTGTCATCAAATACCGTCTTCAAAGAATCAATATATCCTTCATTACGTGCCCTCCAATTATCAAACTTTGTAGCTTCTTTCGTCTCTTCACAAGAAACAAAGATAAGGGCCAGTAACAGCAACGGTAATAAATAGATTTTTTTGTTCATTCGCTAAAGAGTTATTGGATTGTTTTCAACAACGAGGTAATACTTACCCGGTCGGCAATGATATTATTCAATTCAGAGATTGCCACACGTTCCTGCTCCATAGTGTCGCGGTTACGCAGTGTCACACAATTGTCTTCCAATGTCTGATGGTCAACAGTCACACAGTACGGAGTACCGATGGCATCCTGACGACGGTAACGTTTACCGATACTGTCTTTTTCATCATACTGACAATGGAAGTGGAACTTAAGATTGTCAATGATCTCACGAGCCTTTTCAGGCAGTCCGTCTTTCTTTACCAACGGCATTACAGCCAACTTCACGGGTGCCAATGCAGCAGGCAATTTCAATACGATACGACTTTCACCGTTCTCCAGCTGTTCTTCACAATAAGCGGCAGACATAATGCTGAGGAACATACGGTCGACACCGATCGAAGTTTCGATTACGTACGGAGTGTACGATTCATTCAACTCGGGATCAAAATATTTAATGCTCTTTCCGGAGAACTTCTCGTGCTGGGAAAGATCGAAATTAGTACGAGAGTGAATACCTTCTACTTCTTTGAAACCGAATGGCATCAGGAACTCAATATCGGTGGCGGCATTCGCGTAGTGAGCCAATTTATCGTGATCGTGGAAACGATAATGATCATCGCCAAAACCAAGTGCCTTGTGCCACTTCAAACGAATTTCTTTCCATTTCTTGAAATATTCCAATTCGCTGCCCGGACGAACGAAGAACTGCATCTCCATCTGTTCGAACTCACGCATGCGGAAGATAAACTGACGGGCTACAATTTCGTTACGGAAAGCTTTACCGATCTGAGCGATACCAAAAGGAACTTTCATACGACCGGTCTTCTGTACATTCAGGTAGTTTACGAAAATACCTTGCGCAGTTTCCGGACGAAGATAAATTTTCATGGCTCCATCGGCAGTAGACCCCATATCGGTAGAAAACATCAGATTAAACTGGCGGACTTCCGTCCAGTTCTTGGTTCCGGAAATAGGACATGCTATTTCTTCGTCGATAATGATCTGGCGAAGTTCTTCCAGATTGTTATCATTCAGTGCTTTTGCGAAACGTTCGTGCAATGCATCACGCTTTGCCTGATGTTCAAGAACACGGCCATTGGTGCTACGGAATTGGGCTTCATCGAAAGCTTCTCCAAATCTCTTGGCAGCCTTGGCTACTTCCTTATTAATTTTATCGTCGTACTTAGCCAGTTGATCCTCGATCAGTACATCGGCACGATAGCGTTTTTTAGAGTCTTTGTTGTCAATCAACGGATCATTGAATGCATCCACATGTCCGGAAGCCTTCCAGATGGTAGGGTGCATAAAAATTGCAGAGTCAATGCCGACAATGTTTTCGTGCAGCAACACCATGCTGTCCCACCAGTATTTTTTAATATTGTTTTTCAGTTCAACACCCATCTGTCCGTAGTCATACACTGCGCCCAATCCGTCGTAGATATCGCTTGAGGGGAACACAAAACCGTATTCTTTGCAATGTGATACTAACTTCTTAAAAACATCTTCTTGTGCCATCGTCTTATTTTCAATTTAGTCATTTACAATTTACATTTCATACATCTGCCTGTAAGCCAGACTCAGAAATAATCTGCAAAGTAAATGATTTTTTTCAATTAAATTCGTATTTTTGCCTGCACATCACCCAATAATGATGTAAAAAAGATAATTTGTTGTTAAAACCAGAGGGAAATTTGATTTTATGAGCGAAGAGAACAACGAGATTACGGAAGGACATTCTGACTATAAGCCGGCGGACTCACATAACGAAAGCATTAAACATCAACTTACAGGAATGTACCAGAACTGGTTTCTGGACTATGCTTCATACGTTATCCTCGAGCGAGCCGTGCCCCATATCAATGACGGACTGAAACCGGTGCAACGCCGCATCCTGCACTCCATGAAACGCATGGATGATGGACGGTATAACAAGGTGGCTAACATTGTAGGACATACGATGCAGTTTCACCCCCATGGCGATGCATCTATTGGTGACGCATTGGTACAATTGGGACAGAAAGACTTATTGGTCGACTGCCAGGGTAACTGGGGTAATATCCTCACCGGTGACGGTGCGGCCGCTCCCCGTTATATCGAAGCACGCCTGTCAAAGTTTGCACTCGATGTAGTGTTCAACCCTAAAACAACCGAATGGAAACTGTCGTATGACGGACGAAACAAAGAACCTATCACCTTGCCGGTGAAGTTCCCACTTTTGCTGGCACAAGGAGTGGAAGGTATCGCCGTAGGACTTTCATCCAAGATCTTACCACATAACTTCAACGAACTTTGCGACGCTTCCATCAGTTACCTGCGAAACGAAGAGTTCAAACTATATCCCGACTTCCAGACCGGAGGTTCTATTGACGTGTCGAAATACAACGACGGTGAACGCGGTGGAGCAGTAAAGATACGGTCTAAAATCAATAAAGTAGACAATAAAACACTCGCCATTACCGAAATTCCTTATGGCAGGACTACGACTTCGGTCATCGACTCCATCCTGAAAGCCGTCGACAAAGGAAAAATAAAGATACGCAAGGTAGACGACAACACAGCAGCCAACGTAGAGATCCTTGTCCATCTGGCTCCGGGCACTTCATCGGACAAAACAATCGATGCCCTCTATGCTTTTACGGATTGCGAAGTAAGCATCTCGCCCAACTGTTGTGTGATTGATGATCAGAAGCCTCACTTCCTCACCATCAGCCACGTCCTGAGAAAATCTGCCGACAATACATTGTCCCTGCTTCGCCAGGAACTGGAAATCAAGAAAGACGAACTACAGGAAAGCCTGCATTTCGCTTCTCTTGAAAAGATATTCATTGAAGAGCGCATTTATAAAGATAAAGAGTTCGAACAGTCTAAAGATATGGATGCCGCCTGCGCACACATCGACGAACGGTTGACTCCTTTCTATTCGCAATTCATACGTGAAGTGACGAAAGAAGACATCCTCCGCCTGATGGAAATCAAGATGGGACGTATCCTGAAGTTCAATTCCGACAAGGCGGAAGAGGCTATTGCCCGCATGAACGAAGACATTGCCGAGATCAACAATCATCTGGCCAACATCGTGGAGTACACCATCCAATGGTACCGGATGCTTAAAGATAAATATGGGAAAAACTTCCCCCGACGTACTGAGTTGCGCAACTTCGACACCATTGAAGCCGCCAAAGTGGTGGAAGCCAACGAAAAGCTCTATATCAACCGTGAAGAAGGCTTCATCGGAACGTCATTAAAGAAAGACGAATTCGTGGCATGCTGTTCGGACATCGATGATGTGATCATCTTCTACCGGGACGGGCGTTACATGGTCACTCCCGTAGCCGACAAAAAATTTGTGGGCAAAAACGTAATCTACGTCAATGTATTTAAGAAGAATGACAAACGCACCATCTACAACGTAGCCTACCGCGATGGTGCAGAAGGAACACACTATATCAAACGGTTTGCAGTCACTTCCATCGTACGCGACCGTGAATACGACGTGACACAAGGTAAACCCGATTCACGCATTTCTTATTTCAGTGCCAACCCCAATGGTGAAGCTGAAATCATCAAGGTCACCTTGAAACCTAATCCTCGTGTACGCCGCATCATCTTCGAGCGTGATTTCAGTGAAGTGACCATTCGCAGCCGACAAAGTCAGGGCGTCATTCTGACACGTCTGCCGGTACACAAAATTGTATTGAAACAACGGGGAGGCTCTACACTGGGCGGACGTAAAGTATGGTTCGACCGCGATGTGCTCCGCCTCAATTACGACGGCCGGGGTGAATATTTGGGTGAGTTCCAGAGCGACGACAGCATCCTTGTTGTGCTGAACACCGGAGAGTTCTATACCTCAAACTTCGATCTCAGCAATCACTACGAAGATAATGTGAGTATCGTCGAGAAGTTCGATGCCAACAAGATATGGACGGCTGCGCTTTATGATGCCGACCAACAGAACTATCCGTACCTGAAACGTTTCTGCTTCGAAGCCACTGCCCGCAAGCAGAACTATCTGGGTGAGAACAAACATAACCGCCTGATTTTACTGACGGATGAGTATTACCCAAGATTGGAGATCATCTTCGGAGGTCACGACAGTTTCCGCGAACCTGTTGTCATTGATGCCGAAGAATTCATTGCCGTCAAAGGTTTTAAGGCCAAAGGGAAACGTCTCACTACTTATACAGTAGAGACCATCAACGAACTGGAACCGACCCGTTTCCCAGATCCGCCACAAACCACGGATGATGAAAACACGGATGAAGAACCGGAAAATCTGGACCCGGACAATGGTAAAACAGAAAACGACATACTCGATGAAATGACCGGACAGATGAAGCTGTTTTAGCACAAGTCCAAGATAAAACTGCGTATGAAAGTAAATACAAGTATATTGCTATTATTAATGATAGCAATCGCTCTCCCTTCTTTTGGAGGGAACGGAAATGGTAACGGCACAGACTCACTTCAAGCTACCCGCTATGTGACACGTGCCACCATGTACGGTGTGGGATACACCAATGTATTCGACACCTATCTTTCTCCGCAGGAATATAAAGGTATCGAATTTCGTATCTCACGCGAAACAATGCGTATGACCGCCTGGGGCGATGGCAATGTCTCGGTACAGAACTTTTTCCAGGCAAACCTGGCATATACTCACAACCGGGTAGATAACAACAATACATTTGCCGGATTAGTGAATTGGAACTATGGACTGCACTATCAGTTCCGCATAACAAACAACTTTAAGCTGCTTGCCGGAGGAATGGGAGATTTCAACGGCGGCTTTGTCTACAATCTGCGCAATACCAACAATCCGGCCTCAGCACGTGCTTACATCAACCTGGACGCTTCGGGCATGGCCATCTGGCATACAAAAATAAAAAATTATCCGTTGGCATTACGTTACCAGGCTAATCTTCCGGTAATAGGGGTCATGTTCTCTCCCCATTACGGGCAATCTTACTACGAAATATTCACACTCGGACACGCCAGTGGCGTAGTCCGTTTTACTTCTCTGCATAATCAGCCGGCGTTACGACAGATGATATCAGTCGACTTTCCAATCAGATATACCAAAATGCGCCTTAGCTATTTGTGTGATCTCCAACAATCCAAACTGAACGGAATCAAAACACATACTTATTCACAAGTTTTCATGGTGGGATTTGTACACGATCTGTTCCGTATCCGAAATAAAAACGGAACTCCCCTGCCACCTGCCGTCAGAGCCTATTAAAACAGAAGTGAATCATGAAGAATCCTCCTATCCATAGTATCCTGCAACAAAGCTTCTGCCTGATTTTCTTTCTGGCTCTCCTCTCTTCCTGTATCCGGGAAGAAGAGTATGCCAACGATCCACAAGGAAACTTTGAGCAGTTATGGAAAATCATCGACCGGCAATATTGCTTTCTCGATTACAAACAAATCGACTGGGATGATATCTATACCCAATATCAAAAACGTATTACCCCGAATATGAGCAACGAAGGGCTGTTCGAAGTTCTGAGTGAAATGCTTTATGAATTGCAGGACGGGCATGTCAATCTGGCTTCGGCACACAACGTGTCTTACTACGATGATTGGTATCAAGATTATCCCCGTAACTTCCGTGCAGACCTGGTTGAAGATTCCTATCTGGGCCGTGCCAGTACGGACTATCGTACGGCAGCAGGCCTCAAATATAAGATACTGAAAGACAACATCGGCTATATACGGTATGAAAGCTTTGCCGACCCGATTGGCAACGGTAACTTGGACGAAGTGCTCTCCTACCTGGCCATATGCAATGGACTAATCATCGATGTGCGCGATAATGGTGGTGGAAACGCGACAAATTCCGCCCGCATCGCTTCCCGATTCACTAACGAAAAGGTTCTGACAGGATACATCTGCCATAAAACAGGAACCGGACACAACGACTTCTCTAAACCCTATGCCATCTATCTGGAACCGGCCAATGGGGTACGCTGGCAAAAGAAAGCAGTCGTGTTGACCAATCGCCGTTCTTTCAGCGCAACCAACGATTTTGTCAACCACATGCGTTGCCTGCCCAATGTCACCATTATCGGAGATAAAACCGGAGGAGGATCGGGTATGCCCTTTACTTCCGAATTGCCCAACGGGTGGAGCGTACGTTTCTCTGCCAGCCCTCACTTCGATGCACAGATGAAGCACATCGAGTTCGGCATTGAACCGGACATTAAGGTAGATATGCTGCAAGAAGACGAAATGAGAGGAAAAGATACATTGATAGAGATCGCCCGCAGATTCCTCAGTGAATAACTGTCTGGTGTCTCACAACATGCCGGTTCGAGCCCTGTCATCCGAAAAGCCGGTATATCTCACCTCCCAGAAAGCATTAACGCGGATTCTGCACCATATTCGGGTTAGCATCTATCTCCGCCTGCGGAATAGGTAATGCTACCCGCGGATCAGACGGAGCAATAACCGCAGCAGCCGCTACAGAAGGCAAATGCCAACCACCGGTACGATTTACAGACAAACCATTTCGCATGGCATCAAAGAAAGCATGTCCCTCTCCTACCAATTCCTTACGGCGTTCTTTCAAGATACGCTCCAGGCTCAACTCCGACTCTTTTACAGACTTCGCCGGATTAGCACGGCTCACGATGGCATTAAGGCAATCCAAAGAAAACTTTAGGTTTTCTGCTCCCCCTAACTTAAAGGCAGCTTCGGCAGCATTCAGGTAAACTTCGGAGAGACGGATAATACAGATGTCATTATCCTGCGGATTATCCCCCGTCTTGCCCGGATATTTATTCAGATATTTAGGATGACCCTTGGAACCTTCGGGCAATAGGTCCTCTTCCGGTTTCTCCGGCAAACGATTCAATGAATGACGCACATCATCCGGATCTTCTCCCAACAGATCGAGGAATGCTTTGGTCAGTACAAGGTTGTTCCAATCCTTCACATTATCGGCATAAACCATCGGAGCGCCTTCACCTCCCGTTCCGCCATCAGGCTCGGAAAGAG
>ENA-OPAG01000061-OPAG01000061.1-human-gut-metagenome-genome-assembly--contig:-NODE-61-length-57271-cov-7.283365_pt1 | contig 57271 bp, 50 predicted proteins | sample MGYA00241053_ERZ501422 | MGnify/ENA primary metagenome ERZ501422 (study PRJEB25962, sample SAMEA2042619) | human gut metagenome | biome: human gut; feature: human-associated habitat; material: faeces... | reverse complement strand
TAGCCGGCTTCAAATGTTTAACTTTTAGCGCGGTAAATTTTTACCGAAGTATTGTAAAAATAAATATGGCATTAATAAACGAACATTATCTAAAACTGACAAAAAACTATCTGTTTGCCGACATTGCGAAAAAGGTGAATGCCTTTAAGGTGTCGCATCAGAAGGCCAACGTGATAAGCCTTGGCATCGGCGACGTTACGCGTCCGCTGTGTCCTGCTGTTATCAAGGCCATGCACAAGGCCGTTGACGAGATGAGCACCAGGGAAGGCTTTCACGGATACGGTCCTGAACAGGGATACATGTTCCTGCGTGAGGCTATCGTGAAGAACGACTATCTTTCGCGCGGCATACATATCGACCCGAGTGAGGTGTTCGTCAACGACGGTGCAAAGAGCGACACGGGCAACATTGGCGAACTGGTGCGCTGGGACAACAACTTCGGCGTTACCGATCCGGTATATCCCGTATATGTCGACTCTAACGTGATGTGCGGCAGGGCTGGCGCGCTTGTTGACGGCAAGTGGAGCAACGTTACCTACATACCATGCACGGAAGAGAACAACTTTGTGCCACAGATACCCGACCAGCGTGTCGACATAATATACCTGTGTTATCCGAACAACCCTACGGGAACAGTTATAACGAAGGAAGAACTGCGCAAGTGGGTGAACTATGCGCTGAAAAACGACACTCTGATATTCTATGACGCTGCATACGAGGCTTATATTCAGGACGACGACATTCCCCATTCAATCTATGAGATAAAAGGAGCGCGCAAGGTTGCGATAGAGTTCAGAAGTTTCTCGAAGACGGCAGGATTCACAGGCGTTAGATGCGGCTATACGGTTGTGCCCAAGGAACTTACGGCTGCCAGCATAGACGGCAAGGAGCGCTATCCGCTGAATCCGATGTGGTATCGCAGGCAGTGCACCAAGTTTAACGGCACAAGCTATATAAGCCAGCGCGCAGCCGAGGCTATATATACCCCCGAAGGCAAGGAGCAGGTAAGGGAGACTATAAAATACTATATGGACAACGCCAAGATAATGCGTGAGACGCTGACATCTTTAGGACTGAAGGTGTATGGCGGCGTAAACGCTCCGTATCTCTGGGTGAAGACTCCGGGCAACATTGACAGCTGGAAGTTCTTTGAGCAGATGCTCTATGGAGCGCAGGTGGTATGCACGCCGGGCGTAGGCTTCGGTCCGAGCGGCGAAGGCTTCGTAAGGCTTACGGCCTTCGGTGAGCGTGAAGACTGCAAGGAGGCCATGCGGCGCATAAGTCTGTGGATGCAGAAGTAGAATGCGGCAGGGCGCCGGGCCGTAAGGTTTCTGCTTGACGGGCGTAAGTACACACCGGGCGACGTGGCGTCATTGACATGTGGGTGAGTGGTGGCGTGTGGCGCATGCTATGCCAATTTAAGTCTGCGAAAGACTTACTTTGTATTATAAATTGCGCTATGAATGTAAAAAAAAGCAACATTTATCTCATAAAAAGGTGTCATAATGAAATTTAGCATTATCTTTGCATATGTTTTCAGATAAAGAATAGGCATAAGTATAATAAATAAAACTTTTTAACAATGACAAACTTAAGATTTCAGGTTGTTGAAGAGGCTTTCAAGAAAAAGCCGCTGGAAGTAATGGTTCCGCTGGAACGCCCGTCAGAATACTTCGGCAAGTATGTCTTCAATAGGGCAAAGATGTATAAGTACCTGCCTGCAGATGTATATGACAAGCTCATTGATGTCATTGACAACGGTTCGCGACTCGACCGCTCTATAGCCGATGCAGTGGCTGCCGGCATGAAGCAGTGGGCCGAGGAGAACGGCGTTACACACTACACTCACTGGTTTCAGCCGCTTACAGAAGGCACTGCCGAGAAGCACGACGCCTTCATAGAGCACGACGGCAAGGGCGGCATGATAGAGGAGTTCTCGGGCAAGCTGCTCGTACAGCAGGAGCCTGACGCAAGCTCGTTCCCCAACGGCGGTATCAGAAACACCTTCGAGGCACGCGGATATTCAGCCTGGGATCCCACATCACCCGTGTTCATCATGGACGACACGCTGTGTATTCCTACTATCTTCATCTCTTACACCGGCGAGGCTCTCGACTACAAGGCTCCGCTGCTGCGTGCCCTTCACGCTGTGAACACTGCCGCAACTGAGGTTTGTCATTATTTCGATCAGAGAGTAAAAAAGGTTACATGCAACCTTGGATGGGAGCAGGAGTATTTCCTCGTTGACGAGGGACTCTACAGCGCACGTCCCGACCTGATGCTTACAGGACGCACCCTGATGGGCCACGACTCTGCCAAGAACCAGCAGATGGACGACCACTACTTTGGCACCATCCCCGACCGCGTACAGGCCTTCATGAAAGACCTTGAGGTGCAGGCTCTCGAACTGTCAATCCCCTGTAAGACACGCCATAATGAGGTTGCCCCCAACCAGTTTGAGATAGCTCCTATATTCGAGGAGACCAACCTGGCCATCGACCACAACATGCTGCTCATGTCGCTCATGAAGAAAGTGGCACGTAAGCACGGCTTCCGCGTACTGCTGCATGAGAAACCCTTCGCAGGCATCAACGGTTCGGGCAAGCACAACAACTGGAGCTTGTCTACCGACACCGGCGTGCTGCTGCATGCACCGGGCAAGACTCCTGAAGACAACCTGCGCTTCGTTACCTTCATCGTTGAGACTCTCATGGGCGTATACAGACACAACGGACTGCTCAAGGCTTCTATCATGAGCGCTACCAACGCCCATCGTCTGGGAGCCAACGAGGCACCTCCGGCAATCATATCTTCGTTCCTCGGCAAGCAGCTGTCAGAACTGCTCGACCATATAGAGAACAGCAACAGCAAAGACCTGTTCAACGTGGCAGGCAAGCAGGGCATGACGCTCGACATACCTGAGATACCCGAACTGCTCATAGACAACACCGACCGCAACCGTACAAGTCCGTTTGCCTTTACAGGTAACCGCTTCGAGTTCCGTGCAGTGGGCAGCGAGGCCAACTGTGCTTCGGCCATGATAGCCCTCAACACAGCCGTGGCTGAGGCTCTGACCGACTTCAAGAAACGCGTTGACGCCCTCATCGAGAAGGGACAAGACCAGACAAGCGCCATCATCGACGTGCTGCGTGAGGACATCAAGACCTGTAAGCCCATACGCTTCGACGGAAACGGATATTCTGACGAGTGGGTTGAGGAGGCAAAGCGCCGCGGACTCGACTGCGAGACAAGCTGTCCGCTTATCTTTGACAACTACCTGAGCAAGGAGTCGATAAAGATGTTTGAAGACATGAACGTGATGAGCGAGAAAGAGCTTGCTGCCCGCAACGAGGTTAAATGGGACACCTACACCAAGCGCATACAGATTGAGGCACGTGTAATGGGCGACTTGTCGATGAACCACATCATACCTGTGGCAACCCACTATCAGAGCCAGCTGGCCAAGAACGTTCAGAACATGCTGCAGATATTCTCTAAGGAGAAGGTTGAGAAGCTCTGCTCGCGCAACATCAAGATTATTGAGGAGATTGCCGAGCGCACGCAGATAATAGAGAACGGCGTTGACGAGCTTATCAACGCGCGCAAGGTGGCCAACAAGATTGAGAGCGAGCGCGAGAAAGCCATAGCATATCACGACACGGTGGCTCCAAAGATGGAGGAGATACGCTACCACATAGACAAGCTCGAGCTTATCGTTGCCGACGAGCTCTGGACTCTGCCTAAGTATCGTGAGCTGCTCTTCATAAGATAATAGCCAGACATTATCAATATAAAGACTGACGGCAGTGGGGCTGATGTGCCCCGTGTGTGCCGCCGAACATATAATTTTAACGTGACAATCTATTTCTTTTATTGATTGTTTTAAGTTAACTGACGGGAAGTCTCTGTGAAGAGGCCTCCCGTTTTATTTTGTGTTTTATCATGTTTTCCGCCCTGCTCATGGGCTTTGCTACGTGGTAAAAACTTATGACAAAAATATTTTCCGTTCTGGAAAATTAAAATATAACGGATGTTAATTTTGCCGAATGAAAATGTTGTATAGTTAACATACATTTACTTTTATCATACTATTAAAGGAATAAAAGCATGAGTTTTTGAGTCTGAAAGCATGCTTTACGGACGAAAAGCGGGCATGTTTTGCAGCGTAAGTGGCCCACTTTTGCACCGTAAACGGCATAGTAATATTTTTTAACTATTGCAGTTTTGTCTCTTCGTAAGCATAAAGTGCTGATAATAAGGAAGATGACAAAACTGCAATGTTTTTCGTGTTTTTTGCGCCAAACTATGGCTTTGCCACGGGCATCGACGTTCTGAGAGCGTCAAACGGACGGAATTTATCCGATTATTTTACAAAACGGCATTCCGGGCAGCATGGCCTTTTGCTGCCGCCGGGTGCATCGGCTCTGTACCGGCGTCATGCATACGAGTGCATTCCGCCGAGAAAATAGTTCACGCCGAAGTATGTCATCAGTATTGTGGCAAAGGCCGCCACCATAAACACGTGCCACGGCATGGGCCTGCGCATCATCGGGAGCGACGTCCCGTGTGCAGCCGCGGCATACACCATGAAGTTTATCAGCGCCCACACCTCCTTGGCGTCCCAGCTCCAGTAGGTGCCCCACGACACGTTGGCCCACACCGCGCCTACGAATATGCCCACGGCCAGGGCTGCCATGGCAGGATAGTAGAACAGCTGCGACAGGGCGCGCAGGGCTGCAAGCTGAGCGGCGAGCCCCTCTGCACGGCTGCCCCTCATGGCGCGCAGCAGCAGGGCCGTGATGCCGCAGATGAAGGTGAGCGAGAGCAGGGCGAAGGCCGTCATTATCACCGACACGTGGATGCTGAGCAGGGGCGACTGCAGCACCGGCATGATGTGGGTTATTTGCGGATCCATCTGGCTTATGTGCGACACGAGCAGGAAGAAGCCAGACATGATGAAGCCGAAGGTGAGCACTATGGCGAAACGGCGGCACAGCAGCAGCGACGCCGCCATGATTATCCATGCCATGAGCAGCATCGTCTCGTAGCCGTTTGCCATGGGTGCGGTGCCCCTTATCAGCCAGCGCAGAGCCACGCAGAGAGTGAGCGCCGCGAAAGAAAGCAGCATGACAGATACTGCAGTTTTCATTAGCATGCTGCCGCGCAAGGTGCGCCTTGTGGGGCGTGTCATAAGCCTGAGAACGGCAAACAGCGTGGCGAAGCCCATGCCGAGGTTGAGCATGAAGAGAATGGTGGCAAAGGGCACGGCGTTATACAGCCGTTCGGCCTGCGTCTGCATGCCCGAAGGCAGCGAGCTGCCACCGTTCTTGTGCTGATAGCGCAGCATCTTGTCGGCAATGTTGCCCACAGAAGCCATGTTGCCGGCCAGCGCCTCCTGATATATCAGCGAAAATACGTTCTGCATATACTGTCTGTCGGCCGGGGCTACGGCAGAGTCGGGCATGATGTCTGTTGGGGCATACCATGTGGTGTTGCCGTTGACGGTATACGGAAACACCTTCAGCAGCTTGCCGCGCCGCAGGTCCATCACGAGCTGTATGCGCGCGTCTACGTCGGCCACCTGGCGGTGAAACTCGTCGTCGTGCCCGTTGTAGTATTCGTTCAGGTAGGGGCCAATGATGTATCCGCCCATCATGTCGTTGAAGAAGGTGTTTATGGTGCAGTGGCGGGGCAGCTGCAGCCTGTCGCGCAGGGCGCCGCCCTTCAGTCTGAGCAGCGGCTCGCGGCTCCATTCGTCGGGCCACATCACGAAGCCCATCAGCACCTGTTCTGCCGTGTAGCCGCCGTAGCTTGCGCTGCCGCACAGTTTCTTTGTGAAGTCTATGGCGAGAGTCTGCAGCGGGCATACGCGGTTGTTGTAGAGAACATACAGCCGTCCGAACTTGTCGGCCGTCTCCTTGGGCAGCGTCGTTGCTCCGTGAGCCATGAACGTAGTGGCGGCAAGCAGCGCAAAGGTCATCATTCCCTTTCTCACTATGTCGCTGCGCAGCAGGCGGCGGTAAGGCCCCTTGGGGTCGATGAACATCCACACCATTGCAATAAAGAGCAGGGCGTAGCCGCAGTAGGTTACGGGTATGCCCCACGGGTCGCGGTTGACCGAGAGCACGCTGCCGCGCATGTCGGGGTCGTAAGACATCTGATAGAGCCTTACAGACTTGTAGTTGAATATGTTGTTCATCGACACAAGTGCCTCTGTGGTCTTGTCGCCGTCGGTAACGGTGAGCCTTGTTACATAGTCGGCCGCGGCCTTTGTGCCGTCGTGGTAGTGTATGTCGAACGACTTCAGCCTTAGCTTGAACGGCAGCTTGTGCCGTATGTCGCCGTCTTTCGTGCTGACCACATACGTGTCGGTTGTCTCGCCGAGCCGCAGTCTGACCGTGCCTTGCGATGCCGACACGTGGGTGAGCAGGGCACCGAGCAGTATCACGACGAACGAGCCGTGGAGCAGCAGCACCGACGCGCGCCTTATGCGCCTCTTCACGATATACGCCACGCCCGCTGCCGCCAGCAGTGTCCACATGGCGGCAAACCACCATGAGCCGTATATGGCGTCGGCAACATAGTCGCTGCCCATGTATTTCTCTGTTATCGTGGCCGCAGCCATTATCGTTATTATGCTCACGTAAAGAGCAAGGAGGGAACGGGAAAGGGTCATGTGCTTTTAGGAGTTAAAGGAGTTAGAAGTAGTTATCGCCAACAAGTTGGCTAGGAGTTAAAGTCAATAGCCTTGCTCTTTAGAAGTTAAGCAAAAATATTTATTGAATTACTTATTCACAATATTCAAAAGGAGTAAAGCCACAAGACATATGACTTTAACTCCTTTAACTACAAAAAATCATATCGCCTGCAGGAACTTCACCACGGCATCGCGGTCGGCTTTGCTGAGGTTATAGAACTTTGCAGCCGAGGCGTATGCGTCGCTCTCCTTGCTGTAGGCATGCCACATTATGGCCTCTATCTCGTTGCGTGCGCGGCAGTCGTGCAGACGGTCTTGTGCACCGGTGTTAATCAGCGACAGACCGCGGCCCCACAGCGGTGTGGTGCGGCACCATGAGCCGTGAATGTCGTTGATCATGTGCAGACGGTGCTGCACAAAGTCAGAGTAAGGATAAATCTTCTGGCGCGGATACTTAGGTAGCGGCTTGCCCTTTATCACGTCGGGCGTCCAGTAGTTGTCGTCGCCCGTTGTCCACGACGGACGGTGGCATGTGGCGCACCCCATCTCCATAAACAGCTTCTTGCCGCGCTGCACATCAGGGTCGTTAAGGTTGCGGGCGCGAGGTATGGCCAGTCCGCGGTGCCACACCATGAAGGCGTAGAAGTTGTCGTTGCTCATCTCCGGCTCAAAGTTGTGCCACTGGTTGTCAAACTGGTTGGTGCTTGGCGACAGCAGATTCTTCACGGCGTCGGCAATGCCGCTGTCAGTTCCGTCGGCATAATACGGCGACGTAGGGTCGCTCTTTATCGCAGCTATCACGTCCTGGTTCTTCGACATCGCCAAGGCCCATGCGTCGGTGGTGTAGAGCTTCGGGCGGTCAGGGCGGCTCACGTTCGGAATGTTCCACATGGCGTTGGCTCCGGCGCCGTCCTGCAGACTGGCACGTGTCAGCGCATAGGTGTAGCGCTTTATCATCCCCGTGACGGGAGTGCCGTCGGCCAGCGCGCCCGGCGAAGTCCAGTTGGTATAGTAGGCCGTAGATGCCCAGTCGTTGGCGGCCTTGTCCCACATGGCAGGGTTGAGCTCTATGTATTTAGCCTCCTCCTGATACTGCTTCTTGAGCGAGTCCTCAGGTATGGCGTCAATGAGTCCCGTGCCCATTATGCCTATCGTCGACTCCAGGCGCACGGCAATGTTGGTAGGCTTCGGGTCGGTGTTGAACGCATCCTGCGAAATGGTCACTTCAGGATATATGAGCTGATATTTCTCTCCGTCGGGAAACTCCGTTGCCGACAGTCCGCTCGGCATCGTACCTTCCACGGTTTTCCATGTCATGCTGATTTTGTCCTCGTCAACGGGCGGAAGAAACGGCGACACGGCCTGTGTCTGCGGCATGCCCGTTACCTCGCTGATGTAGGGACCGTCGTTGCTGTTGGCTCCGTCTTCGGGATGATATATCACTAGCAGGTAGCCGTTGCCGAAGCCTGCCTTATATGACTCCTGCCGCTTGCCGTGCCCGTAGCCCGGATGGCAGTCGATGCACGACTTTCTGACCGATGCCGGCCCTAGGCCGTTGAACGGCGGAGTGCTCGTGTTGAAGTTGCGCTCAAAGAGCACCTCGCCGAGATGAAACTCACTTAGCAGTCCCATTTCGTCTACTATAGGGGCGTCGTCTTCATAGCAGCCCGCGCCTACGTTTTCGGTAGTGCCGAGCTTGCCGCCCGGATACCACTCGTCGGCCGAGAAGTTGCCCACATCCTGTCCCACATACTCAATGTCGCCCGTGTTCTCCGGCAGACGTTCATCGTCAGTGCAGGCCTGAAATGACAGGCAGGCACACGCCGCGAGGGCGGCAACATGACAGTTTCTGATATTTATAAATTTCATAATATGCTGTTTTAAGATTACTTTGTCTTTGCTTTCTTTATCGGTTCAGCGATTGCTCTTGCCTTTCAGGCGTAAAGTTACGCCACGCAGACCGTGTGAAGGCTTGCCGTGGCATAACTTCTAATAACCTTTAAAAAGTATTGTCAGTTGGCTGCAATCCATGTTGATGCTGCCGTCAGGCTTGCGTCGAGCGCTTCTATGGCAGCTATGGCGTCGGCCACACACTGAGCTTTGGGATTGTCAACAAAGGCAGTGCCGCTGTTCTGGCATGCCGTAAGCTTATCGAGAGAGTTCTTTATGTTTGTCTCAACTGTGGCGGCAAGTTCCGGGTTATACTTTTTCAAGTACGCCATGATCGACTTGCTTTCGTTGCGGTTGCCCTCAACGCCGCCGTATATGCTGTTCTCTATGCTTATGATGTTGTCGTAGAAGTCATAGAAGGAGCGCTTGCTGTAGGGCGACTCAATGTAGTTGGGGTCTTCGCCGCTGTAGGCAAGTCCCATCTTCTGTGAGTACACTTCCTTTGCAATATTCTCGCATCCGCTCAGCAGGATGGTGCTTGCCACCTCGCGCCACATGGCATAGGTGCTTCCGGCCTGACCGGCGTTGAGCATGTTTGTGCCGTAAGAGTTGTTGCCGCTGCCCACGGTGCAAGGCAGTTCACACTCGTCTACGACACGTGTACGCTGCTCTTCGGGTGCGTCGGCGTTCCATGATACGTTGAGCTGATAGCAGCGGTCGCGCAGGTCGCCGGCAACGGCTGTGGCATAAATAAGTTCTTCAAGACCTGTAACGTTTGTTGCCACCTTAACAAAATCCGGGTCGTCTTCAACGCCGCGCAGCTTCTCAATCTTGCGGTTGGCGCCGTCGCGGAAGATGATAAACTCAATGCCGTGGAATCCCAGCAGCTCCTGTCCCAGCTTGTTGGCTGCATAGGATATGCCGTCTTCGCCGTCCATGTTGGCCACTTTGTCGGTGTTCTTCAGCTCTGTGGCCAGTCCTTCCAGGTCGAGCGGCCATGTGTCGATGTGCGGGTCGATGCCGAAGTCGGTTGCTGCGCCGAACAGGAAGGCCTCGCTCTTTTCCCAATAGGCGCGCGCACTCAGGAATGTGGCGCAGATGTTGTCAATCTCTGTCTGCGTAACCGAGTTCGGGTCTGTCTTAAACTTTTCCTTCACGGCATACAGCTGTTCGTAAAGACTGTTTGTCTCGGCAGCCAGACTTCCGTAGGTTGAATATACAACGTCGTTCACATACACGCCTGCCGCCTCTTTCAGGAAGGCTTCTTTCTCTGTCAACGCACTGCCGTCGTCGATGTCGTCATCGTCGCTGCATGACGAAAAACCAAACATTACTGCTGCTCCGAGCATGAGTGCAAGGGGCAATTTAAAGATTTTTTCCATAGCTTACTTTGTTTTTATATTAATACTTGTATCGTTTCTTCTATACATTCAGAGTCTCCGGCTTCGTCGTCTTACAGGAAGAATCCCTGATATGCCACGCCTATCGACACCGAAGGCTCGTCGTTGTATTTTGATTTGAGGAATCTCTTTGAGTATTCGCCCTTCACGACAATCTGCGGAACGGGGTAGTAGTTGAGGCCTACTGCCATGCGGCTGCGGTCGGTATATTCGTAGTCGGCCTGGTCGGCGGCAGGAATGTATGAGTCGTAGTACTCATATCTGCCAAAGGCATACAGCTTTTGGTTCTTGTTTCTGAGCTTGGGTATCTGTGAGAAAATGTCGTATCCGGCCTCGATGCCTGCCGCTACGGCATTCTTGCCCACGGGCGACTTCTTATAAGGCGCGCCGCTCGACACGAGGTTGCGCTTTATGGCGCTTATCTTCGATGCGTCGCTCACGTATCCGTAGTCGGCGTTGCCTCTTACAATCCAGTTGTGGCCTGAGTAGGTGAAGTCGAAAGCTCCGATATATACGTTGCCCTTAACCTTGTCGTTGGCCTTGCCTTCGCCTTCCATGTCGTGCGGATAGGTGTTGTGCATTGACTGTCCGTAGTATCCGCTAAGACCGATGCGCAGGCCCGGAATGGTGTAGTTGTCGATGCGTGCGGCAAAGCCATACTTGTTGGCCACCTTAAATTCGAATGGCGAACCGGCACCGTTCTGCACCCAGTTGTCGCGGTCGAACATGAAGGCGTCGAGTCCGGCAATGAACTGCAGCTCATAACGGAAGTCGCCCGAGCGGCCCCAGAAGCTGATGCCTGTGTCGTGCCATGTGCAGGGAAGAATGGTAGATTCGCCTTCGGGGCGGTAGACTGTAAAGAAGTTGAGCGGCTCATGATGGGCGTTGGTAAGGCCTACGGGCACTACTATATGTCCGATACGGACATTTGCCCAGCGTGCGAACGACTTCTGAATCCAGAACTGCTCCAGCTCCACCTCGCCGCCTTTCTCGGTTTCCTGTTCCCATTCGCCGGCCTCTTCAAACTCTTTCTCAACGGCACCGCCTGCTCCGCCGTGCTCAAACTCAATCTCGCTCGACATGCTCCAGCCCTTTCCGAAGTCGTAGCTTATGTATATCACGGCATGCGGAATGTCGAAGCGTCCGTGGCTCGGATCGTTCTTATACTGGCTTGCGTTAGAATAACGATAAACGTTGTCGCTGTAGAAGTTGCGCGTCAGTGCCACCTCGCCATATCCGCCGATGCTCAGGCGGTTTCCCTTGGCGTGCTGATACACGCTGTCGGCAGCCGAATGTTGTGCCTGCATCTGTGCGGAAGTGAACAGAATGGCTGCGGCACATGTCAGAAAAGTTTTTCCCGTTAAGTTCATTTATGTCTTATTTTTTGATTTTTCGATGCAAAGGTAATGGCTTGTAAAAATGTTTACAATACTTAAAAATCGGTAAAATAAGATTAAATTAATGTGCGTCTCTAATCACCAAAAAGGGTGATGGCCGGCCTGTTTTCATGCCTTGCACGGCACGATGAGCCATGCAAGGCAGCGTTAAGTGTGCTAGGGTGTGAAAACAGAGCGCCGCATATACCCATTTGCAGGTATATGCGGCGCTAATAATAAATGGGTATGCTGTCAGCGTTGCTATGGCTTAGGCATTGCTCGTCAGAGCATTACAGCTGTTTTTCGAGCCATGCAATGATGCCGTCGCAGGCATCTTCGATAAGGTCGAGAGCCAGCTCGAAGTCGGCATCGCCTCCGTAATAGGGGTCGGGCACGGTGTCGTATTGCGGATGACGGCTCATGAAGTCGGCCGTACACATTATCTTATTGCGGTCGTCGTCGTTGCGTGCCACGCGGTTAAGGTCGGCCACATTCTGATGATCCATCGCGAAAACATAGTCGAAGCGGCTGAAGTCGGCCGGCTTAATCTGTCTTGCCCTGCTGCTCAGGTCGTATCCGCGGCTTGCTCCGTGGCTTCTCATGCGGCGGTCGGGCAGCTGCCCTTCGTGCCATGAACCGATGCCGGCAGAGTCTACCTCAATGCGTCCTGCCAGGCGCTTGTTGTCTTCGAGCTTATATTTCAGTATTGCCTCGGCAGCCGGAGAGCGGCATATATTGCCGAGACACACAAAGAGAAGAGACTTCTTGTCAACTGGTTTCATAATCAGAAAATAATCTTTGTTGTTGTATTGTGATGAAGATGAGCCGCGCATGGCTTATTTGTCAACCACCGGGCGGCGCTTTACCACTGCCGGATTGCCTGCCGCGAGCGAGTCGTCGGGTATGTCTTTAGTAACCACGCTGCCGGCAGCAATGATGCATCGTTTGCCAATTGTTACGCCTGGACACACGATAACACTGCCGCAGAGCCATGTGTCCTCGCCTATGGTTACGGGGTAGGCGGTCTCTATCGTACCGCGGCGCGGCACGTAGTCCATCGGATGCTGCGGTGTGTATATCTGGCAGTTGGGGCCTATAAGCACGTTGTCGCCTATGGTAATGCGGCCTCCGTCGAGCATCACGCAGTTGTAGTTTACGAACACGTTGCGCCCCATGGTTATACCATTGCCGTGGTCGCAGTGGAACGGCGGGCACACCACGCTGTCCTCCGGTATGCCGGGTATGAGGTCTTCAATCATCTCACGGTAGCAGTCGTCTGTTATGGTGACTGTCTGCAGCCTGGCACACAGCTTCTTTGCGTGGTCAAGACTCTTGAATATCTCCGGGTCGGAGAAGTTGTAGAGCTGGCTGCTGCGCATTTTCTCAAATTCGGTCATGTGTCTTGTTGATATTTTGTTATAATGGAATATTCACTTTCTTGCCGTCCTTCTTTACTATAACGGCCGGATTGCCCACCACGGTGCAGTTGTCGGGCACATCCTTATATATAACTGTGGCGGCGCCAATCTTGACATTGTTGCCAATCTTTACCTTGCCGAACACCATCGAACCTGTGTATATGCTTACGTTGTCGCCAATGGTGGGGCGTCCGTCCTTGCCGTTGCCGAGCGTAACGAGGTGCAGACAATAGAAGTTGCGGCCTATGCTGTCGGCGTTGAGATAGGTTGAATAAGAATGCTCTAGATGGCATCCTTCGCCTATCGACGGGCATGTTATGTGGAGCGACTTGTCCTCGGGCATGAGCCACTTGATGAACACGGAGCGGTATTCGCCAAGGCGATAATAGAACAGGTTGCGGAACACCTTCTGCCGTGTGCACACCTTAATAAAGGTAAGTATGCCGCCCTTGCCTTCTCCGTAAGGCTCAAGGTCGGCGTCAATGGTCTTCCTGAAGCGCAGATATAGCAGTATGTGCGGCAACATTCTCAACGTTGAGGCCGAGAGCAGGGCGCATTGTGTGTAAGGGTTCATGATGTTTCAGGTTGATGTTTTTATAACTTTTTATGCCGTCATGCCGGCTTATTTGTATGTCTGCATTGCAGACGCGGGGCTATTTTCGTCCGAAGTCGGCCGGAATGTCTCCCCATTTGCGCGTGTCCCACTGGATGAGTTCCGTGCGGAACGTGTGCGTGCGCAGCCAGTTTTCGGCTCTTGCTATGACGTTATACAGCTGTGCGGTCTTGGCCGTGCGCTCCAGTTTTGTCTTGCACTGCATCTTCCTTACCCATGTTATGGCCGTGAAGCTGTCGCTGTATATAGTCTTCTTGATGCCTTTCTGCTCCATAAGCGCCAGTGCATGCACGATGGCAAGGAATTCGCCAATGTTGTTCGTTCCGAACACCGGACCGTAATGAAACACCACAGCGCCCGTAGTAAGGTCGATGCCCCTGTACTCCATTTGTCCCGGATTGCCGCTGCACGCCGCGTCAACAGCCCATGCGTCAGCCTTAACTTCCATAGGAAGAGGCAGTACTGTGTCATTACGATAATCTGGAGGATTGCAATTTGTTAATTCATAATTCATAATTCACAATTCATAATTGGGAAAACATCATTGCAATTCATAATTCACAATTCATAATAGAGAAAACTATCATCGCAATTCATAATTGGGGTGACAATTATTCTGTTCATCATTAAGCGGATTGAACATAGATATTCATAAATTTGTGAATAAGAATTATATAGAGCAGATTTTTCCTTACTGAAAAAGGAAGTTATTTTGTGATAATCATATTTATAATTCTAAATTCTCAATTCTTAATTCTAACTGTATCGCTGTTCTCTTTTGATTTCTTCACTATTGAGGTCAGTATCTTAAGCAATTCAACGCAATCGGCGAGCATACTTTCTGCCTGAGAAGATGAAATGTAGTCAGAATCACGCAGCAGTTCTATCCAATATTCTGTTTCACTTGCTTCTTTCAGTGCTACATTCAGTTTCGTTATGAAGTCGGGACGAGTCTGGGCTCTCAATGCCTCACGGACATTGGCACCTATACTCGTTCCGCTCCTCAACAATTGCTTGCCGATAATGTAATTGCCGTCACGACTGCACAAGTACTTATACAGCCTTACGCAGCGCAAGCTGAAAGCATAGCTTTTCTGCACAACGACATTATCGTCTTTACTTCTCAATGATTAGATATTAATCAATCGTCATTACTCACAAACCCAATTATGTATCAGGTTTAATTGCTCACCAACTCAACATCGGATAATTTTTGAAAAGATACTTTTTCTCAACCAACCCAATTATGAATTATGAATTGTGAATTATGAATTAAAAAGAACTACATTCGTTCCGGCATTTCGATTCCGAGCAGGCGCATGCCGTTCTTCAGAGTCTTGGCCACGTTCTTGGCGATGAGCAGGCGCAGAGCCTTCTCGTCGTCAGTGTCGGCGCCGAGGATGCTGAAGTCATGATAGAACTGGTTGAACTCCTTGGTCAGCTCGTAGCAGTAGTTGGCTATGCCGCTCGGGCTGTAGTCGATGCCGGCCTGGCGCACGGCAGCCTCATATTCGTTCATCTTCTGTATCAGTTCTGTCTCCTTGACGCTCAGGTTTACGTTGCCGCTGAATGCCTCGGGCACTGCTATGCCCTGAGCCTCGGCCTTGCGCAGGATGCTGCGTATGCGGGCGTAAGTGTACTGGATGAACGGACCTGTGTTGCCGTTGAAGTCGATCGACTCTTCAGGATTGAACAGCATGTTCTTGCGGGCGTCAACCTTCAGGATGAAGTATTTGAGCGCACCCATACCAACCATGCGCGAAACCTCGGCACGCTCCTCGTCGCTCATGTCGGCAAACTTGCCCAGCTCCTCGCTTGTGCGGCGTGCGTCGTCTATCATCGCTGCTATCAGGTCGTCGGCGTCAACCACCGTTCCCTCGCGGCTCTTCATCTTGCCGTTAGGCAGTTCTACCATACCGTAAGAGAAGTGGACAAGCTCCTTGCCCCACTTGAAGCCGAGGCGGTCGAGCAATATTGACAGCACCTGGAAGTGATAGTTCTGCTCATTGCCCACAACATATATCATCTTGTCGATAGGATAGTCGTTGAAGCGCATCTCTGCCGTACCGATGTCCTGAGTCATATACACCGATGTGCCGTCAGAGCGGAGCAGCAGTTTCTGGTCGAGGCCCTCGTCAGAGAGGTCGGCCCATACGCTGTTGTCGTCCTTGCGGAAGAAGAGTCCCTTCTCGAGTCCTTCCTCCACCTTTGCCTTTCCCTTCAGATAAGTCTGCGACTCATAGTATATCTTGTCGAAGCCTACGCCCAGAGCCTTGTAAGTCTCGTCGAATCCGGCGTAAACCCATGAGTTCATCTTCTCCCACAGTGCGCGCACCTCGGGGTCGTTGGCTTCCCATTTCACGAGCATGTCGTGAGCCTCCTTTATCAGCGGAGCCTCGTCCTTTGCCTTCTTCTCAGCCTCTTCGTCGGTCATGCCCTCAGCCTTAAACTTAGCCTCAAGCTCCTTAACCTCCTCGCGGTAGTGCTTGTCGAAGGCCACATAGTAGTCGCCAATCAGGTGGTCGCCCTTCTTGCCGCTTGTCTCGGGTGTCTCGCCGTTGCCCCATTTCAGCCATGCCAGCATCGACTTGCAGATGTGTATTCCGCGGTCGTTCACGATGTTGGTCTTTACAACGCGGTTGCCGTTGGCCTCCATAATCTGTGCAAGGCTCCAGCCCAGCAGGTTGTTGCGCACGTGTCCCAGGTGGAGCGGCTTGTTGGTGTTGGGCGATGAGTATTCTATCATCACCAGCGGAGCGTCGGCTCCTGCCTTGCGCTCGCCGTAGTGCTCGTCGGCGCTGATGGCGTTGAGCAGCTTGATCCATGACTGCTGTGCCAGCACGAGGTTAAGAAATCCCTTGACCACGTTGAAGCGCTCAACGTGCTCGCAGTTTTCAACAAGCCAGTTGCCAATGGCCTCGGCCGTAGCTTCGGGCTTCTGTCTTGATATCTTTAAGAACGGAAAAACCACCAGGGTAAGGCTACCCTCAAACTCGCGTTTTGTCTTCTGCAGCTGAACCATGTTCTCTGTGATGTCGGCTCCGTAAAGCTCCTTCACGGCCTTTATCACGCTGCTGCTAATCTCACCTGCTATATTCATTTCTTTAGTTTGTTATTTCTCTTTCATCTTTTTGCTTTGCAAAGGTAAGCAATTTGTTTGAAAATAAGAACTATACGCGGCATGAACAATAAAAAATAAGGGCAAACCGTTTGCTGCGTGAGCCGAAATCTGCCGCACGGCATACAAAATACGCTCTGATGTTGCCGCCGGCCATGGCGTTCGGGCGTCAGGGCGCAGGCCGGTTATGCGCCTGTGGTTATGCTGCGGCTTGATGTGATATGTAAAATAATTTTACCGTTCGCCGTCCGTTTGACGCTCTCAGAGCAGCGGTGCTCTCCGCTGCAGCGTGGTTTTGCCGTAAAAATGGCGAAAAATGAATGTTTTGTGTAATGTGTTGATATGCCGTGATTTACGCCGGTTGTGTGCCGTCTTGCGGTTTCCTGCTTGCCGTTATACGGCTGTTTGCGCTGCAAAAGGTGCCCTTTTACAGTGCGAAAACATGCCTTTTGCATGCTGAAAGGCATGCTTTTGGCTGCCGAAATCATAAGTTTCGGCGGCTAAAAACTGTCGTAAAGTAAAGAAAAGTTAATTTATTGCATGGTATAGCGTATGCCTGTTAACATACATTATACTTTGTTTTTCTGGATTGAAAAATAATTTTGTCCTGACTTTTTACCGTTTCCCGTATGCCTTCATCTCCGCTCATGGCATGCAGGATTGCCCATATAACACTTTCTGTGAGTCATATTTCCAACGCGTGTCATGGCCATTGGCATACCGTGAAGCCATATCGTGGCGGATGGTATGGCTTAAAACTCCTCACAGTCGAGACACTCTCTTATTATGTCCATGTCGAAGCCGCGGCCCATGGCAAACCTTATCAGTTTGGCGTTAAGCTCATATTCGCTTGCCGCCTTTATCGTCTTGCGCTTGCTCTGCAGCAGGGGGCGCAGCACGGCGATGTATTCTTCGGCGTCAACCTCACCGAGCGCGCCCGATATTATGTCGCGCGGTATGCGCTTCATCATCAGCGCCTGTTCCACCTTTCGGCGTCCCCATCTGTTGTATCGTATCTTGTCGCGCACGAAGAAGCGGCAGTAGCGCTCCTCGTCGATATACTTTTCGTCAACAAGCCGCTGCATTATGCGTTCCTGCATGTCGTCGGGCAGCTGCCAGCGCGCCATCTTCTCGCTCATCTCGTGGCGGCAGTGCTCTGCTGCGGCGCACATGGCCGACAGCTTGAAGAATGCCTCCTGTTCTGTTATCTGTTTCATCTCTTTGTCATGTTGTGCCGGCACTGCCGGCTATGTGTATGTTGCCGTGTTGTCTGTTTGCTCTGTTTTGCCGCTATGCCTTTATGCCCTTTGCCATGCGTTGCTTGCCGTACATGTCGCTTCGCAGCTCTACTGCCGTCATGCCTTCGGCCTGCATCATGCGGCAGGTGTCGTCGGCATATATCGGGTTAATCTCAAAATACAGCCGTCCGCCATTGCTAAGCGTCTGCACCGCAAGGCGCGTTATGGCGCGGTAGAACAGCAGCGGGTCGGCGTCGGGCACGAATAGGGCCGTGTGAGGCTCATGTTCCAGCACGTTGACGGCCATGTCCTTCTTCTCTTTTTCGCAGATATATGGCGGATTGCTCACTATCACGTCCCATTCGCCTTTAGGCTTTGCGTTGAGCGCATCCTGCTTTACGAAGTTTACGTTGGCGCCAAGTTGCTTTGCGTTCTCGCGTGCCACATCGAGCGCATCGGCTGAGATGTCCCACGCCGTAACCTTACTTTCCGGCATGTCGAGCTGCAGCGTTATGGCTATGCAGCCGCTTCCCGTGCCGATGTCGAGCACCTTCGGACTGCCCGAAGCCTTGCTGTCGGCTGTTATCCACGCGCAAAGTTCCTCGGTCTCGGGGCGGGGTATGAGCACGCCGGGACGCACATTAAACCACCGGCCGCTGAATTCGGCACGCCCGAGCACATACTGCACAGGCTCGCCCTCAGTCAGACGCCCGAATATCTTGTTCAGTTCTGCAGTCTTTTCTGCCGTCATCTCTTCAACGGCTCCACACAGGATGTCGGCCTTCGACAGTCCGAAGCAGACGTCCAGCACATAGTCGGTAACGGCACGCGCCTCACCGTTGCCATACAGCGGTTCGAGTGTGCGCCACAGTTCACGGTATGTCATTCTTCATTCTCCTTTCCTTCATCTTTGCGTGCGCGCTTTTTCTTCGGCAGTCGTCCGCTCTTGCGCAGCGCCTCCGATATTATCCATTGCAGCTGTCCGTTGGTGGAACGGAACTCGTCGGCAGCCCATTTCTCTATGGCTGACATCGTCTCTGAGTCCACACGCAGGACAAAGCTCTTGGTGTTGTTGTCTTTCTTCATCTTCTATGTTTGCGGGTTTGCGTCCGGCGGCCTTACGGCTTGCTGCCGTTTATGCCCGTATTGTGTCTTTATCTTTGTTCAGCGAAGCCCTGTATTCGGGCGAGCGGTAGTACAGATAATAGCTCATGTAAGAATGAAACACTTTGTATATGAGCAGAATCAGCAGTGCGAACCAGTCGTTCATCTTCTTTATCATCACAGAAATCATGCCTTCATAGCCGTTGGAAATCAGCGATACAATCATTATAGTGACGGCAAATCCTGCCAGACAGGTGATTATGCCTGCCGTGATAAACAGCCATCTGCTGCGCAGATAGAGTCTGTTGGACCATGAGCCGAGCGTAATCTCGCGTTTCAGCGGCTTTCCGCGCAGCCATGTGAAATAAGCCCCATAGCCTAAGATGCCTATGGCTATCAGACTCATAATAATCAAGACTATCGGCTCCGGCATTCCTTTAATGGCTATACATGCAAGGGTGAACAGCACAACGAGCAGCCCTATGCCGATATGTATTTTGCCATAAAGCCTTGCGCTGCAGCTGTATTTCGTTATGCTTATGCTGCTTAGATATTGTTTAATCATGTTTCATTCCTCTTTGTTTGCCGTATAATCAATATCAGTCGACCTTCTTCCGCGATGCTTCGGGCGAGCGGTAATATTCGTAGAAGTCGACATATGACTTCAGAACTTTATACAAAAGCAGGATAAACATCCATCCGAAAGTGGCCAGTTCTTCAGATAATCTCTGGATGGTAAGTCCGTCAATGCCGTCGCCTATGAGTGTTAGTAGCGTCGTGAAGACAAATATCAGCAGAAAGCCTGCCCCAATGCCCACTGGCATATACAGTTGTCTGTAGCGCAGGTACATGCGGTTGCTGAAGCCTCCAAGCGTAACCGTGTCGCTTATGGCTCCATTGCGGAACGCCCAGCGGTAGATGCCGGTGCCCACCATCAGTAGGAGTACGATGTATGAAAGTATCGTTGTGCCGTTATACCAGCAGTCAATCTTCCAGCAGCGCAGCAGCCAAAGGGCTGGCAGCGGCAGGCCGAGACATACATTGACCTTGCCCGACAGCTTTGGCGAACGGCTGAATTCCATTTGTTGTTTCTTGCTTTTCTTCTTTAGCATGGGATGGGTGTTATGGGAGATATGGGAGTTATGGGAGCTATGCCGTCGGCATGACAGCGCGCTCCCAATTATGAATTCTTAATTGTGAATTATGAATTACATCAGTGGTTCAGCGTTCCGGTGTTGATGACGGGCTGTGCCGTATCGTCGCCGCAGAGCACAACGAGCAGATTGCTCACCATGGCTGCCTTCTTCTCCTCGTCGAGTTCCACTATCTCTTCGTCCGAAAGCTTGTCGAGAGCCATCTTCACCATCGACACGGCACCCTCCACAATCTTCTCGCGTGCGGCAATAACTGCTGTTGCCTGCTGGCGGCGCAGCATCACAGCCGCAATCTCGGGAGCGTAGGCCAGATAGTTGATGCGGGCCTCAATAACCTCAATTCCGGCCATTGCCAGGCGCTCGTCAATCTTGGCTTCAAGTTCCTTGTTTATCTCGTCGCTGCCGTCGCGCAGGGTAAGTTCGCCGTTGTCCTGCTCACCGTCGTCGTAGGCATACTGTCCGGCCACCTGTCGCAGGGCGGCATCAGCCTGTATGCGCACAAACTTCTCGAAAGCGTTCATTATGTTGGCAGTCTTTGCACTTGCAGCAGCAGCGTCGCCGGCTGCCTTCGACTCGGCCATGGTCTGTGCGTCGATCTCGAACATAGCCTTATATGTATCCTTAAGTTTCCAGACCAGCACCATGCCGATCATCACCGGGTTGCCCGTCTTGTCGTTCACCTTTATTGGTTCGGCGTCGAGGTTGCGTGCGCGCATCGACAGCTTTTTGGTGGTGATAAACGGATTAATCCAGTGGTAACCGGGAGTGTTGAACGTGCCGCGGTACTTTCCGAAGAACATCATCACGCGCGCCTCGCCCGGCTCAACCTTTACGAAACCGCAGCTGACGATGATATTGACAATGAACAGTATGCCGCCTGCCACGCCTGAAGCTATGGCCGTGGCGCCACTGAATATCGTGGGCGAAAGAGCAATCAGACCTACCGACGCAATGTAGAGAAACAGGTTGAGAACGAGCATGCCGATGCCGTTGAGTGTCATACCTTTGAAAATGAATTCCTTGTTTTCCATAAAAAGGTGTTTTTTGGGTTATAAATAAGAGTTTATTATGATATCAAAATGATATTACAAAGATAAGCGTTTTTGGTCTTATGTCGTATAGAAAGAACTGTATTTTTAAGATTTTTTTATAAACCTGCAGTGCCTCAGGAATGAAGTAAAGGGAGAATCTCGCACCCGTAAATTTCTGTTTCTCGTTCACTTGAAGTATATTTGCAGCATGGAACAGACTGAAAAAGACAAAATGTATATGCGCCGGTGCCTTCAACTGGCACGCTGCGGACAGCTTACGGCAAGGCCAAACCCTATGGTGGGGGCCGTTATTGTGAGCGAAGAAGGCCACATAATAGGCGAGGGATATCATATAAGATGCGGCGAAGGCCACGCCGAAGTGAACGCCTTTGCGTCGGTGAAGCCGCAGGATGGGGCACTGCTCAGCAAGTCGACCATGTATGTTAGCCTCGAGCCATGCTCTCATTACGGCCGCACGCCGCCGTGCGCCGACCTCATTGTGAGCAAGGGCGTAAGGCGCGTGGTGGTAGGATGCGTAGACCCCTTTGCCAAGGTGAAGGGCCGCGGCATACAGAAATTGCGCGACGCAGGCATAGAGGTTACGGTGGGCGTGCTTGAGAAAGAATGTCTTGAGCTGAACAGCCGTTTCATGACGTTCAACACTCACAGCCGTCCTTATGTGACGCTGAAATGGTGTCAGACGGCAAACGGGTTTATCGACGACAACTTCAGGCCTGTGGCATTGTCAACGCCGTTCACCAAGATGCTCGTGCATAAGCTCAGGGCGGAGAACGACGCCATACTCGTGGGCCGTGTTACGGCGGAGCGCGACAAGCCGCAGCTTAACGTAAGACTGTGGGCGGGACGTGACCCGATGCGCATAGTAATCGACCGCAACAGGCCGTTTGCGCCCGAAGCCGACTTCAGCAAGCCCATTGTGCCGCAGCTGATGAAATGGCTTTACGGTCAGGGCGTTCAGTCGCTGTTGGTTGAAGGCGGAGCCGAAACCCACCGGAGTTTCCTTGCCGAGGACGGATGCTGGGACGAACTGCGCGTAGAAATATCGCCGCGCACCGTAGGCGGAGGCACTGCCGCACCGCAGATACCTGCCTCGGCAGAGCTGTACGACCGCAAGGAATACGACGGGAATATAATACTTACATACAGGCATGTTTAGAGCCGGTTTCTGATATGTGGTCTTTTACAAGCTAAAAGGCCACATATTGTATTCTGAAAGGTGTCCTTTTGCATGATGAAAGGATACCTTTCAGAATTTGTTTTTAGGTCAACCGAAATGAGGAATGCACACCATGCGGAAATCAACTCTAATCAGGATAAGGCCTGTTTGAAGTCAACCTAAGTCAGGAAAGTACAAAAACATGGTGTAGAAGCGGTGTGTGATGAGTTGAAAAAACAACTCGTCACATCGTATGTCTCTGTATATCAAGTTGATATGTCGAGATGTGACGAGTGACGAGTTTTTTGAAAAAACTTTTTTATGTTTAACCCCTATTTTTCTGTTTGGTCCAAATCAGTCATTAAGTTTCGGCCGTATCGCTGTTTCGTCCTGAACGGATGAAAGCATCGGTTTGCTTGTATAGTTAGACCTTATGCGGCTTAATGGCCGATTGGAAATTAGTTTTAGTGGCCTCGGTCAGCATTGTTCTTGTTGTGATGTTCCTGCCGGGGCGGCCGCCTTAATGCGGCTTCGTCTGCCTTATGCAGCCGTTGTCTTGCACGGCATGCATCAGAATGTCATTCTCAGGGCTGCATATACGTTGCGTCCCGGAGCGTTGATGCCAGACGAGAACACGCGGTACTGGGTGTCGAGGATGTTCTCAACGCCGGCCTGCAGCGTCAGACTCTTGTTAAGGTTGTAGCTGCCCTTTACGTTGAGGGTGAACCATGCCGGCATGCCTTCGCCGTCGGCACCTTTCACGGTGGCGTAGTCGATGTTGTCCTCGCCGTCCATGTTGTAGTCGTCAACCGACTTCTTGCCGTTGTAGAGGGCGTACATGTCGAAGCGTCCCTTGCCGTCGGCGGTCAGAAATGCTGCTCCCACGCGTCCGTAGATTGGCGGAATGTGGTCGAGCGGCTGCTTCTTCTCGCCGCTCAGAATGCGGCCGTAGGTATAGTTGAACGAAGCATAAAGCTCGGTCTGTCTTGTCGGTGTGGCGGTCAGGCTCGACGAAAAGCCCCACAATACAGCCGTCTTGGCGTTGGTGTATGTGTAGACGTCGCACATCTCGCCCTGATATTCCATCTGGCTTTCGCCCATGAATGTGCCGCGCGCCGTGGTTATGGCGTCGAAGTAATAAGTGCCGTATACAACGTTCTCCCATGTCAGCACATTGTCGATGTGCTTTGTTATGTTGAGGTCAACCGACACGGTCTTCTCCGGCCTGATGTCCTTGTTGGGTATTGTAACGGTGCTTACCTTAGAGTCGAACACCTTAGATGTGTTGTCGATGTTGGGCACGCGGTAAGCAGTCGATGCAGAGAGGGCTATTTTCCATGTCTTTGTGGGCAGCCAGTTCATGCCTATCGCCGCGCTGTATGTAAGGTTGTTCTTGCGCTGACTGTCGCCGCCGAAGAAGGGGAACTCGTCAACGTTGAGCACGCTCGAATAAGTGGTGGCATAGCCGAGGCGCACTCCGTCGTGCATGCTCCACTTCGGACTGATGTTCCACACGTGTGTGGCAAATGCCTCGATGGTGTGCATGCTGTTGCTTCCGTCGGGATAGCGTGTGGTGTTGTATGATGTTTCGCCTGTCAGCACGTTCTCGGTGTTGGCGGTAGACTTGAGGAAGCTCAGCGTTCCGTCTATTCCGAGATGCAGCTTGTGGTTGTCCATAAACTTAATCCAGTCGGTGTTGAGCGACACGATGTTCACGTTCTCCCAGTTGTTGTAAAGCTCCTCCTTCTGGAACTTGCGGTCGTGGCGGCTCTCCTTCACGTTCTGATATGCCACGGCCATGTGCACTCTGTCGGCTCCGAGCTGGTTGCGTCCGTCATAATGGTAAGCAGCGAGGAGTCGGAACTGCGGTCCGTAGTACCACTCTGCAAACTTGGGGCGCAGCTCGCCGTCCTTCACCTCTGTTACGCTCAGACGGTCGTAGCGGTTGAAGTTGTTGGTGTTAGACAGCTGAAAATTAATCATGTGCTGGCTGTTGGCGTTGGGCTTGTAGAGCAGCTTCTGCATGAAGTCATACTGAAGGTAGCCCGAGCGCTTCTGCAGCTGCGGCTTGTCGTTATACAGCATTATGTCGTTCTTGCCGTCCTGCGGCTGTACGTATATGTTGCTCTCAATGTAGTTGTCGTCGTCTGGCAGGAAGGGGTTGCGCGTTGTTCCGGCACGCAGGTCGCCGAAGTTGCTGAACGTGAACGACGTGAGCGACGCAAACTTCTCCGTTCCGTAGTTGAAGTCAACGTGCGCAGTGCCTTCCTGATTTGTGCTGCCGTATCTCAGCACGGCATGCCCCTCGCTTGTGTGAGTCTGTCCGTCGGCGGCAAGAGTAGGCGAGAGCGTGTTGAAAGTGATTGTTCCGCCAAGTGCGTCAGAGCCGTAGTTGAGCGACGACGGACCGAAAAGCACCTCCATGTTCTTCAGCGCAAACTGGTCAACGGTGAGGCAGTTCTGCAGGTGTCCGCTTCTATATATAAGGTTGTTCATCCTTATGCCGTCGACAACGAGCAGTATTCTCGATGCCTCAAAACCTCTCAGGATAGGGCTTCCGCCGCCCTGCTGGCTCTTCTGCACGAGCACCTGTCCCGTTTCGCTGAGCAGGTCGGCTGTCGACTGCCTGTTGGCATAGTCGATAAAGCTCTTCGGCACGCTCACAACGTGCTGCGGAGTGTTGATTTTGCGTGTCTGCTCTCTGTTCACAGACACAACAACCTCCTGCAGGTTGACAGAGCGGAATGTGTTGACGCTGTCGGCCGTGTTTGCCTTAGCCTTTGTCGTGCAGCCTGCAATGATGCACGCAACCGCAATAATAGTCTTCTTCATGTCGGTGATTAATTTCTTAAATTGCTGTTATCCTGTAATATTATAATTGTAAACGCTGTTGCTGTTTTTGCTGCCAACAGATTTTGTCTTTATGGAGCAATGTTTCAGACAAAATAAAACCGTTATCTGATGTAACGGTCCTATCTGATTAAATAATAATGCTTATTTGTCTTGTTAATACTCTTCGTCTTCGTAGTCGTAAAATGGTTTTCCTGGCTCTGATGGAAGCTGGTTCATATCGCCAATACTGCTTCCGCTAAGGATGTTCTCCGACTCTATCTGTAACACTTGAATTGAGGGTGAAACGTATTCTTTTTTCATCTTCATAATTTAAATGTATTTTTGATTCGGGTGCAAAGATACACAATATGTATGCAATAATACAAATGGAACATAATTTTTTAATGTTTATTATTTAATTTGGCCGGTAATCGTCAATATTTTATGATTTTTATAGTAAAAATATGGGTGAAATGCCTATTAAGCATAATGAAATAATGTTATAAAATCAAGAATCTGTCTTTCCTGCATGCTGCCTTCTTGATATAAGTCAATTCTTTCTATATGCTACGAATGTGTTGTTTTATTTACCAAAATAATAGTTCTATTTTTCAGATATGGCAAAATATTGGTTGATATAGCTTACAGATTGTAAGAATTGATGTTAGTCAATTATTTTGTATTTGTTGACATGATTGTTTAAAAGTTTTTAAAATAGAACAAAAAACGGGAAATTTATTAATTTATGCCAAATATAATCCGAATTATTTTTTAAATTGGCTACAAATGTATAATTTTGCACACACATCAGAGAAACAGATAATAGATTATTTGATGCAAAAACTTATATAAACAGAAATAAAGGTATTATGGTTAGAAAAAGATTGACAGGATTAGTGGCGCTTCTGCTGCCGTTCGTGTTCATGCAGGCACATCTGGGCCGCGAGAAGAACGTTGACGACAAGAAGCGTTCGAAGATGGAACGTGCTGTTTCCACATTACCCGATTCTGCTTATGAACAGGTGAAAAAGGAGGATTTGTTGAATGATGAGGTCTACATCAAGCTTGCGCGCGACGGATGGTTCCCGCAGGAAATAACAAGGATTATGGACCGATACATAAAAACGAATCGTGGAAAGGTGCGCGGTTCGCGTGAGTATGGTATGTATGCCAAGCAGTGGCTTCCTACTTTTGGCCACACGCCGGGCAGCGACTCTATCTACCAGTTTGTGGATACGGCTTATTACGGCGAGACAATGAAGTCGGTTCGTCGCCTTTATTCAAAACAGCTTGAGACATATTATCCCGAAATACCTTATACGCCTGAAGACAGGATGAGGGGTATACGTAATCCCGGCTACTTCCGCCCCGTGCAGCAGAAGCCCTATACGGGCCGTGTGCACTGGATAGTAGTGCATCCTACTGACCCTGATGCCTTGATGGTTATCCCTGACGGAGGCGGAATATTCCGTACGGATAATCTTGGCAAGACATGGGACTGCGTTACGGACAGAATACCCGACCGTGAGTTCCGCAAGATCTGCTCACATTCGGCTATACCCGTAGATCCGGATGACTGGAACCATTTCTTTGCCTTCATGAAGAACGGCAGCAGTAGTGCTGTGTATGAAACTACGGACGGCGGACAGAGCTGGACCAGAGTGCAGGGCGCTACGCATAAGTCGTTTAAGCGCGGCTATGCCTTTAAAGATGCGTCGGGAAAACTGAAGTTTATCGGCGCAATACAGTCTGGTGCGAATTATCTCGGCAGTCAGTTGTGGTACAGCGAGGACAAGGGCGTCAACTGGAAGCAGATTGTGCTGCCGGATAACCTGAAGGAGACACACCCTGAGACAGGAATGAAGGGCTCGTTCTTCCAGAACTTTGCCTTCCATCCCACAAACCGCAACATTATATATATACCGACATCACGCAGTATATATTACTCTGAAGACGGACTTACCCCGAAGAGCGACGGAAGCTTTGACATAAAGCGCATGACGTTCGACGTGTATAATCAGGACGGAACAGAACTGCGTTACAGTCAGGTGAACGAGTTCCCGTTTAAGGCTACAACCCAGAGTTTCCTTGAAGTGAATCCCGACAACCCGTTGCAGATGTGGTTTGCAACAGCGTCGCGTAACGTCAGCTATGGCGTATATTCTGCTGTTTACCGTTCAGACGACGGCGGAAAGACATGGCGCACGCTGCAGGAGCCTATAAATGGTATCGGCAGCGGACTGGCCTTCGGAAACGAGTCGCCATGGGGCTGGCTCGGCGGATTTGGCGTAAACTTTAAGGATCCCCAGTGGCTCTACGGATGCTCAATGAGTTCTGCAATAAGCAGTGACGGCGGACATACGTTCAGAGAGTTCGGATGGGGTAACCGCCTTAAGGCTCTGGCCGACAACGGACAGTACTATACAACTACGAGTGCACGTCATAATGCAGACAACCACTGCATCGTGTCTCACCGCAGCGGACGCGTGTTCCGCGGCTCTGATGCGGGACTTCTGGTAAAGGATAAGGACATAAACAATCATGAGTGGACTAACATAAACAGCTCGATGGGCAATCAGCTGCATTATTCTATTAAGGTAAACGAGTTTGGCGACCAGACAATGCTTGGCAACACGCAGGATGTGGACGCTCAGACATACCGCTACGGACGCTGGGGCAACTGGCGCGGATATGAGGGTACGGAAGCCTTCCTTAATCCTTATGCCGGCACATGCTATTTCTCAGGAAGCGGAGGCGGAGGCCTTGAAGGCGTATCGCTCAGCTCTTGGTATGAAGGCTATTCGATGGCTGATGTATGTACAGGCTACTGGTATCTGATTCACAATCCGGGAAACAATGCCCAGTCGTTCTTCCGTATAGAGGACTTCGGCCGCAAGACGATAAACCTGTCTGCAAATACCGTGGATGAGACCGGTGCGGGAACAGGTGCGCGTGATTTTGCGATAACACGTGACGGCGACAAGCCTACACTGTTTGTGCTGAACACCAACCACACAATTGTCAAGTCGACAGACAATGGCAATACGTTTGAGACTGTCAAGGTGATCGGTTCTAACGGCTCTAAAGTTCCGGCTAAGTTTACTAATGCCTGGATTGCTGCTGATCCGAATAACAGCAACGTTATATATGTTGCACAGACCGGAAAGGTGCTTAAATATGATCTTACAACAGGAGACAGCGAAAACCTCTCGCAGGGCCTGCCGTCAATTTCGTGTGACGATATATTCTTCCATGAGGGAACAGGAGACCTGTATTTCTTCAGCTCTTCGTCAGGTATATATCTGCGCGACCACAATACTGGCCAATGGTCGTTGTGGCTTAAGGGATATAATCCGCTTTCGGCAAAGCGTCTTGCCTTGAACTATACCACCCAGGAAATGGTGATAGGCGATTACGGACGTGGCGTGTGGGTGGCTGACCTTGAGCATCCGGCTGACCGCTACTTCAAGAATGGCTTTGCGCTGAAAGAACTTTCTAATGTCAACGGACGCCGTACATTCGGAATTGATACAAAGTGGACTATTCCGCTTTACTATGACTATACATGGTATGTAAACGGAACAGACGTGAACAATCCGTATCAGTATTTCACGTCTAACCTGAAGGACGGAGACAGAGTTAAGCTGAAACTGACCCTGCGCGAGTCGCCGGACGTAACAACAGAGTCGGCTGAATATACAGTCAAGTCGTCTTCGGCAAAGTCAACGGCTGTTGATTACACTCCGAAGCCTGGCCAGGCTCTTTACAGCAACGGTAGCGGCCGTATTGACTTGGGAAATGTTGACTACTTCTTTAATGACTTTACCATAGACTTCTGGATTAATCCGGAGAACGACGGTGTCATTCTGTGTAACCGTCCTGTAGAGCAGCAGCGCGATACGCGCGGATGGGCATTGCTCCTGGATCAAGGCAAGCTGAAGTTCCGCTATGCGCCAGCACAGCTGTTCGACCGTGCAACATACGACACAAACGAGACTCAGCAGACCGACCTTGTAGGCGGAGCGCTGACTAAGGGACGCTGGTCGCATGTAGCCTTGAGCGAAGACCGTGACGGAAATGTTACATTATATATAAATGGCAGCGAGGTGGCTTCGGCTCCGCGCATAGTGCAGTGGGCTCCGCTCAACAGTGCTGTCAACCTGTCGCTCTTTGCCGACGGATTTGAGAGCATGGCGATGAAGGGAAGTGTAGACGAACTGAAGATATGGAACCGTGCGCTCAACGCGAACGATGTTAAGCGCGCCATGTTCTCTCATGACACATCGGAGGCTGACGCTTTGGTTTACTACAACGACTTCAATGCCGGAGCGCTTGACAAGGAGCATGAGCTCTTCTCGCGTGCAGGAATGGCTCCGCGTACTCAGGCCGTTACTTCTTATGTGAAGATGCCGGTGGCTGTAGGTGCAGTCAAGTCAGAGGTGAAGACTCCTCAGGGACGCACAGCCTATGACACAGGCAACGGTACTGCGATATATCTTACGCCTTCGGGCGATCAGTCGCCTGAATTTGGTGTCTATCGTTATGCAAACCTGCATCCGGACAGCATGGGTGTCAACACTCAGTATTATGTTGCTGCTTCCGAGGTGTTCCAGATACGTCCGTTCTCTGATGCCGGTCAGCTGACTCTTGATATAGAGCTGCCTCTGTCATGGCATAGTGGAAAGCAGTATCAGCTCTATGCCTGTGGCTTGTATGAAGACCAGAAGGTGTGGATGAAAGTGGCCGACATGGAGGCTGGCGAAAGCGGAAAAACGCTTGTTGCCAAAGGCGTGAAAGCTGCCGGACTGGCAGACAAGATGCTTGCCGTGCTTGAGAATAAGGCTGCGGTAGAGCCTTCGCTCGTCGGAAACTGGGAAGGAAACGAAATCGACGTTTATGATCAAAGCGATGTTTCATATGATGTAAATGCGCGCCTTGTAGGCGGAATGAATGAGCCTGAAGGAATTTATGAAATCAGCTCGAGAACAGGACTGTTCAAGGTTGCTGATAACATGAAGTTTGTCAACGGCAAGGCTGTGGCAAAGTTGCAGCTTGACGTAGAAATGCTGAAAGGTAGCAAGACTCTTAAGGATACCATCGAAAGCAAGAACGGTACAATGGTGCCGCTGGTAATCACTGTGAACAACAAGATGCTGCCACAGGATCCGGGTAAGGCCATGACATTTACAAGTGGCGGAGCTGCTGTGCAGTCGTCTCAGATAAGCGGAAGTCTTAACGGACTCAACAATGTCACCATGATGGGATGGGTGCGTGTAGACAACGAGGATATGCTTAAGAGCGTTAAGCCTCTGATATTCTTCCGCGGCAGCAACGGTGGAGTTTGCGGAATACATATTGCAGACAAGAACCTGCGTTTCCACTGGAATGACGGATATTACGGATGGTCTACCACACATTATTTCAAGTCTACGGATGTTAGGCCGCTGGATGCATGTGGCACTTGTGGCAGCTTCAGACGGATTCCATGTATATCTTAACGGAGCAGAGTATTTCCGTTCGACAGGCGTGCCTACTGCCAAGATAAATTCGGCATTGCTTCTTGGACAGAACTATCAGGGCGACAAGTGGTTTAAGGGTGCCATTGACCAGGTGATGCTGTGGAGCCGTGCGCTCTCGTCTGACGAGATACGCAAGTATATGCTGAACAATCCGCGTCTTGACGAGCCGGGTCTGGTGTCGTTCATCGATATGGATCATACGAACGAGGACGGAAAAGTTTATGATGTTGTTACGGGCACTCAGCTCACTCTGTATGGAACAACGTCTAACGAAGACTTCTCTCACATGCCATATCACCCCACTGCTACGTTCAGCCAGAACAGTCAGGATACAGAGGCAGGTCAGGCCGTTCATGTGGCAGCTCCGCAGGGAGTAAGCGCAAGCTTCGGCATTGGCGTGATGAACGGAACACCTTATAACTATGCAAATGCTGACCATGCAGAGCTTACGCCGCTGAGCAACTCGTTCTATACGTTGACCATGAGCAAGGCGTCGGTGTTCTCATCAGGCCAGAAGGCAACAGTAAGCTTCGCAATGCAGCAGGCTGAATCGGCACCGGCGGTTACGTTGGCTCTGCGTCCGATAGGATCTACAGAACCATTCTCAACGTTTGTTCCGATGTCGAGTCAGGATAACGGCAGAATGAAGTTTGAGGTTGACGGCACAACTCTTAATGACGGATGTGAGATGATGCTGATGTACGACGGTGCTGCGGGTGAATATCCTGTAAAGGTAAATCTGTCGGTTGACGGTCATGCTGACGGCGACACAATAATTATAAGTGAGGTAAACAACAAGATAACTGTAAAGAGCCGCGTGATAAGCAAGAATCCGACAAGCAAGGTGCAGGTGTCTGTAGTTGAGTCAGAATATGCTTCTGCAAACATATCAGAGCTCGACCTTAACGGTCCGGCAGAACAGGATATCATTGTGACGATTAATCGTGACAACCTTAACAGTCTGGCTGTTAATCCTGTTACAATAAAGCTTTCGGGAGTTACCGAAAATAGCGAACTTAAGCTCAACGTTGCGCTCGAGCCTATTGTAGAGCTGTCGCTGGCTGACAATGAAGACGGAGCGAATGTGATAGAGGCTACATCGCCATACGTGTCGTTTGGCGTAAAGGCTAAGCTGTTGCAGGGTGTGCTCAGCGACGGCGTTAAGATAAAGATTGACTCTGACGGAGGTGCGGAGGGTATCGTGAACACATCTCTCGGCAGCTTGCTCAGCAACGGCAACGCAGCTTATGCAGATATGCTTGAATATTATCCGAGCGAGAGCGAGTTTGACGCAGGATGGAACCTCATTGGTAATCCGTATCTGTCTAACATAAACCTTACGAAGGAGCATAATGTCGTGCTGAATGAGGATGAGGTGGTGAAATATCTTTACCAGTATAATCCTGAGAGCGACACATATACAGCCTGGGATATGGTTGAGAACTATGACGAGACTCAGAAGCTGATGCCGTTCCAGCCGTTCTTCGTGCAGACACGTCAGGCGGGTGCAAGTCTTGTGATAACACCAGAGGCTAAGAATACGAGCATAAGCCGCCGCGTGTTCGACCATTACATGCTGCATGAAAGCAAGATGCTGCGTATCGGTCTCTATGAAGGCGACTCAGACAAGCTGGCCGACCGCACGGAGGTGAAGCTGCAGGATGAAACTTCTGCCGGATTTGTTCTCGGTGAGGATGCCGTGAAGATGTGGGGAGGACTCAACTCTAAGACCAACGAGATTGCCACTGTATGCGGAAACCGCAACCTGTCGGTAAACGTGCTTCCGGGCAAGAAGGTTGAGATACCGCTTTACTTGCGACTCTCGTCTACAGGAAAGTTCCGTATAGCTGCAATAAAATCTTATGGCTATGGCCTTAACGACAAGGCAGAACTGCTTGACAAGTCAACAGGTCAGAGATGGAGTCTGCTCGACGGCAACGGATATGAATTTGACGTCAATAATGTTGATGAAGCCAAGTCGCGCTTTGCACTCGTGCTTAGTGTACATGAGGAGACCACTGGCGTAGGTCAGGTTGCCGGCGGCAAGCCTTCGGTAAGCATCGACGGAAACACATGCCGCATAGAAGGCCTCTCAGGCAAGTCGGTAATAGAAATGTTCGACACAGCCGGACGCCGATGCGTCTACACGACAACGTCTTCAGACAGCTACTCTCATCAGTTGCCTTCAGGCACATACATCGTGCGTGTGCGCACATCTAACAAGGATTATACAAACAAAATAAACGTAAGATAATGAAAGCAAGATATATAATTGTTTTATTGTTCTCATTGCTCGGCCTGTCTGCACAGGCCCAGAGCATTGAGCTGATAGGACTTGTTCCAAGTGCCGACGGCGGTGTCTCGGGCCGTATGATATTGGCTAAGGTCAATGCCGGAGGCGAGGAAATACAGAATGTTCAGGTAGTGTCCTTCAGTCTGCGTGACGGCAAAAGCACAGTGTCTTCAGACAATATACCATTGTCAGACGGATATTATCTGCTGCCAATACCGGAGACGCTCGACCGTAACTTCACGGTGCCTCTGCTTGACACAACTGACAGATATGCATATCGTGCTAAATTTATCACTGCAACCGGAGCACAGTATCTTTCTGAGTTGATAGAGGACAATGGCGTCGAGCGTTTTAAATGGATCGGACAGGATGTCAAGTGGAATGCTGCTACGAGCGGATATAATAATAAAATTGTTTTCGACAGGGGTATTGACGGCGAATATGAGTTCCCTGTTGACGGTATCAATTTTTACAAAACTTTCAGCACTCATGCTAAAGGCAGCTTCACGTTCAACTTTGCTGAAGATAGTCCGTATTCACGCTTTTTTACGTATTACGGAATACAAGATAATAAGAGCAGCGGCGACATCCGTTTTTCTCTTTCTGTAAACGGTGAAGTAAAGGAGACACAGACAATGTATGCCAAGACCAATCCGGTGAAACCGGCCGATGGTATATATCTGCGTAAGTATGAAGTGCCTATTGACGGACAGACGAATATTGTTATAACAGGTGATGTTATTGATGATAACGCTCAGGACCACATGAACTTCCCGCTTGGACGTGTTTATCTTAAGAAAGATGTAAGAAAAGCTCAGAATGCCACATGGCCTGAAACGGACATATTGGCCTATAACAAGCCGTTTACACATACGCTTGACGCAGGGTTCACTTCTGGCGGCACCGGGCTCTACTATATAACAGCCGGAAGCGAATATGCAACCATAGAGGGAAATGTGCTGAACGTTCATACCATACCGGTGGATAAGTCGGCATATATAGAGGTTACGGCCGTGCAGCCAGGTACAGACGAATATCTTACCTCGCCTATAACTAAGTGCCGCTTCTATGTGCGCAATAATAAGACTGTGGCAAAAGACGGAAAACTTGTCCTGAACGATGGCGACGAGATTGACCAGCTGACAGTGTATGCCGATCCGGAGTCACGCGGACAGGTGGTGGTCGACAAAGGCTTTGTAACGGTTAAGAAGCTTATACTGAAATATACATTCAAACCGGGTGAGTGGAACTTTATCTCGTTCCCGGCCAACGTGAGCCTTTCAAAGATAAGCGACCTCAACTCATTGGGCTATAGCCTGAATGACTCTAAGAAAGCTTTCTATATATGCGAATACAGCACACGCTCGCGTGCAGAGCAGCCCGGCAAGACAGCGTGGGTGAAGATGCAGACAGACAACGTCGTTAAGAACAAAGGCTATATTATGGGTGTGGCCCGTTCGGCTGACAATCCTGACAACAAACCCGTGGAAGTAACCTTCGTGTTCGAGAATACCACGCTGGGCATGGATGCTTCAAACAACGGCTCGCTCAACGTAGAACTTAACATGATGCAGGTGGAACCCGGTACGGAGATTCCTGTATATGTAAGACCGGACGGTGTGAAGGGAGCGCCGCTGAGGGTGATGGTAAGGTTCTCTCCGAAGGACATCACGGAGCTGCCCGTCAACTATGCCAACGCTCTTGAAGAGGCCCGCGTTACGTTCAATCCTAACAATTCGGGCATCCGCCTCACTCTGCCCACGCAGGATCCGGCAAAGGTGGTGATCTTCGACAGCAAGGAGCGAGTGGTTAAGGCTGTGAAGTATATTGCACCGTATCTTATAGACGTTACCGACATGAAACCGGGCAAATATCAGCTCTACATCCAGTATGGCAACGCCACGGCAACGAAGCCGTTTGAGATTGGTGAGAATAAATAATGACAACAGCATAATTTTATACTATTATTAAACATAACCTAAGAAAAGGAGCGATTGAATAACAAGAATCGCTCCTTTTTTTGTACATTTGTGCCATAATGCGAGGCGTTATGGACAGGCCAAAACATGTCATCAGAAAATTAAAGGCAAAAAACTGAAAGGAAAACGTGCACTTATTGTTAACGAACGACTGAAATGTCGGTTGCTGCGGCATGGACTGTAAGCAAAATCGTGCTTGTGGGTTTCAAATCGTTAACCTATTGTTTACGGGTCGTAAGTGGCCCACTTTTGATGTGAAAGTGGCCGGTTTTTTTGTCATAAATGGCTGGCTTTTTATGGTCAAATCAGTGTCCTGCCGGCAAAATGATAAAAGAAGAAATAATTAAACTCGTGAATTGATGAGGAAACAATGATAGCGGTTCTCTATTTCGGATTGCGGCTGAAACAGTTTTGGCGGATTTTAAGGCGACTGGGCGTTGCCGTAAGTCTGCTTTTTGCGGCATTTATGTTTTTGGCTCTTTATGTGCTGATAAAGACAAGCTACAGCTGGATTATGCCCGCTGCCGTCATTTTATGCCTGCTATGCTATCATAATGAACGTAAAGACAAAGACTTTCTGTCGCAGCAAGTTAAATGTCCTGCTTTACTCCTCATGGCTGAATATATATTGATAGGTTTGCCGTTTGTTGTGATTGAATGTCTTAGAAGTCATTATGCCGCTGCCGCAGCCGTCATGACAACTGCCGTTCTTTTGCCTAAGCTAAAGACCATAAAGATGAAGTCTGTGCCCGTCCCCTTGCCTTTTCTCTACAAAGGCGGTCTGGAGTATATCCGCATGTTCCGCATGTATGGCTGGCTTTATCTTCTTTTGCTCATAGTTACAGTCATAGGGGCGCAGCATGCCAATATCCGTATCGGAAAGGTAGCCTTGATTGTATGGGGCATAGTTCAGACAATGTCGTTTGCATCCGTTCCGCAGCGGCAGGAGCTAACCTTTTATCTCAATTATTCAGCTTTTCAGCGGCATCTTGTCTTGTCAAGCGTCTGGAACGCCGTAATAACAGCCGTGCCTTTTGTCGGAATTATACTTTCGTTTTCTTTCAGCAGTGATAATTTTCTGTTTGCAGTTTCCGTAATATCGGGAAGCATATTATATTTGTGCAATATGGGCATGGTGCGCCATATGTCGTTTTCATCAGCATCACTGGCCGTCTATCAGTTGATAGTGCTTATACCATTGTTTTTCTTTACTTGTTTTATTCCGCTTCTGATCGTTCCGTTTGTTCTGATAAACGTATTATGCTGTGTATTCCTTAAAGACAACTTAAAAAATATATGGAGCTGATAAATATAACAGATTTGTCAAAAAGCTATGGCAAGACAATGGTTTTACATGGATTGTCGGTAGCCTATCAGTCGGGGATGATTTATGGACTTGCCGGTGAGAACGGGGCAGGCAAGACAACGCTGTTTAACTGCATCATGGGACTTACCGGTTATGACGGCAGCATAGACAAGGCGTCAGGCATCTCAATCGGTTATCTGCCGGCCGAGACTCATTTCTATTCGCTGATTACCGGATATGAGTATCTCGATTTTTGTATAAAAGCAAAAGGCAAGAATATCAACAGAGCAAGGGTGGAAGAAGCAAATAAGATGTTTCAACTGCCGTTGCATAGGTATGCATCGGAATATTCTACCGGCATGAAAAAGAAGCTGGCGCTTATGGCTCTGCTGTTGCAGGACAACGACTTGTATATACTTGACGAGCCGTTCAACGGTGTCGACTTATACGGCTGTATTCAGCTGAAGAAAATCATACGCTCGCTGAAAGCCGGTGGCAAAACCCTGCTGCTGTCCTCACACCAGATAACCATCCTGCGCGAACTGTGCGACAGCATCGACTATCTGAGCCGTCACACCATCGTGAAGAGATACACTGATGAACCGGTGGAAGAAATAGAACGGAGCATACTTGCCGACATTCATGGCAAAATAATTAGTTCATGATTAAGTTTTATCTTGCATCCAAGATGATTTTGTTAAGAGTCTTAATACTTCTTCAAAATTATGTTTTATAATATTTGCGTCCAATCCTTCGTAAAAATAACTATCATTGAGATGTTCATTACACAGATTAATGAAAAAGTTAATATCAGATATGCAAGTTTCTCCCCATGTTATTGATGGATTGATAAAGAAATCGTATGGCTTTTGCTGATAAGTTGTAATAGCTTCTTTTATTTCACCTTTCATTACTTGTAAATTTGCCAGGTTACCTTGAACAAAAGTGGATTCAAATTCATTCTTTGGCATAATATGAAGTATTTCATCTGCATTTTCAAAAAACGCATTTCCGTTTTGGCCTTCATATGGGGCCATGATCAATTCTGCAAAACTATTCGCGTATTCTTGATCTAGAATATAAACACGATTGCAATTTAATATTTTTAATTTTTCTATTCTGTAATCAGCAGCAAACATCCTGAATTCTTTTCGATTAGAACAATATGCATAGAAATGGGATATGCTAGACAAATCATATTTTAAATGATGTCCTAAACCAATATGGGGTGCAAAATATTTTATTGTTCTACAGGAGGCAATATTAAATAGAAATCGTGTGCTATAGCCTGAATCTTGGGAATTGTAGGCCATCCATATTGGCTTACCATATGCTATGGCATCAAAAATTATTTTTTTTAAGGAATCCCAGTCTTCTAATGACGTAGAAGAGTCTCTTTCCCAATGTACATCAGAAAATAGTTCTTTTAGTGGAGAGATTTCTGCAATCTTGTCTAATGGAAAGTGTACGTCAATACCTAATGGACTTTGTCCCGTAATGGCATATCCTTCATTTAGATGCTTGATTTTTAATGATTTACATGTGTAAATCCATTGGTAACTATTTGTTCTTGTTATAATACAATATTCGCAGTTTGACTGTTTTATTTTGTCTACAATAGAGAACCATTCATGTCCTTTTTGTACTATATTTGATTTTGGTAAAATATCTTCAGTAGGTATAATAAATTTATTAGTGCTATTTTGTGGTTCGGAGGTAATTTGAATTTTAGGAGGAATTGTCAAACCCAAATAATTCTCTCTTGTATTATTTGAAGACATTACAACTGCATCTTCATAAGACCACCTGTTTAAAAATTTTAACGTATTCTCGTGAAATTTAATTCCATTTTCGTCTGTCAGCCATCTGAGTATTCGTTTAATGTAGTTAATAACGCCTTCTATATTATCTTTTATTTGCTGTTCAGCAAAACGTATAACGCACCAACCATTTCTAATAAAATATCTGTCACGTAGGTTGTCTCCATTTTCTGTATAATGTATAGGTTTACGACTTATAATGTCGTATGGTTCATCAATTTCTATATCAATATAAAGTTTTTTCTTCTCCCAATGCAAACAAAAATCTGGGCGATATGAATAATTACGATTTAATATAGGGAGTTTTATATTGTTAAGTAATTTAAGTCCCTTGATTTCTTTGCATATATTGTGCAAGTGTTTTTGCAAAACTGGTTCCATCACACCTGTTGTAGCACCGATTCTGTCAGTTTGTGGCTTAATTATACGAGTATTTTTACGTGGAACTTTTAGTGAAGGGAATTTTTTGTGTTCATCTTCATCTAAATAATGGTCAAAGAGAAAATGTCCATCAAATAAAATATTTGTCGTTTCTATCTCATAAGTGCGGACTATTCTTTGACCGATGTTTTCTTTGCCTGATATGGGTTTTGTATTTGTATTGTTTATATTTTTTGTTTTAGAATTATTTTGAGGATCAGAATAAATAGACGTTCCAACTATCACATAATCTCCTATTGATCCGTCATTTTCTATATGAGTATCTAGTATTTTAGATAAAAATTGTTCTTTAAACTTTCTAGATGGAACGAATTTTATAACTTTTTTAGGAGAAGAAGTTTTTATTTCGCCGGTTGCAATGTCATAATATCGTTTGCTTTTCTTCTCTGTGTTATAAAAAACACCAAAGTCCTTTAAAGTGACTTTATCACCTTCTTCTAATGCTGTACTTATGTTTTGCACCAAATAATCAACAATTATTTTGGAGAGACGTATGGGTAGTTCTGTACGTTTTTGAATTTCTTTAATTAACTCTTTTTTATTCATAATTTATAAACAATTAAAATTTAACACCCATTTATTTATTGGGTAATCTGCAATGATGTGTCGTAGCAAAGTTAATTAATTTATCTTAAAGGTGATAGTAATTTGGGCAAAAGTTACTTTAGTTCTTAACTTTATGAGAAATGGACAACATTTAATCATATTTAGAATATAGCTAATTAAGTGTGGGACAAAACGGGAAAATGAGGATAAAGTAAAGTCAGTTAAGAATTCATATTAGAGTTCGAAAATTTTTTTGTTTAAGCCATGTTGTTAAGTCCAAAATCCATATTACGGAATTCTTGCTTTCAATCGAAAATCACCATTTTGTTTGTCCGCATTGCCGCCATTTAGCACAACCATGAGTTGACAGCCCTAATTCTGCATTTCCATAAAAACATGAATTTGCCTATTGAGAATCCAGGTCGTTCTCATTCTTGTAAATCATCACGAGCATGGCAGTTATGAGCGTCATGTACAGCATAATCTTTATTCCGTTCTCGCTTGTTGACATGAAACGTGAGATGGACAGGTTTTGCTTCAAGAACTTGAAGAACACTTCTATATCCCAATGTTTCCTGTATGTCTCGGCTATCTGCTTTGGCGTAAGGTTGAGACGTTGATTATTAGGAACACCTTGTTCTCAATCCTTCTTGTCTTGCCTTTGTTTGCATGGTACGTGGTGTCACGTGGCTACTTGAAGCGTGTCTTTATAACGCGGTATGGCGTTTCGGAGTATTTCTTCTCATCATTGTCGTACATATGTACGATATTGTCCTCATACAGCTCAAGATTGCCAAGGTCGGTGTCTGTGTTTTCTTTCATGAGGCATTCCACCACTTCCATGTTGCGGTTGGTTTTTATCATTCCTGCCAATGTGGGTTCCCCCACTATTTATCGGGTGAGCCCCTGTAATGGAATAAAATGGGAACAACAGATATAAAAGAAAAACAGCCAAGTATTGATAACCAAATACTTAGCTGTTTTCTTGTACCCAGAGCCGATATTGTACCCAGTAGTGATTATGTACCCAAAAGAAACTAAGTGCAATGAAACCAAGGGTTGCCAAAGTGGTACATTAACCTTTGGCTTCATAAAAAAGACTATATTTAACCGTTTTTGGCTACCCTTTGGCTACCTGTAAAAATAAAAATACCTATCTTTGCAAACAAGGGAAATTAATAGCAAAGAATATGGCACAGAAAAAGGAGATAAGGAGTGATAATACATACATTATTAGTCAAGATACAACAGACAATCCTAAATTAGGTGCAAAAATCCTATCTGATGGTAGAGAGAGCCTTTTTCTTGATTACTATTTTGGTTATCAAATGGTATATAGTGAAAAGTTGGATAGACAAGTAGCTAAAAAGAATAGAAAAAGGGAATTTTTAAGTCTGTACCTTTGGCAAGCTCCCAGAACCCCAATAGAACGACAGCAAAATAAAGAAACATTAGAGTTAGCTAAAAAGATAAGGTTTGAGCGTGGGCAGGAGTTGTTAGAGAGCGTAGAGGGTTACAGACTAAAGAAAAAACGTGATATTAACTTTTTAGACTATTTTCAAACATACATAGACAAGTATACAAAGAAAGATATAAGGATGGTGAAAATAGCCCTCAAGCGTTTCATTGACTTTCTGAACGACACACCAGAATATAATAAGTATGCCAAAAGGATAAAGCCGGAGCAAATAACAAAAGATATGGTTGAGGCTTTTACGGAGTATTTGCAAGGCCGGAGTGTGGGCGAGGGTGCAAAAAGTATTTATGCACGATTTAAAAAAGTGATTAAGTATGCCGTGGAACATGATGTAATGTACAAAAATCCTTGTACTGGGATATCCATAAAGATTGATGATCAACAGTTGAGAAAAGAGGTCCTATCACAAGAAGAGATGCAACAGCTTATAGCAACACATTATGAACATGAAAATCCTAATATAAGAAGGGCATTTATCTTTTGCCTTTATTGTGGTTTAAGGTTTTGTGATGTGAAAGACCTTACATTTGCTAATGTGGATTTTTCAAACAAGTTATTGAAATTTGAACAGAATAAGACAAAAGGGCATAGTGCAAGCAGTGGTGTAATAATCCCTCTCAACGATGGTATATTGTCGCTTATCGGTGAGCCTCAACATCCAGATAATAGAAGTGAACTTATATTTCCTTTGCCCTCTTATGAAATGTGTCTGAAGGCTTTAGGGCGATGGGTTAAAAGAGCTGGTATTACAAAGCATATTAGTTGGCATTGTGCCCGACATTCATTTGCTGTTAATATCCTCAACAATGGCGCTAATATAAAGACCGTCGCAAGTCTATTGGGACATAGCGGGCTGAAGCATACAGAGAAATACACAAGGGCAATAGATAGTTTAAAACAGGAGGCTATAAATAGCTTGCCAGAGATTAAATTATAAGAATAGAAATGGAAGAGAAAAGAAATAATGTTTTATCTCATTATAAAGATTTGAACATAAAACGATACGAACAGTTATGGAAGTTGATCGAGGCTCTTGATTATGGGACAGATGTATGTATAGGTGGTGATGAATATTGCCAAACAAGAAGTATTGACGATAAAATAAAATATTATCACTTATTGGAAACTGCTTATGAAGAGATTAAGGATTATGAACAAGTTATAATAGAAGATTACAATAAATTTAATAAGGATTGGTATGGGTTTATGCAAGTTAATGAATTAGGTAGGATTTTGGAATCAATGTTTTTTATTTGTAAATATTACCATGAAGAAGTAGAATTCATAAAGAATGAAATAAAAAACAAACAAAGTATTACAGTAAGACCAGAACTACATATTGTAAATACAAAAAAGAAAAAAGGCAGGCCAAGTAAGCCTTTTAACGATATACTTGTTAAAGATAAGGAAGCCACAAAAAGGAAATTACATGATTTGATTGATGGTAAAGAAGATAGCAAAGCTGTAATATACATTAAAGCAGCCATACAATTAGGTATGATGCTAAAACCAACACACACACAATTTATAAATGAATTTGGCAATATTGTAAGCAAACAGATCTTCAATAAATACTTAAGTGCAAATTTGTACTCAGATGATGAATTTGCAGGAGCAAAACAAGCATTAATAAACAATTAGCAAGTATTTCCAAGTTGACATTAATAGCTTTTAATTGTCTAATATATAATGGCAATTAAAGGCTATTCTTATTATTTCCTTTGTTTTGTTTTATAGCTTAACTTTGCTTTTGTAATCAGCTGGAGATAGCGAGTGCAAGCCTATTACTCCAGACGGTTACAGGGTAAAGACGGGTTAGTCTTGCACCTCAACCCAGAAGCCCAGGCCTTTAAAATATAAGTTATGGCAGAGGAACTAAAAAAGGTTGCCGACCTTATAACGGCAAACACAATCTTTTGCACTAAAGAAGTGCTGACAAGTGATGAAGCTGCAAAATATATGGGCGTTTCTAAAAGCTACCTTTACAAACTTACCATGAGACAGCAGATACCACATTTTAAACCAATGGGGAAAATGTGCTATTTCAACCGTCAGGAATTGGAGCAATGGCTACAGAACAACAGGGTGTCGACTGCCACCGAGATAGAACAGAAAGCACAGGCATATTGCATGAAAAAATAATGGTATGGGAGAAATATAAAGAGGATGTGAAATGAGAGATACTTTTATTTTCTATCGTTCATTTAAGGATAGTATGAGCGAACTATCTGAAAAAGACAAACTCATAATGTATGAAGCTATATCAGACTATAGTTTGGATATGGTTGAACCGGAGTTAACAGGATTTCCCAAAGCTTTATTCTCCCTTATTCGTCCGATATTAGATGCTAATATCCAACGTTGGAAAAATGGTCGTAAAGGTGGTGCTCCTATTGGTAATCTAAATGCAAAGAAAACAACCAAGAAACAACCGAAAAACAACCAAAAAACAACCAAAAAACAAGCTAATAAGGATAAGGATGTAAATAAGGATAAGGAATATAACATAGAGAGTGGGGACAAATCAGAAAGATTTGTCATCCCCTCACTCAAAGATATAAAATTATATTTTGAAGGAAACAATCTTAAAGGTGATTATTCTGCATTTCATGACCACTATCAGGCTAATGGATGGAAGGTGGGGGCTAGTAATCCAATGAAAGACTGGAAAGCAGCTGCTCGCAGCTGGAGCCGGAAAGAGACAAATTTCCACAAAACAACAAAGACAAGCTCTGCTGATGTAGGCATGGTTTTAAAAGACAATTCATCCGAAAAATATGTTAAAGGCTGGTGAACATAATGGAGATAGAAGTAATATACGGTCAGATTCTTGCGAAAGCCAACCATTATAAAGCTGTTCCGGGTAAGTTCGGTACAAAACGAATTATTAAAGATGACAAGATACGAGCCTATGAAAATAGCTTCATGCAGCAATGCCGAATATACCGTAATAAGGGTGTTTCTAGCCGTTTCCGGCTGTTTGTGAAGGTCTATCATAGTTCTGTACGTTTCGACCTTGATAACAGCTTAAAAACGCTTTTAGATTGTTTGCAGATGGTAGGCGCTATAACGGACGACAAATTATGTTTCCAGATTGAAGCAGAAAAGAAAATAGACAAATACCACCCCCGGATAGAGTTTGCTCTTCTGGAGGTGAACGAGCAGAAACAATTATTTAACTTTTAAAAAATAGAGTATGAGAAATGATTTATTACACGCCATTGCAAACTTGGCAAGTAAACAGGGGTACAAAAAAGCTAAGGAAGCTATCGAAAAATGGGACAAAGAAATAGATGTAGATAGATATTGGGCTATGCGTATTGCCAACATTGCTGCAGATGAAAAATTGGGCATTGAAGCAGCAAAACACGCTATTGATAACCCTGATCAATGGGACGGCAGAACTGAATCCGAAAGGATGGCTGATGCGATTTTGGGATATAACGCCCACTTTGACCCGGATTACAGAGACAACCCACATGATGACGGGCTTATTCATTGTAACGGTGGAGGCTGCTATAAGAAAGGTACTCCTGCAACTGGAGAGGAATGTAGTCGTATTGCTGCACAGATTAATGCAGACACGAGGGCGATTTTAAAACATCCGGAAAGGGGAGAATACCAAGCAATAGAGCATGAGCGTTTTATGAAAGGAAGTTAATTCATTCCGGGTAGGTTTTCCATGGAGGAGAATCTACCCGGTTTCTAAAATCTGAATTATCTGATGTGTCCACGTGCGCGTATGTGTAACATTTGTATAGTTTTAGCGCATAATAATGAGCAAAAAATCTCAATCTACTTTTAAAACAAATAAGCCTTTTACTCTCCGTGTCATTTATTCCGGGCATGGAGTGTATGAGGCAGTATTCTCATATCAAGAAATAATCCTTTTTCAGCCACTTTCAGAGTTGCAGTATAGAGAATATCGGAAGCAGTGCTATTTGCGCCCTGTAGAGGCTAAAAACAGCCTTCTCGACAATATTTGCTTTGACGGTACCACATACAAAAGAAATGATTTCAAATTTTTGGGCAAGGATGAGGCTCCCACGAAAGAAATGATAGCTCTCTGGCTGGAGATAGAAAAAGGCTTATAAGCTGATTTATACGCCCTAAAATCATATTAGGCCAATTCCAGCCGAATTACAGGCCCAAAACCTGGCGTATGGTGTAAATCTGCTTGACACAATTTGAGGGTGTACCTAAAAAGTACCCCCCCTTACAGGGTGTCCGTCATAGACATCATGTAAGGGGTGTTGTTCTGCAGCTCCCTGTAATATATCGGTCAGGTACGAAGATTATTCGTACTGTTTTTTTATTGCATGGGTTTATAAAAATTGTTCAAGGTGTCTATGCAGAATTTTTGTTTGTCAATAAAGTAATTGAGATTCTGAACTAAAGGTGATTTTTCCGAATAAATATCGTTAGGGTTAATTCTGTTTTCATCAGGATACCTACTATTTGCCTCTACGCCACGAACCAAAAAACTCATTAACATTTGGGCTGACATGCATATTTCAATATTATCATTCCGTTTAATTAATTGCTTACATATACTTTCGCATTTTGGATACCCTCTCATTCTTCGGACATTTTTCAGCAACTCCTTTATTGAACTATCATTGTTTGAGAGAGGATTATTTTCATAATAATCTATAACGATATCACTTGCTAATTTCCCAATACGATCTTCATGAGGATTCTCAATTATTGTTTGTATTCTATTATGACAAAATTCAACTATTTCATCTTTAGTTAGTTTGTCTATTTCATCTTTAAATGATTTATAATCATTATCCGTAAAAATGCTTGTATAAAGATCAGACGAGAATAACATATCAAAAACCTTGTGAGGATCATGACTTATTTTTCGAAGTTCATTGAATGTAAATATTCTATTGGTTAGGCCTAAATACTTACAACTTTTTTCTACTGATTGTTGGAAGTGATATACAGCATTGGGGTATTCCTTTATTTTTAGTAAGGCATCCGCACTTTTAATGTCAGAATTTGCTAAATCCAGAAAAATTGTATGTGACAAATCTGTGTTTATAATATCCATAATTTTATGTTTTTGATACTTGATTAAAAAGAATAATTTTTTTTGAGAGAAAGGGCATGACGTAAAGTCATGTAAATTATATTGTATATTTATTTTATCATATTTATCTTTTACATTATTTATGTGGGCGGATATAAGGGTGGATATAAGGTTGAATATAAAGTTGAATTTAATTAAGTAGGTTACTTATTAAGACGGTGATTTATTGAATTTATCGCCTGTAATCTGCTGCTTTCAAACTGTTTAACTTTATAATTTAAACTTTTCTGTCTGATATGTTCTACAATAGCATCTTCTAAGCCTTTCATATCCAATTTGCAAGACACATAAGTTCGTTTATTGTATCCGATTTCAGATTGTAAGAACCCACGTACTACAAGCTCCTTTAGCATCTTCTTATAGTGATAATCAGTTGTATATTGCTTGTATGCAGATTTCACTTTCTTATCACTTAAAATAAACTCTAATTCGGCTTGATTCTTAGCCCCGAACATTCGACACTTAATCATACTGCCAGTCGTTTCTGCAAAATCTTTATTGCCAATAACAGAACGTATTCCGGCATACATGGCGAACAATGCTTTTTCGTAGTCGTTTTTTGTATTCTCATAGAAATCGAACATCATTTTTTGACTGATTGATACTAACGGCTGATTGTGAAACCCATTATAAGCAGCATGATAAGTTTTATAAGTTTTGGCAACAGAGGATATATCAAAGGTTATTCCAAGGACTTCTTTTACTTGCCTTAGACGGTGAAATTCTTCTATCTCATTTTTCAGATTCTGATGTTCCTTGCAATATTCATAAATACTTTCTATTTCTGTATCTGGGATAAATTCGTAACAGCTAAATCCGTTATAATCCTCATCGCTGTAAAATATCTCACCTTTTTCAAGCCTATAAAGCTCTCTTTGCAGACTCTTTGTCAGTCCACCACGATAATAACAATACATGAGTTGTTTTAAGGCGTTGTATTCGTTTATTTGTAAAGTTTGAGATACACGGTATATCCCTACGTTGAAAATATCGCTAAATCCACTCTTGGGCTTTTTAAATATTTCTTGAATTAGCGGTAACGGAAATAGGATATATTTGAAATTTTCCATATCTTTGCATTATCAATTATTTGCGCTCGGTTGTCCGTGATGGGTGGCCGGGCGTTCTGGTTTATAAATCTTTTATATCTTATAAGGTACGGATGAAAAATATATTTTATCAATAAGATTTTCATACTTATTTTGATACAAAAACATTTGAAGAGATTCCTTTGCTTTTTCTTTTTGTTCCATAAGCATTGGACCTAATGTTATTGACTTTATGAAAGATTTATCAAACGTCCTTTTTACGCATGGTATGAGAATGCCTTTTCTTTCTCTGAAAAAGACTTCCTCGTTATCCAGTTTATTAAAAATTAGTCTTACTTCATCTTCGTATTTGTATGCCGGATGCTTTATGACTGCCGGAAGCATCTTTTCCCATGATCGGCCAAGCTTTTGTTTAAATTTATCATTGCTATTTTTATATCTTTCATGTAATCTCAAACTAGAGTGCAAATCTATTTTTTCTATATCATATTCGCAATTAGCCATCATGAATGAATATTCAAAACATAATGAAGCTAAATTATTTACTTCTAACGTTACACCATTACCATTTTGAGCATACATACTCCACATAGGCAGAAAGTCACATTGTTTACTCAATGATAATATAAACAGATCTGTTTCATCTGTGTTGAAATCAGCGCATTTGCTTTTTATTTGTTCAAGTCCCCATTGATACTCCGACGGATCATTAAGGTACTTATAGTGCGTAGCCAAAAAACAGACCTTTTCTTTCTGCATTATTTTGGTTAACGCTTCCATTGTTGTATAGTGGAATAACTTGTCTTCCATCTTTTATTCTCCTTTCTCTATTTTGATATTTATCTCCTTTCCACAATGGGGGCAAGTGAGAGAAAGGGTGTCTTTCTTTGGTTGTTCAAATAATTCAGTTACCGGGCATCCTATAGCATCAGCAATCCTCAAAAGGACCTCCGTTGATGGATTCCCATTAATGTGAGTACTAAGAGTGACACGTGAGATACCCATTTTATCAGCTACTTCATTCACAGATGTGCCATAGCGTTTCATGGCATCTTTAATCATTAATCTATCTATCATAATTCTGTCATTTTAAGTTTATGCAAATTTACATAGTTTATTGCAATGTAAAACGATTGGCTTACTAATTAATGTTAAATGTAATATGAAAATAATTCTTTTTCTTGTTTATGTAAAATGATTGGCTTACATTTGCATTATCAAAGTTAAACAATAAAGGACAAACGATATGAAAGCAATAAACGAAACAATTGCAAATGCGATAGTAGAAAACATAGAGGGCAACAATGGTACATTCTCTGTTGAGGTAGAAGTAAACGATACCCTGGTAGTTGTCGATGGCAGCTTTGAGATTGAAGGTTATTGTGAGGATAATTATTTCAATGGCACCGGTGCATGGGTAACTACTAATGTTTTTGTATGCATTCATAACGTTGAAGCTTATGACGAGGACGGCAACGAGATAGAAGCCGACTGCAGCCTTACAGAGATTGAGAGATATGCAGAATGTGAATTGACAGCATAATATTAACGATTAAAGATAAATAACTATGGCAACAGAATTTAAAAACAGAATGAGAGATGTAATGTGCTTGGCATGGCAGCTCGTAAAGCGAAATGGCTTTACAATGAGCGAGGCTTTGAAGGTGGCCTGGGCCAACATGAAGCTGAAGGCAGCAATGAAACAGAGAATCGTGAAGTTCTACTTTCAGAAAGTTGACGGTTCTATACGTGAGGCATACGGTACACTGAAAGAGTCGTTGTTACCGCCAATAAAGGGTACGGATAGCCGTAAGAAGAGCGATACTTTACAAGTATACTTTGATACCGAGAAACAGGCTTACAGATCGTTTAAAGTGGCAAATTTGATAAAGATAGGATAATTAACCAGGTGGGGTGGCTTTAACCCATCCCACCATAATAAAAATAGGTATGAAACATTCAAAAGAATACGAACAAAAGAGAAACGAGATATTAAAAGATTTGTATGGTTGGAACGATGCGCAACGTGTAAAAAACGCGCATATAAGTTGTAGTACGCAAGCTACGTTATATCTTAAGTGTATGATTCAAGATGTTCTATCAACACTTTATTCTCTCCACGAATTATTTTATGGGACTATGGATGACAAAACTCGTATTGAATTCTGCAGAGCTGTTTCAAAACTCAATAAAATTGCTGATAGGTACATTATTAAAAGTATATCCGAAAATATTGGATACCGAGACTTTGACGAGATATAAAGACATCCCCAAAACAATTTTAAATTAATAAGTTATGGAAACGATTCTTATTGATGAAAGAGAGATAACAAACAAATTTGTAGAAAAAGCACAGGATATAAATAAGAGGCTTCTTGGTTGTATAAATCGTAAAATGAAAGAATACGGATTGGATCCGGCTTATTATGTAGGCGGATTGAGTTGTACAATAAGTAGCAAAGGTATGAGTTTAGAACAGAATATCAATAACCTGTTCTCTGTCTATTCAGCAAATTATGTGGAAAGTGTATTTTACCAATGCGAAAATATAAAGCTTATGAATACCATGAATGTCATTCATGAATATCTGATTGATCGTGGTCTCGAGTATGATTTTCTAAAATTCAAAGAATCAAAAGAGGCAAATAAAATAAAACAAGGGCAAATAAAAACGATTGAGCAAGGCCCTAAAAAAACTGAGTAATGTTAAGTGTATTTAAACATAATAGAATGGGGTGTTGTCGTTTTTGGCTACCCTTTGGCTACCTGTAAAAATAAAAACGGCTGATAATCAGATGATTAACAGCCGTTTTATGTACCCAGAGCCGGGGTCGAACCGGCACGGGTTGCCCCACTGGTGTTTGAGACCAGCGCGTCTACCGATTCCGCCATCTGGGCTTCTTTTCGGCTGCAAAGATAAATATAAATTCTGAATTGACAAATTTTTAATTGAAAAAACTTAAAATAATTGGTTATACAGACAATAATGCTTATCTTCGTATTCGTAAAACAATCTGTAAATACAATGAGTGTGAATAAAAACAATTATTGTCTTATTTTGGCCGGCGGCAAAGGACGCCGCCTGTGGCCTTGCAGCCGCGAAGACCGTCCTAAGCAGTTCTTGGATTTCTTTTCGACAGGACGCACGCTTCTTCAGCAGACTTACGACCGCATGGCCGGATTTATTCCTTCTGAAAATATTTATATCAGTACAAACCACATCTATCACGACCTGGTGAGGGAGCAGCTGCCAGAGCTGCCAGAGGAGCATATCCTCAGTGAGCCTATCTTCAGGAATACGGCTCCGAGCGTGGCCTGGGCTACATACCGCATCCTGCATAGGGCCGACCGCGACGCGCGTCTCGTGGTGGTGCCGTCGGACCAGGCTGTGTTCAAGGAGGATGTGTTCAAGACTGACGTTATCAACGGTCTCGACTTTGTCGGCAGCCACGACTGCCTGCTGACAATGGGCGTAAGGCCTACGAGACCTGAGCCCGGCTATGGCTACATACAGACGGGCGAGCCTTCTGAGCGCGACGATGTGTTTAAGGTTAAGTCGTTTACGGAGAAGCCCGACCGCGACTTTGCGCGAATGTTCATGGAGAGCGGCGAGTTCTACTGGAACACAGGGCTGTTTCTTTCTAACGTTAATTATCTCTGCGAGTGTCTTAAGCGCATATTCCCTCCTGTGCTGAGAAAGCTTGAGGCTTCGGGGGCTGAATACAGCATGGAGCGCGAGCTTGAGTTTGTCAGGGAGAACTTCCCGTCGTATCCCAACCTGTCGATAGACTACGGCATACTTGAGCACAACGAGAATGTGTATGTGATGATATGCGACTTCGGCTGGGCCGACCTTGGCATGTGGCACTCTATATATGAGAGCATGAGCAAGGGCGAGGGCGACAACGTGGTTATCGGCTCGCGCGTTATAGCCGACGACAGCCGCAACAACATCATTAAGCTGCCTGACGACCACATGGGCATAATAAACGGGCTCGACGGATATATCGTGGCCGAGAAGGGCAACGTGCTGCTTATATGCAAGAAGGAGGATTCGTCGGCGCTTATACGCAAGTATATCAATGAGGTGCAGGTAAAGTATGGCGACGAGTTTATTTAGTCCTGCCGCCGATTATGTATAAAAAGAGTGAGGAGCGCCCGGCTTTGTTTGTGCCTGACGCTCCTCGCTCTTTTTTTCTTGTGCCGCTTTCGTGGCTTCATGTTTCTGCCGTATTACTCGCAGAAAGCGGCATATATCTTGTCTGCAGCTTCTTTAAACTCCTGCTCTGTAAGTTTCAGCTTGGGGTTAGAGAAGAGCATGTCTTTCTCTGTCTGCATGGGCACGAGGTGTATGTGTGCGTGTGCCACTTCGAGTCCGAGCACGGCCATGCCCACCTTGCGGCACTGGAATGCCTTCTTTATAGCCACGGCCACTTTCTTTGCAAACACCATCATTTCGGCTATCTCGTCGTCGTTGAGGTCGAAGAAGTAGTCAACCTCGCGGCGCGGTATCACCAGCGTATGTCCCTTTGCAAGCGGGTTGATGTCGAGAAATGCGTAGAACTTGTCGTTTTCAGCGCATTTGTAGCTGGGTATTTCGCCTGCAGCTATTTTTGAGAAAATATCCATGATGTTATGTTTTTATATTATTGTATGTAAGGTCCTTAGGGCTTATGGATGTCGTGTGTGATGAGGCTTCAGTGTCAGGAGTCTTCGGCTTACCTGCCTTAAAGCCTCATGACAGCTGTATCTCATGAGCTTTATTCTACGGTAATCTTTTCTATGCGCAGCTTTATGGTTCCGCGTGGTATCTTTATTTCAACCTCGTCGCCTACCTTCTTGTTGAGCAGTCCCTGTGCAATAGGTGTCTTTATCGAGATTTTGCCTTCGCGCAGGTTTGCCTCGCTCTCGCTCACGATTGTGTAGCTCATCTTGGCGTTGTTTGCCAGGTTGGTCATTTCCACTTTTGACAGAATCTGCACGCAGTCTGTGCTCAGGCGCGATGTGTCAACAATTTTGGCTTCAGAGATAGCAAGCTTAATCCTGTTGATCTTGTCTTCAAGATGTGCCTGTGCCTCCTTAGCTGCATCATATTCTGAATTTTCGCTCAGGTCGCCTTTGTCTCTGGCCTCTGCAATTGCCGCTGACGCCTTGGGACGTTCGACACTTTCCAAATGTTTTAGTTCGGCCACTAACTTGTCGTAGCCTTCTTGTGACATGTAAGCCATAATTTATTGGTTTTAAAGATTATTATTATTTTTGGGACAGACAAAACGAAAGATTCCGGCATGTTTCTCAATGTCGGAATCCTTGATCTTGCCTTTCCTTATGTTAATTCATTTTATTCTTGTTGGCAAAGGTAGGCTTTATTTTTCAAATCAACAACTTTTTAGTGCTAAAAATAGTTAGTTCTTGCCTCCAGCCGTGCTAAATTTTGTTCTCTGTGCCGTCTCGTCGGCGTGTTTCGGGCGTGGCTCGGGGCGCGCCGCTTCTGTCATGTTTTTATCATGCCGGTCTGTATATTGTCGTGCTGCAAAGACCGTCAGATGCTGTGGTACGGGCGGACAGCTTATATATTGTTATCCTTCTGATTGTCAGTGCGTTAGCAGACGTGTTGCAAAACGTGCCCTTTTGCATTGCAAAACATGGTCTTTTGCATGATGAAAGACCACCTTTCTGAGTCCGAAACGTGGCCTTTTGCAAAACGCCTTGCCGGTGTCTGTGCCGGGGGTTGCCGGCTTACAGTTGGCGTGAGCATTCCGTCTGAAAATGTATTTTTATGCTTAAAGTTTACAAAATGTAAGCAGTTTTAGTGGCGCAGACGTGTTGCAGCCCAACTTTTTTGTAACATTTGCGTAATTTTCCTTGTTAAAAATAAATTTTTTCCACTTAAATTTGTAACTTCGCAGCTTGTAAGTATAACCTAAAAATCTTAGCAATGTTGTCAACAGAAGAAAGAAAATCTATTATAGCCCTGATTCACAGTCAGGTTTTGCCGGCAATAGGCTGCACAGAGCCTATAGCCGTAGCTCTTTGTGTGGCAAAGGCCAGAGAGCTGCTCGGGACTCTTCCTGAGAGCATAGACATAGAGCTTAGTGCCAACATCTTGAAAAACGCAATGGGAGTGGGCATACCGGGAACAGGCATGATCGGCCTGCCCATAGCCGTGGCTCTTGGTGCCATAGTAGGCCGTCCGGAGCTTGAGCTCGAAGTGCTGCAGGACAGCAACAAGGAGGCCGTTGAGCGCGGCAAGGCGTATATCGCCGAAGACAGAATACACATAAGCCTGAAGGAGGATGCGCCCGACAAGCTTTATATCGCCGTGAAGTGCAGCGCCGGCGGTCATGAGGCCGAGGCAAGAATCATGCACATGCACACCAACTTCGTTTATCTGCGCAAGGATGCCGACGTGATGCTCGACAATATGGCCCCGAGAGAAGAAGAGGCAAAGCAGGTTGAAGTGGAGCTCACTCTGCGCAAGGTCTACGAGTTTGCCACCGAGACCGACATCGAGGAGCTGAAGTTTATCCTCGACGCCAAGCGCATGGACGAGACTGCCGCAGCAGCAGGCCTGCGCGAGAACTACGGCCACACGCTGGGCAAGACCATGTGCAGCCCGCTGGGCAAGGGCATAATGGGCGACAGCATATTCTCAAAGATACTTTCGGCCACAAGCTGCGCCTGCGACGCACGTATGGCCGGTGCCATGGTGCCCGTGATGAGCAACAGCGGCAGCGGCAACCAGGGCATCTGCACCACCATGCCGGTGGTAGTGTTTGCAGCCGAAAACCATAACACTGAAGAAGAAACAATACGCGCCCTCATCATAAGCAACCTTACTGCCATATACATCAAGCAGCATCTGGGCTCACTTTCAGCCCTCTGCGGATGCGTGGTTGCCAGCACGGGCAGCAGCTGCGGTATAACTTACCTTATGGGAGGCAGCTATGAGCAGCTGTCGTATGCCGTGAAGAACATGATAGCCAACCTCACGGGCATGATATGCGACGGCGCTAAGCCAAGCTGCGCGCTAAAGCTTACTACAGGCGTGAGCACGGCAGTGATGAGCGCCATGCTCGCCATACAGAACAAGCATGTAACCTCGGTAGAGGGCATCATCGACGACGACGTAGACCAGAGCATACGCAACCTTACAGAAATAGGCAAGAGAGGCATGGACGAGACAGACCGATTCGTGCTTGATATAATGACACATAAAACCCAGAAAAAATAATGAAACTTTTAAAAACAACATTCCTGACAGCGCTGCTCGCCATGTTCACACTGGCCGTTGCAGCACAGATGCAAGACCCGGTTCACTTTAAGGTGAGCCAGAAAAAAGTGTCGCCCACAGAGCTTGAAGTTATTTTTACAGGGCGGATAGACAAAGGATGGCACGTGTATTCAACCGGACTGCCTGCTGACGGTCCTATTTCTGCCTCTCTGCACACAGAGAAGGCCGAAGGCGTTAAGGCTGCCGGCAAACTCTCACACAGAGGAAAGGAGATAAGCCAGTTTGACAAAATGTTCGGCATGAACCTGCGCTACTTCGAAAACAGCGTTACTTTCGTGCAGAAATTCAAGATTGTCGGCAAGACATACAAAGTAAGCGGATATCTTGAGTATGGCGCATGCAACGACGAAAACTGTATCCCGCCCACACAGGTTGAGTTCGCATTCAACGGCGAAGGACCTGCCGACGCTCCTGAAGCAGAGGAAACTACCGAGGCTGAGGCTACAGACACAACAGCCGCAGCAGCAATGGCAGGAGCCGACTCGCTGCAGACTGACACAGCCGCTGTAAACGCACAGGGCGACCTCTGGAAGCCTGTTATCGACGAACTGCAGAACTTCAACGGCGGCGACACAGGTTCAAGCCGCTCTTGGATATATATCTTCCTGATGGGACTTGTCGGAGGTTTCGTGGCTCTGTTCACTCCTTGCGTATGGCCTATCATACCTATGACCGTAAGCTTCTTCCTGAAGCGTACAAAGGATAAGAAGAAGGGTATACGCGACGCCATAACCTATGGTATCTCTATCATCGTTATCTACCTTGCTCTCGGACTTGCCATCACGGCCATCTTCGGTGCAAGCTCGCTCAACGCGCTGGCCACCAACGCCGTGTTCAACATATTCTTCTGCCTGTTGCTGGTAGTGTTTGCCCTGTCGTTCTTCGGCTGGTTCGAGCTCACTCTGCCTTCATCATGGACAAACAAGGTTGACAACAAGGCATCGTCAACGAGCGGTATGCTGAGCATCTTCCTCATGGCGTTCACGCTTACACTCGTTTCGTTCTCATGTACAGGTCCTATCATCGGCTTCCTGCTCGTTGAGGTCAGCACATCTGGCAGCATCGCAGGCCCTGCCATCGGTATGCTCGGCTTCGCCATCGCACTGGCTCTGCCGTTCACACTCTTCGCCCTGTTCCCCACATGGCTCAAGCAGGCTCCTAAGTCAGGCAGCTGGATGAACACCATCAAGATCGTGCTCGGATTCATTGAGCTGGCTTTCGCCCTCAAGTTCTTCTCTGTAGCCGACCTCGCTTACGGTTGGGGACTGCTCGACCGCGAAGTGTTCCTCGCTCTCTGGATCATCATCTTCGGCATGCTCGGCCTCTACCTTATCGGCAAGCTCAAGTTCCCGAGCGACCAGGGCAACACAGACGCAATGCCTGTTCCGTGCATCGTGCTCGGTATGATTTCGCTTGCGTTCACAGTATATCTTATCCCGGGCCTCTGGGGTGCTCCCTGTAAGGCAGTCAGCGCATTTGCTCCTCCTATCAACACTCAGGACTTCAACCTCTATCACAACGAAGTTGAGCCTAAGTATAAGGACTACGAGCAGGGCATGGCAGCAGCTGCAGCTGAGGGCAAGCCTGTTGTTGTTGACTTCACAGGATTCGGATGTGTCAACTGCCGTAAGATGGAGGCAGCCGTATGGACCGATCCTCAGGTAGCCGACAAGCTCAACAACGACTTCATCCTCATCTCACTTTATGTAGACGACAAGCAGCCGCTTGACAAGCCTATCGAGGTGGTTGAGAACGGACGTAAGCGCAAGCTCCGCACCGTAGGCGACAAGTGGAGCTATCTGCAGCGCAGCAAGTTCGGTGCAAATGCACAGCCGTTCTATGTTATTCTCGACAACAAGGGTATGCCTGTTGCAGGTTCTTACAGCTATGACGAGAATATCGGCCATTACACCGACTTCCTCAACACTGGTTTGAAAAACTATAAGAAATAATTGATTTTAATAGGCAGTTTTGTTGATTTATGTCAATAAAACTGCCTATTTGTAAATATTTTATCATATTTAGATATCAATTTGGTTAAAACTTTCATATCTTTGCACTGTGTTTTTCATAGTATTAGATTTAAGGTTAACAAAAGACAGGGACTCAGCGGAGTCCTTTTTTTATGCCCTTACGTCTGCTGCTGCGTTTTGTTCCGTGCTTTTTAAGTCTCCGTTTATTAGTTTTTTATTTTCAGTGAGCTATATATGCCGCATTGCGGTATGTGTCCTTTCATGTTTCAAAATGCCAGCTTTTGCATGCCGAAATGTGTCCTTTTGTCGTGCGAAAGGGCAGCTTTTATAAATTAACCGCTTGACGTAAAATTGCCCGTTGTGCCGTATATGCTGTCTTGATTCCGTAAAAGCATAGCCGCTCTCGTCCGTATTATGCTTTCCGGTCATCTGTACAGCTATTGTCGTCTGTAGTTTGTTGCAGGTCGAAATGCACACGGATAAGCAGGTGAAGAATGCCGAAAATGTTTCGGCAAAAACTCATCACTCGTCACATTCCTGCCTATTGCGCTGATTGTCAATGCGTTGTGGCGTGATGAGTCGCCTGCCGCACTCGTCACCTTCGGGTTCCTCTGCCGTTGGTGTGACGAGTTGTAGTTTCAACTCGTCACACCGTAACGGCTTGTCCATCAGAATGTTATGCGCCTGTGTGACGAGTGACGAGTTTCTTCCGAAAATCTTTTTGCGTTGTTTTGTCGTAACTCTTTCCTGAATTTGGTGGTTCTTCCGTAATTTAGTTGAAATAGTCTCTTTGCGTTATGTTGTAAATGTTATAAGATGGTGTTTAGTGAACTAGGCTTCAACTAAATTGCGGAAGAACCAATTTGGTTAACTTTAAGCGGGCTTTTTCCTGCTTTATGTTTACTCAGGCTTGCCTTTGTGCGCTGCAGCTGCACCTATTATTATATAATAATGTTACAAGACGATAGGCAAAATCCTGGTTATTATGTGCGCCGTTGTTGTCTGGCCGTTGTGTAGGTACATAAAAAAAGATGTTCCTCAGGCCTCACGGTCTAAAGAACATCGGTTAAAACAAGTCTTACTAAACTATTAAAAAACATTTCCTAAATTTATTAACCTCTATATCTTTTTTACGTTCATGTGTTGTTTTTTGTTCTGTATTTGACATTTATTCGTCTCTTGTTCTGCAAAAATATAAATAAACCTTAATTCCGCAACACTATAATTTAACTTTATTTATAAGTTCCTGAGCAACAAAAAGTTGCCCAGGATTTTGCCATGTCAGAATTTTCACTTATCTTAGTGTTGCAAAAAGAAAACAAGCAAAACTCTAATATGACATGGCAAAAATACAAATTAAATCTGAGAAACTCACACCTTTTGGAGGAATTTTTTCAATCATGGAGAAATTTGACTCCATGCTTTCAC
>ENA-OPAG01000021-OPAG01000021.1-human-gut-metagenome-genome-assembly--contig:-NODE-21-length-77894-cov-4.559039_pt1 | contig 77894 bp, 100 predicted proteins | sample MGYA00241053_ERZ501422 | MGnify/ENA primary metagenome ERZ501422 (study PRJEB25962, sample SAMEA2042619) | human gut metagenome | biome: human gut; feature: human-associated habitat; material: faeces... | reverse complement strand
AAACTGACTCCCAGAGAGCAGGACGTTCTTGAAAGAATTGTGAGCGGCCGTCTGAATAAACAAATCTCCGCTGACTTGGGTATTTCTATTAAGACCGTTGAAGCCCACCGTGCTTCCATTATGGATAAAACCAATTCCGGCACCGTTGCAGATCTGATGCGCGTCGTCATGAATGCAAACAGACCTCCTGTCAAAGACTCCGGATCTATGAGATAGTCTTTTAGACAGCGTCACAAAGGAAGGCACACCGCCTTCCTTTTCTTTTTACGGCCTCTTCTCGGCCGAAGATCTTTTGTTACTCGTTCTTGTGAGCAAAGGTTTTAGGCTCTGTGAATATCCTTACAATGGATCGGTCTTACTTACTCTTTTCATAACAATGAACGCAAAAATAATTGATGGAAAAGCACTCGCACAATCCGTTCGAGCCGGCTTGAAGGAAAAAGTAGAACAATTCAAATTAAGTTCGAGGGCTCCCGGACTGACGGTCATTCTTGTCGGTGATAATCCGGCAAGCCAGGTTTACGTCCGCAACAAGATCAAAGCCTGCACCGATGTCGGCATTACCTCTAAATTGGAAAAGCTTCCTGCTGAAACTTCAGAAGCGGAGTTATTAGCACTTTTGGAGAAACTCAATGCCGACGATTCCGTGGATGGAATCCTTGTACAGCTCCCCCTGCCCCGTCATATCAACGAGCAAAAAGTCATTGAGACAATCCGTGCAGATAAAGACGTTGACGGTTTCCATGTTGTCAACGTCGGTTCTGTCGTGACCGGCATCGGCGGCTTCCGCAGCTGCACGCCATACGGCGTCATCAAAATGCTGGAATCCGTGGACTATCCTCTCACCGGCGCCCACGCTTTGGTCATCGGCAGAAGCAATATTGTCGGAAAACCGATGGCCATCATGCTGCTTGAAAAAAATGCCACCGTCACGGTCGCGCACAGTAAAACCAAGAATTTGAAAGAGCTCGCTCTTCAGGCCGATGTCATTGTCGCTGCGGTCGGTAAAGAAAGTGTCGTCACGGCTGATATGGTTAAACCCGGCGCCGCCGTGATTGATGTCGGTATGAATCGCAATGCCGAAGGAAAACTTTGCGGAGATGTTGACACCGAAGAAGTCGCCAAAGTTGCAGGCTATATTTCTCCGGTTCCCGGCGGTGTCGGACCGATGACCATCGCAATGCTTCTCTCTAATACGGTTGAAGCTTATGAAAAGCGTCTGCAAAAAATATCTCGGTAAGGAATCTATACATGTGTGATTTAATTAACATCCTGAGCATCATTGACGATAAGACCCAGCTGATTAATTTTCCCAAGCTTGATCCGAACAGCTTTAAACCGGCGGTGCTTGCACTGATTCAACGTCTGAAAGACACCGTAGCTTCAGTAAAAGCTTCCGATAAAGAACCGACTTGGGACACCTTAGTTACGCCGATTGAAGATGCTTCTGAAAATCTCTCCTATGTTTGGTCGGTTGTCGAACATTTGAACAGCGTGGCCGATACGCCCGAGTTGAGAGCTACGATTAATGAACTTCTTCCTCCGATTTCCGAAGTATTCAGCGAACTCGGTATGGATGAGGAACTCTATGCAAAGTACAAAGCCTTGAAAGCCGAGAAAGCTTTTGAGAAATTCTCTTCAACCCGTCAGAGGATCATTAACAAAGAGTTAGAAGGCTTTGTTCTCTCCGGCGCCGAATTAGATGACGTCGGCAAGAAGAAGATGGCCGAGATCAATCGAGAGGAAGCCGAACTTTCTCAGAAGTTCTCTGAAAATCTTCTCGACTGCACTAATGAATTTGCGCTTTACCTCCCGGAAGACACAGATGAGCTCAAAGGTGTCCCTGAGGCCGAATTGCATCTCTATGCCCAGCAGGCTGCAGCCGAGGGCGCCAAGGGCTACAAGATCACCTTGCATATGCCGAATTATCTGCCGATCATGCAGTACGCAGAAAATCGAGAGCTTCGTGAGAAGATGTATCACGCATACGTGACTCGCGCCTCTGAGTTCTCGCCTGCTGGCAAAGACAATCTGCCAATCATTAATCGTCTGCTCGAACTGCGGGTCGAAGACGCTCATCTTCTCGGCTATAAAAATTTTGCCGAAGTCTCCTTGGTTCGGAAAATGGCAGAATCTCCCGAACAAGTCGTTTCTTTCCTGCGAGAATTAGCGGCCAAGGCCAAACCAGCTGCAGAGAAAGAAATGGAAGAACTTATCGATTACGGCAAGAATATGCTAGGAATTAAGGATGTTCAGACTTGGGATCTTTCTTTCATCAGCGAAAAACTCCGTGAAGCAAAATTCTCTTACTCTGAAAATGAAGTAAAACAATACTTCACGGAACCTGCTGTTCTCAAAGGAATGTTCGGACTTGTCGAGAAGATGTTCTCGATCAAGATCAAAGAAAAGAAAGCGCCCGTCTGGAACGATGACGTCAAATTCTTTGTCATTGAAGACAAGGAAGGCAAAGAGATCGCCGGATTCTATATGGACCTTTATGCCCGCAACGGAAAGAGAGGCGGCGCATGGATGAATGACCAGATCTCCCGTCGTGAGGTTGACGGAAAAATCCAAAAACCGATTGCTTACCTTGTTTGCAACTTCGCCGCACCCGTCGGAGACAATCCTTCTCTTCTGACGTTAAGAGACGTCGAAACGATTTTCCACGAATTCGGTCACGGCCTGCATCATATGCTGACCCGCCAGACAGAATTGGCCGTATCCGGCATCAGCGGCGTGGAATGGGACGCAGTTGAAATGCCAAGCCAGTTCATGGAGAACTTCGTTTTGAATTGGGATGTGATGCAGACCATTACGCATCATGTCAAGACCGGCAAGACCATGCCGCGCGAACTCTTCGACAAACTGGTTGCTGCCAAAAACTACGGTGCCGGAATGGCAAATGTTCGCCAGATCGAATTTGCCCTCTTCGATATGCTCCTTCATATGGACACACATCCGGAAAAAGATGCGGTCCAAAAGATCCTGACTGCAGTCAGAAAAGAAGTCGCGGTCACTTTCCCGCCTGAGTACAACCGTTTTGCCAACTCCTTCTCTCATATCTTTGCGGGCGGCTATGCCGCAGGCTACTACAGCTATAAGTGGGCTGAAGTGCTCTCTGCGGATGCCTTCTCCCTCTTCCAAGAGAAAGGTATTTTCAATCCTGAGGTCGGAAACAAATGGCTGGACGAAGTTTTGTCCCGCGGCGGCAGCCGCCCGGCAATGGACAGCTTTGTTGCTTTCCGCGGCCGTAAACCTTCCGTCGACGCACTTCTCCGTCAATATGGCTTGCTGGAGACCAAATGAGCATCACGATTACGACTTGGAACGTCAATTCTCTAAAGGTTCGTCAGCCGCAGGTTTTGGACTTTCTGAAGGAAACAGAGAACAGCATTCTCTGCCTTCAGGAACTCAAGATGCAGGAGGCAGACATCGATGCGGCCGCCTTCAAAGAAGTAGGATATACGCTGGATGCATTTGGCCAGAAAACCTACAACGGTGTCGCCACAATCCTTCGTGACCCGCTGACCTTCCTTCCGGACGAAGAAGTTCGCAACATCCCCGGTTTCGAAGATCCGCAAAGCCGTCTCTTAGCCACAACGGTCCAAGTCGGCAGCGAAAAACTCCGCGTCATCAACGGATACTTTCCGAACGGTGAAACAGTTGAGAGCGAAAAGTTTCCTTATAAGCTCGCTTGGCTGGAAGCTCTGGTTCAATGGCTTCCGAGCCAGCTGGAAGAGTATCCGAACTTAGTGCTTCTCGGCGACTTTAACATCGCCCCGGAAGATCGCGATGTTTGGGATCCGGAATCTTGGGCGGAATCCGTGCTTTGCACGCCTAAAGCCAGAGAGGCTTTTCAGCGTCTTATCGATCTCGGCTTAACGGACTCTTTCCGCGCCTTTGAACAGCCGGAAAAATCCTATTCCTGGTGGGATTACCGCATGATGGCTTTCAGAAGAAACCGAGGCCTTCGTATCGACCATATTTTGATTTCCGAGGCTCTTGCCAGCAAGAACCTCGGAGTTGAAATTCACAAGAAAGTCAGAGGCAATGAACGCCCGAGTGATCACGCGCCCGTGACACTAACGCTTGATCTTTAACTCTTGAGCCGGCTGTAACGCCGGCTTTCTTTTTAGCGCTCTGGCGCGAAGCTGACCGCAGCCTCCGTCAACATCCTGGGCGGCTGAGTCACGGAATTTAAGCAATATTCCATTTGCTCGGCATGCTTCCTTTATCTTATCGATCTGCTCTGTCGACGGTCGCCGGTATGGACTGCCGTCAACAGCGTTGACGGGGATCATGTTGAGGATAGCCTGCCGAGACCACAGAGGAGTCAGCGCTTCAATCTCATCAATCCCGTCGTTGATGCCGTTAATCAAGGTCCACTGATATTGAATCGGATATTTCCCGACCTCTGCGTATTTTGCACCGTACTCTAAAATTTCTTTCACGGTTAAATCTGCGGCCCGGGGAAGCAAACTTCTGCGCTTCTCATCCATTGCGCTGTGCAGAGAGATTGCTAATGCCGGCTTGATTTCTGATTTCAGCAGCGCTTCGAAAAGTCGCCTATCACCGACAGTAGAAATAACAACCTCTTTGTATCCGATGCCGGAATACCGAACGATATGTTCAACCGCAGAAAGAACGGAACGAAGATTATGAGAAGGCTCGCCCATTCCCATCAAAACTACTTTCTTCACAGGCGCATTTCTCATGGCGTATTGGACCTGACCGGCAATCTCCAGATCGCTCAACTGTCGGATCAAACCGCTTTTTCCGGTCATACAGAAGACGCAGCCGACAGCACATCCGACTTGCGTGGATACACAGACGCCTTCTCGAGGAAGAAGCACGCATTCAATCAGCTGGCCGTCGGAGGCTTTGAGAACCCAGCGCGTGCCGGTCTCGGATTCGGCTTTTTCCTGAGCCATCAATTGATGAGTTAAGAATTCCTCTAATTGAGGCAACAGTGCCTCTGCCGCCGCAGGCAGGCGTACCTTGCTTCGGTTCAGAGGTTTGCCGGAATACCAATTGCGCCAAAAGCGATCGATGTGAACGCTTTTGCAGCCGGCTTGGATAAGTTGTTGTTCAATATCAGCGATCTTCATAACCGCCCATATTATCAAGGCCGTTAGTCTTCGCTTTCAAGTTTGAGCTCGGCGATTTTGCGTGTAATTGTATTTCGGCCGATGCCGAGTCTTGTCGCAGCATCGACTCGCCTTCCGTGCGTATACTCAAGCGCCGTCCCGATTACGATACTTTCAAAAGTATCCGATAGCTGCTTCATGAGATCGGGAGACTGACTTTTGAGCATCTCTTTGACTTCAGCTTTGAGCAGTTCCTCCCAGCTTCCGCCGAGAGTCTCCTCGCTTGAAACCTCGCTGTTTTTATGAATCTTTTCCGCTTCGCCGCGGCTGATCTCCTCAGGAAGATCCGTCACTCGGATGTGCTGGGAAGGCGCCATCACGACAAGCCAATTGCAGAGATTTTCTAATTGACGAACATTGCCGGGAAACGGGAAACGTTTTAAAAATTCCATCGCTTCCTCAGACATGATCTTGGGCTCAACGCCGAGATTCTCTGCCGACTTCTGCAGAAAATGATTGACCAAAAGCGGAATATCTTCCGGCCTTTCCCTTAAAGGAGGCAGGCGCAGGCGAATGACATTGAGACGATGGTACAAGTCTTCGCGGAAACGATTTTCCCGAACCATCGCTTCCAGATTTTGGTGCGTTGCCGCAATGATTCTGACATTGGCTTTGAGAGACTGATGGCCCCCGACGCGATAGTAATAACCGTCGGACAAAACTCTCAGGAGCCTGGTCTGAAGTTCAGCAGGCATATCACCGATTTCGTCCAGAAAGAGCGTGCCGCCTTCTGCCTGTTCGAAACGTCCGTGACGGATCGCACTGGCACCGGTGAAGGCGCCCTTTTCATGTCCGAAGAGCTCTGTTTCCATTAAGTCTTTCGGAATTGCCGCCATATTGATTGCGACAAAAGGAGCATTGGCGCGGGGACTGTGTTTGTGAAGCGCTCTCGCCACCACTTCTTTGCCGGCGCCGGACTCTCCTGTTAACAGAACGGTTGCCTTGCTTTGAGACAAACGTCCGATGGCGCGGAAGACTTCCTGCATGGCCGGCGCCTTACCGATAATTTCAGAAGCGGTTTCTTCTGACGGAGTCTGCTCTTCTTCCTCGTTCTCTTCGGTTGCTCGCCGAACGAGTTCGATGGCTTTATCGATGTCGAAAGGTTTGGGAAGATATTCAAACGCTCCGCCTTGAAAACTGGCTACGGCACTGTCCAAGTCCGAATAGGCCGTCATGATGATGATCGGAAGCTTCGGATAGGACTTCTTAATTTCTGAGAGCATTTCCAAGCCGCTTTTGCCCGGCATATGGATGTCGCTCAAAATCAAAGCAGGCTGCTCTTTCTTGATCGCCTGCAGCACGGACTCTGCTTCACTAAAAGTTTTGCAGGGGATATCTGCCTTTTGAAGTGCTTTTTCTAATACCCATCTGATGGAACGATCATCGTCCACGATCCAAACATTTTTCATAACGATAAGGGAAACAATATGCTGAAATCGGTACGGCCGGCTTCACTGCTGACCGAAATACTGCCGCCATGCTGCTCGACAAAAGTCTGAACCAGGGAGAGTCCGAGTCCGCTCCCCTGTTCCTTTCTGCTGACCAGAGGATAAAAAATACTGTCGGCTAAGTCTTTGGGTATGCCTTCTCCGTTATCGATCACATGGATATTTAATGCCGTGCGGCAAAAACTTTGACCGACTTGAACATGATGGACAACACGGGTTTTAAGCGTGATACATGCCGTGCCCTGTGCTATTTGCTCGGATAATGCTTCGGCGGCGTTGCGCATTAAGTTCAAAGAAATTTGCGTCAGCTGACCTCTGTCAGCCATCATTTCAGGCGCACTGATGTCGTAGTCGCGAACGACCTTCAGCCCTTCCGGAAATTCCGACTGCACCAGGAGGCGAACACGTTCCAGGATCTCGTGAACATTAGTTGGCACTGGATGGTAAAGCTGACGGTAAGGCGCTAGGATCTTATCGACAAGATGCTGAAGACGGTCTGCTTCACTGATAATGACCTCGGTAAATTCTTTATTTTCCGGATCGTGAAGTTCTCCCTCCAGGAGCTGCGCAGCGCCTCGAATCCCTCCGAGAGGATTCTTAATTTCATGGGCGAGATTTCGCAGCAGGCGCCGAGTATTTTCGGACAGCTCATTCATATGACGCTCTCGCGTCATTTGAAGGGTCTTATCTGCCGGCACAATCTCAGCCAAGAGAATATTTTCGTCATCCGGGAAAGGATGAATGGTGACCAGAACCGGAATCGGTTCTGCCGGAGGACGCAGAAAATGGTCTAACTCATTCGGAACCAGAAAGGAAGGCTCAGGATGCGCACGATAATTTGCGAGCCATTCATCCGACGAATTCAGGTAAAACTGCAGTTTTCGTTCTTTTAAATGCTTCAATGACTGCCCGGAAAGGAATTGGGCTGCCGTATTGGCATAAAGAATATCGCCTTCTTTGTTACATACAAAAAGACCGAGCCTGAGGAGATCGAAACTTTCTAAACGCTTGGCATCAAAACTCACGATTTCCTCCGCTCGGTCATCCAGCTGTCTTTGCGCAGACAGACTTAAATTACGCTACTAGCTCGAATAGTACATGTCGTACTCTTCAGGTGTGACGGCCATCTGAGTACGTACGACTTCTTCATGCTTGAGTTCGATATAAGAAGTGATCAGATCTTCGCTGAAGACGCCGCCGGCTGTCAGGAATTCATGGTCGGCCGCCAAAGCATCCAGGGCCTGTTCCAAAGAAGAGCAAACGGTCGGAATCTTTGCGTTTTCTTCCGGCGGCAGATCATAGAGGTTCTTGTCTGCAGCTTCACCCGGATGCAGCTTGTTCTGGATACCGTCCAAACCGGCCATCAGCATGGCGGAGAATGCCAGATAGGAGTTAGCCATCGGATCGGGGAAGCGAACTTCAACGCGACGGGCCTTTTCGCTGGAAACAAACGGAATACGCAGAGAAGCGGAACGATTGCGAGCCGAGTAAGCGAGTTTGACAGGAGCTTCAAAGCCCGGGACCAGACGACGATAGCTGTTGGTTGTCGGGTTTGTGATCGCGTTCAATGCACGAGCATGTTTAATAATGCCGCCGATGTAGTAGAGGGCCAGATCGGAAAGGCCTGCATAGCCGTTGCCTGCGAAAAGGTTCTTGCCGTCCTTCCAGATTGACTGGTGAACATGCATACCGGAGCCGTTGTCGCCGACGACGGGTTTCGGCATAAAGGTTGCAGTCATACCGTAGGCCGCTGCAACATTCCATACCGTATATTTAAGAATCTGAGTCCAGTCAGCGCGTTTGGTCAGAGTGCTGAACAGTGTGCCGATTTCGCACTGGCCGCAGCCGCCGACTTCATGATGATGAACTTCAACCGGAACGCCTTGTTCTTCAAGAAGTTCGCACATTTGGGAGCGGATATTGTAGAGAGAGTCGACCGGAGGAACCGGGAAATAACCGCCCTTAACGGTAGGACGATGGCCGCCGTTGGCGCCGTTCATATCCTTTCCGTTGCTCCAATAGCCTTCTTCACTTTCAATCTTGAAGAAGCTGTGATTCATTGTGGTGCCCCAGCTGACACCGTTAAAAATGAAAAATTCCGGCTCGGGTCCGAAGTAAGCGGTATCGCCGATGCCGGTGCTCTTTAAGTAAGCTTCTGCACGATTGGCAACGCTGCGGGGGTCACGATCGTATCCCTTTCCGGTAGAAGGCTCAACGACGTTACAGGTCAGAATCATTGTCGGAATATCTTCGTCGGCGAACGGGTCCATACGGGCACTGTCCGGATCCGGCATCAGCAGCATGTCGCTGGCCTCAATGCCCTTCCATCCGGCGATGGAAGAACCATCGAAAGCGTGACCTTCTTCAAACTTGTCTTCATCAAAAGCAGAAACCGGTACGGAAACGTGCTGTTCTTTGCCTTTGAAATCAGTAAAGCGCAAATCAACAAATTTGACGTTGTTGTCCACAAGCATCTGCATGATTTCAGCGCTGGTCTTAGCCATGGATATCTCCTTAGTAAATTTGGACGTGGCAATCAAAAAATATGTTCAACAAAGCTTATGCAAATTTCGTGCCAATTTTTGACATGCACGAAATCATGCATTCTCAAAGAACCTCAGTAAGCAGTCGTAAAAACTTTTGTAATGATGCACCTTTTTAGTGCAAATTGGAACATTTTGGGGAATTTTTTTTATTAATTTTTGAACAGAGTTAGAACACTGCTGGAAGTGGTGCATTTCTTCAGAAAGAAAGAATTAGCGGCCGAAATCGGCCGCATGATTTGATATTTGAATGTCGGAATTCGGCTAAAGAAAAGCCTCAAGCACTTCATTTAAAAAGAGCCAGCCTTTCTCCGTTGTTTTAATCCTCTTGAGGTGGTCGCAGACAAGGCCTTTCTCTCGAAGTTCCGTCCAAATCGGTTCAATAACATCGAAATCAAGACCGGTCCTCTCGGTATAAAACTCAAAGGGGACGCCTTCCCTCAAGCGAAGTGCATTGAGCATAAATTCAAACGGCAAATCTTCCGGAGAGATCGGTTTTCGTTCAGCGATTTGTGTTTTGTGTTCTTTAAAAGAGAGGAGCCAGCGAGCCGGGTCACGGTAGTTATAAAACCGTTCGGGAATGCTTTGCAGCGTCAGTTTTCCATGAGCGCCCGGGCCCACTGCCAAATAATCTCCGAATTCCCAATAGTTCAGATTGTGCCGACAGCGTAAACCTTCCTTGGCATAAGCAGACACTTCATAGTGATCAAAGCCTCGGGCCGCGGTTTTATCCCTGACCAAATCCGACATGTCTGAGAGTACGTCGTCATCAGGCATCCCTTTTGGCGGGAATTTGGCAAAGTAAGTATTCGGCTCCAGCGTCAGCTGATAACAAGACAAATGCGTCGATCCGAAAGAAAATGCCGTTTCCAGCTCTTCGTCCAGTTCCTGAATAGTTTGGCCGGGAAGCCCGAACATTAAATCCAGGTTGAAGTTCTCAAAGATCTTTCCGGCGCTTTCAGCGGCCCGCTTGGCTTCCTGTGAATTATGAACCCGGCCTAAAGCCTTCAATTTAGAGTCATCAAAACTTTGAATTCCGATCGAAAGCCGGGTGACTCCGGCTTTTCTAAAGTCTTTGAATTTCTGCTCTTCAAAAGTGCCGGGATTGGCTTCCAGCGTAATTTCTATGTTTTCGTGGAACGGAATACTGCGGTCGGCCGCTTCAATGATTCTGCCGATGGTATCCGGCGCCATCAGAGAAGGTGTTCCTCCTCCAAAAAATATGCTCTTCAGCTTTCTTCTCTGAACACGGGCGCCCTGCTCTTTGAGCCCTTCAATAATAGCGGCCTCATAGAGCGCTTCCGGTGCCGGCCCCCTCAAGCCGTGAGAATTAAAGTCGCAGTAAGGACATTTTTTAAGGCACCACGGCCAGTGAATATATAAAGAAAGCGGGAGTTCTTTCAATTTACCAATTCCAACGTTCGGTTAATAAACTGCGCATTTTTCTCATGGCTTTGCCGCGATGGCTGACAGCATTCTTTTCTTCTGCCGTCATCTGAGCAGCGGTCTTTCCATCCGGCGTCACGATAAAGAAAGGATCGTATCCGAAGCCGCCCTCGCCTTTCGGTTCGTATCCGATCGTACCGTTCCAAAAATCAATCGCAATCAGCGGCTCAGGATCGTTTTCATCACGGACGGCGACAATAACGCAGGTGTAATGCGCGTTACGATTGTCTTTGTCTACAAGTTCTTTAATCAGCTTTGCGTTGTTTGCGGCATCCGAGCTTGGTTCACCGGCAAAGCGTGCGCTCAGAACGCCGGGTGCGCCCTTTAAGGCATCCGCACAAATTCCCGAGTCATCGGCAATGGCCGGAAGACCGGAATGCTTCGCCGCCCGTCTGGCTTTCGTCAGCGCATTTTCCACAAAGGTACCGAAAGGTTCTTCGGCGGATGGAATTCCCAAAGAACCTTGAGAAATCACTTCGGCGCCCATCGGAGCGAGAAGCTCCTGCATCTCTTTCATTTTCTTTTTGTTATTGCTGGCGAGAACAATTTTTTTTGACATGTCTTTTACTCCTCGGCGAGGGCTGCTCTCTGAGCAGCAAACAGCTGTTTCAATCCGTCTTCAGCCAGCTTGAGCAAGGCATCTAGGTCTTTCCGACTAAAGGGTTCTCCTTCGGCGGTTCCCTGCAGTTCAACAAATTTGCCGGCGTCTGTCATCACGACATTCATATCCGTATCACTTAAATGATCTTCGTCGTAGTCGAAATCGGCAACCGGAACACCTTCATAAATACCGACTGAAAGTGCAGCGACTTGTCCTTTGAGCGGAGATTTTTCCAAGGAGCCGTTTTTGATGAGCCAATTGACGGCATCAGCGAGTGCCACATATGCACCGGTAATAGAAGCGCATCTTGTACCCCCGTCGGCCTGAATCACATCGCAATCAATTTTGATCATTCTTTCGCCGAGTGCTTCCATATCGACAACGGCGCGTAAAGATCTGCCAATCAAGCGCTGGATTTCCTGTGTGCGGCCGCTTTGCTTTCCTTTGGCGGCTTCTCGGTCCGTGCGAGTGCCGGTAGCGCGAGGCAGCATTCCGTACTCCGCAGTCACCCAGCCTTTTCCCTGATCTTTGAGCCAGCCCGGGACCTTTTCTTCAACCGAAGCGGTGCAAATGACCTTGGTACCTCCGACTTCAATTAAAACAGAGCCTTCGGCGTATTTTGTGTAGTGACGTGTGATCTTTATCGGGCGCAGTTCGTCTGCTTTGCGGCCGCTCGGGCGGCTCCATGTCTCTTCTGGCATTCCAATCTCCTTCAATAATTTCTGTCAATTCTAATGAAGGCAAAATCTCAAACCGCGATTTTCACCCGATACGAACCTTATAAAAGTTAGAGCCGACTTGAAGGAAGGTAAAATACAGCGGCAGAAAGACCGTGCATTCCAGTTCGATGAAGCGCGGCAGTAAAGGAGTTATCAATGAGTAATATTTCGAGTATGACAGGTTACGCGAATGCAAAAGTCCAAACAGATATGGGCTTACTGAGCATCGATATAAGAAGTGTCAACTCTCGTTTTTTAGATTTGAGTTTCCGCGCTTCCGAAGAAATTCGTTTCCTCGAACCGAAATTCAGAGAAATCATCTCCGGCAAAATTGCTCGAGGCAAGATGGAGTGCCGTTTAAATCTGGTGGATTCCGGCCTATCTGCAGATACGGCTTTAAATGAAGAAGCCCTCAATAAACTTATGGCTCTTCAGACACAAGTCTTAAAGACTGATCCTTCCGCCACGGCGCTCCGTGTTGCCGACATCCTAAATTATCCCGGCATCGTTGCCGCTCCGGTTCCTGACCCTGAGGTCTTTGCAAAGCAGGTTTTAACAGGCTTTGAACAATGTCTCGAAGTCTTTAACGAAAGTCGTCAGCGTGAAGGCGCCGCCCTCGCCCAAGTTCTGCTCAAATACTGCACGCAGATTGAAGATCTCGTTAATACGCTTCGTCCGAAGATTCCTGAAATTCTTCAGGCACAAAAGGACAAACTCACGGAAAGACTTGAAGAAGCCTTAGACACCACGTTGGCAGACGGTGCTCAGATCACCAAAGAAGAAGTCAATGAGCGCATCCGTCAGGAAATCACGCTCTACGGTATCAAACTTGACGTCAACGAGGAAATGGAAAGACTTTGCACTCATGTTAAAGAAGTGAGAAGAACACTCGACCGGGGAGGCCCCGTCGGCCGTAAGTTGGACTTCCTGATGCAGGAACTCAACCGTGAAGCCAACACGCTCGGCAGCAAAGCTGTATCCATTTCGATGACGGACACCTCCGTCAATCTGAAACTCGTGATCGAATCTATGCGTGAGCAAACCCAGAATCTCGAATAATTTATCTTTTTCAGATAATCAAAGGGGCGCTGATCGGCGCCCCTTCTCATTTTTTCAGCGGTTCAAATGATTAGTTCTTGCTGCGGTCGATATGACGGTGAGCAGAGATGAACGGCATCATGGAACGCAGGCGAGCGCCGACGACTTCAATCGGATGAGCAGCCGTCTGAGCGCGGATGGAGCGCAGCATCGGAGCGCCGACCTGGTTTTCAAGGAGGAAGTTCTTAGCGTAAGAGCCGTCCTGAATGTCGCTCAGCGCCTTTCTCATGGCAGCGCGAGCCTGATCGGAAACAACCTTCGGACCGGTGACGTAGCCGCCGAACTCAGCGTTGTTGGAGATGGAGTAGTTCATGTCTGCCAAGCCGCCTTCGTAGATCAAGTCGACGATCAGCTTCATTTCATGGCAGCATTCGAAGTAAGCCATTTCAGGAGCATAACCGGCTTCGACCAGAGTCTCGAAGCCCATCTTGATCAGTTCGGCGATACCTCCGCACAGGACGCACTGTTCGCCGAACAAGTCGGTTTCTGTTTCTTCTTTGAAGGTGGTTTCAATGATGCCGGCTTTGCCTGCGCCGTTGGCAGCAGCGTAAGACATGGCGACTTCACGGGCTTTGCCGGATTTGTCCTGGTAAACAGCGATCAGCTGAGGAACACCTGAACCTTCGGTATAAGTGCGGCGAACGGTGTGACCCGGAGCTTTCGGCGCAACCATCCAAACGTCAAGGTCGGCTCTCGGAGTGACCTGACCGTAATGAATGTTGAAGCCGTGGGCAAAAGCCAAAGCAGCACCTTCTTTCAGGTTCAGTTCGATTTGTTTTTTGTAGACTTCGGCGATCTTTTCGTCGGGAAGAAGGATCATCACAACATCTGCGTCTTTAGTCGCATCTTCGATCGTGGCTACCTTCAGACCGGCAGCTTCGGCTTTCTTCCAGGAGGCGCCGTCTTTGCGAACACCGACAACCACGTCAACGCCGGAATCATGAAGATTCTGAGCGTGAGCGTGGCCCTGGGAGCCGTAACCGATGATGGCGACTTTCTTTCCTTTGATTAAAGAAAGATCGCAGTCTTTGTCGTAATAAACTTTCATTTTAATTTTCCTCAAGTTATGAAGGTTGGAAGAATAAATTAGAGGTGGAGCATTCGATCTCCGCGGCCGATGCCGCAGGAACCGGTGCGAACCATTTCAAGGATGCATTCTTTATCCACTGCTTTGAGAAATGCGTCCAGTTTGTCGGAATTTCCGGTTAATTCGATGGTGTAAGTCTTGTCGGTTACATCGATAATTCTTCCGCGGAAAATGTCGTTTAGACGTTTCATTTCCTCGCGGTCTTTGCCGACGGCACGAACCTTAACAAGCATGAGTTCACGTTCCGCGTACTCGCCTTCCGTCAAATCAACGACTTTAATGACTTCGATCAAGCGGTTAAGGTGCTTGGTAATTTGTTCAATGATTTCCGTGCTTCCCGGACTGACGATGGTCATACGGGAAACCGTCGGATCTTCCGTCGGAGCCACGGTCAAAGATTCAATGTTGTAGCCTCGAGCGGAGAACAATCCCACCACGCGGGAAAGTGCTCCAGGCTCGTTTTCCAAAAGAATAGATAGAACGTGTCGATTCATCAGATTTTCTCCGAGCCTAAGATCATTTCCGTAAGTCCGCGTCCGGCTTTTACCATCGGCCAAACGTTCTCCGTCGGATCCACATGGAAATCAAGGAAGACGAGTTTGTCTTTGTATTTGCCGAAAGCATCCTTCAGGGCTTGTTCAACGTCTTCCGGACGATCGACCACAATACCGACGTGGCCGTAGGCTTCTGCCAGGGCCTTAAAGTCAGGTGTTACTTCCATGTGGGAATGAGAGTAACGGCGGTCATATTCAAGTTCCTGCCACTGACGAACCATACCGAGATAGTTGTTGTTGAGCAGGATGATCTTGGGTGCAACACCCAATTGTTTCGCCGTCGCCAATTCCTGAATATTCATCTGAATAGAACCGTCGCCAGTGACACAGACCACCGGTTTATCCGGATGAGCAACGCAGGCACCGATCGCATAGGGCAGGCCCACACCCATAGTGCCCAAGCCGCCGGAAGTCAGCCAATGGCGAGGCTTACGGAATTTAAGGAATTGAGCACACCACATCTGATGCTGACCGACGTCGGTCGCCACAATCATGTCATCACCGCCGATTTCCTGCAGCTTCTGAAGAACATACTGAGGTTTGATGACCGAAGCGCTGTTTTCATAATGAAGACAGTCTTTTTCACGCCAGCCGTTGATTCTGTTCTGCCAGGCAGCGAGCTTTTCCGGATCAGGACGCTTGTCGGTAGTTTCGAGCAGATTGAGCATGTCGGCGATGACTTCCTTCACGTCGCCGACGATCGGGATGTCGACTTTCACGCGTTTGGAAATCGTGGACGGATCGATATCAATATGAATAATCTTGCGGCCTGTCTGTGCAAAGTTAGACGGCAAGCCGACTACCCGGTCGTCGAATCTGGAACCGATTGCGATCAGAACGTCGCAGTTCTGCATCGCCATGTTAGCTTCGTAGGTTCCGTGCATGCCCACCATACCGAGGAATTTTTTTTCATCGGACGGCATGGCACCCAAGCCCATCAATGTTGAATTAACGGGAATGCCGAGTTCAAAAGCTAAACGCTGGAGCAGTTCGCTCGCATTGGCAGAAACGATACCTCCGCCGATATGGATCAAAGGACGTTCAGCCGAGAAAATTAATTGCAGTGCCTTTTTGATCTGACCCAGATGGCCCTTCGTCAAAGGTTTATATGAACGAAGTTCCATATTTTCCGGATATTGATATTCGCAGATCGCTGCGGAAACATCCTTCGGAATATCGATTAGTACGGGGCCGGGACGGCCTGTTTTGGCTATATAGAAAGCCTTCTTAATCGTCTTGGTCAAATCTTTGACGTCTTTCACTAAAAAATTGTGTTTTACACATGGACGAGAAATGCCCACGATATCCACTTCTTGGAAAGCGTCCTGACCGATCGCGCTGGTATTCACCTGACCGGTAAAAATCACCATCGGAATGCTGTCGGCATACGCAGTTGCGATGCCGGTGACGGCGTTGGTGGCGCCGGGGCCGCTGGTGACCAAGGCAACGCCGACCTTGTTGGAAGCTCTGGAGTAGGCGTCCGCAGCATGTGCTGCCGCCTGCTCATGACGAACAAGGATGTGTTTGAATTTATCCTGTTTGTAGATCGCGTCAAAAATATTTAATACGCTGCCGCCCGGATAACCGAAGACGTATTCCACGCCTTCTTCGGCAAGTGCGCGTACAAGTATCTCCGACCCGTTCAGACGTTCTGCGGCTTTAGACCCTTCTTGAGATTTCATTAGGAAATATCCTTTCAAAGTCCACGGGAAATTGATTGGAGGCGAACACTCTGCTTATGACGGAGGCCCGCATGTTCTAGTACCGACACCGGCTCATTCTTGCGGAATGGTTAGGTTCGGGTTTTTTATTCTTCTTGTAGAAGATTCTTTCAATATAGCGCAATAAAGGCGAGAACTTTAAATCTTGGAAAGAAATTACTTCTTTTCGATTTCGCGGTGAATAATCCGATTAATCTCAGTCGGCGTGACCGGCTTCTGTACGATAAGTGGAAGTTCCATCAGGTTGACCGCCGAATCCGCAAAGTCCAGTCCTTCGGTTTCTTCTTCGTACTGGGCCATAATGGCATCTCGAGAAGTGGCCGTGCTGATAATCGCCGGAATCTTGCGCCCCAGGACGCTTCGAATACGGAAGATCGATTGAAGACCGGTCAAGCGGCCCGGCCCCAAGTTAAAATCCGAGAAAATAATATCCACCGGCGCTTCCTCGATTAACTGAGCAGCGAGTTCTGCATCAAAGTATTCAGCCCTTCTCACCTTAGCGCCCCAGCCTTCTAGCAGCGTTGCCAGACTCTCACGGATCAAAGGATCGTCTTCAATTAAGAGGACGTTGACATTTTCCAAGGAAAAAATCCGATTCGGCTGTACGGGCGGCTGAACCTCTGTAGTATCCACAGACGTTTCAATTGCCATTTCCAAGCGGAAGATAGAACCCTTCCCGACTTTTGAAATGAGCTTAAGTTCAATATTCAGAAGTTTGCAGATCTTATCGACAATCGAAAGACCTAAGCCGAAGCCTTCTCGAGATTTATGACCGGCGCCGCCGCGGTAATAGGCCTGAAAAAGTTTTGCCTGATCTTCTTTCGTAATACCGCAGCCGGAATCAGAGACCGTAACGACCAGCGTATTCTTTTTTGTTTTCTTGGCCCTCAGCAGGACACCGCCGTGCTCGGTATAACGTACGGCGTTTCCGATAAGGTTACGAAGCACCCGTTCAAAAAGCAGTTCGTCGGTGACAATCATCAGGGGCTCGGCCCTCACTTCAAATGTCAGTCCCCTCTGTTCAGCCATCGGCGTAAATTCATTGGCTAATTCAGAGAAGATTGAACGAATGGAAACTTCGGATGGCCGAATCTTCATCGTCTTGGAATCCAGCTTCGAAATAATCAGAATCTGATCCACCAGCGTCGCCACCGTATTGCAGGCCTTCGACAAATTATCAATTAAAGGCTTAGCCTGTTGATCGGCCTGCCCCTGAAGAATAGAGATAAAAATGCCCATAGCCTGGAGCGGTTGACGAAGATCGTGGTTAGCCGCTGCAAAGAATCGTGTTCTTGCAGAGATCGCCATTTCGGACGCTTCGCGGATATAGTCGGCCTTCTGCCGCTGGAAAATCAGCTGCTCCATCAAGAACTCTCGTTCAAACGAACGATAGATACCTTGGAGATAAATCTTATTCAGACGGACGCCGAAGTAGAAAATAATGAGGAAAAGAATAAGCGTCCAGAATAAAGCGATAAACAAGGACGGCTGGTATATCAGGACGAGCTTCAGAATCGTCGGAAGCAACGTCGCCGGAACGAATATCCAAAGGGCTGGAAGCCAGATGGCGTAAAGCGGCACACTGCCGAATGTCACGCCCACAATCATGGCCAAGAGAATCATCTCGACAATGACGTTATCCGGAACCATGAAATAAAAGCCTGCAAAACCGATAGAGAGACCCGACACCAAAATCATCTGGAGCGTGCGGTTCTTCCAGTAATGGAAACGCTTGTCCATGGACGGTTCATTGAAGAAGTCGTCCGCAGATTTCATGCTCGCCAGCGTATGCATCACATTAAAAGCCAGCCAGAGTGCCATGACCCAGCCCCCGACATAGCTCCAGCAAGTCAAGGTAAAGATGAGGTACAGCAGCATGCGGATGGCGACCACAGCTGTCGTACGATGCTTCAAAACCGACAGCTGGCGGAGCTGCACCTTTGAAGCTAAACGAGCGCCGGAAAGATGAAGATGATAATTGGTCGCCTCAGGAGGGTCCGGCTCAAAAATGGTTTTTAGGCGCTTAATCGCAGAAAAAATCATTTCTGCACCCCAGAAGCTTTGAAGTTAGGACAGCCGATCATCCTGAGTTCGGCCATATTTGACTGAACGTTGAGATGAGCCTCGGCGCCGACCACAAGCGTGGCGGTTTTCATTTCGTGCCCAAACGGCAATCCTGAGATAAACGGTGTTTTCGTTTGGTCTGCGATATAACTCAGAGCGTCTTCGAGCCCGTATCCGAAATCGTGCTCAGAGGACTTAATTTTTGAGAAGTCCCCCAAGATCACGGCGTTTTGATTATCGATCACTCCAGCCTGCAGAAGATGATTCAAATCACGTTCTATTTTGTAGGCCGGTTCAGCAATGTCTTCAACAAAAAGAATGCCGCCTTCGACTTTCGGAAAGTATTTAGTTCCGAGCATCGAACACAAGACGGTCAGATTTCCTCCCCATAGCAGTCCTGATATTTGAAGGTCCGGGAACGGCGTCGGAAAAAAGAGTTTGTATTCTTCTGCCGCCAATACTTCAAAGAAAGTTTGAATGGTATAAGGATCGCACTTGAGGTCGCCGAGCACAGAAGCCGTCGGCGCCTGCAGGCTCTTTCCGCCGGTGAGCGCCAAATAAGCCGTAGTGAAAAAAGTAATATCGGAAAAACCGGCAACCCAAGTTCCATTAGATTTGATTTTGTTGAAATCAAGGTTCGGTAGGAGCCGGGAAAAACCGTAACCGCCCCGAGCGCACAAAACAAGTTCGGTGTCGCTGCAGGCCTGCTGAAAATCATTCAAACGAGCGGAGTCGCTGGAACCGCCGAAACGGCCGAAGCTGGTGTAAACATCTTCTCCGATCGTTACGTCCCAACCTCTTTCTCCGAATAGTTCGGCCGCCCTCTCGACGGATTTGAAATGAATGACATTACCGGAAGGGGCGTTAATACCGACTTTATCCATTTGATTTACCACGGCTCTTTCTTAATTCGACAAAAAAACTTCGGAGCATCCGGAGACAGTCTTCCTCCAGTACTCCTGCTGTCACATCAGTGTGATGATTGACTCTTCTCTCGTCAAATAGTTTAAACACACTTTCGACGGCTCCCGCTTTTTGGTCTTTGGCCCCGTAAACCAATCGGGTAAGTCTGGCACCGATAATCGCGCCGGAGCACATCGAGCACGGTTCAAGCGTCACATAGATCGCGCAGTTATCGAGTCGATAGTTTTTAATATTTTGAGAAGCATTCCTAAGGGCAATGATTTCAGCGTGTCCGCTCGGATCATGACCGGCAACCACCAAGTTATGACCTCTGCCGATGATTCCGCCTTCTTTATCGACAACAACTGCGCCGACCGGAACTTCTCCGGCCTGATGAGCCTTTTCTGCCTCGGCGAGGGCTTCGCGCATGAAGTATTCATCACGTGACCGATCGATTCTTGAAAGTCGAACTTCTTCTTCTCGACTTAAAGCCTGCTGTTTTCTTTTTTGCCGAATTTCTTCTCGAAAGACCTCGACCGCCGAAGTTAACTCCGAGAGCGAAAATTTGTTGACATGCTCATTGGGTGGGGAGACCGAAGCATCCAAAAGATTTTGGGCTGAATCGGTTATCCAGCTACCGGCTTCGACTAAAAATTTTTTTGCATCTTCTTCGTCCGGATCAAGCGGATCACGGGCCGTTGCCCTAAACGCATCTACAACTGTACGGAGATGTTCGGGAGATTTTGAAAGAGAAGCAAGAGAAGAGCCTCGCCGAATAGACAATTTCACAAATTTCGAAATTAGATCCGTCTGCTGAGGCATCTTGTCATAGAAAATTAATTAAGACGCGGCTGTTTCCAATTAATATCGGTGCTTTGGTTTGCCACGCCTTCCTTGAGCTCACACTCAAGGCCTTCTTCGTCGCTGGTTAATTGACCAAATTTCTTTAATCGTTCTAAAGCATCCAGCATTGTTCTTGCGCCGTGTTCTCCGACATAAATATCCATATCGTCGCAGCCGTACTGATTTTCTTCCATGGCAGCCAGCGCAGAAGATGCTGCCTCATATCTCTTAGTTAACTGGCGGAAATCCTCTTCGAGAAAAACCATCAGTTCTAATACGGCAATATAAGGCGTGCCGGAAAGCTCCGGATGCCTGACAAAAACCGTAAAGACTTCAGTCAGCATTTCATCAACTTCTCTTCTGGTGCTAAAGAGCTCATCGATATGATTCTCGGCGACTTCCATAAAATCGTCTAAGTTACTGTAGTCTTCCGGCTGAGGCGTGTGCCGCTCATACGATTGTATTCTTCCGTTCGCCATCGCGTGAACCTTATGGCCTTCTTCTATCATCTTTGCCAGGTCAGGCGTGGTTTTAAATTGCTTTATTCCGATCTTTTTCATGGCCAAAGTATAACTGAGTTGCCCGCCTAGCATGTTAACGCGCAGACCTCAAAAACGAGGGTAAAGCCGTGCGAATCGAGTAATTTAAATTCTTTTCCTGCAGTTCTTGTTTCGAAATTATTCTTTTATCGAACCATGAGTAGAAACAACTTTTTGATGAAACCATGGCAAAAAACTCATGGCCCTAAGAATTACGGTCCGTCGGAACCATGAAGAAATAACTTGAAAAATCCCCGTCCCGCAAATAGAGCTATCTTGAAGCATCAATCTTTAAAATCTCTAACCTATTGAAAATTAGTACAAAAAAGGGCGCCCTCAAGGCACCCTGATGCTTTTATAAGCGAATTAAAATGCTACCTGATCACTCCCACTCAATTGTTAAATTGATTTATAACAATCTGTTTTCAAAAATAAGTTTTAATGGAATAGAAGTAAATACCATGAAAAATACCATCAAAACATGTTCTCTCAATCTGAGAAATTATTTATGACCGCAGCATTTCTTTTCATCAAAGTATTTCCGCTCCATAACCTCCCCTTGCTTGCCGATATTAAATGAATCGACCGGACGGTGGTATCCCATCACCCTCGTCCACACTTCACATTTGGTTCTGTCACTGTTTTTGATACCGTACTTCTGTAATTCGTTCTCCATCTCTTCCTCCTGTTACTTATCGCCGGCGCCACTATTTCCAGCTAAGTGCCCTTCTACAGTACTCAATAGCCGATCTTGCCTCAAGAAGTAATCCTCTAGCCTCTTGTTCCAATCGGAGGCATTGAACTGTGTCTCGAGCTGCAGTGGTTTTAGCTCTATTTTCGAGGACGTTGATTCGGTTGCGCATCCGTTCAACATCATTGCGAGCGCTAGATTCAGCGATACGAAGCTCAGCCAGTGCGATCGCCTGATTTTTGTATTGCGTTTCATAATTCCGGACCGTTGCTGTAAGTTGGGAAATTTGAGATCGAGCAGTTTTTAATTGCTCTGAGTTCTGGCCCTGGTTGAGGCCAAAAAAATAGGCGCCGAGCACGATTAAAGCGCCAGCGCCGATTTTGAAAATTGATAACGGGTTCACATCAGTTCCACCTCCTCCTGCCTACGATTCAACAAACCTGGAACTGTTTTCATGTCCGGAGTTCCGTCTGGTTTCCGTTTGATCGATCCATCAGGATTGAACTGTTTCTGTTTAGAAAACGATAGAAAACCTTTTTTAGCTTTCTCCAAATCTCCGGCATTCAAATACTGCAGCGTGTGTGATTTAGCGACTGCCGGAACCCCGAGGTTAAAGGCCAAGTCCAGCAGCGCGATGTATTGTCCTCGCGTCAATCTGCAGGTTACATAAGGCGCCAAGTCCTCGGCATGATCTTCTAAATCGTCCCGGAGAAAGCTTTCAGCCTGCAGGAGTGAAATAACCTGCCCCGGCCTGACGCCCTTTGTGTGGCCATACCCAATTGTCCACGTGCCGGCGGAGCACTTATAAGCCTTAAGCTTGAGTCCTTCCCATTTCTTAACAAAATTCTCAGCAATGATGGGATTCCATTGCGAGAAAGGTAGTTTCTGTTCTGTCATTTGTTATGTAATCCTTTCAAGGTAGCCATCTCCAGCCTGATCGCTGTCAGCTCATGACGTATTTCAGCTATTGCGGCCAGATTGTTTGAGTTTTCTGAAACTCGTTTTGTGAGATTGTCGATTTCAACGCGCTGCGTCTCTGTCTCGGTTTCCAGTTCGCGATCCGCGCCTTTTGAGAGTCGATTGTGAGTAGAGCCAACTGGCTTTCAGTCAGGGCCCGGCAATGTAAAACGCCGACATCAAAATCAATTTGATCGTTCCGTTAAGAACTCTTCTGGGAGTAACAGTGATTTCACTTTTGTTCGTCATCTTTTTTCCTCCCTTCGTCTTTTGAGGAGTCCAAAAAAATGATCTTGAGTCGTCCGACAAGCAGTCCATACAGAACGTTCATCAGCCTCGTTCCGTAGAAAGAAGCGACCCCGGTAAGTGCCGCAATCCATTCCTCAGGAATGTCTGTGACTTTAAGAAGCAAAAACACCACAACGCCGGCAATTGCCGATGTGGCAACTTCAACGATGTATCGATAGAACATAAATTGCCTTTCGCCTTTTACGTACGGCATTGCCGCTCCGGCCAGCGCACTGACAAATCCGAGCGCAAATGAGATCAGGGACAATGCCGTCATGAATTCATCGAATTTTTGCGGGTTTTTCATTCCCGCCTCCTTGAAATTATTCGTTTGCTAGAACTTCTTCCTCTACGGGCCATTCAATGTCGTAGGGATAACCGCTCTGCTGATAAACCTGCTGCAGTGCTGCAGTCAGTTTTGTTTTCTGCTCTTCGTCCAAATCAGTCCGGGCCTGGATTGCTTCGATTCTCTTTTTGATTTCTGCGCCTACTTGAGCGGACTTCCAATATTTATGAGCCGCTTTGGCAACTGCAGGAGGCTCCGGCCAAACAATGCCTTCCGGGAAGGCTCGAGCCTGCGGAATATCTCGAAGCGCCTGGCGGTACTCGAGCACCTGTTCGCGTTCTTCATTTGTGATCGGATAGTCGTTTACAACGAGATAATCGGTCATCGTCAGGTAATAGTCTCTCGTAGAACGTGCTGCGGCTTCCTTTTGGGCTTTCTTCTCTGCTTCAGTGAGTTCCGGAATCGCCTCAACTGTCGTGGCAATTTTGTCGCCGTTTTTGTCGTTTACTGCAACTTCACGGAAATGCTCCGGATCTTTCTTTACATAGTCACTGAGCAGGGATCGGAGCATGTGGTTGTGAAGCGTGCGGCTCTTGTGCGGGATTTCGACCCCAACGAAATCAGCGGCTGACTGCGGAAACGGGATTTCATCCCACCCTGAGTTTTCATCGCCCACCGTTTTAATTTTGTAGAAAAATTTCGGCTTGAGGTCGGGCTTCACCAGCGTACAGCGGGGCGGCATCAGATATGCCCCGGGACGCTTTGGATTGACCTGCGCAATGTGCGTGTCCTCGAAAAATCCGTCCTCATCATAGACAAACACTGTTTTAACTAATTTCTCAACTTTTTTAGACATGCTGACTCCCAAAGAAATCCGGGCTCTAAAGCCCAAATCAAAGCGCTATCAAATAACAGACTCTCCCGGACTCGCGCTCAGAGTCCAGACGTCCGGAGTGAAATCGTGGGTTTTTAGGTTTTCTAGAAACGGCCGCGTTACAGATCTGACAATTGGTCACTGGCCTGAAATATCCTTGCTGCAGGCCCGGGCCATCGTCCGTAAGAAACAGAGAGAACTCGAAATTGAGCCGACAGGTTCTTTTACCGTCCGCGATGCATTCAAGTTCTGGTGCACAAAAAAGAAGGGCCGAATCCTCAGTTACAGAGATGAACGGCTTCGATTGGAGAAATACGTCATTTCGAAAATCGGCTCCCGGCAATTGGATTCCGTTACGCCGCCAATGATCATCAGACTTATGGAGCCGCTGGAAGAAGAAGGAAAAGCCTCAACAATTAAAAGACTCCTCATGCGCACCCGGGAGATTTTTGATATGACGGTCAACGCCGGGTACCTCACCTCAAACCCTTTATCCAAAATAACTAAAGTGTTTCCAGTCCCGGCGGTCACCCACATGCCGGCCGTAGATTGGAAAGAATTACCGATCGTCCTCTCGCAGCTGGAGAAGCTCGCTCCTCAAAAATATAGGGTGCTGTTCTATTTTTCGCTGGCCACCCTGCTCCGCCCTAAAGAAGTCATCTCCATCAGGACAGAATGGATCACCGACGAGGCAATCACAATTCCGGCCGAAAAAATGAAAATGAAGCGAACTCATAGGGTTCCAATGACGCCCTACCTCGCTTCCCTGATTGAGGAGGCTAAAAATATGCGGAAAAACAAGCGCAGCCCTTACCTTTTCCCTGCTTCTTATGCTAACAAACCCATCAGCAGTCAGGCCCTAGCCAAGTGGATGCATGAGCAAAAAGAGTTTTCAAACAAGCTCGTTCCGCACGGCCTTCGCACGATCGGACGTTCATGGTTTGCAGACCACGAAATACCGTTTGAGGTTGCCGAAGCCTGCCTCGCTCATGTTGTCGGATCGCAAGTTGTACGTGCCTACCAGCGCGGGGATTATTTCGCAGCGCGCCAAAAATTATTGCCAAAATGGCACGAGTACATTCAACACTGTGCTCAATGTGCCAAGGTTTTAAACAGCACTTCAGACAACTCGGGAGCTGAGACAACTTAATTTATAAGTTGTGCCTTGTGCCTGGCACTGAATAAACGTGGGCTCCAAATCGACAAAATTTGGAGCTTGCAAGACAAAAATCTCTGTCCCGAATAGCGCGGGAAAAATTACAGGCGTTGCGACTGGCACAAATCAAGAGGGCCTAGGCGCGTTGGCGTGGGCAGACGGATTCGCTGATAGAAACTACGAAACAGGCACGCCTCCAGCCGCCAAATATCGAAATGTCTCTTTAGATTTACACAACGGTACTGCGATATTTGGAGCTTCTAACACTGTCCAGCCAGCTTCAATAAGGTTTTTATGCCTGATACGCTCTTATTAACATTTGAGCGTATAGACCTGCCGGCTGAACAGTATCAGAGGAACCAAAAATACCGTTGTACTTATTCGCCTTCAAAATAAGCGTTCGATAAAGAGCATTGCTTCCTTCATTCCCCGTTTCATCTCGCCTAGGGAATGCTGGATCGGTTCCTAGTTCTAGGGCGTCTGACGAATAAACCGCGTCTTTAATTGATGCAATGTATTGAGCACTACCGATAATATTCGGTTCCGAATATCGACGGTACTTCAAACGCGGTTGGGTTTGTTTCAAACCCAAAACCAGGCACCGGTTGTTTTAGCTCAATGGAGCGTTGGAATGGCGGTATTGTAGAAACACATGACAATACAAACGGAGCCGTAATCAAACTTAGTGCCGCAGATTCAAGCTCTATTTTTGGGTCATCCTCCACAGTGCAACCTGCTGGCCTTTACGTTCAAATGTTGATTCGCTACACCGCGTAACGTATCAGACACTGCACGCGCATTGAGGCGGTTTGAACAGTAGTCGTATCTCCGAATAGTGCATTTGATTTCGACGCGTCAATGCTAATGTAAGACTGCGTTATGCCTAACCCTTGATTGGCGCTGGCGCCGATACAACTCTCTTTCTGCCATCCTACTGAGTTGTTTACAGCGCCACTTTGTGCGGACATTCCGGCGGTATCGTACATTCCCGTTCTAAAGGGCATTGTTGTTCCGCCTTGAATATTCGGTAGTTCCGAATATAAAAGGTTATCTGAATGCTTCTCGCCTTGGTATTCAGGACAGCGATTTCAATATCGAATGGAATGGGGCGTTAAAAGTAGTTCATAAGGAAGCAAACTTATCGATCAATCTATCTAATAACAGCAGTGTAAAAGTTTGCCATGATGCCCAGCTTGACGCTTCTAAATCCAATTCTTTGTACGTTGATGACCTTTCCGAAATTCGAGTAAATGCACTGTGCGGATATATGCTTATCCGCTACACATAACGAATCAGTGTGTAGGCTCGTAATGACGCAGTTTGAACCGTTGTAGCGCTTCCATAAATAGCGCTTGATAACGCGGCGTTAAAGCTGAAATCATTAACGATCTTTTGAATACTTTGATCGATGTCCGGAACTGCTTTCCCGGTACTGTAACGCCCCACCCTAAGAGCGCCTGTAGCAGGCTCAACAAACTCAGTCGGCACATTTCCGAGGTTTGCAGCGTTTAGGTAACCTGCGATATTCGGACCGTCCGAATATCAAGGGCACGATACTTTGGGGAAGAAACTACGCTAAAGACCAAAATGGCCAAACAAAAGAAGGTGCATTTTGCTGGACTACTGGAATCGGAAAAGGTCGGTATGAAACCGTAGACCAAGAAAACATTTTCATGTCCGATCCAAAATTTAATGCCTCTTGGAGTTCTTCTATCTATTCGGATGCGATAACAAAGCCCCAAGTAGATGGCATTTTTGGTCTGATGCTCATACGCGGTTTCTAACCGAATATCTTTGGCGAATGGGCAAACACTCACGCCGCCAATACGGGGGCAGTTGTCGTCGGGGCGTCCTATTTTAGAGACACTCAAAATCCCAACCGAATGTCTACGTTAATGGAACCCGCGTCAGCCCATATGGGCTTTAATGCCTCCCGTATATCTTCGATTTATCAGGATAATATGTCGGAAGTTCGTGTGAACGCCTTGTTTGCAATGTGCTTAATACGCTCGAACTAAACATAGAGTGCGCATCGAGGCTGTTTGAACCGTCGAAACGGAATCTTGATAAATTGCGCTAGTCCGAGAAAGATCAAAGTTACCCACGGAATCCTGATTTCCGTCTGTCCTAAGAGGATCGAAAACGGAACGCGGATATGTCCCTGTCGTATAGAAAGGGCCAGTTAAATTTGTGAGACACATTCTTAGTGAACCAACATTATCGACTTGGAATGTGCCTTTGCTATTCGGTTAGAACGCTCGAATGAGATTCAATCCTAGGAGCGCGTCAACTGTAGGCTTGGAGATCGAATCGGAGTAAATGGAGTTTGAGGTATTGGCGTTAAAAGTCATATCGAAAGACGTTAGGCAGTTATCGTGAGAAGTTACGGTGATGCCCATTTGTTCATGACCAACCCCACGCCAGCTCAAAGCTCCTCCGGTTCCAACTTGTCCTAAGCCGTCAATTCGGCGTAAACCCTCTAATCGGCCTCGAATATTCGGGCCGTCCGAATATCTGGAGCAATGGCAGTGGTTACAACGATCAATTTGACTTGCAACAGTTCGGCTTTTACGGTTTGAATGGAGCTATGTACGCTTCAAGACAAGGGCCTCGAAAGTTTGACCGCGAACAATATGCAAGTGATTCACCCGGCGTTTTAGGCTGGACTTTTGACGCCTCTCGAAATTCTGCGCTTTACGGTGCTTCTGAAACAAACCAGCCTAAATCCGTGCGCTCCTTATGCCTCATACGCTCGTATTAAAAGAAGACCATACAGCCCAGCGGGCTGAACGGTACTTGAGCCTCCGTAAAGTGAACTGCATTGAGTAGCATTGAAATTAAGTTCGGTTCCGGTAACTCCGGCTTCAGCTTCGCTCATGGAATATTTTTTGGTGCAGGGCGAGTTGTTGTAATAAAAGCCGCCGGATGCACCGTTTGCCGCGCCTCCTCGAGCGAATGTAAAAACACCGTAGTTATTCGGAACTACCGAATATCCCCGGCAATATTTCACACCTTCGAGAACAAGGACAGCCGGCACCAAATGGGGCATTTCTGAGCTATGGAGCTGACTACACTAGTCAAATGACTAAAGAAGTTCCTACAGATCGCCCGTTTGCTTGGGAAACTGTAGGATTCTTAGCGAGCAGAGCTTCAAGCCTTTACTCAGATTCAGTTTCGACCGTTCAGCCCGCTGGTCTCTACTGTTTATCACTGATACGCGCGTATCAGTAAAAGGCTGTAAAGTCCCGCGGGCTGTACGGTGTCTGAGCCTCCATAAATCGAATTACCTCCTGATAAATCAAAATTAGCGTGATTGTTGCCTTGATACCCACCTGAGACCGTTACGTTAATTTTGTTTGTTCCGGACATCACGTTGAAAACGCCTTCAGATTCAGAAGAAAAGACGCCATAAGTTCCGTCAATAACTCTCAAAATGCCTGAGCTATTCGGAACCGAATATCCAGAGCTGGCTAACAGCCGCGAACGGTTACTACTTCGCTGGAAACTCTAGAGGTGCGTTTTCTTCGGCTGGTTATTTGTCGAAGCAAACCGCAAACGGCTATCAAGAAAATTCTTCTGTAGAACCCGGGTATGGTGGTTTTAACATGAACGCCCAAGCGTTCAATCCGCTCTATGGAGCCTCGGAAACAGTTCAGCCCGCTGGACTTTACGCACAAATGCTGATTCGCTATGAGTAACGAATTAGCAGATAACCTCGAAGCGATGCGGTTTGTACTGTGTTTGAGGCGCCGTAATAGTTACTTGCTTTTGACGGATCGAAAATAACATTCACGCCTGAAGCGACTTCATCTCCATCAAATTGCAGTTTGTAAGAACCTGAGCTTCCTTCAACTTCGCTAAAAGCCCCTGTAGCTTCGATGTAACCGCCAGAATCCCACCGGAAGCGGTTGAACTCTAAAGAGCTAGGGATATTCGGGAATCTTCAGATATTTCGATTTGCTAGAATGCGAAAACCAACTCCGGAGGGCGTGTCGGGGGCGGAATTGGAGAGTTCTTGGTCATCTCTCTGATCGGAGTAGAAACCATGTAAAACGCCTCACCGATTCACGGTCGGGAGGCGCTTAAAGGTAGTTGGAACATGCCCAAATGTTCAACTGTCGCTAGTATAAGGCATTTGATTCGGCTCATCATTAAATTGTTGGTCGGATTGGTTTTATTGCTGATCTGCTAGGCGCGTAAGTAAAGAGCCCCAGAGCGTAAGCCGAGGGGCTCGCGTGTTTCTGACCGAATATTCTCGGCTATTCAAATATTGCAGGGTACTACGATCTTGCCACTACTTCCGGAGGTGCTCTTAGCGCCTGCTCTCGATGGACATTTTCTATTGTTAGAGAGCCAGGAACAGACGGAGGAATAATTAACATTAATGCGGCGCGTTCAAATTCGATTTACGGAGGTTCGGCCACAGTCCAGCCAGCATCACTTCGAGGTTATATGCTCATTCATTATCAATAACGGAGAAGAAAGTATCCCCTAAGTGATTTAGGCTGACTTGTGTCTGAGGCTCCGAAAAGCGTACTAGACCTGCGGGCATCGAACGTTATCCATTCCTCTCGGAATTGGGGCCCAATTTCTCCTCCGTCCGCGAGCTTAAAGTCTAATGTCCAGCCTAAAGCGAAAACATTTTGTGGCGTTTCATAATCTTTTCTATCGATGGTTGTGAATGCGCCTTGAATATTCGGTACTCCCGCTTCGACGTAGGTTCCCACCTCACTAAGGGTGGTTGTCCCCTCCAAAAATCTGTGGTGCGTATTTGGGAGGTTGAAATGCGTGGAATCGACGTTGCCGAATTTGTCTCCAATGACGTCGTAAAGGTCCGAGAAATCCGTCTTGGAGACGCTGGCGCCGTTGGTCAGCAGATAACCGTCAGGGATTTCGGTGCCAAGGTAATAAATAACCGTGCCAATCGGAACCGCTGCCAGTGCTGCCGCAGCTATCTCTTTGCGAAGAAGTGTCTTAAGCGCTTCAATGGCTTCCGTGACATAAGTCTTCACGAAATTGAAAACGCCACTCGGGGTAACCGCTTTTGTCGAGTTTGTGCCGGTCTTGATTTCATCAAGAGAAGCCAACTTCACAACTCCGGCCACTTGTGTTGTAGCCGGAGGATTGAAGAAGTTCGTATCTCCGTCGACAGTGATCCCGGAGGTGCCTCCGCTGATAACCAAGTCAACCGAGAGAAGACCTTGAGAGCCGGCAGCTTTCTGCAAAATCGCGCTGGTCGGCTGAGAACTGACGGCAAACAAAGTACCGTCTTCAAGGTACACGCCAACTTCATTGACCGTGTAAGCGTCAGAGCTTGTGTCACTCATCGTGACGTGAATCGTGTTGTCTCCAACATCCCCGCCGGATAGCGCAGTGATCTCTTTAAATTTGCTCTGAAGAGCTGTCTGATCTGCAGACGGTGTGTAGTTCCCGGTTCCAAGGCCGAATTTAGTAATTTTTACAGGGAGCGTTCCGTTGTTTTCAGCATTTACGAGCGCGGCAAGTCCTGCCGACGTAATGACTACGTTAGGCATATCAAAACTCCTAAATTTTCAATGGGTGATCAGATGCGTGCGTAAGAAACCGGTCTCATGAGCGGTGTCACGCTGATTTGAGTTGTGAGCGGCGTTATTTCAGAAGAACAACGCGCAAAAGAAGCCGATCGAATCGTTCCGGAAACTTGTAGATTTCCAAGCAGCGACTGAACGACGGTGAATGTGTAGTGACTTCGAACAGGCTTGGCTTCGTCCAGTAGCCTGAAAAAGTCTTCCTGAGCATTGGCGCTCAGTCCTCCGGATATGGCTCCGATAGAGGCAACCACCTCAAATGTATGAGGTGTGCCCTTGGGTGTTTTCTGCCACCATTCCGTAATAGAAACGGCAGAACCGAGAGATTCGAGGACTTTTTTGACCGCCGACAATGTGCCCATACGGCATTTCTGCGCCACAACGGTTTTGGCGACCTGCCGTTTTTGACTCAAAGGCCAGTAATCGCGCCAAGTCGTGAGGTCAAACGAATAGGCAATGTGGTCAAGCTGCGTGCTGGTCAATTTGTCGACGTTGGCCAACACAGCTCCTAATAACAAGAAACCCGAAACTGTTTTCAGTTCCGGGTCGATTGCTTCTGCAGATTTTTTTACCTGCTGATCTGAGGAAATACTGTCCGGCAGCAGATCTCCTAAAGTGATGTCCTGTAGTGTTTTCATTTAGCCATCCTCCAGCCCCTTGAATGTCACTGTCACGGACGAGCATTGGGCGACCTGAGCTTTGGTTAATGTTTTAAAAGCGGGCGTTAGGGTTGAATGAAGAATCCGGCCGGCGCCAGCATCCCGAACCCGTTTAATGAGTTCATCCGGATTGATGTCTCTGCCGATTTTGGCCTGTTGCCATGCGACGTAATCGTTCACTGCCGCTTGGACAGCCGTCTGGATCGCAGAGAGTCTCACTGCGTCACTCTGCAGAACGTAATAGTCAACGTTGACGCTGTACGAAGAAGCCGTCGGTGCTCTAGCATGAACCTCATCGGTCAGCGGCCTGATCTCCTCTCCGGACAGATAATCTTCAACCTCCTGCAGAAAGGCCGTTGAGGGCAGCGCGCCTCCGGTCAGCAGCGTGTAAACATTCACAACGCCAGGAGTCGGAGAATCGATCGCTACGTCAATGATGGAAGGAGAAACTGAAAAAGCATGGAAAATGTAAGCCTTCTCCGGTCCGGCCACCGAAAAGGAGTTCGGTTTCAGGCGCAGGCGCTCGGCATAACTCGCATCGCTCTCAATGTCTGAACCGCCGATCGATTCCGTCGTGTTTACGGCGCTGGCCAAAAATGCCAATGGCGCCACAATCGTAGAAATTTGCCCGGATAAATAGCCGTTTCCGATGGTACCGGCCTGCGTGCATTCCGCTTGCGCCGTCCCCTGTAGATCTCCCGGAGCAATGGTCACCAGCTCTGTCGTTTCAAATAAGACGTTGCCGGCGCTCACCTGAAAACCTGCAGGTATAAAAAAAGCGCTCGAAAGCGCTTGTGTGAGTGTGAATTGAATTGTCGTGACGGCTTTATCTGCGGGCTGCCGGGCCGTATCGAGGAACACGCCTAAGGCGTCCAAATACTGCCCTTGGGCATAGGTGAGTAAATTCTGCTGGGCCCCGTGATTGAACACCTGCCGCAGCTGAATAATTTCCGAGGCGATCGTCAGCAAAAACAATCGGACCGGATCTCCGGCGCTGAGTGTTCGGCCGGCGGCACTCTCATAACGATTGATGATGTCTGATTTGATTTTCTCCGGATCCGTCTCAATGAAGTTGACGTCCGGCATTCCCCATCTGGGTAGAGTCTCAGGCATTTGCGCCTCCGATGCTCAATGTGATAATTGGATTCAAAAGGCCGTCCATCGCATCCTCGGCCTGTTCTCCGAATTCGATTTTGTCGATCACTGCCCTGGGTTCCCATCGCTCGACAGCCTCAATAATTTCGGCTTGGATGAGCGCTTTGGCTATGTGAATCGGTTTGTCCACGTGCTCCCATTCGAGGCCGAAGTCTCGATCCAGAGGGACGGTCCCCTTTCGAGTTGCGAGAATCGTTCTGACGTTCTGCAGAACTTCCGCTGCCACGGTGCCGGGCGCAAATGAAATCGGCTGGGATAAATTAAGGACGTGCTGCATTTTCTTCACCGCATTCCGTTAATGAAATTGTTGCTTCGGCAACCTGGCAGACGCCTAGGCCCGTGTGAAAACGACGCTCTTCTGAGATTGACTCGAGAACAAACTTACCCATGTAGCGCGGCCCCAGAAGGAGCCTCTGGGGTTTGTGCGAGTCAAGCATTCGTTTCAATAAAAACAAACCCGCCTCGGGAGGCGAGTTCAGAGAACTGTCGAAACGGATCTTGAAACTTATTTTGTCCGGCTCTTCCCCGACCCATTCAAGAACAGGTTTTCTGCCGATCACATCGTGGCGGGCGTATTTTGTTGCCAGGTCTCTATTCACGTCTTTAAACGTGTTCACGATGTTTGAAGAACAGACAAACGGGAGAGTCCCGAATAATCCGGTTACTCCGAAGGCCATTGTGCCCTCCTAATTAAATATTGGTTCCGTGAACGGTGCCGTTTGCCGCGATATTCCCGGTAACAGAGAAATTCCCTTCAACGGAACAGTTGCCCTTAATGTTCAGCGTTCCGGCGAAATTAACGGTTTGGCTCGAGATCGTAGCGCTTGAGTTGTTCAACGTCATCGTTGTGCCGCCGATGTTGAGATTTAGGGTCGGCGTCGTAATGTCAACCGAAGTCCCGCCCTTAATGGCGACCTGATTGGATCCCTCGACTTCAACTTTTTTGGAGCTCTGAGAGATTGTTTCCGGCGCCGAAATCGCAATGTTTTGACGATTCAGCGTGAAGTTTGTGCTGCCGATAACGCCCTTCAATTCGTGACTGTTTCGGTTGTAGCTGAATTCTGATCCGTCTTTGAATTTCACAGTTCGAATGTCAACTGACTGCCCGGGAACATCCACGTCTCCGGCGTAAAAACTTCCGACCGCAAATCCGGCCTCTTCTGCCTCATTAAAAAAGAGACAAAGGACGTCCTCGCCAACGTCGGGCAGCCAGAAATCTTTATCGTGCAATGTCTTTCTTTGAAGCACCGGGAGCCAGTAGCTCGTTTTGCCGCTCTCATCATCGAACGTTGCCCGGATCTTGCACTTTGCGGGATCGATGTCCGTCACCTCACCGATTTTGAGGATTGCCAAAACCGCGTCACGGTCTTCTTCATTTGCTTTAAACAACACCTTAATACTCCTTGTTGACGCGCCTCAGCCGCAGGCCCGTTGTGTATCCTGAACTGCCGCCGCTGTGGTTTGCTTCTTCGATGATGTAATTGCCGCTGAAGGCACCGGCGCCGACTACCTTAATAACGGTACCGGAGCACAAGAACGGGGTTCCGATAACGGTCATGTCTCCGGTGATTTTTCTGCTGTTGAGCTGACGGAGCTTGGCTTTGGCCAGCCGTTTCGCCTCTTCGAGCGAAGCACAGCGCTTTTTCATCTCAAAAACCTGGCCGTTTTCATCGGCTTCCGGATCTGTGTACGTGTATTCAAAAACAGCCGGGTTTGATCCCTTGCCGTTCTTGTCCACCTTCTGCAGATAAAAGTCGTATTCGATGGCTTTGGCCGCCTTCACTTTCTGCAGATTGAGGTCGTAACCGGCCGCCTGATCCTTCTTTTTAGCGGAAGGACTTCGCCACTTCACTTTGACCGCTTTATAGGTGTCGCTCTGAGAAACCTCGAAGGTGTAGCTCAGAATGTCACTGACGCCGATCTCCATAGCGCAAACGGGATCTTTTTTCTCGTAGCGTTCCTGGCCGAAAATCACAATCGTTTTATCCGTGACTTTGATCGAGAGTCCGGCATCCTCACACAAATGCTGCAGGAAGGCCATATCGCTTTGGCGAGACTGATCAATGCGCTGGTATTGAGGATTTTCGACGGAATCAAAGAAAAGCTCTAATTCGGCATCCCTGCAGATTTCTTGTGCGATTTCCTGAAGAGAATGGTTCTCCCAAGCACGGTTTTTCTGAGTTTTCCGGACAGGCTTATTGAGCGGAATAGACACGGCTCGGAGTTCGTAAACCCGAGGTGCTCCGGAGATTCTCTGATAATCAACAAAGAATGTTCCTAGGAAGGCCTCCGGCCCAGGTTCTTCCGTGGTGCCGGCGGACAAGTACATTTTGATGTTCTCGCCGCCGTCAGGCTTCCAGCTCCCGGCCCACTTCCCTTCATTATCTTTGAGCGTCAGGCTGATTTCGTCTGCTTGGCCGCTCTCATGATCGGTAAATGACCATGAGAGCAGATCTTTGCAAAGGTCTTCGGACACGTCTGTTTCGTTTTTGGAAAGCAGCAGCCGAAGCCTTGTTTGTCTAGGTCCCGACATTTCTGTTCTTCCTCTTCCATGGCGGCAGCATCGACTCTTCCTGAGCGGTTGTCTGTTCGACCTTCGGAACGTTGAGCTCAACCCCTGCCGGGAAAATGACATATTCCTGATAATCCGGATTCTCCCGGATTAAGTCGGACATGTACATTTCGCTCCCCAGCAGTTTCTTGGCGACAATATCCCATGTGTCGCCCTGAATCGTTTTGTACATAAGGCCTCCAATTAGGCATAAGACAAGCGGCGCTCAGAATTCAGCAGGCGCTCAAGCTCGCGCTTCAGGTCTGCCACTCCGGCTCTCAGCCCTGACTGGACGTCTTCTCTGACCGCTCCGGCACCTGTGATCTGAATCACAGGAGAGAAGTTGACAGAGATGGAAGGACCGCCGGCGCCCATCATGCCGCCCAAGCGGGAAAGCGGGAGGATCGCTTCCGGCTCCCTGCCTTCGCCGACCATTGCCAAGGACGGCCCTGTCGCGATGCCGCCGGACGCAAGCATCGGAATCTGGGGAATGTTGATCCCCATACTCTTGCCGCCTACGCCCGGAACCCAATCCGGAACCGTGAACGATCCGAGAGAGTTCAAACCGGCAATAGCCTTATTGGCCAGAGAAATCACAAGATTGAGCGGACCTTTGGCAAACTCCGGGAGCGCCTGGAAGCATCCGGAGAAGGAAGTTTTTGCGCCTTCCCAAGCTTTAGTCCAATCTCCGGAGAAAACTCCGGAAATAAAACTGATCAGACCTTGGAATGTGGTCTTTATCCCGTCGATTGTGGGTTTGATCGAGCCTTCATAGATGTTTTTCATGGTGGCTGCCAGCCCCGGGAATTTTTCCTCAAAGGCCGTCCACAACTCGACCAGTTTGGCTTTGACTTCATCCCAGTTCTTGTAGAGATAGATGCCGGCAAGGACCAATGTCGCAATTGCAGTAATGGCCATGCCGATCGGGTTTGTGAACATAAATTTCATCGCCGATCCGGCTGCTGTTGCAGCCACCTTCAAGCCTCCAAGGGCTTTTGTTGCTACGAGAATTCCTCCTTTCCAGACAGACATGGCAAAGGAGTAGGCTTTTATGGCCGCCGTATTTGTCGACAATCCTCCCCTGATCAACAACAGGCCTTCATACAACTTCATTCCTGTGGTGATAAGTTTAAGGACCGGAGCACCCAATACGAAAAAGGCAACCCTTAGCATGTGGAACACAGCCACGCAAGAAAGAACTACTCCGGAAATGTAAAGGAACCATTTAACCAGTGTTTGGTTCTCTTTAATCCAAGTTCCGGCTGCCTCTCCGAGTTTGACGAAATCCAACGCTCTTTCTTTGAGGGTCCCCAACATTGGGTCACCTACAGCTCTGGCAAAATAAGACATTGCGTTCGAGGCCAGTTCCAGGGCGTTCGAAGTGGTGGCACTTCTCGATAAAAACTCCTTTTCCATTGAGCCGGCGTATTTTTCGCTTTCTGCGACCAGATCGAAGTTTTCCCTCAGCTTTTCGGTATTGGCCAGCATTGGGCCCATTGCTCTGGCGCCCTCTTCGCCGAACATTGCCGTCAGATATTGCATTTGCAATTCCTTCGGGAGCTTGGTCTTTACCGCCTCAAGAACAGCAAAAATTGTCTTCGGAGCGTTCTTCTGTACATCTTTTTGGAGCTGCAGGGCGTCAAATCCGAGGTTCCCAAAAGCGGCCTTCTGCAAATCCGTCATTGAGCCGCCCTTCGTCAAAGCTCTCATGAATGCGTTCATACCGGTTGCAGCGACCTCTGCTTCGGCTCCGGCTCCGATGATCGTAGCTGCCATGGCGGCCGTCTGTTTTTCAGTTAGTCCGGCCACTTTGCCAAGAGCGCCGTATCGTTTCAACGCTTCACCAACCTGCTTGGCCATTGCCGCATTGTTGTTGCTCAACGCGTTTGTAGCGTCTGCAAGGCTTTCGACCTGATCTTGTGTCAGGTTCATACCGGAGCGCCACTTCGCCATCATTTCTCCCGCCTCTTCTGCGGAGATGTCGAAGGCAACGCCCATTTTGGCGGCTGTCTCGGTAAACCGAATAAGATCCTTTTCGGCGATGCCGGCTTGACCTGCTGCCGCAGTAATTTTTGCCATCCCGCCGTAATCGGGATAGACAAGCTCATTTTTTCAAGAGCCGCCTGCATTTTCTGCAGCCCGTCCGGAGATGCGAAGTCCACAACTTTTTTAATCTCGGCCATAGCATCCTCCATTTGCATGGCCTGTTTCACAGGTGTTTCCGCGTAATGCATCACGGAAGATCCCAACGTCGAGAGCGCAACCATAGAGCCCATTCCTTTTTCGGCCAAGGAGCTCTCCATAAATTCAACTCCCGATCTTGCTTTAGCAATGTTGTTTACTCGGGAAGCAACAGCGCTTTGTTCGGCCAATAACTTATGTTTCTTCTTCACGTCATCAAGAGACCGTCCTGTCAAATTCAGCTCTTTGCGCAGATTTGAAAGTGATTTTGTTTGCGTGTTTAGCGCTCGATGAGAATCATTTACCGCCTTAGCAAGTTTCTTTTCTTCAGACAACATGACAGAGCTGGTGGAGTTCGTCCGTTGAATCGCCGCCCTGAGATTATTCAGCGCCTCTTTCTGACGGAAATACTGAGCGGACAGCTGTTTGGTCTTTTCTGTTTGTTTAATCAGGGAACCAACTTTTTCATACTGCTTATTCAAGCCCCGAACTCGGTCTTCAGCTTTTTGTACGGTCTCTGCGGCCTTTTTAAAAGCGCTGGGGAATTTGGAGTTAACTGCCGCAGCAACCTCAAACATTATTTCGTAACTCTTTGCGCTCATTATGTTTTTTCCGTTTACTTTTCTCCCTCCCCTTCTTAAAATTAATACATAAGGAAAAGGAGATATGAAATGTGTGATGGCAGCGGAAACAATACGAACTTAGTCAATCAGGCTGCTGTTTCCTACATGCTCTCTAAGGGCCGCTCTAATCCTTTTCAAAAGGATCGCTGGGTGTGGAATACAGATACGCCGCTTGGAATGTTCTTATGCATTCTGGACGTGTTTTGGATGATTCTTAAGCTCGCCCTTTTCTTCGGCCCCATTCTTTTTGTGAATTGGTGGTTTTGGCATTAATTTCGCTCAGTAGGCCGCCTAAAGCATTCACCCACTCAACCACCTCTGTAAGAGGCTTTTCAAACCAACCGGAAGCGCTGCCTCCGGCGCCATTTAGGGTCAGCCAGAGGCAGTATTTGCGTACAGTGCTAATTAATCCATCGAGAGTTTCTTTTTCGCCTCGTTGATTTCTTTCGCCTGCTCCGCCGAGTAGGCCTGTTGAAAAAAATACTGACTTGCCAGCGTTGTAATCGAAATGGCTTCAGCCATGGGCAACGCATCAATTAATTCATACGGAACCTGTGCCGCTTTGGCCGCTGCCAGCATGAGGAACTCTTCATCCATTGCTAAGACGGGAATCGGGCGTGCAGGATTGTCGAAGGCTCTCCGAATTTCGCGCAGATCCTTTCCGCTCAATTTGTCAAAATCAAACGTCAGAAATTCGTACTTCTTGCCTTCAAATTCAAGCGGGCGGCTGAGTGTGTGAATGATTTCGCTCATTTAGTTTCTCCTTTGATGCCGGGGCCGAGCCCCGGCGAGTTTTGGTTAAGACATCCCGAGGTCTTTACGGACGCTCTCGAGCATGTCTGTGTCGCCGAACTTTGCGATAAAGTTGTATTTATCGATTTCGACAACCTCTTTGTCATCGACAACGATCTTCAGATAGACCACCTCAAATTCAGTGGACGAATCGGTTGTGGAACCCGGTTCAAATGAACCTAAAGAGAAGTTCTTCGGAATCGCTCTCATGACAACTCGGATGGGAGTAGTCGTGATTTTTCCGGTGGTGTTGTCGTAGTGCTGCTGAGAACCGCGGATTTCCAACTGATGTGCCTGCTGCTTGGCCAACTCGAGAGCGGGCCTTTCAATAGTTCTCCAGTTGAAAGTCGAGCTCATGGCCTAGTGGCCAAGAACCGGGCTATCCACTTCGCCGGCGATACCGGCTCCGGACACTGTGTCGCTCATTGCCTGAAGCTCAGGCAAATCAACTGTTGCCATACCCATCAGCGCGTTGGCTTCGTTGTAGACGCGATAGTTGATCAAGCGCTCCGGGATGCTGTTTGTTCCTGTTGCCATTTTTTACCTCCAATTAGGCTGCAAATAGTGTCTGCAAATACTCCGGATCAAATTCAAGAATGAAATCGATGTCCTTGGCCGGAGGCGGCGGAGTGACGTAAACATGGAATGCGAGATTGCCGTCCATCAAGTCCGTAATCGAGTTTTCAGAAGAGAGGAACTCAATGCGGCCTCCGAGGATGTACTGCATAGCAGCCAACCCGTTCATCCAAATGTTTGCGCTGTCGATGATCGTGTTAATCAGGCGAGGAGTTGCCGGGAAATCGACCTTAGACCAGAAGGTCTGAATAAACGTATTGCCGATCCAGTTGAACATTCTTCTGTTCGGAATAAAGGCGTCTTTGACGTCCGTGTTTCCCGGATAGACGGCAGTTCTGTTGCCCCAGGCAACCCAACCCCCAATGAAATTCAACGCGCAGACAACGCCCTGGCTGTTCAGATAGGCACCCGTATCCGGACCTAAAACCACTTCAGAGCCATCTGCCAAGCATGTGCCTGTCATCTGCAGATTTTTGTTGGACGGAGAGACGTACGGAACATCATCGTTCTGAGAATCAACTTGGGCCATCAGACAGGCCAGCTGCGTCGAGAGATTGAACACAGTGCCGTCGAGCTGGATCATCGGCCAGCAGCAGATTTGCATCGGATCAGTGATGTTGTTCTGGTTCTTCCAATTTGCAACAGCGGTATAGTTCTTGACTGTTGTAGTCGGAACATCGACCGCACAAATCGCCTTGAATACAGTGTTGATGGCGGTGCATTTTGCGGCCATCACGGCTGCCACGCTCGGGCTGGAAGAGAAGCCCGGAGCGATCAGCGTGCCCGGAACAACTCGGAAGAGCGGGAAAACATCATCCACGAGCTCCAGGCCGGATTTATTTCCGGATATATCGACGCCCCCAATGATGTCATCAGCATCAACTGCAGACGGATCCAGTTTGGATGCCGTCAGCGTATAAGGGCTATCAGAACTGCAGAGAAAGTCTCCGTCCTGATTTTTGAGAGACGAAAGAATCATTGTTCCGTCGGTATCGAAGGAGACAACAAAATCCGTGTCTTTCGTGAGCGTCTTTTCACCGGCTTTCAGCACCAACGTATCCGGCAGGACGCCTGTTTCGGCGATTTTTGCAATACCCGTCTTGGCGTCAAACTGCACGCTTGAAGTCGTGCAGTTCTTCTTGTGCGTTGTCGGATCGAGAACGTTGACAACGATGATGGGAGCTACTCGATACAGCGAAAATGCGGAATAAATCAGTTCACAGATTGAATAATTGAATTTCTTGAGGCCGCTGCTGTCTTCTTCTGCCGGGACAAATCCGAATTCTTTAACCGCTTCCTCGTATGAATAACAAAGCTTCGGTTTGTTGACATTAGTCGGATCGGTCATATTGACAGGGGCCGTGCCGATGATCATCGGAATGCCGGCATTGACCTGAACGGGCGGGAGAATGCTGGTCGGGACTTCACTGACGTAAACGCCATGTTTATAAGCCATTTTTTAAGCTCCTTTTAGTGCTTGTTTGTACAGCGTGTTGAGAATGTGCCCCTGAGTTCGGACATTGGTCCTGGCCTGCTGCACGTCCGCGACAGGAACCATCAGCTGACCGATTGCCGGATTCTTTTCGATCATTCGGACAATGTGGTCGGGATATTTATTTGCTCCCTCTCGAAAAACAGTGTTTGTCGAGAGCCCTAAAAACGAAGGCCCGACGTAAATGACGGGCCTTTCTCTTTGAACTTCAGTTTTTCGTAGCTTCATGTTTACTCATACGGTGTATAGGGATTGACGATTTCAGGTGCGCGGAATGTCCAGCGGGTTGACATAACGATTTGCCAGAAGGGCCATGCTTGAGCCGGAGAGTTTTCCCAAGAGACAGGCGTCTCCAGAATGAACCGCTCGCCGAGCGTCCGATTCGGCAGATTCAATAGCAGCGCCTCGGTCTTTTCTTTGAGCGTCAGCGCCGTGAGATGGCCTTCAAAATCGTCATCCCAAACGCCGATCACGATCGAAACTTCGGTGCTGCAGCCGTCAGCATCCGTTTTGCCCGAATCCGGACGAATCAGGACGAAAGGAAAATCATCGTCCTTTGATTCCCTTGAGTTCTTCGGCGGCAGATAGCCTTGAATGATCTTCGGCGCTCTGAAAACTGTCGGCTCGTCGGCTTTGTGCTCAAGCGGCAGGAGAAAATCGCTCAGGCCGGCTTCCAAAAACTCCCCGAGGGCTTTGCATAAATAAACATCATTCATCACTTGCCTCCTTTAATGAGCCTCATTGCCTCGTGGTCAATTCGACGCTGAAACGTATCTCTCATTTCGGACTGAATGTCTTCAACGATGTTTTCATTTCCGACCATCTGAGGAACAGACGGCCCGTAACGCGGTTCAATCGGGAGCCGGGTCGCGCCTTTTCGCTGAAAAACGGTGCCGTTATAGACAAACGCATTCTTGAGAGGTTTCAGACCGGTTCTTTCAACTTCAACTTTCACCTGCCGACGATTATTTCCGGTCGTATCCTGTCCTGAGGGACGGATTCGGAAATGCGCCATAGTGAGAACAGGTCCGGAGAACACGAGTTGTCCGGAAGTTTCTGCGCCTCCCGGACGTCTCAACCGGGTTGCCTTCTTAACGTCGGAGGCTTTGATCGTGTAGCGGCTGCGCAAAGACTTCGAGGCAACGGTTCGACCGCGCATAAGCGCTCGGTTGATTGCCCGATTAACCGCTTTCTGAGCTCCAGTTTTTGTGGAGTTCAGCACGTTAATCGCGGCCTCGACGTCCTTTTTGTCGATTTTCACTTCAATCATTGCCGATTCTCCCGGAGAACAATGACGAGCATCGTCCCCTCAATAGAGACCGACTGGACGATGTGGCGGGAATCATCAATAGACATCCACTGGCCCTCCTCAGGCGCCTCTAAATCCTGAGAGTCTGCGTAGAGCGTTGTCATGTTGATGAAATCGCCTACCAGTCCGTCTTCAGGAATTTTGGAGATGATGTTTTTGTCGATGACGCATTTAATTTTTTCGCCGTCAATATCGTGAAAGTCAGCAAACTCGTTGAGATTCAAGAAAACGTTCTGGACATCCGCTGCCGCAAAGTCTTTAAACGTTTTCATTTCTAGATTTGGCTTTAGCCTTCGGAGCCGGCTTCTCCGGAGCCTGTGCCGCTTCAAGTTCAGCCGCTTCAGGAAGAGGAACGGCAAAGCTTGTGCCCGGAATCGGTTCCGGCTGGACTGCTTCTTCAGGTGTCTCAGGTTCCTCGGGCTCAACGAATTTCTCACCGACGCCAGCCTTCAAAATGATTTTTGCCTCTTTCTCATTGAATTCAGCCTTATCCCCAGCCTTGAAAATGTCGCGTCCGAAAACCGTGTTTTTAGTGAAAACAATTTTCATTGTTAGCTCCTATGAAAAAGGGGCCGGAGCCCCTCTTTTGACATCGGATTAGGATCCGGTGGCGTTGATGACGTGGAAAGCATGAATCTGCTGGATGATGGGTAGCGGACGGCTGGAGATCTGCACGACTCGGCCCATCGGGTTGGAGCGCTGGATCCAGGACATCGGAACACGAGAACCCTCAACAAAGACGATTCCCGGATTTGTTTCGCTGATGACCGGACAGGCGCCATAGGCCAACATGGTTTTTGCGCCCGGCGTTGCGAGCAGACATTTATCTGCCGGAACCATAGCAACATCACTGTCATCGCCCTTGTACCATTCATCGTAGGAGTAAATGTCAAGAGCAGAGTCTTTGAGGTAACCCCAGTAAGTGACGCCATCCGGAAGATGCTGAGGATCGATGTGGCCCATGTCAACGCGCCTCATGTCGAGAGACTTAGAGGCAGTGAGCTTGCTCAGGATCGTGTCGATCACGTTAGTGCCGCAGATCAAATCACGAGGAGTAAAGCCGCCGTCTTTAATCATTGAACGGCGGACAACTCTCAGGTCGCTCATGATGGTTTCTGCAGTCGCTGTTGAGGCGTCCCATTTCGTGGTCAAAGTAGTTTCCGGCTTTTCGGAAGCCGCAACAGTAGACCAGAAGTTCAGAACCTCATTCACACCGTCGCCCTTAACCGTGACTTTGCCGCTGAAAAGAGCTTCAGAGCACATTGCCTCCTCACGGCGAGAAATATATTCGTCCAGTTCTGCCAAATCGCGGCCCAAAATTTCGGCTGCACGCATGTTCGGGGTCTTACCGGAGTAAAGATTTTCTCCCGGGAGGCGCTTCATCACATCCTCTGCGGTTGTGATGCGCTGAGGCGCCAACATCGGAGCTTCATAGCTCAGAGTGGAATACCCTTCTCGGTCAATGACTTTGCCGCCGTTAAGAGGGGATACAAACGGTGCAATTCTGCGTCCGCCCCGACCAACTACGTCAAAATCGATTTTCTTTGCGGTGAATGTCGGACGATTTGCGAAATATCGATCGCGCAGCCAGGTATGTTTTGTGTTCTGGCCTGCCTCGATCATTTGGGTCATGATGCGCGGTTCAAAAATGTCAACTGCCATTTTTTACTCCTGATTAGATTTGATGAAAATGCCGATCTTGCGGGCCGAAGATTTGCAGTCGGAAACAGACAGCGTGCCGCTTGTCGGCGTGCCGACGGACATAGCCTTTTCGTTAAATTCGCCTGTCAGAAAAATCACCGTGTTTACACCCGATTTGGATGCGTCAACATCTTCTGCCAAGACACCGTAAACGTCGGCGGCAGCGGTGACAGCTTTGCCGGTCGAGGCGACCAATGTGCCGCGCTTCATTACGCTTTCTCCGGACGGAACTTTGATGACGTCTGTGACTACAGGCATCGTCTGGTTCGCTGCGAACAGGTTGTCAACACCAGTCGTATATTTTTCCTGCATTGCCATTTTTACCTCCGATTATTTGTTGAACTGAGCAGCGGCCGCTTTAACTAAAGCCTCTCGTTCCTGCTCATCTTTTTCGTTTTGAGTCCGTTTGTCCTGCTGCGCCTTAGCGTCAGCAGTTTCAAAACCAAGATTGGAGTCAACCTGCACGTTCTTCAGGTCTGCTGCATCCTCTGCGATACTGTTCTGAATCTTTGCCTTCTTGGCCTTTTCGGCTTTAACGAGCTGAACGGCAAACATTTCCGGAGTGATGCTCGAGTCGGCCTTGGCCTGCTCAAGAAGATCAGAGTGACCGGCCAGGGCCAGCTCTTCGAGCGCGTGAATGCGTTTCTTCTCGTTTTCGACACCCTGCTTCACGGCCTCTGCCTGCAGCGAGGCAATCAGGTCGGGATACTCCGCTTTGAGTTGTGCTAAATCCATTTTTGCTTCCTTTTTTGCTGGTGGATTAACGTTGTCGGCAGGGGCCTGAGCGACTGCCGTAAAAAAATCTGCCGGTGCGTGCTCGAAATATTTCGAGTCTGCCGGCAGGCCGTTGATGAGAACGTTTGTTGGCGTTCTCAAGTTTTTAACTGAGGAGGATTCATCGACGAGATCGGCGAGACCGAATTCGACTGCCTCTTTGGCGTTGAAATAACTTTCCGCCTCGACCTTTTCCCGGATGTCCTTCGGGTCTTTACCGCATTTGGCGGCGTAAATGTCAATGATGTTGTCCTCGATTTTTCGGATGTCTTCGGCCGCTTTTTGCATCTGACGAGCCGAACCCATTGCGAAAGAGGAGACCTCGTGGATCATCATCATTGAGCCAAGCGGCATCGTGACCGTAGCGTTCGGGATGGAAGTGATGATCGTCGCTGCGCTCATTGCAGCGCCGTCAACTCGAATATTGATCTTGCCCTGGTGAGTTTTCAGCAGGTTGTAAATTGCCAGTGCGGTAAAAACGCTGCCGCCGAAACTGTTAATGGAAATATCGATCTGACGATTGGAATCAATTTTTCTGAACTGTTTCGCAAACTCAGTTTCGTTGAATCCGTCCTCGTACTCCTGGCTCCCACCAACATAGCCGTAAAGATCAATTTTTACCGTCGGCAGCTTGGCCGAGTTTTCGATTTTCCAATGAAATTCTTTGCTCTGATCAGTTGGTTTCAGATTCGTCATTCTCGTCAACCTCTCTTGTTTCAATAGTTGTGTGTTGGATGAGGCCGGCGTCCTTCATCATGGCTTCCTCGTGCTTCCGGATCGCGACGATGTTCTCGAATTTCATGCCGGTAAGCTCTGCGGCCTCTCTTTCGCGAGTGCTAAAGCCTTCTTCAACTCGGATTTTTGCGGCGTTGACCTCTTTGAGCGGGTCGAGCTGGCCTTGCGCATCCCCGTACCACTCCGAACCGCACCAAGCCGCTCGAATCAGCGGGTCATCAAAGAATCCCGGAGCATCAATGCGACCTTTTAGGACAGCCTCGGTGAGCCATGCTTCATAAACAGGTTTGCAGAAGGATGAGGAAATCCAATCTCTTCTCATCCGGAACATCTTCCAAGCCTCTAAAAGAGCTGCTCTGGATGCGCTGTAGGACGAATCGAAGTTTTTGACGAGGAGTTCATACGGGATTTCAAGTGCAGATCCGATCTGGCGACAAACTGCTTGGACAAATGTCTCAAATCCCGAAACAGGTCTCTTCGGATCGGCAAATTGCGCCTGCTCTCCTTCCTCCAGCGCTACGACCGTTCCGGATCCCAATGTGTAATCCGGCTCAGGCAAGGCTTTTTGAGGCTGGGCGCCCGGGATGGATTCAACGCCTCTGAACCCTCCGATAATTGTCTCTGTCGGAGATTTAGTCGTAATGAAAACCGTGAACATCGAGCTCACCAGTGCTGCAGTCAATTCAGCATCCGAATATCGAGAAAGCTGCTTCATTGATTCAAGTACCGGCGCTAGCAGCGGAACTCCTCTACGTTGAGCAGGTCGTTCAACATCGCACATCACGTGCAGGACGTTTTTGCGCCCTGTCCGCTTTCCGATTGCAGGAACTCGCGTCCATTTATTGATAGCCGTTTCGAGCGACCTGCCTTGAGAATTTGGATTTTTATTGCAAATCCAATAAGCCACAGTCTCTCCGAATTGCCCGCATTCGATACCGCCGACAATATTCCGCTCAAGATCCTGTCCTTCGTTCGGATTGCAAACGCGGTCAGCTTCAATCAGGCCGATTTTCAAGTCATAAACGCTTCCGGGTGTCCGGATAACCGGAAGCACCACAAAAACGTCTCCGTTCACCAGTGCTGACATCAAAACTAAAGACTGCAGTTGGTAGAACGTCTGTTTCCGTTCTGCGTCACAGTTCGTGTTTTCAGACCAAAGGCGCCACTCGCGCTCCGTGTTTTCCTCCCATTGGCGCGCTTCTTCCTCTGTCATGCCAAGAAACTTCGCGTCAATTTGCGCGTTGAGCATCAGGCCGGAGCCGATGATGTTGGTTCTCAGCGTCTTAATCGCACCGGTCGCCAGAGGCGAACCCATGTATAAGTCACGAGAACGCTCGCGGAGCGTCTCAATGTTTTCAACAATGTCGGAGTCGGCATCTTTTCCGCCTGTAATCCAGCTTGAAAGCGATTTTTTAACGATTGAGGCACCGTGGAGACCATAGCCTCCTCCGTTCTGGAGTGCGTTCAGGACTTCGAGTTTGTTTCTGGCAACTTGTCTGGTGAGCGCTGTCTGAGGAGCTAAAAATTGAATGGCCTTTTCAAAAGCGTTCATGTCCGCTCCTTAAAAATCAACGGGCGTGACACGAAAACTTCGCATCCGCCCGCCTTGTCCTGACTCGAGTTTGGCAATTTCGTTTCGCCAGTACTCAATTCGCTTCGCAATATCTGAGAGACTGGCTCGCGTAAGACTGTGCGTTCCGATTCGGTAGCTTTGGCCGGTCGAAACAGCCCTCTCCGCCTCGAGCCACATTTTCAAATTAGTTCTTGCCTCTTCTAAGGTGATCCAACTGCTCATAAAGTGATTCCCTTTCCGACAACGCCTCTGCGGCGTCGGGGTTGTTGTATTGCTTGCGGCACGCCTCTAAGAGCAGCCTCAATTTGTTCAAAATTCGGAGTCAGCAGCTCCATGGCAGCTCTGGCGTAAACGGCACAGTCAAGCGCCTCATTGCGCTCGCGGATTTTTACCCAACCGCTTTTTTGTTTGCCTTTCTCGTACTTCGTCTCAAAAACTTCTGCTGTAAGCTGCTTGAAAAAGTTTTCTCCGAAGCCGCTCTCGGCTTGCATCGGGTAATGGACAAATCCAGGGCCCTCTTCGGCAATGTCCAGCGCATTCGTGACGGCTGTTTTCCCGGAATCCACGCCCAGGCTGAAAAGAGTCGCCCCGACGATGTTTTGTCTGGACGGAACTCCTATGTAAGGAACTCCAGCGCCGCCTCTACCTTTAATTGAAAAAACCCGGAATCTCTCCCTGGCCTTCGTGTATTCGTAAACTTCTTTGCTGTAGGTTCCGTCACCGGAGTCAACGAACGTGCAGGCTACTGTTATGCGAGTTCCGAACGAGAGAGAGTGCTGCATCGTCAAAATGCCGTCCAATTGCTGCCATGGTCCTGGCGTATCGGGGCTCCCGGGAATAACGTAATGATGTATTCCCCAGCATTCACGAGCCCGGCCCCAGCCGTAAATCGTGCATTCAAGTCGATCGTGCTGGACGTCGACGCCGGCTGTAAGAAGCAAAACTCCGTCCGGAAGAACTCCGGTTTCCGGATAGTATTCTCTGCGGCGCAGCAGATACTCCCACTTATCGGCATCGGCCTCGAACTGCTCCCAGGGTTCGCCTAATTTCAGGTTAATGAACTCCATCAAGCCGGCTTTGTCTTTTCGATGATTGATTTCAACCCAGTCCTTCACAAGATCTACAAGATTGACCCACGGAGAATTCAATGCGTTGATGTGATAACTGCGAAACCTCCCTTGCGGGTTCCTGACCTCCCAGCGTCCGGATTGAAGTATGTCCGGATTGATTTTGCGGGGGCCGCGGATTTTCGCTCCGCAGTGCGGGCAGAAAAGACCGACGGAACTCTCGATCACGTTTCCCTTATCGTCGGACTCCCAACGGACATTCTCCCATTTCAGCTCGTTGTACTGGTTGCATTCCGGACACTGGACCACAAATTCTCGTTGGTCTCCGGCTAAAAATTCGTTGTGGATTTTTGAATAACCAACGACAGTAGGCGTCGAAACCATCAGAAGTTTTCTATTTCCGAAGTTCTGAGTTCGCTGTACGGCAAGTTTCAAGGGATCGCCTTCCTTGCCGGCGCTTTCCGGATAGCGGTCCACCTCATCAGCTAAGAGAATGCGAATAGGACGAGAAGCCAGTCCGGCCGGAGAATTGGCACCGACTAACGCCAAAAAACCGCCCGAATAGTGCTTCATTAAGATCGTTGTGGACGATTTTTTCTCAGTTCCGCGACCTTCTTTGCCTTCAATCAGTTTCCCGGCTAATCCCGGAGAATCTCTGAACATTGGAGCGATTCGCTCCTTTGAAAAGGCCTGCGCCATTTCAACCGTGGGCTGGAGCATCAACTGAGGAGACGGTTCTTGATCCGCGTAATACCCAAGTATATTAAGCAGCATCTCAGATTTACCCACCTGCGATGCGAACATTAAAACCACCTTTTCCGTCTCCTTATCGGTGGCTGCATCCATGGGTTCCTGCAGATATGGGGTTCTGTATGTTCTCCACGGCCCCGGCTCCGCCGTGGTGCCAAGCGAGATGAACCTTTTTGCGTCGGCCCACTCGCTTCCGGTCAATCGAGAAACAGGACGGCAGAATTTCAAAAATTCATTTAGCCAGTGCATAGCGATTAGTTAAAAAGTAGAACGGTCAAACTTGAAAGTTTTGCGATTGCGGTGCAATGGTAGTAAGTTAGATTCATTAGTTTTTTCATGCCCGAAAATGTCTGAATCCAACTCTTCACCTGACGTTGTTAACGTCCTTACTTCGCACGACAAAAAATTTGTATTGCGGATCTACGCTTACCGAAGGCTAACTGCCTTGGAAATGCGTTTTTGTCTGTCCGAATATCTACGGTCTCATCGGCTGAGAAAAATCCCGGCAAAGGGAGAAGCGGAGATGCATACAATCATTGGACTTGATGAGCAATAAAATCTGCCGATTTTTCCAGTAGTTCAGAAATTTCTTCGTTCGACAATCTCGACCTAAGATATTTAACCGGCAAGTTCAGGGCTATTTCATCTTCAGAAATCGAGCAAAGGATAGAACTATCCAAATTGTCCGGATGTTTTTCGTCCATCGGGACTAAGAATCCCTCAGTGCCGACATTAGTTTTAGAAATTTTTTCTGCCATAACATTCTCACTTAATCAGGCTGTATGTAATCGCGAGAAGCAACAGAAGAAGCGCGATTAAAAGACTCCATCTGAGGCAAAAGAACCATATCGGATAGCGCTGGCGAGGACTCATGTCCAACTCTCCCTATCCGAAGGTGAATCGGTAGGCATAAACGAGCGCAATCCAAGCTCCGCAAAACAGGATGACTACCAACAACCACCTGGCAATTTCTGCCGCGAGGCACAATTTTGTTTCCCTAATCGACATTTCAAAACCAACCTGTACTTATGGATAGTAATAACCAGTTCACAAGCCATAACGTTCCGCATAACATGCTGATTATCAGCAGCGCCGATGCGATCTTGGACCTAAAAGTGGTTAACTTTTCGAATAACAACATCCTCATTTAATCGCCTGAACGATTTGGATCATGTAATAAATCAGAGCCACCAGTCCTGAAAAGAACGCGGCCGACCCTAGAATGCCCGCGACCACTCCCTTCCAAAATGCTTGTCTTTCTTTCCAAGATAAGTTCAATCGACTCTTCCTCTGCTTGACTATTTGATAAGGGAATATGCGAACGCAAAAGAAATCACTGTCATGCAGAGCATCACGAGGATGGAAAATCCCCAGCGCAGAAAAAAGAACCATTTCGGATAACGGTCTAACAATTCCATGATCAGCTTCCTACAGTGCTTTGATATAATCTTCATATCGACCTACTCACTTAGGTTGACGTAAAAACCCCGCTCAGCGCCTAACTGAACGGGGTTCATTTTTTGGTGGCTTTGCCGTCAATCAAAATCCAGTGATAAAAAGGACTATCGACTTGAGTAAATAAAAAGCCAAGTAGCCCGCTAAAGTCCATCTAATGAAAAAGAACCACTTAGGGTAGGCCTTGACAAAATCCATGACGAATCTCCTCGTCTGTTTTGATAAAATTAGCTTCATGGTCGATGCCTTACTTAACTAATCGACTATCAAAAAACCCCGCTCAGCTCGTAACTGAACGGGGTTCATTTTTTTCGGTTTGTTTACTGCTCAACAAATTTAGATTCATTTAGCGACTGGAGCACTTCATCAATCGCATGATCCAGGACGCCTTCAATCTCTCTCTGGGTCCTTCCCTCAAGTTGACCGGCATAACGAATCGGAATCGTCAACAGTTTCTCCCGGACAAGTGATGCAACCCTTCGAGCGTCTGCTAAAACTTCTTCTTTCGGAATGAAGTTTCCTTTTTTTGCCTCCAGTTCAATCGCCTTCAATTCCATTTCGGCGGTTTTCACTCTGGCAGTAACCTGTTTTTCGAGTAACCGGGCAACGGAAAATGCGTGAGCGACCTCGACGGGGTTTTTTAAATTTACGCTTTCAAGTCCGATTTCTTTCGGATCAATATCGGTTGAAATTTTTTCTGCTTCTTTTGCAGTTTTTGCCAAATTTCCAACCATTTTTTTGAAGGCGGCCAGACCTTCCTCAACAGGAACTGTGCCATCCTCTGCAACGGGCAGTGTTCCATCCTTGATCCGGCGCCGCACCCAAGTGTGGTTTTTACCGCACAACCTAGCAAATTCGCGGATCGAGACTGTTTCAACGTTTTTTTTCATGACGGCCCTTTAGATTTTTATATCTAGGAATTTTTGGGACGCGTTCCGCATTGTGAAAATCCTCATATCTACACCGAAATCGGGGCTGGCAGCACCCGCAGGGGTGAATTTTTGCTCGGGAGGACCCGAGGAGAAAGCGGAATTGAATTGACCCCGTGAGTAATAGTGTTTTAAGAAGAGCAAAGAAAACCTATTCGCAGGCCGTTAAACGCACAAGGCCGACAACCTTGCGGCTGCCGGCCTATCGCCTTTTGGCTACGATCGTGTGCGGATCATCCACAACAAGACTACTATGACCAGAACGGTGTCAATCTTTAAATCACCATTCCATATCACAACGAGTTGTGGCATAATCTTCCACGAGGTAAGAAATGTGGTTACCATCTCATTCCTCATAAATCAGACGCAGCCCGTGTTCCAGCACGGGCTTTGTCGTTTCTGATCCCTATCGCAGGGGCCCATTACGGCTTCGCGCCGTAATTCGGTACTCCGCTCTCTGATAGGCGCGAAGCCTGGGCGAGGACTTTGATGTTCCTTACTTCCTATCGTGGTGAACGCATTGTACTAAAAGTTCTTTTCGCTTTTAGTGTTTCCTTAACATCTATGCCGTAATCTCAATAAATTATTTCGGCATTGACTTCTTTATCTCTTCAATTGCCCTGTCTTTTTCTTCTCGAGTAAGCATTCCGCTGATTTGTTTTTCGGAAAAACTAGCCGCTTCCCTCACGCTCTCGCAAACGTACACTCCATAAACCCAAACACAGAATATTGAATTCACCAGAGGGCAAAGCAGCGCTAGTGGGGAGTCATAAGTCGGAAACAATAGGAACAGAGTGCAGAAAACCTGAAGTGCGATCGTTATGAAGGATAGCTTCCAACAACGATTATATTGTTCGTCAATCTCTGTAATTAATCGATCCCTCTCTGATGTCCCGAGGCTTTTAGCAAGCCTTACGAACATACTATTGAACTCACTTAATCCAAACAGACACAGCGTTAATGGAACAACTGAAAGCGCACCTATTCCAAAGATAGCGCTGGACGCATCTGTTGGCTCTTTCTGAATATAGAGCGAATCGACTGCAACGTATTTCGCAACAATTATCGCGCCGGCTGTAAAGAGAACCATTAGCGCAATAACAGCTAGATAGTTATTAAGAAACTTGGTCCTCATTTAGAATCCCCTCATTCTGAATTAGCTCAGTGAGCCAATTATTCATCTCAGCGTAAAGCTCATCAGGGCTGATAAAACCGTCTCGGGTCGCTTGCAAATAGACGGGCTTACTTAGCATCAAGGTCTCACCTCTCACCGTTTTCCCATCTTTCCGTTTGTATACGATGTCTTCCGGAGGAAGATTTCTATAGCAGGTTTCTTGAAGGTTAGTGAACAGCTTCCTATTGTCTTCCGCCTTTTTGGATGAGCTTTTAATGATTAAACGAGCCGTCACATCTCCACCATTGAGAATGGTGTCCCAAGTGTTCGAGTAGACTCCCATGGACTTCAGAAGGTTAACTATCAAGCCCCTTCCAACCCCAATGGAGGCGGTGTTTTGGACAGTTAACGCCTCAGACGAAGATGGCTCTAAAGCGAGCCCTCCGTCCTCTGTTTCGACAGCCCGCATTGCTCCGCCTATTTCCATGGAAACAATGGGCGAAGTTGTTTCTTGATCATTCTCCTTACGAAGACCGACCCGAAGGTTAAAAGACACTCCGGGAGCAAGAACACCGCTTTGCACTCCAAGCAGCCATGAAAGATATTTTTCAAATAAATCAATCCTGATCTGTTGGGTGGGCGCAAGTATTACGTGATTCCGGAAAACAGCAAAATACAAAACAGAATTTACAAAGTCAGCGTCTTTCCCCGAAAACTCTTTTGGAACATCTTTCATCTGGAGATACTTCACCGGAAAGTGTGTTCCTTCAAGCACCACGTCCCTCGACAAAATCGGCTGACTAGTCCCTTTCTCATAACAAACAAACTCACCAAAGATCATTTTTTCCGTGGGCTTGTGGTTGTTTATCAACCGGAAACTATCCTCTCCTTTTGCTGTTTCTAGCGACCTATCCGCCGGGAGGGGAAGTTTTTGCAATGCTTGCAATAAAAGTGAATAAAGGGTTTGAGACTTGTCGCTGATAACGGCTTTTCGATACTGTAAGACTTTACGTTTTTTGTTGGGCATGGTCATCTCCGGTGTGATTGGGAGCTGAAATCACTATAGCAAACCTATGCGCCAACTCACGTCTAAAACAGCGATCGTCTCCGGCGCCATTGCCAAGAAGACCGCCCGGCTTCTTCACCGGGCGGCAACCCTCAACAACCAAAGGAGAATGAGCAGTGATTACAGAGCATGCTCAAGCTCTATTCGACCCCATGCCCAGGATCAAATCTGGCTCGGTGCACAAAGCCCGCCGAGAGGCTCCAGAGGGAATGAAAAAAGCCCCTGACTTTTACATCAGAGGCTAGATTCATCATGAAACACGGTACCGACTTTTTTCTTCTTTTCTCATCTTCCGGGCACGCCAAGACAGCCAATAGGCTGTCTTCTTATCTAACGCACTGGAACTACTAACTATCAGTCGGAATTAAATTGTCACCGAGAAATATACATCAACAATAGCCAAATGAGAACTATAAATTTAAAAATACCAAATCCACGGTATTTCACTCTTCCAAAGCCTTGTTGCTTTTCTCTATTTTTGTGACTAACTCCGGCGCCAGTTTCACAACATACTCGCCCTCAAGAGGGGCAGATGCGAACGGAACCTTTAAGCCTTTCTCCAACATAAACGCAATACATTCTTCCACTGCGTAACGGGCCCAAACTTCTTCAGGCTGGCCGTCGGCTGACCATGAGAGCAACTGCGGTAAATCTCGGCACTTAATCAAGATAGTGCCATCGTTTGCAGTTTCAAAGTAGCAGGCAAAATCAAAGTTTTTCATCTATCATCCTTTCCGGATTCATTAAGGGGCATAAATATCATCATTTGCAGGCGGCAGCGATATTGATCTCTCGTAATCCTCAACCATTCTGAAAAAAATCGTGAGTGATGACTCTATCGCATTAGAAAACGATCTCGGGCCGTACTGACGACGCAGACGATTAAGCTGAGTGCGACTTCCAAACGTGATTGTCTTGATAATCTCTTTAACGCCGATACCGGAAACAGTCGGAGGCATGCTCGACCACACTGACGCTAGAATGTTCGCATCCCGATAGTTCTTTACTGGGGACGGAGCCTCCCTATACATCAGCTCTTCTGCCTCCCTTGCCGCCTTCTCCTCCGGAGTTTCTGACTTTCGAGTCATCATCTCCCGAGCGTAGCGACAGGCAATTTCTGTAATCGACACCGCCGGCGCCGCATTGTCGCCATAAACCCGGCGCCAATTCGTCAAACGTCTAAACATCTCCTCTCGAATCATCATGCAGCGCTCAACTCCTCAATCACGAGCCTAATGCTATCCTGTTCTGCATACCGTTTAGAGCAATTGAACTCCGAAACTTGCCCATCATCTTTGAACGCGACTCCATTGAGTGCATCCAGTACGGTCTTCCCTAAATTGTCGACATCCGGACGAGAAGATTTTGCGGTTTCGTGTTTACGTCTTTCTGCAGTCTTAAAAAAGAACTCGGCTGTCACTTTGACCGGGCCGGTGGCGATCATCTGCATTCCGGACAGCTTCATTTTGTTCAGCACAAGAACTGCGATTGTGTTTTCGGCTGCGTGTGTTTTAGACGGCGTAAATACTTGATGGCCTGAGCTGGAAAACCGAGGGCGGGCCTTCGGAACCGGTTTAATTGGAATTGTGATGTCGATTACTCGTCCCTTGTTTGTCTGCTTCATGATCTTCCCTTCTCTCTCGGATTTTCAAGGCCCCGGGCATTGAGGCCTCGTTCTGACAATTAGCCTGTTCTTTTAGTACGGAACTTCTTTGTATTTGGACCCGTCATCGTGATTCGTTATGTCTCGAACATCAAAGAAGCCCCATGCTCCAAAACATTTTGTGTCTTCCTGAATCCATTCCGTGTCGGTATCGTTTTCATCTTTAAGTACCGGGCCATCCTCCTCATCAGTTACCTTCACCAGTACGCGGTAGAAAACGTGCTTTTCTCCTCCTTCATAACGGAAACATTTGTAGAGAATCCTTTCGCCATCCTCCATTTCGTCTAAGGGGACTTCTCCAACATTGTCCAGGACGATCTCATTGGCCTCTTTTCCGGGAATCCAAGGTTCAGCCAAGGGAATCTGTTTTTGCCAATCTTCCACTGTCACCTTAATTTCTTTTGATGTCGAGTCCTCCTTTTCCGACAACCAAACAGAAAAAATCATGAAGGCCGCCAAGATAACTGTTGAGAACGCTATGACCCAAAGATTCATAGCCGGGGACGGTTCATCCTCAAATAATTGAATTGACAAGTTCTCAATGAAGTACATACCTCCTGAACTTAGCGCGAGGGCCGCCGCAGTCAGAGTCGGACCCATTAACGCCCAATAAATGTATTTGCGTCTGTTTTCCATCTTGTTTTCTCCTTTCTAAGATGCAAGGCCAATGCGGGCTTCTTCTTCTCGTTCGCCCTGCAGTTCAAACCAATCTGCATACGCAGGTTCATAGGCGCCTGTCGGCTGTCCTTCCGAATCAATCGCTCCGGCTGCTACCAAAGAACGCCTCTGAGGACCTGTGACATGGGAGCGGTTCGTCAGAAACTCTCCGAGCAGTTTTCTGATCCAGAATGTCGGCGGCTGCGGACGCGCTTTTCTCCAGCGGCGCATGTGATCGAGTTTTCTGACAAGCTCTTTGTCTTCGTCCGACATCGAAACTCTAGACAGAGGAGGCATGGAATCAAGCTGGGCCTGCTGGCTGACAATCCGGTTACGCCGCTCCCACTCTCCTCGAATGACAGAGATCAGCTCGGCAGGCGTCGGAGTGAACGTTTCATTGCCGATCCAGTAGTTCACAGCTGCTATCGCGTCATGGAAGGCAATGGGTGCAAAGACAAGCTCCCAAGTCGATTTTGTGTCCGGAGCAATCTCTTTGCCCTTGAGCGGGCGGCTCTTGTCTGTGAGGTAGAAAAAGAAATTCTCAAATTCATTGGTCTTCATGACTGGCTCCCTCTGTTGCTGCGTCTGCTGTTTCGTTTTTCTCTGATGACCTTGTTGTAGGCAAACGGATCGCTTCGGCACGGTCTGCCAAACGGGTCTCTGGGGATGTTCCACGGCGTGGCCATCGTCCAATCAACAAACCGGCTCCAGTGCTTAAACCACTCTGCCTCAGTGCGCAGAATCGTCATGTCGAAGTTGTTTTTGCGCTTGAAGTTGAAAAACATCTTGCCCACGTCTAAGTCCGGACGGTTTCTGCTGCAGTAATCCGCCCAAGCTCTGGGCAGGTCATCAGGCATGGATTGCGGTATTCCGTTCATTGCGTCTTTCATGTTCAAAACCTCATTTTTTGCATTTCGGCCATAGCTGCTTCAGACAAGCTCGGAGGCGGCGTTACCGGAGCGGGAGCACGTGCCGAGCCGTTTTTGACGTTCCCGGCGTTCTGCTTGACGGATTTGATGTGGTTGAGCCAAGTCCGGCGCCAGCCGTCATCGCTTCTGAGACCTTTTGAACTGTTCACGGTTTGCCAGTAGTACACGAACTCGGCGAAAACCTTGAGGGGATCGAGATCAGGCCTGAGTTCTTCGCACTGCTGCCGCCATTCATCCGGCAATTCCGACAAATCGAAACGGTGCGTGGCCTGTCGAGGTCGTGAAGTGGCAGGTCGGCGCTTGCCGACCGGCACTTCTTCTGTTACTGCTACTGATACTGTTTCTGTTACTGTTACTGGCTTACAAGGGGCTTGTAAGGGCCTTGTAAGCCCCTTGCAAGGGGCTTCACTTTCTAAAACAAGGGGCTCTAATTCTGGTTGAGTTTGAGAATTAAGGAGCTTGATTTCAGATTCGGAAGTAGCTCCAAGGCCCTTGTCTTCCGTGCTCTGACAAGTTGTAAGGGGCTTACCTTCGGCTTGATTGTTTTCGGCCTGAGGCGCACTCTGCACCGGCGCCGTCGGTTCGGCTGCTTTGCGGATAATCCGATAGCCAAGGTTGAAATCATCGTTGTAGCGAATAATGAATTCACGACGGATGTTGTCCGGCATTTCCTCAATGTCTCTCATGAGGGACTTCCAGCGGTTGTCATCGGGGCTCAGGACGTCGGCAATCTGGTAACGGGCCATGTTGTAGACAAACACATACTCGTCATCGTAGAAGCGGCAGAAGTCAGCCTCTTCGAGAATCTTGATTGCGTTTTCGAGTTCGTCGTGCGGAATCCCCAGCTCGCCCTCGATCAAATATTTGGGCATGTAGAAAACTCCGGACATCTCGGACGCCGGACAAGACATTAAATAGTCCTGCAGCACGATCGCCCACGGATTCCCTCGGAGCGTCCGGAAGGAGCGGCTGCGCCACTTCCCGGTAAAGATCTTTGCGTAACTTCTTTCTGATCGTTTCATGATGAATCTCTCTGTTGATTCTTAATTTGATTTCCGGTCATCGGTTGCGAGCTGGATTTCTCCCTGCAGATCTCTGTCAAACCTCGCGAATAGCTGCTTTGCCATCCCGCGCCACTCGAGCGGAAGGTTGAATCCGCCTCGTTTCAGACAAGTTTTAAGAAGGAGGAGCTCGGGTCGGGTGAGCGCCGGCATGTAGTGTTCTCCGGAGGCGATTTCACAAGCGTCGACAGGCTCCCATGCTTCGATTTCGTCGGCCTGATCTCTTTCAACGATGTTTGAACCGTTTTCCAGTGCGCAGCAGTCCTCAAACTCCTGAGATTCCGTGACAAACATCAGCTCCGGATGGGCGAAATCTTTGAATTTGACGAGGTAGGCCCCGGCATACTCGCCGTTGGCCAAGTTGCCCTCATAGCAGTCAAACGGGAACTCTTCCGTATGTGTGAGTACGATTTTCATTATCAATTTCTCCTTTGTTTCTTCGGCCGCCGTCGCACAATAGCCAGCCGTCGGGAATGCAATTTGTCGGGTCTTCCGGAACCCGAATCCAATATCTAAATGAAAAGAACCTATAGGGGTCCGTCAATGTAAAAACAGCCTTGTTGATGTTTTTTGTGAGCCGGCTCTTCTCAAAAATGTTCTCGAAACGCTGATGCCAGATCAGAGGGCTGCGTTTCTCCGGAGCTTCTTGGATGAGAGTTAAAAAGTCATCCGCCTTAACCGGCCCCTGAGAAAGCCAAATGACGGGGCACGGCTCCGCCTTGTAGAGTGACTCCCGAAAATCCCTAAACACTCGGCGGAAATAGTCGTAGAGACTCATTTTGTTCTCCAGTAGTCTTCCTCTCCCATCCGGCGCCACAGCTCAGAGAAATCCTCGGAGGCCCAAATGTGCAGACAATGCTCGTGCTCATTGACGTATTCAGAACGCGGCGGATGAAACTGCACCGCCGGCATCTCGTCTCCCAGGAGCTTTTCTTTGACAAAGCACATCTCATCCCAATTGGGATTACGGTTTTTGAGCGATACCGAGATGTGCAGCAGGTTCATGGTTTTGCCGTCTTTGACGTACTCATGCACTGAGCTGATCACTGTCAGCATCCTGCCCGTTGCCGGACACAGCATCAGCTCCGGATGCATTCCGAGCTTTTCCAGTGCTCTTCTCTTTTCTTCGCTTATGCTTTTCATCTAACTTCTCCCTCATCTCTCTCCAGCGTTTCTGATAGGCCAGAATCTCTTCACGGTGCCTCTGGTAGTACGAGCGCTTCTTTTCCGTGTTTTTAGCCCTTGCCTCCGCCTGCTTTGCCTTTCGTTTTTCGATCAGCTCTTCCTCGGTCATCGTCTCTTTGACCGGGCGCTTCTTCAGACTGAGCTGGCGAAACTCTTCAGTAACGGGTCCGCTTAACTGCTCGGCTGCCGTCCGATCAAAAAACGCATCGTTTTCGGAGTAGCCCTGCTGCAGAACCTTGTGGTAGCCGATATGGATCGTGAAGTGCTTGATCCCTAACTGCTCTTCGATCTGATACGGCGTCATGCCGAGCCGGGCCAGCCTCAGAATCCTGTCTTCGAGCGTCATCTGGCCCTCTCGCGCTCCCGGGCTTCCATCTCTCTGAGCTTTTGTCTCAGACGATCTCTGAAGCCTTTGATTTCCGGACGGAGCGTCATCGGGAGGCTGTTGATTTCAAGACAAATGCTTTCGAGCTTCTTGAACATTCCGAGCACCCAGTAGGCTTCGCCGACGCTGATCTTGATCTTGTCTTTCCTGCTCATTGAGCACCCTCGATCGCTCTCAGGATTCCTTCGTAAGTCTCCAGTGCGAAGTTCTGATTGAGTTTCTTGCGGCTGTCCTTGGTTCTGCGCTGTGTCTCGTTGATGCGGTTGATTTCGTGCTGGATCGCAATCGAGAGAAGCGGAATCTCGAATTTGTCCGTGAGATTCAGCGCTGTCGATCTGACTTCTGTTGTCTTCTGTCTTGCCATTTGTCGTCTCCTTTGGAGAAAATATTTCGTCGTAGGAATAAAGCTTTAATGTGGTGCCGTAGATTGCCGTCGGCTGAACATTGCCGGTGCCCTGCAGTAGCCCGGCCTGCATGAGAGCGCTCTGGAAGTCTTTCTTAGTCCCGCTGCGGGGTTCACGCGCATCCACGGTCATCGCCCAGGACCCTTCCATTTCGGCGGCTGCGCGAGCCGGCCCGATTCTCATCGCCTCAAGATCAGTCTGAGAGATTGGGAGGTTCGTATTCATGCCGTCTCTCCGGCGATTCGGTAGCTCTCAATTGGCTCCCAAGCCTCGATCTCGTAGTTCCGCTCGATCTTGTGAAACTTGTTGAACAAATAAGCTCGATCGGCCTCAACGTCTGCGCCCAGACGCATTAACTGGACCTCAGGGATGCCCAAGAGCTTCACGAAATACCTTTTGAAGTACCGCTGCTTTGACAAGTTCTCGTAATGATTAGAGAACGGGAACGGTTCTTTGTGTGTTAATTCGATGATCATGTCCTAGTCTCCACTGCCTGAGCCGGCCTGTTTGGCAGATTCGGTCGTTTTGTTTGTTTTGGCCGCATAAAACTCCTTTAACGCTTCGTAGGTTTCTGAGGCTTCGCCCAGGCACTCAATCTCTCCCTCGGCAGCTTCTGCAGTGAGCGTGAAGCAGTCGGACGGGTCGTCGGCTGAATAGACCAGTGCAACCGGACTGTTTTCATTGAGTTTTACCCAAGCTCGATACAACTCATAGGATTCGGTAGGAATAGTTAATCTCTTTAGCGATTCGAGTTTTGGAATGTTTTTTGACATCAGCTCCTCGAACTGCTCGTTAGGGAGCAAAGATGCAACAGAAGCGATAAAAGACAACTTGCACAGATCGGTCTCAAGGCGATCCAGGAGCTCCGCAAACTCTGCTTTCGCCTTCACCTTTCCAACAATGACGGTTCCGAAAAGAATTTTGAAAACGGGCTTACTCATGGCTATTCCTCCGAATATCTGAATGAGGCGCAGAAGTACGCAATGGCATGAATTTGCGCCCGGGAGAGCGACCGTACGCGGCAGTCCTCATCCTTGTCGAACAACAGGACGGATCCCGGAAGTGTGACGTTTGCGAAGTGAATAGAACGTTCGGCCTTCTGTGTGCTGAAAACCGCGCTCACAGGAAGATCAAATGCCACATCGATATACCTGCTGGTGACGTCTCTCAAATCTGTTGAGACATGCTTTTCAGCGGCCTCCCTGATGTTGTTTACTCGGATGACTTTGCCAATCGGGGCGCCGTTCGGGCCCGGCGTTAGCAGGACGCCTAACAATTCTTTTTCGGGTTTCATGAATTTTCCTTTGGTTGAGAGGCCTTCTCCCGGCGTAGGTGAACATGACGAAAAGAGAACCGCCGGGAGAAGACCGAAACTTTTACGCAAACACGCCCAAAAACTTGAGCATTAAATAGACAAGCCAAATAAACACAGCTACCGGCGCCGCAGCCATCGCCAGGCAAACCGTCACCAGTACGGCCAGGAACATGAGGCCGCCAACGGCGTTCAGGATTGCAAAGAGGCTCTCTTTACTTGTCATGGTCCTTCTCCTTTGCCAGTTCGCTGTATCCGCCGAGCCAATATCTAGACGCCCAGCGTTTGTTACGGGCCTCGGCCCATGGATTCCACGGGCTGTCTTCCGGAACTTCAATCGTTTGGCCTTCGCCGATCTTCACCAGAGCTCTATTGCAAAACTCTTCGTAAGTCTGACAACCGGATTTGAGGAATCCTCTTGCCGGGAACATGTCCGGAAAAACATCCGGGAATCCGAACTTATCGTCTGCAGGTCTTTCCTCTCTGTAGAGAATCGTCATCACGTCCAGATTGAATGTTCTGCACCAGAGCTCCAAAATGTCCGGAGTGCTGCGGGGAGGATTCAAGAGCTTCACATAACGCATTGCGCCCACTGCGATTGCAATGGCTCCGCGAGAGACGCCGTTCTTATAGCCTTTGGAAAGCTGCTTTAGCCAACAGAGCTCATAGTCAATTGCATGAAGGCGCTTTTCCAGTTCTTCGACACCTTTGGCTTCGGCAACACAGCACGGGCCGATGTGAAGTAAAAAACAAGGTGTGCTCATCTAATCCCCCATTCGCCTGTCATATCGAACGAGTAGCAAAGCTCAGTAATCGCCATGAAATCATTAAAGGTGAGAGAGTCGGAATCGCTGTTCTTGCCTCTGCGCAGCAGAAGCACATTGCCGAAAAGCTTCGTTCCCTGGAATACAAAATAGGGTTTTCTTGCCAGCATGCCCTCCTCGTCCATGAATGCATCCAGGACAACTCCCGGCGCCCATCCCGTAGACAAGTGCTCAATGGTTTTGCAGTCAATCAGCCCGCGGAAGCTCTCCAGATCGTCCGTTAATTTGACAAGCCTGCCTGTGGGAAGCGAGCTTCCGCGCGTCGGCATCAGCAGAGCGCCGATCAGTTGTTTGGATTCTTTGGCCATGACGAATTCCTCCTACAAAACTTTGTCGAGCGCAAGCGCGGCCGTGATTGCCAACGGCACTATGTAGATGAACGCCAGCAGTGCGTAAGCCATCCGCTTGCGCATCGAAAACCGGTTGAAACTGAATTTCCGGGAGTCGAGACGCCGGAGCTGTTTATCGAGCCGCTGTCTGGCGACTCTCCTTTGATCGTCTGTCATGGTTGTTTTTCCTTTGGGTTGTTTGGGTGCCGGCGCCCTACTGGCGCTTTGTGTTTTCTAGGGCTTGTAAAGGTTCGTGAGCGGGTTGGTTTCTTCTTTTTCTTCCGTCTCACTCCGTTCTTCTCCGTCGCTTGCCGGATCACGCCGGAACAATGCCAGATTGACGCCGTGGATCTTCAGCTGCTTTACCGATAAATTGACCTTGTCCTGCTTACGGAGCGTTTTCATGACTACTTCTCTCGCCCACTTATCCAGCACCCTGCAGACAATCGAGTTCTTGGACAGGTCAGAGTTCAGGCCGACTTTCCAATTGAGGACGGCGTCCGTCAGATCGGTCACGTTCACTCGTAATTCGTTCGTCCCTTTGTCTCTCATGTTCAATCAACTCCTTGGCCTCCTCAGGCGTAATTTTTCCAACGCGGATCGCTGCGCCGATAACCTCGTCCTGCTGACGGGTCGTTAAGACTTTCGGCCAGAAACCAACGGCAGTTCTAGAGATCCCGAGGGCTCTTCCAAGAGCCGCTCCCGAACCAAATAACGAGATAGCTTTTTTCTTGTCCATTTTTATATGTTAAGCATTCTTCACTTTTTAGGCAAGAAGAAGGTTAACCATTCTTATCAGGTGCCTTTGTAAACTTTGCTTATGAGTTCGTTGTCAGAAAGAATCCAATACGCCTTAGATTTGCGCGGCATGAAACAAATCGATTTGGCTAGGAAGCTGAACCTTTCTAGATCTGCAATTTCCCAAATCATTGCCGGCAAAACCAAGAACTTTAGTGCAGAGAATGCTCTAAAGATGTCTAAATGTTTGGATATAAATCCCTATTGGTTAGTCCTTGGAGAGGGCAAGCCTGAAATTAGTTCGTCCGGCACTCCGACCCCAGAGGCAACAGAGGCCGCTTCTATGATCGACCAAATGTCCAACCAACAACGAAAAATGACCTTAAACATCATCACACAGATCATGAAACCAATGGATGACATGTGAAGGCTTCTTTACAAAACTAAAAATGTGAAGTATTCTTAACGCATCTCAACAAGAGGTGCGTTATGCTCAACAACAAAGAAAACACTCTTCCGACATGGATATTCTTCTCCAATGTCGACGCCACATTAGTCAACGAAAGCGCCCGCCAGCTCCTGGTTTGGAGCGGTGAAAGTTTCGGCCGTCTGCTCCGCAGCACCGAAAACATTCTCAACGCCCTGATGTCCAACGACCACCGTCTCACAAGAGAAAGCGTCGTCGAGTTGGTCGCCCTTCTGGGCTCCTGCGTGGGTTCCAATCCCTATCCTCCGCCCGACACCCGCAGCCTGTTCACAGACTGCATCATGGTTCTGTCTCGTTACTTGGCCCAGCTACCGAAGGACGAAATATGAGCTCCGAAGTCGCTTTCGAGGTCACTTTCGATCTTTCAGGTGAGACCACGAACGACGTGATCGAACTCATCCAGAGAAAGATTGCGCTCATGGAAGCTGTGAACAATCCGATTGCCGGAAACATAGCAGTTCGCATGCTCGATGATGTTGCCAAGCAGCTCGGAAAGACTCTGCTTACTGAAAGCCAAAGTATTCGTTTCCTCGGACGAGGCGGAATCCGGCCGGGAGAGGAAAGCGCAATAAGCCAGGACCGGTTCACGTTCTTCGTCAATCCGGCAGATACGCCCTTTCTCCTTGACCTTCTGAATCAAAAGGCAATGCTCGAGAAGGCCTGTGAAGAACAGCCGGACCGTAAGGGCGAATTCATGTGGGAGATCGAAAAGCTGTGCTGCCGTATCGGCAATGTCCTGGTTCTGAAGAATCAAGGCCTAATGATCGACCGCGCATCGATCTCCGACAAGGAGCAGAAATGAGCGTTGCAAAAATCACCTTCTACCTCTGTAGCTACGACAGAGACCGCGTGATTGAGCTGCTGGAGCAGAAGAGCGAACTCATGAAGGAGTCTGTCTTATGCGTTAGCAATCATGATTTGGACCGGTCCCGTCAAGCGCTTGAAGCGGCTAAAAACATCACCAACCTGATAGGCAGCGTGCTTGCGAATAGAAGTTTCAACATTTCGTACGACCCGATGCCGAACGTCGAAGAAGAGGAATAACCATGGACATCAAACTCACCAACACCGGCGCCATACCGCTGAAAGATTTCCCAAGCAACCAGTGTTTTCTGGTCATCGAAGAAGCCAACTCCATCCCGATGGTTTTGTTGGCTAAATCGAGAGATCGCCTAGTTGGAAATTATGGCGTAGTCGAATTTAATGGAGATCGGAACTTTCTAGCATGGGAGCCTATCGAATTTGAGTCCGAGTTCTGCCCATACGAGCAAAAAGAGCTGTGGCTGGTTCGTCCTGATTTCACTGCAGCTGCCGGATGGATTTTCAAGGATTTCTTATATCCGGAAAAAACCTACGTCTGCTCGATCAGCGATCCGGATTTCATAGATGCGATGTTCCGCCACAACATCATCAATACATTTGGAATGGGCGATGTTTTCCAGGCAACCATCGACAAGGAAATCAACTCGGATGGTTTTTATGAGATCCACTCCCTCCGGCGCGTAGGCAGTGATATTGAAAGTTTCCGCCGGTGCTGCTTAGGACGTTAATCATGAAAAAACTCGATCCTAAATGTCTCCCGTCCCTCCTCCAGTTTGTCATGGACCGCCAGCTCGAAACCGGCGCCATCGACTGTCAGGAGGCAGAAGAAACTCGTGACCACATTGTTCGCCTCCTTGAGGAGGAGGCCAACAAAGAAAACAAGACGTTCACCCTCTTCCCGGACAAAGAGCAGAAAGGTGTTTTCACCGGAGGCTACGAAGTGAAATTCAAGATCCGCGGCGAGGACTACAGCCTGCTGGTTGATTTAAGAGATTTTATTGAAGACCCTGTTAAGGAGTAATGACCATGAAGAGAAGATTAAATCCCGAATATGTAGCTGGCATTCTTCGCGAAACTCAGCGCGCAGTAAAAGAAGAATTGTCCCCTGAAATACTTAAGGAATATTGTGACAATGTAGTCCGGATGTTTGAAAACTCCGTTGCTGAAAAACCTTATCGCGGCCGTGGGATCACTGTCGAATTGGATGTTCCCGGAGTCACACCTAAACAGTCGCTTAGGTGGGATGCCGATACGCTTTCCGATTTTTACGATGAGTTGACAGAAGAAGAGATTCAAAACGCAAGGAAGGCTCGTTTGCTGCGAATGTCCATCAGAGCTCGTTTCGTGGACATCCAGAATGAAGCCGGGAATCCCGTGCTTTTTTCCAACCTCTCGATTAAGAGGGTGGAACGAATCCAAAAGATTTCTCAGCTTATTCTGGATGAGCTTCACGAGCTAGACAAGCTGCAAAAACTTGATCTAATCGACGGATTATCCTCGTTCAATCGAGCTGATGTCGGCGCCTTCAACAAGCCAATTTTGTAAAAACGCAAACCGTTCGGCTTCAGGGCCCTTTTCAAATACTTTCGGATCTTCCTCAAAGCATTCAAAAACCGTGGCCGGAAGGGTTGAATTGCGTTGTTGCATGGACTGGGTACAGAGATATTCGTGAGTATGGTTGATCAAAGATTCAATGATGGCAACATTCAAGCAGGCAATTTTTGTTGGCTCGCGCTTCTCGACAGCATCATCGTCTATCGATCGGGAAAAGTTGGCGCAAGGAAGCTTTATTGCTCCGGAGGAAACCATGGCAAGAACTGCATCGTGGGCAAGCCGTCTTTTCTCAAGGAACTGATGAATCTCTCTCTTTGTAAATGTAAATTTTTCGTCTTTCATTTTTTCTCCTTTCGGTAGTTGATGAATTGAGACCTCTTAATTATCCGATAGGAGTGACAGCCGGGAAAGACCGGCGCCCAACAACTCTGAGGAAAAGACCACAAACAGTGAGGAGTAAATGAACTTTCTACAGACCAAAATTCAAAACATCAGCTACAGATTCGGTATTTGGCTTCTGGGGAAGTCGATGATCTGTTTTAATAAAAACGCAGGAGGCCGATACCTTGACGACCTCCGCTGCATTACATCTATTAAGTTAGACGGAAAAATGTATATGTTTGAGGGGCGTTTTTACAACCCCGCTAGGTCCATTGGCAACGGTGTGTTTTTATCAACTTTACTATGGACTCGTGATCCGCAGTACGTTGCAACTCGAGGAACTCGCGCTCAGAAACTCCGAAAATCAGAAGCCGGGCCCCAGTCGACGTCCACACCAAAACCTCCCCATTCCCTTCCCATTCAGCCTCAGGAAAGCGATGGCTGCGAATGTAAACCTGACAATCGATGATCATATTTCCTCCTTGATTGATGGTTGGTATGACAAATTAATTATCAATCCGGAGTGACAGCCGGGAACAGACCGGCACTTATCGAAAATGTAACTACAAGCCCCCTGCTCCATTTTTAACCAGAACTTAGGCAGTCAGGCAATCGGGAACAGGAGGCTTCTAGATGCAACGGAAAAGAAAATGACACAGAAACTGAATCAAGTTTATTTAACGAGCCTCAAGAAGTTCATCGCCAAGCGCGAGAAAGATCCTGCTCTTCAGAGCCGAGTTTTCCGGGATATTGTTCAGCTGCTTGAGCAACAGGCAAACGACAGAGACCTTCTGGCAGCACTCAACAATGAACCGAGGTGGACAGGCATGATCGGACGGACTCTGTGCCGGATCACGGCAAATCTGTTTTTTGATTACGAACGCGACGGAGCACAAAGATGAAACCGATTCTTGATCCGATGTGCGGACCAAAAATGTTCTACTTTGACAAAGATAATGCAAACGTCCTGTTCGGAGATATCCGATGGGAAACTCACTGGACGCGGCAATACAAAAAACTTGAAATTCACCCGGACAAGTTGATGGACGCCAGGGAGCTCGAGTTTCCGGACAACTCGTTTTATCTCGTCGTGCTCGATCCTCCGCACCTAATCAATTGCGGGAAAACGTCTGACATGGGAAGGAGTTACGGCGTGTTAGAGAAAGAATGGCATGCCGGCATGAAAAAGATCTTTGACGAGGCCTGGCGCGTGCTGAAGCCGAACGGCACTCTGATTTTCAAATGGGCCGACAAAGACGTCACGCTGGCGGAGCTGCTTTACGTGCTCAAGCGTCAGCCGCTCTTGGGAGACAAGAAACCCTCGGCCAACAAAGCAGGAACAAACAGATTTTGGCTGGTATTTTTTAAGGAGGAGGAAGGCAATGCCGACAAGTAAAAAGCCTCGCAAGGTACACAGACCGATAAGGATTGTTTTGCCCGGCGCCCACTACTCCGACGCAATGGTCACTGAGCTGAAATCTATCGTGAACAGAACCGCTTTGATTATTGAAATCACACTGCCCCGCGGTGATGCAACGGATGATCACATGCACTGCATTCAAGATTTTCTCAACTGGGGCGGAATCGTCGTGTACCTGAGACGTCTCAAAGGGCAGGAAGAAGCCAAACAAGAATTCTTTGAGCGATTCCAGGAAGCACTGCATGCATTAAATGACATTCTCAATCGTAAAAATGCGAAAAAGACCACAAGTCACTATGTAGGAACAGCCCATGAGCTGGATGTTTTGCGTGATGTCGGTGCCGAAATCTGCAGCATTTTGAGAGAAGGATTAGAGACGGCTCCTCGCCGGACAGTACGTGAATTCATGGCGGTCAAGAAGCTTATTGATGACGAACACGAGCGCCGGGAGAAACTAGGCCTCCCGCACGGCGTGCATGAGCTGGATGAGGATTTGGTGCTTAGATATTTAGAGAAGGTGGCGTGATGAACAACAATGAAAAAGGAATGGACTTCGGGAAGCCAAAATTGACAAGACAAGATGTCATGAGAATCTTGAGGATCAGTGCCACGACTCTCTGGCGCTGGGAGCGGGACAAAAAAATCATTCCGCAATTCACTCTAGGCCGGCAAGCCCGTTATGACTACGATTACATAATGAACTTTAAACTACCCAGCTAGAGACTTTAATATTTTCCTTTTTTGCTTCGTGGTACTATAATTGATACCAAATAAACGGGTTTACCTATGTCAAAGCGAGAGAAACTTCTGCAGCGTTTTTTATCAGTTCCAGAGCCGTCTGATTTTACATGGAGTGAAACGATGTCTTTAATGGAGTCTCTCGACTTTGAGTGGAGGCAATCTTCCGGATCACATGGAAGGTTTGTTTACTTAGCTGATCCCGAAGTTTCTATCATGCTGTGCCGGCCTCACCCGACGCCGGTTTTAAAGCGCTGGGCTATCCGACAGCTTAAAGAGCAATTACGTTTAATGGAGTTGATATGAGCGATTTTTTGAAATACAAAGGTTATCTCGGCTCTGTTGAATACAGTGCCGATGATAATTGCCTCTTCGGAAAAGTGATGTTTATTAAAAGTCTTCTGATGTATGAGGGAGAAACTTTGCAGGAACTCGAAGAAATGTTTCATGAAACAATTGACGAGTATCTGGCGGACTGCGAGGCAGAAGGGATCAAGCCGAATGTTCCATGTTCCGGCGTCTTAAATCTTCGATTAGGACATAGCAGACATTTGGCAGTGGCTGAGCAAGCAAACAAACTTGGAGTGTCCATCAACGAATTGATTTGCTCTGCGATCGATACACGCTTAAATCTTTGTCCACCGAACGGACTATAAAGACATGACTGACAATCCCGCCGAGCGGCGGGATGTTTTCTTAACTCTGAAGCCGATACTCCTTCTGCCATTTATCAACCATATCCGCCCAGGCCTGAAGCATCCGGCGCCGCTGCGGAGCGTAATCCGCCACGTTATAAACAGCTCTCACGCCCGAGGCAACATGAGCCAACGACGCCTCGATCCAGTCAGAATTAAATTCCGCCTCGTTTAAAAGTGTGCTGGCAGTTCGCCGGAGGTCGTGAATCGTACACGGCTCTATTTCAATCCCGGCCTTCTTAGCATTTGCTATCCCGAGCTCTAATAATCGGTTCGGGGTGGACGTGGCCATAGGTTTATTTAGGCCGTACTTTGCCGGAAAAATAAAATCGCTCTTACACGTGCTCAGCGTTCTCAGACAAACCAGAATATCGAACGCCTGTTTGCTCAAATAAACGTTGTGGGGCCTTTTGGTTTTCATGCGTTCTGCCGGAATTCTCCACGTTTTCTCATTCCAGTCAATCTCGCTCCATACCCCGTTAATGACCTCGGATTTCCGGAGCAATGTGAGCAAAATAAGTTTGAACGCGCTCTTTGAGCTGATGTCGGAGGAGCTTTGTTCGATCCCGTTTAAGACGTAACCGATTTCTCGAGGCGACATTGCTCTGGTTCTCGACTTAAACGTATGGATTGAACTGGGCCGAACAAAATCAGTCGGACTTTTTAACTTTGGTCCGCCGTGCATTGAAGCAAAGGTATAGACGTTTTTAATAATCATCCGGCAAAGCAGCGCCGTACTCGGAGCCTGCTGTTTCACCAAATCTTCTGCTAATGCCCTAACCTCGTTCTCAGTGATTTCAAAGAGCGACATTTTTCCTAAGGCCGGCCGCAGATAATTATCGATGGCATAGCCCCGCATCTTTTTTGTTGAGTCTGCGACTCCGCACTCTTCAGTGTATTTGTCCAGCCAGACAGAGAAGCTGTTCTCCGCGAGAGTATTTTTAATTTCTTGTTTCTTTTTTGCCGGAGAAATCCCTGCGGCAAGATCGGCTTTTGCCTTCAGGAGTTTTTCTCGCGCCTGTGCCAGCGTGATCTCTCCATACTTGCCCAGCGTCACGGTTTGTTGGCGGTTGTTGTAACGGTAATTAAAACGAAAGGACATCGTGCCGGAGGGAGCAACAGATAAATAAAGCCCATCTCTGTCGGCCACTTTGTACGTTTTTTCTCCGGGCTTCAGCGCCTTTATTGCCTTATCGGTGAGTGCCATTTTCAAAATACCATCAAGGGTTGTCAAAAATCTCTTGAAATACCATCAAATTTTTTCAAGAAAAATTCTATACCATCAAAAATGCCATTGAAATAGGCTTGCTAGAGGCTAAAAGATACTGAAAGAAAGTGAAAGATTCTGAAAGCTAAAAAACGGCTTTTTTATTGATTTTAAATGTAAAAACGGGATGACTTCTGAATCATCCCGAATGCTTAAGAAATAGCTAGAAATTCAATGTTTTTATTCCCACTCAATCGTGGCAGGGGGTTTCCCTGATACATCATAAACGACGCGATTAATGCCCTTAACCTCGTTGATGATGCGATTGGAAACCTTGCCAAGGAGATCGTACGGCAAATGTGCCCATTTAGCAGTCATAAAGTCGCTGGTCTGAACAGCTCTCAGGCTGACAACCCAGTCGTATGTTCTGCCGTCGCCCATCACACCGACGCTCTTAACCGGCAGGAAGACAACGAAAGCCTGGCTGACTTTGTCGTACCAGCCGGCGTTGCGAAGTTCTTCAATGAAGATCGCATCGGCTTCTCTCAGAAGATCGGCGTATTCGCGCTTGATAGCGCCGAGAATACGAACACCGAGGCCGGGTCCGGGGAATGGATGGCGATAAACCATTTCAGCCGGCAGTCCCAGAGCGATACCAAGTTCACGAACTTCGTCTTTGAAGAGTTCGCGAAGCGGTTCGAGAAGCTTCAGATGCAGTGTATCGGGTAAGCCGCCGACGTTATGGTGAGACTTAATAGTCTGAGCCTTCTTAGTCTTAGCACCGTTGGATTCAATGACGTCAGGATAAATGGTGCCTTGAGCAAGCCACTTAGCGTTCTGAAGTTTTTCAGCTTCTTCCTGGAAAACTTCGACAAACAGACGACCGATGATCTTACGTTTGGCTTCGGGATCGGTAACTCCGGCTAAAGCATCCATGAAACGGTCGGAAGCATCAACCACAATCAGCTTCATACCCATGTTGTCACGGAAAGTCTGGGCAACCTGCTCTCTTTCGTGCAGACGAAGAAGACCGTTATCCACGAAGACGCAGGTCAGCTGATCGCCGATAGCACGATGAATCAAGGCAGCGGTAACGGAAGAATCGACGCCGCCGGAAAGACCGAGAATAACTTCGTCTTTACCGACCTGATGGCGAATTTTTTCAACCGCTTCCTGTGCGAAGTTGCCCATAACCCAGTCGGGATTGGCTTTGCAGATCTTAAGAACGAATGTCTCAAGAATTTCACGGCCCTTTTCAGTATGTGTGACTTCCGGGTGGAACTGAACAGCGTAGAAGCCTCTTCCCTCATCAGCCATACCGGCAATGGGGCAAGTCGGAGTCGAGCACATCAGTTTGAATCCCGGCGGCATTTCAGTGACTTTGTCGCCGTGGCTCATCCAAACCTTCAGATAGCTCTTGCCGTCTTTATCCGTAAAGTCGGATATATTCTTCAAGAGTTTTGTGTGGCCGTGTTCACGAACTTCTGCGTAGCCGAACTCACGCTGAGCACCGTTTTCAACCTTGCCGCCGAGCTGCTCAGCCATTGTCTGCATGCCGTAGCAAATGCCTAAAACCGGAACACCGATTTCAAAGACGGCCTTCGGAGCGCGGTCCGTAGATTCTTCATAAGCGCTCATGTGAGAGCCGGACAGGACGATGCCGCTCGGCTTGAATTCTTTAATAAATTCATCCGATACGTCGCAGGAGTGGACTTCGCAGTAAACGTGAGCTTCACGAATACGGCGCGCAATCAATTGCGTGACTTGGCTTCCGAAGTCAAGAATTAAAATTCGATCGTGGTTCATCTTCGCTAAATATCAATTAAAAACAAAAGTCGGCCCGAGTCTATAAAACTCGAGTCGACTCTTGTCCGTCATATTAATCCGAAATTTCAGACATGTAGGGAAATTAATGTTCCAGTCTGTAGTTCGGAGCTTCCTTCGTGATCTTCACATCGTGAACATGAGATTCACGCCAGCCGGCAGATGTGATTTCAACAAAGCAGGCTTTGCTGCGCATCTCATCAATCGTACGGCAGGCGCAGTAGCCCATAGAAGAACGAAGGCCGCCGCACATCTGATAGATGATGGCAAGAACGCTTCCTTTGTAGGGAACCATACCTTCAATACCTTCCGGTACAAACTTATCAACATTGCCGTTATTGTTGTCCTGGAAGTAACGGTCGGCAGAGCCTTTGTTCATAGCGCCGAGAGAGCCCATACCGCGGTAGCTCTTGTAGGAGCGGCCCTGATACAGAATGATTTCGCCCGGAGCTTCGTCAGTACCGGCAAACATACCGCCCATCATGACGGTATTGGCACCGGCTGCGATGGCTTTTGCGACGTCGCCGGAGAAGCGGATACCGCCGTCAGCGATCAGAGGAACACCGGAGCCTTGAAGAGCTTCGGCAACGTTAGAGACGGCAGTAATCTGCGGAACACCGACACCGGCAACAACGCGAGTCGTACAAATAGAACCCGGGCCGATGCCGACTTTAACAGCGTCTGCACCGTTTTCAACGAGGGCCAGAGCAGCAGCGGCAGTAGCAATGTTTCCGCCAATAACCTGAACCTGAGGATAGTGCTGCTTAACCCACTTGACGCGGTCAAGCACGCCCTGAGAATGGCCGTGGGCTGTATCAACAACCAATACGTCGACGCCGGCGTCAACCAGCAGTTCGACACGTTCTTCCGTACCGGCTCCGACGCCGACAGCTGCACCGGCAAGCAGTTTGCCGTGTTTATCTTTGGAAGCATACGGATGTTCGGTTGCTTTGATGATGTCTTTGACGGTCATCAAGCCGCGAAGGTGGAAGTTGTCGTCAACAACCAGAACTCTTTCAAGGCGATGCTCGTGCATCAGTTTCTTAGCGTCGTCGAGTGTGGCGCCTTCTTTAATCGTGATCAGGCGCTCGGCCGGTGTCATGATTTCACTGATCTTGGCGTCCATGCGGTCTTCGAAGCGAAGGTCGCGGTGTGTAACCATACCGAGGACTTTTTCGCCCTGAACAACGGGAAGACCGGAAATGTTGTGTTCGCGAGTCAGACGAATCACGTCGGCAACAATCATGTCCGGACCGATGGTGATCGGGTCGGCAACCATGCCTGCTTCGTGGCGTTTAACTTTATTAACTTCGGCAGCCTGAGCCTGGGCTGTCATGTTTTTATGAATAATACCGATGCCGCCTTCCTGAGCTAAGGCAATGGCCAAATTAGCTTCAGTAACCGTATCCATAGCTGCAGAGCAGAACGGGATGTTTAAACGGAGGTCTCTGGTGAATTGTGTGGAAAGGACGGTCTCGCGGGGAAGTATGTTCGAGTATGCAGGAACGAGGAGAACGTCGTCAAAGGTTAAAGCCTTTTGAAGGAGTCGCATTGTTGAACCTCTAAGCACAAAAAATAATTATACGTAAATTGACGATGCTGTTTTTGCCACCAGCAATAGGTATTTATTCGAAGGGTGAAATTTTATTTTGCATGTTTCCGACCTCGAGTTGCCAAAAGCGGTTTATTTAAAGCGCGAAGCCGTCTGGCTTCTTTAGGATCGATTCGGAGCGGTTCGGTTAATTCAATTCGGTCACCGTCCTTGAGGAGGTCTTCTTCTTTGCAGCGCCGACCGTAAATACTCAGACCGATTTCCTCGGTTTTTTGCCAGTTGAGTGCACGCAGTGCGTCCCCGACCGTTGAACCTTCGGGAAGCTCAAGAACTTTTTTGAGCAGTCCGGAGGGTGTTTGTTTTACGGCTGATAACAGCAAATGAACCTCCCGTACCTCGAATAAAGTAAAATTGTGCAGATTTTACTCGGCTTTCAGCCCGTTTTCGGCCTTGGCCGCATCAATTCGCTGTAAGCCATTATTACTTGGAGAGCAACCTTGGCAATTATTCAAAATAAAAAAGCCAGATTCGACTACGATATTGAAGAAAAATTTGAAGCCGGTCTGGAACTAAGAGGATGGGAAGTGAAATCCATCCGTGCCGGCGGCGCTTCCATTAAAGAAGCTCACGTTTTCGTCAGAAACGGTGAACTATTCTTATTGAATGCAAACATTACGCCTCTGAAAACCGCCAGTACACACGAAAAAGCGGATCCGACGCGCAACCGTAAGCTCCTTCTTCATAAGCATGAAATCATGCGTTTGATCGGCCGCGTTGAACAAGCCGGTTATTCGCTGATTCCTTTGGACATGCACTTTAAAGACGGCCGAGTCAAACTCGAACTCGGCCTCGGCAAAGGCAAAAAGCTGTTTGAAAAACGAGCCGATATCGGTAAGCGGGAGTGGAAACGCGAACAAGGCCGTCTGCTGAAAAACAGAACGCTTAATCGAAAATAATCTTTCTTCGAGCTGCCAATCGGCAGCTCTCTTTTTACATCGTTATGAAACACATCTTTTTTTGTTTAGTTCACGCTGCTGCCCTTTCCCTAGCAGCTCCGGCTTTCGCCTCTCCTTTCTATCCCACGGAAGCCGCGGTCTTCTTCTCTCCGAACGGGGGAGCAGAAAACGCCATCGTGAGATCCATTGACAGCGCAAAATCCCGCATTCGTATGCAGGCCTTTCTTTTCTCCAACAAAGAAATTACCGGGGCACTCATCCGCGCTCATCAGCGCGGTGTGAAGGTCGATGTCATCATTGACAAGAAAATGCCTAAGAAGAAACCGAATACGACCGAAGATCTCATCGAAGCCGGCGTCCCGACTTTCTTTGATACCGCTCACCGCACCGCGCACGACAAAATCATCATTGTTGATGATGATATCGTTCTTACAGGCAGCTTCAATTTCGTCAAAGTTGCAGAAACCAAAAACGGGGAAAACCTCTTAATTCTTAAATACACGCCGCTCGCCGAGGAATATGTCAAAAACTGGGAGAAGCATTTCACTCACTCCGTTCCGGCAGCGCCAGAAAAAGAGAAAGGCACCGAAGTGCCTCTCACAAAAACTCAAAATTAACGCATCAGCTTGTAGATCTTGACGATGTCCTTCTCATAAAGCGGGAGGAAGTTTCCTAATTTTCCGGGGATTTCCACCGCTTTTTTCGCGAGTTCTTTTGGATCGGCTTTCTCTGCGCCGAGTTCCTTCAGATTCTTAGGCGCACCCATCTTCTTCAGGAACCTTCTGAAAGTCTTGATGCCTTTCCGAATGATTTCTTCATCGGAGCCTTCGCCTTTTACGCCCATGACGTTGCGTGCAAACTGAACAAAGCGTTTAGGATTGGCACGCCAGACGTACTTCATCCATGCCGGAATCACAACCGCAAGCCCCTCTCCGTGCGTAATTGTCGTATCCCAGGCGCTCAGTTCATGCTCCATGCCGTGAGATGCCCAGTCTTCAACCTGTCCTAGTCCGTAATATCCGTTGTGCGCAAAAGATCCGGCCAAGCCGATCTGACACCAAGCATCGTAATCCTTGGGATTCTTTCTGAGCTTCAAGCCGTTTTTCATGATTGTCTTCATAGCGCTTTCAGCCTGACCGTCTACAAAGTCTGTATTCTTAGTTTGAGTAAAGTAGCGCTCCATGATGTGACTCATCATGTCGATCACACCGGCCCGGATTTGCTTTTCCGGAAGCGTAAAGAAAAGTTCGGGATCAATGACGCTCACAAACGGACGGACCAGCGGAGAACCGGCGCCGAGCTTTCTGTCTCCGTTCGAAATCACAATACGGATACTCTGTTCGCTGCCTGCAGCAGGAAGCGTGAGCACAGCGGCAACCGGAAGCGCTTCTGTCGGCATAATTTTCTTTGTAAAGAAATCCCAAACATCGCCAACATAAGGAACGCCGATGGCTATTGCCTTAGAAGCATCGATGACGCTTCCACCCCCGACAGCGAGGATCGCTTTAACTCTGTGCTCGCGGGCCAAAAGGATACCTTTCTGAACAAAAGAAAGCTGCGGGTTCGGAGTCACGCCGCCCAATTCAATCGGCACAAGGTCGGCAGCTTTTAACGATTCGGAGATGCGTTCCAAGAGCCCACTGGCTTTAGCAGAACCGCCGCCGTAAACCACCAGCACGGGGCTCATCGCCGGCACACGGGCACGCATCAGCTCACCGATACGGCTTTCTTCTCCTTTGCCGAAAACTAAACGTGTGGGATTAGAGTATTCAAAGTTATTCATTATTTTCTTTTTCCTATTTTCAGTTTTAGTTATTGCTGCCCATCGGAGCACCGACGAACAAAAGGGTCCAGGATTCGACAAAAGAAGCGACGGGCGCCGGTAATTCATCGGCATCCAGCAGCGGGAACCCGGCTTTCAGAGCATCATGGATAGCCTTATAGGCTTCCCCGACAAAAATCGCGCAGGCTTTGACGACGACCTCATCAGAACTCATTCCCCCGCCTTCCGGGTTCTCCTCTATCTGGGGGAGAGCCTGTTTGATGTATTCTGCCAAACCTTCGGTTGTCCAGTCTTCAGGGCCCGGTTCAAAATGACTGTTGTTACCGCAGAAAGTCTCCCCGAGCCACTCCATGAGCTTCATATCCTTCTCTGCGAGCTCATCTCTCGTCAGTTCGCCTTCCGCACACGCAATAGCCCGTTTGCACATGTTCACAATGGCCTGGGAGAGAATTTTTCTGACGACTTCAATGTCCACGATAGAAGGCGCCTGCTCCGCCTTGGAGCTGTGGTCGTGGCCGCAGCAGCCGCGGTTGCAGCTCGGTTTAATACATTTAGGCATCGCACTTCTCTTTAGTTAATTTTTTCACCCAAGACTCAAGAAGAGCGTCGAGAGCCTGCGGACCTTTTGCTTCGATATCATCCGGATTTTTCTGCAGTTCATTGATGAGTTCGTGGACTTGGTTTGTGAACAGAAACATCACGAGCTGCATAAAGACAGCCGGATCAGCGGCCTCTTCCTCTTTGATCCCGAAGCCTTTCAAAGCCTCCGTGAATTCGGCGCGAAGCAGCTTTTCAATTCTTTCGGGCGTGTTTACAGACGCCTTTGCATAAGCGGGATTTTGACCTAAAAGCGTTGTAGCCAAGAATGCGGCGGCTCTCTGGTCGGCTTGAACGACTTCTTCTCGACGAACATTTTTATGAACGGCTTCAGCAAGGCGTTTAGAGACCGCCATTGCATGAGCTCTCAATAAATCTTTAATGACGAGAGGATCGTCAAGATTGGGGAGGCTGACGCCCTCCGGGATTTTTCCTTCTACGGAATCAGAACTAGCCGGTTCGAAAGCATTTTCCATATTTTGTATTTCCCTGCACGAAGATTACCGCCCGCATTAAAAGCAATCTCGGCTTCCCAAACTCGCCCGTTGTATTGGACGGTCGCGTACCGATTGTGCCTCCATTCGTGAACCGTCACGGTTTTACCAATGTGCCGGCGGAGAATTTCGGAATAAAAGTCGACTTCTCTCAAGTGACGCTGCAAAAGCATCAGATAACTGATCACTAAAAGAGAAATGACGGTGAAGATGGCGACTTGTAAATAAACGGAACTGAGGAAGAAGGAAAAAAGGGCTGTCGTAAAAGCGGCAGCTGAAATCACCAACAGAAAAGCATTGCCGAAGTAAAGATCCATCGCGCCGATCACTGCAGCGGCAATAAACCAAAAATACGACAATCCCATAATGCGTTCCCTTCTTTGAGGTCTCTCTTTTGACCGTGAGTCAATTATAGGTTAAGAACGCGAAAACGGCCGCATCCGAAAGGAAAACGGCCGTTTGGTAAGGCTTAGAAACTAAGAATTATTTCTTAACGTCTTTAGCCAGTCTGCGCCAAGTGTTGACGACAGTATCCGGGTTCAGAGAAATGGACTCGATACCTTCTTCCATCAGCCACTGAGCTAAGTCGGGATGGTCGGACGGGCCTTGGCCGCAAATGCCGACGTAAGCACCCTTCTCACGGCAGGCCTTGATGGCGCGAGCCAAGAGGACCTTCACTGCTTCGTCGCGTTCATCGAAGAAGTTGGCAACCAGTCCGGAGTCGCGGTCCAGACCGAGTGTCAGCTGGGTCAAGTCATTGGACCCGATAGAGAAGCCGTCGAAGTGTTCAAGGAACTTCTCGGCGAGCAGGGCATTACTCGGGATTTCGCACATCATGTTGAGACGAAGACCGTTCACGCCGC